>Ga0316209_1000013_pt1:0-380000 | contig 461061 bp, 427 predicted proteins | sample 6monopyrite_MG_FD_204945 | JGI IMG/M metagenome (GOLD analysis project Ga0316209, IMG submission 204945) | Microbial mat bacterial communities from mineral coupon in-situ incubated in ocean water Damariscotta River, Maine, United States -... | ecosystem: Environmental > Aquatic >... | reverse complement strand
CCAACTATCTAATCTGACGCGGGCACATCTAATAGCGATAAATCTTTCCCCCGAAGGGCACATACGGTATTAGGCCACGTTTCCATGGATTATTCCGTACTATTAGGTAGTTTCCCACGCGTTACTCACCCGTCTGCCACTCCTCTCCGAAGAGAGGCGTTCGACTTGCATGTGTTAAGCCTGCCGCCAGCGTTCGTTCTGAGCCAGGATCAAACTCTCAAGTTGAGTTGATCCGACTATATTATCCCAACCCATCTATCGGGTTAGGATACGCAAAGCATATTTCTCAAATTTAACGGGAACCGCTGTTTCATATGAACAAGTCCATATAAATAGCGATTTCGTCAAAAAAGAAACGACATTGCAGTCGAAGCTTCAAACGTACTTATTGCTAAGTACCGCCAGATCCTCGCTGCCTGCGTTTCTCTTTCCATTTTCCAACGATGTCAAAGAGCCGAAAATACCCAGATTTCTCTGAAAATTTCCCTCGATGTTTTGGTCCCAAAAGACCGCCGCTTCGAGTAGGAGGCGCTGTATAAGCGCCGAGTTATTCCCTGTCAAACGCTATTTTCAGTTTTTTTCAGTTACAGCAAAAAGACTTTTGCTAGAGCCGAAAAATCCCTGCGAAGCTGGCCGAAACCGGCTTTCGTAAAGACTCACCTAAATAACGCTAGGGCCGAAAATATAGTCCAACTGGCTTTTTCGCGCAAGAGAAGAATTTATCTCTTTGTAAAAAAACTGGTCATCCCGACCGGGTGGGCAGCTTGTAGATAAGAATCAAAACCAGCGCAAGCACTTTATGCTGACAAAAGTAAAAAAGATTTGTGATAATTGTAAAAGCCTATTTTTGTTGGTTTTTGGCTGGAATAATTCTGGTTCATTCGCGTTTAAGTCTGTTGATTAGCCGCATTCATTCATAACACTAGCGAACAGTCTCAACCTTAGCGTACACCGCTTTCGGCGCTCGGCGGGAAATGATCCACGAGTTATTTCTCATACCGCCTCATCCAGCCGCAATATAATTGTGCATAGCTTCGGCTTCGGCTTCGGCTTCTTGGATTTTATGCTTAACCACATCACCGATAGAGACCATTCCAACCAATTCTCCGGCATCTAAAATTGGCAAATGGCGGATTCGCTTCTCAGTCATAGTATTCATCAAGTGATCCAAGCTGTCATTAGGGTTAGCGGTGATGACCTTTCGACTCATACATTCGCTAACTGGCTGATCGAGAACCACCCCACCTTTGCGAGCGGCCTGCCGTGAAACATCACGCTCTGATAATACGCCGCAAATTTCACCACCAGCGTTACGAACCAGAACCGCGCCAATGCGCTTATCATCCATTAGCTGCGCCGCCTGTTGCAAAGTTGCGTCAGCTTTTACATCAAAAACATCCTTGCTCTTACCGTGTAATATTCTGCTTGCAGTCATTGCCTTCTCCCCTAACCATTGAGTAGATCAGAGAATATACCACAAAATTGAGTCTTCCTCAAATCCGGCAACTAATTAGGACATGTCATAACTCTCGCCCTATGCGCGAAGATGTTTGTTTTACGCCCCGATCAGGTTCAGACTAAAAATAGATACACCTGCATGTGATAGGCCTAAAATGTCATTGGAACCGCCAGAGCGACCAGAAGATACTAATTCGAAAAACATATCGTTTGCGGCACCTTTGCTCGCGGCAGCAGCTTTGTTATTTTCCTTGACCCTGCTGGCACTTGCAAAAACCCTAAATGATACAGAATTAGTTACCTTCCTGATCATAGCGCTGGCGGCGCTACTGCCCTTATTTGGAGCCATACTGGCCAAATGGACAAGGCATGCAGCATTGGCTGACTGGTTTTGGGCAAGTTTCGTCTTGTCATTTTTAGCCGCAGCTAATCAACTAGACTTTAATCTTGCCGCCAATTCTGGGCCTATGATATTGGGAATCAGCGCCGCGGTTTCTTTAAGTACCGCCATTTTTGCTAAATCCCGCATCAGCCTGCTGCTCACAAGTGTGATTTTGATGGCTTGGAGCATCAAAGCATATACATCAAACCCTCCTGCTGAGTTTTTATGGCCATATTTGCTGCTTGTGTCTTTGGCAATTGCATGGTCTTGGCGCCAGCAAAATCATATTGCAGCAATAGGTTTTGCTATTTCAATCGTTATCTGGACAGGGTTTACAGCACAAGCTGCAACAGTGTTACGAGTAGGAGGGTCGGCACAAATCGCACTTATTGCCGCTCTGTTTTTAGGCATATGCTGCTTATTATTACTTGTTACCAGAAAACAGCGAAATCAACTGGATTGGGATGAGCTTATCTTGGGAGTTACAGGCGCCGGCGCCGCTGCCTTTGCATTTTCACCATTCGCCAGCTTCTTCCCTGAACCGGCACAATCTCAAACTCTATTACTTTGGGCGCTTCTAAGTAGCTTTTTGCTTATAATTGGCGCGTTTTGTATCATTAAGCATCCCGGTAACCGCTCAGATAAGATCGGCATTGCGTTAGTGATGTCTCTGCTGATCATCGCGGTTTTTGCGCCGATTGGCCCGGTAGAGCCGTGGTGGTGGAATGGCATCGGCGGCGGCATTTTATCAATTGCCGGAATCTGGCTGTCGGCACGGGGATTTGCCGCCACAGACAATAAAACCGGATTCGCCGGATTGGCTATTTGGGCCACAAGTGTTCTGCTAAGTTCCAATGGCTTGGAGCAACAATGGTTAAAAATTGCAATACTTGCCATTTACTCAATAACAGCAGTCGGGTTTTACCTGCTGGCCGAGCGCCAGTTTTCAAATCGAAAAAAGCCATATAATCCGTAATCTGAACGCAAATACAATGCTACCTCATTAGCAAAAAACGCCCGGTCGAATTTGCCTATACCTAGTCAATTGATGCCGGTAAAATTATTGTAATTCTTTAAAACTGCATAAAATATAAAGTTTTGCTCTGTACCAGACTGGCACAATGGTTGCAGATTATCATGCATAAAGAGCGTAACCTTAGGGAATGAGCAAGATGAAGAACATCACCGAACACATCATCAAGCCGGGTAGATATTCATGCCTTTGTGCGGTTATTTTTCTTGGGAGCGTGCTTAGTACTTCTGCACCGTCCCTTGCGCAATCAGTCACTTATCCCAGCGAACTAAACATACCTTACGGTCGTTCATACCGTGATGAAAATACGCCGTATAACCCAAGTTCCAGATCCGCAAATGGAAATCGGCTAATCATTAATGGTCGGATATTATCCGGTGATGGAACAACTCTATCTGGTGGGCTGGAAAGCGGATTCCTCAGAAATCAAAGTCAATATGGCGGCGCTAACGCGATTGGTAATCAGTTGAATGTGGTGACCAATGGCAGTTGGAACACGGTTATCATTGACAATACGCAAATTAACAATGGCAACCAAACCGTAAACTCTAACGCTGTTGATGACCATCAAAACCCACCAGTTGCTAATGGGGAAAGTTACGAGTTAAACGGGAGGATCAACCTAAATGACTAGTAAATTAGCTCTTTTAGCGCGTAGTCGTATCCCCGCTCTGCTTATGGCTGGTTCGTTAGCATTAGTCTCATGCGCTGCTCCGACAGCAGGTCGCAATGGCCTCTATGCCCAACCAGCTGGCGGCGCACCGGTAACGGCAAACCCGACACCCTACTCCGCCGCCCTCACCTGCCTCGGAAATTATGCCAGATCGACAAATGTTACGGCACCGCGTATCGCAGTTGGCAGGATTGTTGACTATACTGGAAAGCGCGAACTTGAAGGTGGAGCAAAAATCACGCAAGGCGCATCGCTGATGGCGATTTCAGCCTTTGCCAAAGCTGGCGCCAGATTAGTGGAGCGCTATGATACTTCTGTTTCAGAATTAGAACTGAAATATGCCAATAACAAACTGATCAGTGATGGCAGTTCAGGGTATCGTAAAATCAAAGCTGGATCAGTTCCAGGCTCGGATTTTTATCTGGTCGGCGGCATTACCGAGCTAAATTTTAATATAGCATCCTCTGGTGTTGATGCTTATGGCGGAGATGTGGATGTAACTGACCCTAAGGGTTTATTCAAAGCCAGTACTTATGTGATGAATATCGGTCTCGACTTGCGCTTGGTTGATACAAGGTCTCTAGAAGTTGTTGATGTCATCTCCTACCAGAAACAGATCATCGGCTATGAAGTCAGTGCCGGTATATTTGCATTCTTTAACAAACAAAACATCATCGACATAAATGCAGGAAACAAGTCCTTAGAGCCAATGCAATTAGCGGTTCGTTCTTCTATTGAACGGGCAGTTCTGGAAATATCGGCCAATCTTTATGGAGTTTCCGGCCCCAGCATCTGTTCTTATAACGACCCAATGGCCACCAATGGCGGCACTGGCAATTTCATTAATGCCCATAATAATCTGGAGGCCAATAATGGCTATACCCGCCAAGATCCTAATCGCTGGCACCGCGATCGCGACCATTATGTCCGCGGCTTCTTACGCGGACGATACAATTGATGTCGAAAACATTCAGTTATTAGACGGCGGCCCGTTTGATTCGCTTTTGAATGTTATAGTAGTAGACGTCGAAACCGTTGCCGGCCAAGCTGGCGCGCTCGGCAACACCTTGCTCGTGGACTACACATTAGGTGATGTAAACGTCAACAACAGCCAGACATTACGCGCTTCGGGTTTTGCCGAGAGCGTAGTAGATGTCAACATTGCAACTAATAGCGCTTCGGCTAATTCTTTTGCACTTGGAAACAGCTCCACCATTACCACTTGCTGCGGCAATGTTGCGACTGATTCCACCCAAACCGTTGATGCCGGATACACCATTGGCGCAGAATCCGACTTAAATGTGTATAATTGGGCAATGAACCCCAATGCCGCGGCCTTGGCCACCGGCAATGCCATCAGCACCCAGACAACTTATGGCAGCTCCTTAACCAGCAACATTAACCAAAGTAATCAGGCAACCATCACCTCCAGAGCTTTGATTGACCGTGGCGGAGTATTTGCAGATTCGGCAGTTGTTGCCTCAACCGCAATTGCTAATACTGGCTTTGCTGGAGGCACTCAAACCACAACACTGGTCAACGTCAATCAGGCGAGCAACGGCCCAACTGTTCGTGCAATTGGCGGTTTATTTGGCCCCGCACTTGAAGACAGCATTGTCGCCACTACCGCCACCGGCAACAATTTTTCCATCGAAAACTCATTTGGCTACGTGCGATCGGAGGTTACACAGGAAAATTCCGCCTATATCAATGCTCAAACAGACGTGGACATTGGAGTTTGGGGCAATACTAATTCTGTTAGTGCCTATGCAATTGGCAATTCCAATTTAACTTCGAATATCGGCTCTGATGTTTATATTGACAATCTGCAACTAAATACCGGAGACATTGAAGCCCTGACCGAATTTAATGGAGCTGATGCTGGCGGCGTCGGGCCAGCGACACAGGTGATCAGTTCAGCAGCCTTTGGAAATGCAGTCTCCGGTTATCTATGCTCGGTGTGCGGCGGTAACATGACTGCGATAAACAACCAGAACAATTCGGCAAGCATTTCAACCACAACTACCATTAGCGCTGGAAACGGCGGAACGGTAATTGGATCAGCTACTGCAATTGGTAATTCCGCCACCTTCCAAGCCAGCTCTGGCGATTAGAGCCAAACCTGACACCAGCTCCCGCTCAGAGAAAATAATCAATAAAAACAACGACTAATACGCTTGAATGTAAAAAGTTCGATTCAGATAAAATTTTATCTATTTATTTTAACTGACTTTAGCGAGTGCTTGTTATCGTATTTTCAATGGTGACCAATAAAGGCACCAAACAAAAATCGGGTGTCTTATAATGAATACTTTTAGAAAAATTGCTGTAAGTGCAGGTTTCCTCACAAATCGGTCAGATGCAAGACTCAACTACAAATGCCGCTGAATCTTTATCCGGCATCCAGACTATTATTCAAGAATTGGCCGACAATTCTGATGCGGTCACCCATGCCCTAGGTGAGCAAAGACAAGCTACGCAGGAAATTGCCTCCAGCGTTGTGCAGGCCTCGGAAGGAACTGCAGAGGTAAATCATAATATTGGTGGCTTGAGCGAGTCGGCGACCCAAGTTGGAAGCGTTTCCTCTCAAGTCAAAAGTGCGGTTGGGAATCTTTCTGAACAATCACAACGGTTACGCACCCAAGTCGATAAATTCTTAGCAGATGTTCAGGCCGCTTAACAATAATTGCTGCCAAATCTAAGGCCATTACCCTAGTAATATCTCTGCAAATTGATGAATTCCATGCGTGTTTTACGGCGCAAAGTTCAATTGCATCACTATAATCAATAAAATAGAGATGATAGATAATTAGCGATAGTACACAGCAGCAATTACAATCACCCGGCTCATAAGCATTACCGACAGATGATTTACCGTCAAAGATTAAATATAGGGCAATAGAGCCTAAATTACTTTATTCAAAGTAATTGCCGCCATTACCCCTTGCGGGTTAGCATTATTTCCATCGGCTCCATAACCGGATTGCGCGGCCCGATTATTAGCAACCTCTTTAGCAACAGACTTTACCATGCCTTCGGTAATAGTTCGAATAGCAGTGTTTGCCTGAAAATTGGCTTCCAGCGCCTCATTAAAACGTAGAGTGGCCTTTCTAAGATCAGATTTTATAGCAATATCTGCAGCCTCAATTAAATCTGGATTTCTGGAAATACGCATGGTTTCATTGCGATAAACGCGTGCCAATTGATTTTTTTCTTCAGCAAAATCTGCCGCCATTTGTGGAGTGCGAGCTAAAAATAATCTGGTTTCGCGCTCTAATAAGCTGGTCAACCGTTCCGATAAAGTGACCAATTGCTGCGCCCGATCATTCGGGTTGTCTGCCGCCAGTGCCATTATTTAGCTTCCTTAGATAATTCAATACCCTGCATCCGCAGAATTTCCAATTTTAGATTGTCTGCCAAGCCAATACCGCCCTGAGCCGCAAATACTTTGGCATATTCCTCATGTAGTAGGCCAGAAAACGCCTTTTCACCGGGACCGCCGCCAAACATTCCAGACCCGCCCTCTAACCCTGAGAACATTGAGGAAACCATTTGCGATAAGAAAAAACCCTCAAACTCCTTGGCGATGCGTTCAGCTTCAGCTTCGGTGCGCACCTCAGAGACACTTGGAGGCGCCTTCCCGCTAGATATTTGTTGCGCTAAAAAAGCACTTGAAACCATCGGATCCGCCATTACATCACCTCGATTTCAGCCTGCAAAGCCCCTGCGGCCTTGATTGATTGTAAAATAGCAATCATATCACGCGGTGTTACGCCAAGCGCATTTAAGCCTGAAACCAAATCCCGCAAAGCAACTCCTTGGCGCACCATAACCAAACCGGTGCCTTTTTCTTCAACGACCGTGACATTCGTACGCGGCACCACAACGGTTTCGCCGCCTTGAGAGAAGGCATTTGGCTGTGAGACTTGCGGGGTTTCTTCAACCGTGATCGTCAGATTGCCCTGCGCTATCGCAACAGTGGAAACTCGGACATTTTCACCCATTACAATAATTCCGGTAACTTCATCAATTACCACTTTAGCCGGCAGATCAGGCGCCACTCGCAATTGCTCAATCTCACTTAGCAGACTAACCATGTCACCACGCCAGCCCGGTGGTCTGGTTAATTGCACGGAAGTCGGGTTCAGTGCGTGAGCAACCGGTAATCCCAAAAAGCTGTTAATTGCGCCGGCCATTCTAGTTGCGGTCGTAAAATCAGGATTGCGAAGTGCCAACCGCAAAGAGTTTTGATCATTCAAGGAAAACTTAATCTCCCGCTCAACAATACCGCCAGAAGATATACGTCCTACGGTTGGCACGCCTTGGTTGACCGACGCCCCATCACCACCAGCAGAAAACCCCCCCACCGCCACCGGCCCCTGTGCAACAGCATAAACTTCGCCATTGGCCCCCATCAATGAGGTCACCAGCAATTGCCCGCCGCGCAAGCTCTTGGCATCACCCATTGCTGAAACAGTAACATCAAGCCTAGTGCCCTGCACTGAAAATGCAGCCAAATTAGCGGTTACGATCACCGCCGCCACATTTTTAGTACGCAAATTTGCACCTCTGGTATTAATCCCTAAGCGCTCCAACATGCTTTCTAAACTTTGTTTGGTATTGGCAATGTTGCGCAAAGTATCGCCTGTACCGTTTAAACCGACCACTAGCCCATAGCCGATCAATGCATTTTCACGAATACCTTCAACATCGGCAATATCCTTGATCCGCGAAGTTCCCGTGGCAGCAGGTGCAAAAACCGCCATAATTACTATACCAACAAACCAAACCGGAAATTTCATAAAGCTTCACTCCAATAAATTTACATTTACCTTGCCAGTATCGTGCCAGAAGATTGGTCGAAGCCTTGTTTTTTTTTCTGTTACTTTACAACGAGATAGCAATTACTCACTCTATGATAATTCAAACTCGGTAAAGACAACCCGGCAGATTTTACCAGTTTATTAATTGGTTAATCCGGTGTTAAGACAAGACGTTGCTAATAGGTCTAATATCTTGTTCAAAAGTGAAGTGTTCTGATGAAAGTCAATGCCACAAGGCCGGGCCAAAGCGCCCGCAAGCTCAAAAGCAAAAGCAATGTGACGACCAGCTCTTTTACGCCGGTTTCACAATCAGCCGGGCAAGCCGCACCAGCCATTATGAATAGTTCACCAATTGCCTCTGTTGACACCTTAATCGCGTTGCAAGCTGAAGAAGGTGTGCAAGACGCCGTGCAAAAAGCTACCCGCCGCGCTAACTCGCTATTGGGCATATTAGAGACCATCAGATTGGGCCTGCTCGAAGATCAAATTCCTAAAAACACACTCAAACGATTGCTTTACACGCTAAACGAACAGCGCCAAGAAACCACGGATCCAGCGCTAGAGGCTATTCTACAACAAATAGAAGTTCGGGCAAAAGTTGAACAAGCAAAACTCGAAGTTATGAAACGACAATGACCCCTAACAGGCAAGCTGTTGATATTGAATGATTTTTTTACCGCACTTGCGAATTGACCTACTCCATCTCAGCGCTATACTCCGCCCGAAAAAGCTGGAAAACTAATTTTATATGAGTCAGGAACACTTCCATGCCTTCTGCAAAACCTTCCACCACCAAATTACCTCATGGATACCGACCATCTGAGACCGAAAAATTCATGGGTGCGAAGCAAAAACTCTATTTCACACAGTTGCTACAAGACTGGAAAGAAGAGCTGTTAAATGAATCCCGTCAAACTATTAGCAATATGCAAACAGATAACTTGGCTCATGCTGATATCGCTGATCGAGCCAGTTCGGAAACCGATCGCTCATTAGAGTTAAGAGCAAGTGATCGCCAGCGTAAACTTATTGCCAAAATTGATAGCGCGCTGCGCCGCATCGAAGATGGGTCTTTTGGTTATTGCGAAGAAACAGGTGAGCCGATTTCATTGGCTAGGCTTGAAGCGCGCCCTATCGCCACCCTATCATTGGATGCCCAAGAACGACACGAACGCAATGAAAAGGTGGGCCGATAGAGGTTCCTGCTCGGTGGCTTTTGCTACAAGCAATCCTACTTGCCAACAATTAGCCCCCCTATCTCAGGGCGAATATCTGCGCTATTGTTATCGCAACCTTTTATAGCCCTGCCCCCGGCCGACGAGCCGGGGTCTAGGGTCAGGACCTTAGTTGTTACACTGGTTATTTTACTTTGTTAGCCAATAAGGCCACTTGCAATTCCAAGCGTTTGATTTCACGCAGGATTTCCATCTTGTCCATTTGCACTAAAAACCAAAACTTTAGGAAAGTCTGCAAAAGAATCATGACCCCGGCAAGCGCGCCCCAAAGCGCCATTTCACGACCCGCTTCGGCAAAATAGAAATTCCAGCCGGCCCAAATCGCAACACCAAGGGTTATGAGTTGCAACACCAAACCATACCAAGCCCATGGGCCTATATTTGAGCGAAAAACCCCCCACAACCGGCTCCACAGACCTTGCGGTGCTGCCAAAGACTCTATTTGCTCGGCCTCATCATCTGACAGGGCCTCGCGAATGGCTTCATCAAGTTTACTCATGGGTTTTCTCCTGTTTCCAATGTTGTTTTCAATGTTTGGCGCGCTGCATGCAGGCGCGATTTTACCGTTCCCGACTTAATGCCTAAAATGTGGGCGATCTCAGCGATCGAAAACCCAATGACATAATATAGATCCAGCACTTCTTGTTGTAATTGCGGCAGACGAGCAATCGCAGTACGCAAATCAAGTTCATCAGCATTGGCTGGCTCATTGACTGATTCACTTTCACTCAAGCGTTCTTGCATTTGCCGCCGGCGCACCTGCTTTCGAATATGATCGACACAGGTGACATGCCCGATACGAAGCAGCCAAGCAGCAAAACACGCCGGATCCTTTAATCGGCCAATCCCCCTAACCACCTTGACCCAAACTTTTTGCGCTGCATCTTGCGCATCCGTGGGCTGATGCAATTGGCGTAGACAACGCCCATACAAAACCGGCATCCATAGTTGAACCAATTCATCCATAGCCCGCCTATCACCAGATTGAACACGCAGAACCAGCAATTCAGTTGCAATGGTTTTGGCATTTCGTTTCATCAATCAACCTATACTGTTATCGTGCAATAAGGTCGCATCAGAGGAACAAATGGTTCATTTCTCTTTGCTGTTTTATGATAACGCAATTAACACACAGATTGAACATTGCGTGAGATCAGCAGCTTTTGCTGGCCTATTGCAAAGCGGCCCCGCTATAAACAACCAAGCAAAGCGAGGCATAAATGATCAAAATCTCCAAACCATGGCAATTATCCGAAAACCAATGCACCCCAGAAAAACTATATCTGAACCGCAGGCAGATCATTGGCAGCATCGGGCTAACCTCCAGCTTGCTGGCCACAGAGGCGCAAGCAAAGACTAAATCTGCGACAACGCCATTGCAATTGACGGCAAAAGCCTCTGAGTGGTCGATCACCGACCCGCAAACCCCCGAAGCAATGGCGACCAGCTATAATAATTTTTATGAATTTGGCACCGACAAAACTGATCCTGCCAAATACGCTAAAGCAATGACTACTGATCCGTGGACGATCACCGTCGAAGGCGAGGCCAACAAAACCGGCACTTATTCTGTTCAGGATTTAATCCGGCCAGATGAATTAGAAGAACGGATTTACCGTTTGCGTTGTGTCGAGGCTTGGTCAATGGTAATTCCGTGGATCGGAGTGCCATTACGAAAAATTTTAGCCCGTTTTGAACCAAACTCCTCGGCCAAATATGTGCAGTTTGAAACTAAGTTTGAACCATCACAAATGCGCGGAACCCGCTGGCCGGTATTGGATTGGCCTTATGTGGAAGGCTTACGCATGGATGAAGCTATGCACGACTTAACCTTAATGGCGGTAGGCATGTATGGGCGTGAACTACCTAATCAAAACGGCGCGCCATTGCGCCTTATTGTGCCGTGGAAGTATGGCTTTAAGTCAATAAAATCCATTGTCAAAATCCGCTTCACATCAAAGCAACCCAGCACTTCTTGGGAAAAATCCGCACCAAGAGAATACGGGTTTTATTCGAACGTAAACCCAGATGTAGATCATCCACGCTGGAGCCAAGCCACCGAGAGGGTAATCGGAGGCGGTAGTTTCTCATCACTGTTTAGCCGGCGTAAAACTGATCCATTTAATGGTTATGGCTCGGCGGTAGCTGAAATATATGCTGGCATGAACTTAAAGCGTAACTTTTGAGATATAGATGAAATTGCACTTAACGGACATGCGGGTCTTAAAGCCATTGTTGTTTTTCGGCCTGTCTTTGCCATTGCTTTGGCTATTATGGCAATGGGGCTTATTATTTACCGGTAAAACCGGCGCTCTGGGCGCTAACCCGATCGAGGCCACCAATAGATTTTTGGGCGATACAGCATTGCGAATATTATTGCTAACCTTGGCAATTACTCCGATCCGCGATGTTATCAAATGGGCGCCGATCACCAGATTTAGACGCATGATCGGGCTGTTTGCATTTTTTTATGTGAGTCTGCATCTGGTCTCATATTTTGGGATGGATTTATTGTTTTCAGTAACCGCCCTACTAAAAGATATTGCCAAACGCACTTATATTACCTTGGGCATGACCGGCTTTGTATTACTGATCCCGCTTGCCTTAACCTCAACCAATACCATGATCCGCCGATTGGGCCCAAAAAGATGGAACAGATTACACAAACTGGTTTATCTGATCGCACTGTTAGGGGTGCTACACTATTTTTTCATGACCAAAGGCAACCAGCCCGGCCCGTGGCTACATTTGGGGATATTACTGCTATTGCTTGGCTGGCGCGTAGTCAAATCGAACAGTCTTTACAAATTCAATGGGATTAAAATTGCTCGGCGCTAGGGCAAGAAAGAAGCGCTTAAAATAGCGAAGCGATAGGACATCAAAAGACTCCGCACGTCGGAGGACGTTGCGGAGCAACTGGCTGCGAGGTCAAACCTAAATTGCCAGACGGGGTTTTAACCCCGTCTATTGGTTTCATCTTCGTAATGGGTTTTGCACAAAGATCAAAAAAAGTTCCGGACGGGGCTCAAACCCCGCCAGACGAGCATGCCCAACCGGGAGGACATGACCATCTTCGCCCCCGTTACCGGATAGGTGATTTTGCTGCCCCGACCGGCGGCATCATATTCATAAGATACAGTGCCATTGGCTCCGGTCTCCGAAGTCTTACGACAGTTTACTGAAAGTAGTTATTGCGAGGGTCAAACAACAGCGGCATTGATTATTTGAACAACGCGTATCAGCAATAGCAACCATGCCGATCCAAGTAGGATGCCCATTGTCAGTTTTAGATTGATTTTATCACTTTTTCGTGGTGGCTCAAATATCCGGTTCCCTGCATAATAATATAAAGTAATTACACAGGACATAAGAAGTACAAAACCATAAAATATAGATAATGACATCAAAGCCATTATCAGCGCCAACACAACAAGCAGCCCATAGGAAAAAAGATAAAACCTTCGAAAAAACTTTCGAGCTTTTATAGGAAAACTGTCCAAAAAATCATACATACTCATATCAAGGTATAAGGATCCCATTACTTCTTAGCCACGGCAGAATAATAAATACATTCAAATAAAACACCACAAGCGAAAGTCCAATAGTATGCGTAATAAAATGGATAACTTCATTAAAACCACGATTAAACGGACCAGGTTCAGGGACTATTAAAAAACTAAGTTCTTCTATACCAGTATACCGCCCAAGAGCTCCAAGAAATATTATGGATACATAAATTAAAAAATATTCTCTAGCAATCCCAACCGTTAGCATCATTATTACTATAGTAAAAAAAATTGAAAATCCGAGTAAACGCTTCATTTATTTTCCACCTAATTTGCACAACTTATTTCTTCTGTAATAGTCTGTTCATTACCAATGACACCGCCCTGTAATGGGCCTACGGATACACCAACACCTACATGAAGCTCACCATCCGTTGAACTGCCCGGCAATCCCAAAAAACCATCAAAGATGCTGACCTGCGCTCCAATTTCCCACCATTTTCTGGTAGAGTCTTTTGATTGTTTTATTGACCTCATGCGGCCAGCTTTTGCAAGTGTTGTTTTTGGGCATATTCACGCGGCGTGAGATTGCCCAGTGATGAATGGGGTCTGGTTACATTGTAGTCCTCCTTCCAATGATTAATGTGATAGCGGGCATCGGTGAGCGTAGAGAACAGTGTCTCATTCAGACACTCATCCCGGAAGCTACCGTTAAAACTTTCAACAAAGCCATTCTGCTGGGGCTTGCCGGGCGCGATGTAATGCCACCCAACTTTCGTCTCCTGGCACCATTTGAGAATGGCCATACTGGTAAACTCTGTGCCGTTATCCGAGACGATTGTCTTTGGCGGGCCACGTCGGGCGATTAAAATATCCAGCTCCCGAGCCACACGCCCGCCTGATAAAGATGTGTCTGCGACAAGCGCCAGGCACTCGCGGCTGTAATCATCAATTACGGCCAGAACTCGGAAGCGGCGACCATCTGTGAACGCGTCACTGACAAAATCGAGGCTCCAACGTTCATTAACACAGGTCGGTAAAACCATGGGTCTGCGTGTGCCAAGCGCACGTTAACGCCCGCCGCGCTTACGAACTTGCAGCTTCTCCTCGCGGTAAAGACGCCTGAGTTTCTTGTGGTTCATATACATGCCCTCACGGGCAAGCATGACCCCAATACGGCGATAACCAAACCGCCTGCGCGCCTTGGCGACACGCCAGATAGCCGCTCGAAGCTCTGCATCATCAGATCGCACGCTTTGATACCGCACGCTGGATCGATCCACCTCCAAAACAAGACACGCCCGACGCTGGCTCACGCCGTGCTCGGCACATGCATAAGCCACAGCTTCCCGCTTAGCATCAGGCGTCACCACTTTTTTGCATTGATGTCCTTTAAAATCGCATTGTCTAGCATCTGTTCGGCCAATAGCTTCTTGAGCTGACGGTTCTCAATCTCTAAGGCCTTGAGCTTACGCGCATCAGATAGATCAAGTCCGCCATACTTGGCTTTCCATTTATAAAAGGTCGCTGAACTGATGCCGTGCCGACGACACACCTCCTTCGTCGGCGAACCGTTTTCCTGCTCTTTTAATATCGCAATGATCTGTTCTTCGCTGAACCGTGATCGCTTCATATCTGTCTCCATCGTTGTTGGAGACTCTACCAGAAAATGGAGGGAGTTTAGGGGTGCAGGTCAATATATATGCTAATGATAAAGGTTAAGCTGAATAATAAGACAACTTTATTACATTGAGACAATTAAGGATCATGAGATAGAATAGTTTTATGGAGATATGGGTATCTACTTTTAAAAGTAGGTGCCCATTCTTTTATCTGGCTAAAGATCAAACCATTTCCCATTAGGAATAATCTGGACGGATGAGTGCAGCCGATTAAAAGCTTCTGGTGAAACTGTGTGGATCGGTATCAATGTTTTTGGAGAAATTGCGGAAACTAGCCTTTGCAAATCATCTACTGAAGCGTGGCCAGATGTGTGGATAATATCGAAATCAACTGACTTATGTTTGCACCAGTCCTGTAAATTGGGTGAACTACGCTCAAGATAACCGGGCCACATTGAGTAAATAAGACTAGCTCCTGCAAGGCAGTTAGCTTTTTCCAAATCACCAGCCATTGATGCTCTAAAAGTCATAACAAGTTCGGAGGCTTTTTCTTTTAACTCGTCTGGATAAATGCGTTGCTCATAAAAGGGCTTTACAAGCTCGAATGCCTTATCCCTAATAATCTTGGACTTCATTCTCTGAGGTAAAAACACGCGAAGCGCGTTGGTTGTTGGATCTGGCAGGGACTTTCTATCAATAGCCCACAAAATGTGAGCAATATAAATATCAACAACAAAGGATCGACCTGAAGAAAGCGCTGCCTTGTAAAAAGTCACCAGCCTATCGATATTTTGGCCAGAGAAACCAGCAAGCACAATTCCTTTGGTTGAAGTCATAGAACGCTTCAATTGAAGAACAAGATCAGCCTCACTAGCCATTGGCTTATCGGCAGAGCGCCCCAATGTTGTTCCCTCTAACAACATGACATCAACACCTTTAGGTCCTTTTGATAGCAAATTATCAAATGCGTACTGTTTCCACCCATGCCCCCGAAGATCACCAGAATAGAAAATACTTTTCCCATTACACTCAATCAAGAAAGAATAGGCATCAAAAGCGGAATGGTCTGCCAGATAGGGGGTAATGTGAAATGGACCAACAACAAAGGTTTCCAAGTGACTATAGTGATGAACGACCTTAAATTCAGCGCCAAAGGGACCAAATGCCATTGCTGCACGAAGAAGCTTATCAGCTTCGCGCCCTACATAGATTGGTATGGATGGGTCAGCATATTGCACCAGTCCAAAATGATCTGCGTGAGGGTGTGAAATAACGATTCCTAATTAAGTCTGGGTTATCTCCTGTTCTTAGACCCTTAATCTTGGGCAAAGCTTCCAAGCCGTTCAAACGACCGGATAAGGGAGCACCTAAATCAAGTAACAGCGATTTGCCATTGGCTTCTAATTGAATACAATTTCCGCCAATTTCTTCTGCTCCTCTATGAATTAAAATACGCATTTTTATTTAATGCCCCCAAGCATGATATTGATTGCGCATCGCATTCAACAGTAGAGTTATTGACGGATGATCCGCCGGTAAATCATGAAGTGCTAAAACGTCACTTCCTGTCTCAAATGGCAACGTAAAATTTATAGGAAAAGATGAACAATTAAATTCACATGACAAAAACCCATCGCTTTCTTCTCTATATAGAGCATTGATGACCGGGTTAAGTGCCGCTGCAAGCCAGCTCAAATCACAATACGAATAGTATTCATGCGGTGCTAATGTGGTTAGTTTTATCTGGGTTATGTTCATGGTTGGCAAATCTTGGAAATCAAACAGTTCCCTATTGGTAAAACAAAACAGATAGGCCAAGGCATAGCGCAATATTTCAAAGATAGCATATAACGGAGTATCACTTGCCCATTTCAACTCAATAAGTTCTAGGCGTTCTTGCTCAATATGAACCCAGTCAATTGCAGCCCTTTTGTCTGAGGAACTATCAAGTAGACCTGATGCAATAGGCATTTGATTATACCAATTATCCAATAGCCCACGTTTGGACAGAATGACGATTGCTCGCTCCAGCAGCACTTCCGGGCTTCGGTTTGTCGGGTTGAGTTCACTTGGCCGTCGCAGTTTCCAATTGGAGTTAGATGGTTTGCGCCCCGTCCAATTCTTCTTGATCCGCACATACATATCCGTGACTAAAGGCGAGATGTTTTGAATGCGCTCTTGTGTTGTGGAGAGTTTGGCACAAGTTGATTTCTGTTTCAGGTTTTGGTGAGCGTCGAGTAATAACGCCTCATAGATGAGTTGATCCGTTCCATCAAAAATACTTTTCATATTCTCTTCCTATTAGATGGACTTGATATCCACACGTTAAGAAAAAGACTTTATGGAACTATCCGCAAAATTTGAATCCATTTTCTCGAGTGCGCTTAGAGGTTTCAGAACTAAATCAACCCTCATCTGCGCACAAAAGACCCCCAGCTTCCCCCAGAGCCACATTTTCCATGGCGAATTTATGCTAAGTCATTGAATAAATGGTGCCGCTTGAGAGACTCGAACTCCCGACCCTCTGATTACAAATCAGATGCTCTACCAGCTGAGCTAAAGCGGCTTGCCGGTTTGTTGGCTGTCTTTAACGATAGAATCCCATCCTGTCAGCCTGTTTTTCAGGTTTATGCAAATTTTTTCTAAAATCATGATGACAAAAAGAAAAACCCGAAGCCTAAGAAGGCTCCGAGTTAAGTGCGCTGGGGGGCAGGGTTAAAGTTTGTTATTAAAGTTTGCGTCTTGCGGCAAACTTGGGGGAGTGGATTATAATAATCCGTTTGTGATCGAGCTTACGACGGCAAACCCGATCAAAACTGTAATACCGACATAGCTAACAACAGCGAATATCGACTGAAACATAGTGTTTCCAAAGCGGGCCATTTTATTTTCTCCTGTTCTGACCGTGGCGGCCTCTTACTGGGCCTAGTGGAAAGGATTAACTCCCGTCCATGTCGATAAACAATAAACACACATCGAAAAACAATCAATAGCCAATTGCCGTAAAACGATAAAAACTTCGTAATAAACAGTAAGAAATAACGCGCCCCAGATCTAATGCGCTGATAAACAAGGAAATTATTAACTCAGAAAAAAGGACGTGAAAAATAGTTTTCTGCATAAGATACAGAAAGCCAACTAATAACAGAGTGAATGGCTATCTATTTTATGAAAATTCTAAATTCAAAGCTGATTCTATTAGCAACAGAATTATGTAGAACAGAACTTGGGCCACTACTCTGGTCACACCAAACACTGAGAATGAAAACATAGCCGCAGCAAATGAGATACACCACCATTCCCTCTTATGACCACTTGCAGGGATGGATACCGGAGTCTTTCTTTGTCCTACCGGAGGCGTGAGTGTAACGAACTGCCGCGAGACATAACAACAGTAACTAGGTGCGACTGCGCCTCGGGCGGTCAGCCCGCACGTCGTAGGCCGTTGCGTAGCAACTTGGCCGCGAGACATAACAAGAGTCCTCAAGCAGCAAAGCGTTAGGACAGGTAAAGAGTCCTCAAGCAGCAAAGCGTTAGGACAGGTAAAGAGTCCTCAAGCAGCGAAGCGTTAGGACAGGTAAAGAGTCCTCAAGCAGCGAAGCGGTAGGACAGGTAAAGAGTCCTCAAGCAGCGAAGCGGTAGGACAGGTAAAGAGTCCTCAAGCAGCGAAGCGGTAGGACAGGTAAAGAGTCCTCAAGCAGCGAAGCGGTAGGACAAACAAAAGAGGCTCACTGACCCTTAAACCCCTACCCTTGAACACCCTGCTTGCACCATATGTTCACAGTACAAAAAGCCTCCTTGTCCCTTAACCTACCCTAAAAGCACCCTTAAATACCCTCAGTGACCCTACATAAGCGGGGATAAGTTCGAAGCATCATCAAGAACCATAGATTTGCTATAATGGGGCTTAACGCGAGTACCATGTATTCGCTATTGCTCTTTGACATGGTGAATCATCGCAAAAAAACCTATGAAACGTGGGTTTATTTGTAATTATCTACGCACAATACCCGTAAGAGATTTTCATCTTGCAGAACTTCTTTTAGGACGTTGCAACGGCCAATACGCGGGAAAAGTTGTTACGAAGGTTTTTTAAGCGCTGTTTTGCGTTTTGTTACCGACAAAACCTTACGAATAAAAACTGGTAATCTAGATAGTTCAGCAGTCGATCTCCACAACGCAGGTTTCGCTGCTACCTGCAAGCGCTGATGTTGGAATTACTGGAGCGTGAGCCTTTTCGATAATATCGGCAAAATTCAATACCGCCGCCACATAGGCTTGTCCTTCGCGTCCGCGCGCATAACCGTGTTTGACGGTCGAATATACTTCCTTGCGCTCAAGTTCAGGCAGCAAAGCCGATATAATTGACCATTGATCAGGATCAAGCCCGCGAATTTGAGCCAGCTCTCGGGCATCTGTCATATGTCCCCACCCCATATTGTATGCGGCCAAGGCAAATGCATACCGCTGGTCTTCGGCAATGCTTGCTGGCAAGCGTCTAATTAGGCTTGCCAGATAGCGCGCACCGCCGCGAATTGACTGAGCCGGGTCAAGACGGTTCTGCACGCCCTGCTCACGGGCTGTGACCCGGGTAAGCATCATCAACCCCCGGACTCCGGTTTGGCTTTTAGCATTGGCCTTCCAGTGGCTTTCCCGCCAACCCACGGCTGCGAGCAAAGTCCACGGCAACTTATAACGTTTAGCCGCAACTTCAAAATCATCGCGATACTTAGGCAGCCTGGTACGCATGGCCCGGCGCAGGCGCGATAAATCCACATAGTCAAACTCAGTATCAGCTACTGAAAAATAGCGCTCCTCCAACTTCGCCAACAAACTTAATGTAACCTCTTGCTGCCACCAATGATCCAAGTTACGCAAAAAGCTGGCCTTGCGCCAACTGGGATTGCTGCTAACTGCCCATGCTAATGGGGCGCCAGTGCCGACCTGCAATCTGGCTTCCAGTGTAGGTAAATACCGTCTCTGTAAGGAAAACACATGCTCATCGGCAATTGTACAATCAATGCGTTTTGCCGCCACATCTGCCAACAGGGTTTCAACAGAATTAATACTGATGACCGGTTCGAGAATTTTATCACTAGCTTTTCGTAGTTTCTCGATAACATCAATGAATGAGGTGCCATTGGCCAGCTCAAAGCGCAAACCCTCTAAATCGGAAATGCCCCTGATTTGGCGCACCCCACGCCGACACACCAAAACCGGAGCCGCTTGCAAATAAGGCGGGCCAAAGGCAAAGTTTTGCTTGCGCTTATCTGTGATGCTAAGTCCAGCCGCCGCAATATCAGCCTGATCGTTGGATACTGCGTCAAGAACCGCCTCAATCGTTGGCAAAACGATAAATTGCGCCTCTACGCCCAAATGTGCCGCGTATGAATTGGCCAGATCAAACTCAAATCCGGCCAGACCGTCACGACCTTCATAATAGGTGGTCGGAGCATTAATGGTCGCCACACGAAGGACTCCGCGTTCTTGTACTTCGCGCAAGATCGATCCTTGGCGAGGCTCCACAGGCACGCACCCTGATATCAGTAACAGCAAGATTAACGTGATGCTAAGCGCCCATAGGGCAGACTTACGGTTCGTATCTAAGGAAGAAAAAATCATGGCCAAAGCTGAATTCCATAAAAATCAACGGGTCTATGTCGGCCCCGTAGGCACCTGGGCTGTCATTGAACAGATAAAACCACAATGGGTCAAAGATGTTCCTGAACCGTTACGTATTACTTACGAAGTCGGTTTAGGTAGAGACTTTAAGGCAGAAGAGCTGTCAGCGGAAGCCCGTGATGAAATGATCGAAAGCGCCCTGCAGGAAAACTGGCGGGTGCAGCGAGCTAAAAACAAGTGGCAAACGGCTGAAGAATGCGCCCATCACCCGTTCCCTGGCACCTTTCCAGTGGTCATTACCGATAATCAAGATTGGGGCGGCTGGCGAACCCCTGGGGCCGAATACGATCGCAATCCGGCCAAGGTGGAGTTTCAAGCCAAAGTCATGGCAAGCAGCTTACGTCTACTCGAAATAGCCAAACGCTTACAACAGCAAATAATCCAAGATTCCTCCAATGCTTCGGCGGAACTCATGGGGCTAGCAAAAGAAGCCGAGCAGATTATCCGTTATGTTGAGGATCGACCGGCAAGATAGTCTATTCAGAACTCAAACCAGATTTTATGAGTTTTCATAGTGACCTGATAGATTTTCAGAGCTAGCTTTACCCTTCATTCAACAGGAAAGCTTTTCATGAAGACAGATCTGCGGACGCCGGTTAAACTGGCCGATTATCAGCCCTTTGCATTTGAGATTGAACAGACAAGATTATGGTTTGACCTTGATGAGGATGCAACCATTGTGCGATCTGAACTTACCGTAATAGGTAAGAAATCTATGGCTGGACCACTAGTATTAGATGGTGAAAACCTTGAACTTCTGGACATAAAGCTGGACGGCCGCACTTTACAAGCCGACGAATATAAACTGGATGAGCAAGCTCTAATCCTGTCAAAGCTTCCGCCTAAATGTATTCTTGAAATCACCACCCGGTTTTCACCTAAGCAAAATCTAGCTCTGTCAGGGCTTTATATGTCTGGAGGGCGCTTCTTTACCCAATGCGAAGCCCAAGGCTTTCGTAATATCACCTATTACCCGGATCGCCCTGATGTGATGAGCAAATTCGAAGTTCATATCACCGCCGATCAGGATTTTCCGACCTTGCTCTCCAATGGGAATTTACTTACTGACGGAAAACTGGAAAACGGGCGGCATTTTGCTCTATGGCAGGATCCATTCAAAAAACCAGCATATTTGTTTGCTCTAGTGGCTGGAACTTTTGATCTGGTTGAAGACGAATTCACTACTATGAGCGATCGCAACATACCGTTGCGAATTTATGTGGATCCCGGGGATGCGCATTTGGCTGACTACGCAATGGACGCGCTAAAGAGATCCATGAAATGGGACGAAGACGTTTTTGGCCGCGAATATGACCTTGACCTGTTTATGATTGTTGCTGTGCGCTCATTTAATTTTGGAGCTATGGAAAATAAAGGCCTAAACATATTTAATTCATCGGTATTGCTTGCCGATGCAAAAACCGCGACAGATGCTAATTTTGAAGCGATTGAGAGTGTGGTTGCTCATGAATATTTTCACAATTGGACTGGTAATCGCATCACTTGCCGTGACTGGTTCCAACTGTGCTTGAAAGAAGGTTTAACTGTATTTCGCGATCAGGAATTCAGCGCCGACCAACGGGGACGAGCCATAACAAGAATCAAGGACGTGAAAACTCTTCGCTCCCGCCAATTCCCCGAAGACAGTGGCCCATTGGCCCACCCAGTGCGGCCATCGTCATATCTGGCAATCGATAACTTCTACACCGCAACTGTTTACGAAAAAGGCGCCGAATTGATCCGGGCGCTGAAAACGATAATCGGCGAAGATGCCTTTGCCAAAGGCATGGATTACTATTTTGAGACCTATGACGGCACTGCCGCCACCATGGAACAATTCTTAGGCTGCTTTGCAAAAACATCCGGCAAGGATATATCCAAATTTTTACGCTGGTATGGTCAGGCCGGGCGGCCTCATGTTAACATTACTGAACATTGGGATGAAAAAACTGGTACGCTTGACATTAACTTTAGCCAACACACCAAACCGACCGCTGGGGAACAAGAAAAACAAAATGTTCCGATTCCAATTCGCATTGGCATGTTGGGAAAATCCGGGCCATTACCCTTCAAAGTTAAAGGCCAAGATAACAACTTTATAGAAGAAGCCATATTGGTTCTTGAACAACAGCAACAAACATGGAGACTTCTTGAACTAAGCGAACGCCCTGTAGTCTCCGCATTTAGACAGTTCTGCGCGCCAGTAGACGTGCAGATCAAACGCTCTCCAGAACAACAAGCCCTGCTCATAGCCAGCGACCCAGACTGGTTCACTAGATGGGAAGAAGCCCAAAGCTTTGGCCGGGCGCAACTATTAACGATGACCAAAGGTATCATTGAAGAAAACAACATAAAGGCAGATCCGGCCTATGTCGCAGCTTTAAGCTCTATTATTGGAAATGAGGAGTTAGACCCTGCCTTTATCGCCCTTAGCTTACAACTTCCATCGGAGGAAGAAATTCTGCACCTCAGCAAAGAAGCAGTTCCCGAGGCTATCGCCAATGCCCGTTATGAATTGATCAGACAAATCGCTGAAAAAAACTGTGCGCGATTACTCGAAATCGAAGAAAACATTCGACCACAAGGTGAGTTTCAACCAGATGCCAGTTCCGCAGGGAAACGGGCTTTAGCTAATCAAGCGCTATACATGCTGTCACTGTTAAAAACACCAGACACGAGAGAATTAGCTTTCAAAGCATGGCTCGATGCAAACAATATGACAGATACTATTGCGGCTCTTAGCGCCTTAGACGTTAGCGGATCAGAGAAATTCCAAGAGGCACTAGATCAGTTCTACCGTAAATGGCACCATGTTCCATTAGTTATGGATAAGTGGTTCCAAATACAGGCCAGCGCAACCCAAACCAAGCATATTTCCATAATTGAAGGGCTGATATCACATCCTGATTTTGACCTGAATAATCCTAACCGGGCACGTTCAGTGTTCGGCGCATTTGCGTCTGGAAATTTACCTCTATTCCATTGCCCAAATGCTGATGGCTATGAACTGTTCGCAGATGGGATCCTACAGATTGACCGCCAAAATCCAGCGCTGGCGGCTCGGTTGATGGGAGCGTTTTCCAGCTGGCGCAAGGTTGAGCCAATACGAGGAGAGCTAGCGAGAAGAACTATCAAAAGAGTGAAAAACGCTGCCAATTTATCCAAAAACACCTTTGAAATTGCAAGTAAACATTTGGCGTCTGCAAATTAATGCTGCTCTAACTTTCTTTGAGTAGTGTCTACAACTTTGTGGCAAGAGTTTTGATAATGATTGAAAAAATGCGAATGGATCGACTACGTGCGCTAATTGTCGATGACAATGCGCATATGATCAATATCGTCAAAACAATCTTACGCGGATTTGGAATGAAGCTGTTCTATGAGGCCAAAGATGCCGCAGACGCATTTGACCTAGTACGCAACGAAGCCTTAGACTTTATAATCGTGGACTACCAAATGGAGCTGCTTGATGGGCTGGATTTTATTAAGTTAGTTCGTACCGGTGATGATAGCCCTGCGCCGTTTATTCCAATTATTATGCTTACCGCCTATTCTGAACGCAGTCGCGTAATGGCAGCCAGAGATGCGGGAGTCACTGAGTTTTGTAACAAACCAATCAATGCTCACGAATTGTACAAAAAGCTAGTATCGGTAATTGAATACCCCAGAGACTTTGTCCGCACCTCTACATATTTTGGCCCAGATCGTCGGAGGCATGATGATAAAGGTTACCAAGGGCCGTTTCGTAGAAAGACCGATGAGAATTGTGGGAACGAAAAAGAAAAATTAGAGAACGATCCTTCTTCTGCGCAACAAGTATTAGATTTTACTAACTAAACACTCGTTAGAAGCCAATTTCATTACTTATATTTCAAGTTTGAGTATCGACAGCATTGACTCTCGTGGATTATCTTGATGATCGAGAAACGAATCATCATTTGTGGGCACAGCGTTGAAGCAACACACAAGCACTCCTAAACGGCTTAATTCTCTGCCAAGTGCTGCAGGGAATGTTGAGTATGTGCGTCCGTCGGGTAGAAAATTAAATTCCACTACTGCAACAAAAAAACATAAAAAGCATCAACAACAAAATAAAAACCTGGAAGCGCGCTGGTCAGTAGGCTTTGTTTTGTTTTTTACTTTTTTGTTCCTTATCGTAATTGCGATGAAATTATTGATGGAATATCGCGCGACCCAGCAAGATGAAATATACGAACGAGTACTATCAACTACCAGTTATGCCAGTCAGGTTGCCAAAAAGGTAGATCAAGTCTCGACCAGAGTAGACGCTACGGTACGAGCAATTGAAATTGCAAAACCAGAAACTAAAGATCAACTGCAAGAATACCTAAGGTCACTGGTCCAACAACCATCCATAACCTCAGTGGCTTTAATACTTGCACCAGAAGACATAATTGCACAGGGCGAAGATATAATTGACTCTACCATGCGCGCGCAGATCATCAAAAAATTACAACAAGGCTCGCACTATGCCGGACTTAGCTCTACCTCTCAAAACAACCGCTTTGTAGTTACCGCATCAAAAGTAACTCTAAATGAAGAAACCGGTATATTAATTGCGCTAATTTCCACACGCTGGTTAAAAAATGAGGGAAAAGGAACTGCAACGAACCTATTAAGTGACCGAGATGGAAAATTGATAGAAGGACAAAATGCACTACCCAATATTCCTGTTTACCAGCAATTGGGTATCAGGCCTAACGAAGCTGCATATCACATTCGCACTCGCCTAGTGGGGGGGCTAGAAGGAATCGGGGCAAACGGTCAAAAACTAGCAGTTGGGGTGGTAACCTTATTTTCCGGAGACCTTGTGGTCTATCAGGCTGGAGATCTGGTGATTGATCAAGCAACATGGGTGCGAACATTAATATTTTTCATCCTAATGACCATAGCGCCACTATTGGTTGCTGCGGTTTTAGTTGTAATTTTACTCAACCAAATGAAGGGACTTCAAAGCACCAGAACCGCCTTGTTTGAAAGTGATGCGCGGTTCCGATTAGCTATTGAAGGCGCAAGAAGCGGTGTTTTTGATTGGGATCTACATAACGATGTTGTCTTGGTAACAGATTCACTAGCTCGGATGTTTGGTCAGGACAAAAACGTAACAGTTTCTGGTTCCCAATTCATGTCCATGGTTCACCATGAAGATCGCGAGAACCTGAAAGCGGCCTTACGAGGTGCGCCAGCAACTGGTAAAATAGACGTTGAGTTTCGCGCCGCAAAACTGTCACTATCTTTTCAAGCCAGAGGCAAGCCTTGGCAAGTTGACGGCCATATAGACACAGACCGAGTCGTAGGAGTTGCTATTGATATAACAGAGCAAAAAGGGGCGCAGGATCGACTGAATGCTGCGGAAAATCGACTGCGAGCTGCTTTGGAATCAATGTCTGAATCCTTTGTCGTCTGGGATGCTCGTCGGCGCTTGATTATGTGCAATCGTAAATTCGCTGATTTTTTTGCACTTGATCAGGAATATCTGGTTACAGGCACATCTTATGAACAACTTGAGCAATTAGCCGGTCGGTCAATTAAAGCAGTTCATGATGGACGTGATGACATGGCTGTCGAAATGGAATTGGCTGATGGTCGTTGGATTCACTTATCGGAGCGTACCACTGCCGATGGCGGTCTAGTTGGTATTGGCACCGACATCACAGCATTAAAAGCACAAGAAATAATTTTAGCAAAAAATGAGAAAAAACTGATTGCCTCAGTCAATGACCTAGAAATCAGTCAAAAGAAAATCACAGAGCTGGCCGGAAACTATCAGCAGGAGAAAATCCGGGCCGAAGAGGCCAATCGTTCCAAAAGCGAATTCCTAGCCAATATGTCTCACGAACTTAGAACGCCGCTAAATGCGATCAACGGGTTTTCTGAGATCATGCAAAAGGAAATGTTCGGGCCATTAGGTGACGATCGTTATCTTGATTATGTTGGCGATATTTTATCATCAGGAAAGCACTTGCTTAACCTGATCAATGATATTCTTGACATGTCAAAAATTGAATCCGGCAAAATGACACTAAGCACGGAAATAATATATTGCGATGAAATCGTAGATCAATGTTTGCGGTTGTTACGGGGGAAAGCCGCCGAATCCAATCTGGAGCTTGTCTCAAAAATTTCTGATGTCCCAGATATCAAAGCAGATCCTAGAGCTTTAAAACAAATTCTGCTGAACGTCTTATCAAATGCGATAAAATTCACACCAAAAGGCGGAAAAATATCTCTTGATACCCGTTCGGATCCTGATACCGGCGGCATTATTTTTCAGGTCGCAGATACGGGAATTGGAATATCCAAAGAAGACTTACCTAAACTGTGTACGCCTTTTTCACAAATTGAAAGTCAGCACAGCAAAAGCCATCAAGGCTCAGGACTAGGACTTGCCTTAACCAAATCCCTAGTAGAATTACATGGCGGCAAATTCATTATTGAAAGCGAAATTGGTCGAGGGACTATTGTTACCATAACCCTGCCCCTCGCCCCTACTGAACAAGACTTAAGCAATAACGATGCAGCGGTGATGTAATAGCTGTTTTAAGCCAGCGATTAATCTACAGCAGCTTTGCTGTTTCCACCATTTTGCCGATTTTGCCTAATAGCTCTGTTGGCCCCTGGTGGAAGAAACATCTCATCAACAGCGTGTATTCTACTTTTATAATCTAGGTCCATCAGAATTTCTAAAATGGCTAATTGCCCACGTTCTGACATTCTGGATTCAGACTCTCGCAATTTAGCCAATGCCGCTATCACTGCCTCGCGATCCATCTCCTGTTCGCGTAAAAGAAAATATAACTGTCGTTTTAACTTTCGTATTTGCTTGATATTCTGACGATGAATTTTCTTATTATTATTAAAAATTCGCCGAGCCTTGCGTTTCTCCGGTGCAGGTAGAGCGGCAAAGAAACTAGCGCCGTTGAAGCGCCCTTCTTCAACTATTGGCGTTCTTGAACTGTTACCAACAAACTGTTTCTTTTGCGCACTTGCCAGTCCGATTCCGATTACGCCACCGATCACCAGCAAATTAAATGCCATAGAGAACATTAACAACCAAAAGACAGCCCGATTGCCAGTCATGTTTCCATCTCCGGATCAAATAAAAATATTTCTTGAGAAAATGCCTGCGAGAATAGATCCGCAACACCAATATCCTGCAGAGTTAACTCACCGCCAGCATAACCACCCGCCACCCCGACAACCATCAGCATAGCTGCACTTGCCAAAGCAAAGACCCGTATAGGTAGTTGGTGACCAAACAAAAGCTCCAATAATTCTAAAAACCCAAACTTATGCTCTTTGCTAAAGGGCATGAACGACAGCATAACACGGTCACGCAAATTCGGGTTTTCCTTCTGAAGAGGCAATTTTCTTAATAACTTCTCTAATGCAACATCTTCGCGATTTTCTTTATTCATTATTTCACCCCATTACCTTTCATTCGCCCAGCAATTCTTCAATTTGTCCAGCTAATCGAATGCGTAAGACCCGGCGCCCTCGAGCCAGCAACGACTCCAACGCTTCTACACTAATTCTCATAGACTGTGCCGCCTCTATATTTCCTAGCTCATTCAAATGGCACAAAACAATCGCAACCCTTTGCCTTGGTGCAAGCGTGGCTAACGCAGCCTGAATTTGACGCTGCTGATGGCTGTTCTCAACACTTTCCTGCGCATTAGGGGCAATATCGTCAATATGCTCAGGGAGAACATCCATATAAACCTCCCTCTTTTTGCGTAGCTGATCATAACACAAATTAATGGCAACTCGATGCATCCATGTACTAAATTTGGCTTTGCCCGGTTTCCATTTTCCAGCATTAGTCCAAACTCGAAGGAATACCTCTTGCGCTATATCCTCTGCTTCACTTTCATCACCAAGTATATTTCTGGCAAGACCTGTAATCGCAGCAAGGTGTTTATCTATCAGCAAAGCAGCAGCTTCAGAATCACCATTACCAATCCGATAAACTAATTTCTCGTCAGGGTCATCGACTTTGCGATCTGCTTTGAAGTATCGCTTCACTTTTGAGAAACTCCATAATCGGCAGATGACACTGACAAATAAAATACCTATTGCAAACCCCCAACCTTGATTACCAAGGCTGGGCGCTTACAAAGAATCTACTTTATACGGCCGTTAGCTGCTGAGTTTCGACGAGATTCAAAAGCATCTTGTATTTCTTGCTGTGATAATACTAGATCGCCATTAACATCTATTTTTTCGAATATAATGCCCGGTGTCGTCACAAAATCCATTCGTGAAATACGGCCATCACCATCTGGGTCTAATTTTGCTTTTAAGGTTTTGACTTTGCTGCGTTTATTGTCTTTGGCCACATTGCGATCCTGGCGATTTAAGATACCGTCTCCATTAAGATCAAGTCGTGCAAACTGTTTACTTCGGAAACTTTCCTGTTCTTTTTTTGAAACCACGCCATCTTTATTTACATCCATGCGGTCAAATAGGTACGATGGACGATGGACAAATTCCTGCTCTGAAATATCGCCATTGCTATCTGCATCCAAAGATGAGCGACGGTCAAATCGATGTGCCGCTCTACGTTCACGCTTCTTACGCTTGTGTGATACCTTTGCAAAACGCTGCTCTCGTCTGTCCAGGAATGCATCTCCATTCCTATCCATGCGATCAAACATTTTCCCCCGCACCAACTGAGCTTCGGCTTTAGTGACCTCCCCATCACCATTACTATCTACCAACTTGATCATTTGCATTAACGGCGCAAAACTAGCTTCTGGTGATTGCCGTTTCATGGATTTAGGTCCAGCCAGCGCGCTGCCTGCAAACAGACTGAGCATACCAATGGTTATGAGTGCTTTCTTTAAAATTTTCTGCGCCATTTTGTTCTCCGTTTATATCTAACTGCCATCTAGCATTAAGTAGAACGGAACAATCATTATTTTCCGTCGCTATTAACAGATAATATATGGCTCAAAATACTTGCGACATGGCTGCGGCACAATGATATCTCATGCTCTAACTGCTGCAATGAGGACATTTTACAACTGGTCAGCAAAACTGCTAACAATCGAGGTGGCAAGTCAGCCATAGTACCGATTCTACCAACGGCCAAACTGGTTATTTGCTGCACTCGGTGAAACAATTGGTGAGCAGATTTAAGCTGATCAAATTGTAATGGTTCAATTTTGTCATCGACCATCAATGATGCGATAGTGTTATTCAATTTAAATAATGATATTTGCAGTATTGGCTTGCAGGACAATAATGCCAGCGCTTGCAATGAAAACTCTAATTCCATCAAGCCACCATTTCCACGCTTTAGATCCCATAACCCCAATGCCGGTTTCTCAAGTGCCAATTTATTGCGCATTTCAACGATACTAGAGCGCACTTGCTTACGATCAACAAGTTGATTAACAATACGCTTGATAGTTTCGTCCAACGCATGCCCAAATTCCTTGCTTGAAGCAGAGACCACTCGCGCCCGGCATAAGGCCTGAAACTCCCAAACCCTTGCATCACGTTTATAATAGTCCCAAAAGGCGGAAAACTCGACAGAGATCGGGCCAGATCTACCCGAAGGCCGTAAATTCATGTCGACCTCATAAAGCAGACCTTCCGAAGTTGGAACAGACAAAGCCGATATAAGTCTTCGGGTAAAACGCGCAGCCCACACCTCAGGCGGCAATGTTTTTATGTTTTCTGATGAACTTTGATTGTCGCGGTAGACGACCATTAAATCAACGTCAGAGGCCGGAGACATCTCACGGCTACCAAGTTTACCCATACCCAAGACAGCCCAATGAACAGGGCACCTACCGGCTGTTGTTTCAAGGTTGCGCGCCACTCGCAATGCTAATGCTGCAATAGTGCTTTCTGCCAAACCAGAACACCGTTCTGCAATTTCTGCAGGTTCGGCCACAGCAGTAAGTAGGTGAGATCCGATTACAAAATGAGCTTCTTGAACTTTACGGCGGGCAACATCCATTGCCAACTCCATAGACTTGGCGTTCGCAATTTCTAATCGCAATGAGTTCAAAGCATCAGACCCGCAAAACTCATCAAATGGGTCTTGAACCAACAAAGTCTCGATCAAAGCGGGACGAACTGTAATTACCACGCCTAACTTAGGTGCCAGCTGGAAAATGTCGATCAAGCGAACAAGCAATCCAGGAGAATTAGCAAACAGAGAAAGAATTTGCACCCCAGCAGGCAAAGCCTCGATAAATTGAGAAAAAGATAAAAATGCTGCATCTGGGTTTTCGCTTTTACCAAATGCCTGAATGAGTTCAGGGCTAAGTTTCGCTAATAACCGTTGTGACCTTTGTGATTGCGTAGCCCGAATGCGCCCCATAACCCAACCACGCATGCGTTCAAGTACTGCCGATGGCTCCTTAAACCCTGACTTTTCAAGCAAAGAGATGGCCTCAGGGTGATCTTCCAATGAAAACAAATGCAACATGTCTGAAGTATTGGAGGAATTGTTTTCTCCAAAAAGAGATTGCGTTTGGTATGCAACCCGCTTCGTGCAATCTTGCAGGTCATGGTGAAAGCGATCAGGGGAACTATAACCTAAAAGATTTTGAAATTGTTGCTGACTATCATTACTTTCCGGAATTTCATGAGTTTGAAAGTCATTTCGCATTTGCAAAGCGTGTTCAACTCGTCGAAGGAAAAAGTAATCCTTAGTAAGCTCCTGCGCCACAGACTTACTAATTAAATTGTGAGAAATCATTGCCTGCAAAGCTGCAATCGTATTTCTCAGTTGTAGACCTGCGACCCGCCCGCCATGAATTAATTGCAAGGTTTGAGCAAAAAGTTCTATCTCTCTGATGCCGCCAACACCTAATTTAACATTATAGCCCGCATGAGGTGATTTAGGTTGGTTCGGGCCAAAGAATATTTGCTGACGTATCTGATGCACATCATCAATCGTTGCAAAATCAAGGTTTTTCCTCCAGATAAAGGAACGCATTTGTTCGAAAAACATGGCGCCGGCTTCATGATCTCCCGCAACAACCCTAGCCTTAATCCACGCTGAGCGCTCCCACGTCTGCCCAACACTTTCATAATATGTCAATGCAGCATTAGTGCTAAGAACTATAGGGGTTGAAGAAGGATCTGGCCTAAGGCGCAAATCCACCCGGAACACATAACCAAACTCACTTACTTCAGACAATAGCGATACGATTTCTCGAGCTATAAATATGATCTGACGCTCATCAATTTGCATGAATTTATCTGCGGTATCTGATCGTTGCCAGAAAAATGCTAGGTCAACATCACTTGAATAGTTCAACTCTCTGCCACCCAACTTTCCGAACGCAACAACAAACAGTCCGGACGACTGAACCAAATCAGTTAAAGCATCTGAGCTTAAGTCAGTTCCCCCCTTAGCTGCCATCCGGTTCCAGCTAAACTCTAAGCACCGCTGAATGATTTTATCCGCAAAATTGGAGAATTCATGAATAACCTTTTCGGTTGACCACACTCCTCCCAAGTCGGTCAAAGCCAAACATAAATGATACTTTTCTTTAGTTCTTCGAATTTGCCGCGCAAAATCTTTTTTTGAACTACCAGCAGCAATTGGCAGACTCGCTACCAAATCATCCATCGAGCCACTTGCACCACCTAAAACCATGCTATCTATTTGCTCAGGGTATTTTTCGATTAACCGGCGCAAATATGCAGAATTGCTCAATGCCCCCCGTAGAAGTCCTTCAAGCCTACGCTCACCACCAGATAATTCAGAGGCAATGCGGTCAACTTCCACATCATTTTGGCTTGTGTTTGGCCATCGCTTAATTTGCTCTAGAAAGTTTGATTTACGCATACCTAAGCGTGGACTAGATGATAAGGTCTGAAAAGCTGATTTTGGAATTTATTTTTTCTGAGCTTTCGGAAACACAATTGCAACACGCAAACCCTTTCCAGTTCCGGGATGAGAGCCGGCGCCATCTTCGATCAATAATTCTGCTGAATGAATTTCCGAAATAGCTTTAACTAATGACAAACCCAAGCCACTACCTTGGCGTGACCGGCTACCCTCCAGCCTGACAAACCTCTTCAAAATTTCATGACGTTTTTCCACAGGAACTCCCGGCCCAGTATCTGTTACCGAAATTTCAACTGCACCATTGCGACATTTGCGAAGTCGAAGCGCAATACCGCCCCCCGGATCAGTATATTTGACAGCATTATCTACAAGATTGGACATAGCTTGCGCTATCAAGCCTCGATCGGCCCGGATTTGTAGTCCAGTTTCTATTTCATACTCAAAATTGCGATTCTGTTCTTCACATAACGGCCCATAAAGCTCTGCAATGTCCTCTACTAATGGTGCCGGGTCGATTAAATGAAACACACTTCGTTGCTCTCCAGATTCAAGTCTGGAAATTCGCTGGATTGAGTTAAATATAGACAAAAGCTCGTCGGCATCTCTTAGTGTCGCCGCAAAAACTTCCTCTTCATCACTTTCTCTCTCCCTAACAGCTTGTTCAAGCCGGGCGCGCATGCGCGTTAAAGGTGAACGCAAATCATGGGCAATAGAATCGCCAGCATAAATACTAGCGGCCATTAAACTTTCAATTCTAGACAACATTTTATTCAAATTTGAGGACAGGTCATCTAATTCGTCATTAGTGTGATTGCGCGGGGCACGCCGCTTCATATCCCCGGCCATAACATCTCTAGCCACTGCGTTTAGAGCCTCAATACGGTTAGCAAACCGACGAGAAATTAAAGCTCCTGATGCCACTCCCAACACCAGCACTAAAATGGCACCTATCCACATTGCTTGAGCAATTTGCCCGGCTATTTGAGCCTGTTCTTCAATATCAGCAGCAACTAGAAGGAGGTAATTATTGGGAAGTCGGACTATTTTTGCTCGAGCCCGGCGTTCATCATCATTCTCGTCTAAATTGATCCCTAAGCGATAACGAAACCCAAAAAAACCTGATTGCCCAGCAGCATTTACTGGCAGCCCATTTAAGTTACCAGATACTCGTTCACCCGTCGCTCCGGTAAATAAATATAAATACGTGCTATTTGCTGCACTACGCTCAACCACTCCACGGTTAACGCCATTAATGCCGCTGACACGATATAAAGAACTAAGCGCATTAATTTCTTGTGTGAGCAGTGCGTCCGTTTGCCGAGACAAAGCGCCTGCCGTTGATTGGTAGACAAAAAGTAACAATAAAAATGTTGACAAGGAAAACAAGAACGCAACGAATAACGTGATGCGAAAGGTAGTTGTTCGTAAAAAGGCTGGTAACGGCTTCATGCCTGCAGACGATAACCTGCTCCACGCACAGTGTGGAGAAGCGGGGTGGAAAATTCCTTATCTATCTTTGTTCTTAACCTCGAAACATGTACATCGATAACATTAGTCTGTGGATCAAAATGATAATCCCATACTTTCTCAAGCAACATAGTTCTTGTTACAACCTGACCTGCGTGTTTCATTAAATACTCTAACAGCCGGAACTCTCTGGGTTGTAGTAATATATTGACCCCCGCACGATGGACTGTTCTTGCAAGAAGATCCATCTCCAAATCGCCGACTTTCAAACGAGTTTGCACTGCTTCTGGATCACGCCTGCGAGCTAAGGCCTCTACACGTGCTTGTAATTCTGCGAAGGCATACGGTTTAGTTAAATAATCATCGCCACCTGCTTGCAATCCCTCAACCCGGTGATCAACATCACCAAGAGCGGAAAGAATCAAAACTGGTGTGTTAACTCCTTCTTCGCGCAAGGTGGAAATCACCGACAGTCCGTCGAGTAATGGTAACATACGATCGACAATCAATACATCATACTCAGCGATACGAGCCATTTCTAAGCCGACCTCACCATCTCCAGCATGATCAGCAAGGTGACCTGCTTCGGTCAAGCCTTTTTGGATATATCCGGCTGCAACATGATCATCTTCAATTATAAGCAAGCGCATAAAATCTGCCTCCAATATTTATTGACCACTAATCTAGCCTAAGAGCAGTAAAGGTTTGACCTCTTTGGTTTCTAATCAATAGACGCACCGCTTTTAACTTGTTTGAGCGAGCTTTTTTTATGGCCTTATCAAAATCTTCAACTGAAAAAACATCGGTATTATTGGCAGAAAGTATTGCATCACCAAGCCGGAATCCTTTTTTTGCAGCTTTACTTCCCGGCTCAATATTTTGTATCAGAACACCTCTATCATCAGATATCCCAAGTCTCTTACGATCTTCATCATTAAGAGGCCCCAATACCATACCAAATTCATTCACTGAATCACTTGGAATAACAGGATCATTCGCACTTAATTTTGCATCATCACGTTTCCCAATTTTTACTTTTATTGTTTTTTGAGAACCATCGCGTAAAACTAAAAACTTAGCCTTATGACCAACAAATAAGTCGCCAACTCTTCGCGTTAAATCTCGCTGATCTTCAACCTCTGATCCGTCAAGTTTTAAAATAATATCTCCATCTCTAAACCCAGCCTTAGCTGCAGGACTGTCTTCAACGACATCAGCAACTAATGCACCTGTAGGCTGATCAAGACCCTGACTTTCCGCCATATCCTTGTCAACTCTTTGAACTGAAACACCCAGCCAGCCGCGAGTGACTTCACCTTTTTCAATCAATTCCTTCGTAATTTTTGATGCTAGCTTCGCAGGAATAGCAAACCCAATTCCGATATTACCACCAGAAGGTGAGAGTATTTGCGAGTTTACACCAACAACATTTCCATAAAGATCAAAAGTAGGGCCGCCAGAGTTTCCCTGATTGATAGATGCATCGACCTGGAGAAAATTATAGGCGCTATTACCAATTTCCCTGCCAGTCGCTGAAACAATACCAGCCGTAGCGGTTCCGCCCAACCCAAAAGGATTGCCAACAGCGACAACCCAATCACCAACCCTTACTGTCACGTCGTCAGCAAATTTCACATGAACAAATTCATCGTCGCTTTCAATTTTTAATACCGCCAAATCAGTTCTTTCATCTGAACCAATAAGCTTTGCTTTGAACTCACGACCATCTTGGAACCCAACTGAAATTTCTGAAGCATTCTTAACCACATGGTGATTGGTTACCAAATATCCATCCGCTGAAATCAGAAACCCTGAACCCAGAGCACGGCCCTCACGAGCTTGTGGACGCCTTGGTTGGCTTTGCCCGGGCATTTGGCGTTCTAACCATTCTCGAAACCCATCTGGTAAATCATCAAGATTTCCCATTCTCTGCGAAGGCATCTCTTCTTTGATTGTCACATTAATTGAAACCACCCCGGGGCTGACTCTCTCTATCAGGTCCGCGAATGTGACAGGAGCACCAGGCTGCAAGAATCCAACCAGTGGCTTCTGCTTTGCGCCGGCATAACTAGGTAAAACTGCTGTTGTGCCTATCAGTGCTAGAGCTGCAAGGCTCACAATGATCAATTTTTTCGATTGAGAGGGTAATGTCACTTTAAACTACTCCAAAATTTCCAAATTTATTTGAACTCATGCCGAACTAACAACATGAAGATAGCAACGTATACAGAACCTTTCCGCATCATTACAGGTCAGTAATAATTATAAATCAGAAGTATTCATAACAATTGAACAAAAACTATCCAATTACAAAGAGCCAATTGTTCATGCTGCGGCTGCAGACGCAGCGGCCCCTCGTCTACTAAGCACATTTGCGACTTCATCTCCATGATAAGCACGCATAATGCTGACCAAAACTGAAAAGTGAGTTTGTAGAACTTCTGGATCAATTTCACCAGGATCAGCTAACATGTTGATCAAGTCGTTTTCTTGTTCCCTTAATCTTTCTTCCAATACTTCTACGACTTTATCTCTCCCGGAAGAAAACCCCAACTTAGGCGCATAGCCAAATACTATTTTCAGCAAACTAGCATTAAGCACTGCTGTATCGATTACCAATTGGGGTATTTCCACCTTAATGTCAGGACCTGTAAGGCCTCCACCTAAGAATGACTTGATTCGAACTCGAGGCATTGCTTTATCAATCGTCATCCAAGCCTCTTTGGTTCGCCTAGTCCAAAACTGCACTGCTCGGTTTGATATTCCGTATAATCTAGTTCCCCAACTACTATCTCTGCTGATGTCAAACTCCTGAATGGAACCGGCAATTATGTTACCAAACCGCTCCATTCCCCGCCCAATTTCCTGTATACTATCAATACTCTCCACTGGAGAATTGGCGGAAACCAGCAGATGCTCTGCTTCATCTAGCAACACCTCAATTATCACATTCATATCTGTATTTACGATGACAAGATCAGAGCTTTGACGTGACAATCGCTCAATTGCACGAAGAATTTGTTGAGGATATCGCAATCTAGTTTTGAGCAAAAAAAGTATAAATGGCGTTATATCAGGATCGTTTTCTACCAGTAATTCATTCATATCTCGAAGTGGTAAAAGAATTTGATCATCAAGATCTTTAATTTCTTTCGGCCAATTAGAAATTAACTCCCCTAGCTCTGAAGCAAAAGACAACAGAGTAAAAACAAGAGGAAGCTTTCTTGCTTCAGCCTCGCCAACCTTAGGCTTGAAATGTGAAATCAACTGATTCTCATCCCACATTCGGCGAAATTCTACGGACATTTTCTTTTGCACATCACGAAGAGAGGTAACATCCTTCTTCCATATATCATGCTCATCTTGAGGGTTTCTAGACACATAGAAGCGCCACATTTCCCGTAACAAAGAATACGACACCTGATCTGAGCGATAACTGTTAGTAGCGACAAGTTCTGTTACGGGAAAAAACAATAAATCCAAGTCAGAATTACTAAGAAAACCGGGCAATAACTCAAGCAACACACTATATGGCAACGTTCTATCGTCGGAGTTTTTTGCGCTAGTGAACGCCTCACCAAGACGCTGAACTGCATCATCTGGTAAACTTGCAAACACTACCCGTAATTTGTTTTTTTTGTCCGAATGAATAGGCATGAGGCAAATCCAGTTCAAATTTGAACCAGCAGTATCCATCTTCAACCCTTAATGTCTTCTTTATGACCTTTGGTTTTGAGAAATCGATGGCAGCTCTAACTTGGCTAACAGCCCTCCTAATTTACTTTTCTCCAAGGCAAGAGTTCCGCCATAAGCATCAGCAAGGTCAGAGACAATTGATAACCCCAAACCCGAACCAGGAGCCGCTTCGTCCAACCTCTCTCCTCGCCTAATTGCAGTCTTACGTTGCTCTAATGTCAAACCGACACCGTCATCTTCAATTGTAATTGCAAGATGATTCTCATCGATTGACCATGCTGTTAGAACCACCTCGCTGCTTGCCCATTTACAAGCATTTTCAAAAAGGTTTCCCAACAACTCATCAAGGTCTTGTTTTTCACCTCGAAACATCAAACCATCTTCAACAGTTTGACGGATTTCTATATCAACATCCCGAAACAAACGCGTCATTGTCCGACAGATATCCTCAGCGCTCAACCCAACAGATGCTTTGGCTCCAAGAGCATGGGCTCTGGCTGCGGCACTTGCCCGGCGCAGATGATGATCAACTTGCCGCGCCATGCTCGACGCCTGTCGATGAACCAGAAGAGACAGCTTGTCTTGATTGGATTCAGTCTCATTGATCAAAACTGAAATAGGAGTTTTTAATGCATGAGCCAAATTACCAACATGAGTTCTAGCTCTGGCAACAATTTCCTTATTATGACGCAATAAGGTATTTAGCTCGCTTGCCAAAGGTGACAGCTCTTTAGGGTAGGCCTTTTCAATGCTCTCTTTTCGTCCAGAGCGAATATCAGAAACTTCCTGTTCCATTTTAAATAATGGCCGAAGCCCGTACTGGATTTGGAAAAAAATCCCCAATAACAACCCAACACCAAACATCCCAAGAACACCTGTGACAGCAAATCTAAACCTAGATATTTCCTGGTCACCAGGGCGGCGGTCTGCAGCAGCTGTAATAATTAACACGGTAACCTGATCCGGGAGTTGAAATGCTTTGGTCAGAGAACGCAATGGCTCACCTAACGGACCAGGCAAAGACTGCTTGATACCCAGACCACGGTTTTTGTTGGCTTGATCTAGCACTTGCTGGCTCACTGCCAGTTCCGCATCAAAAAGCGAGCCAGAGCGCAACACAATATCAGCACCATTCTGATTCAATTTTGAAATCTGCCAATAATATCCAGAAAAAGCCCGCTCAAACCTTGGGTCGCCGGGACGACTGGACAAAAATACACTACCACCTGCTTCTGTTTCAGCATATACAGCCAGAGAATCAACAATCGCTCCAAAGCGATCATCATCCACTCGATGAACCGCTTCACGGTATTGTGTCGTAAATATTAGTGCCGCAGCAATCAATAAGACAGCGCTCCACAGCCCTGCCCCAAGAGTTAATCTACTTGCAATTGAAAATGTTTTTTTCACTGATCCGGCACAGATGGATCGCAAAGCCGGTACCCCAGACCACGAACCGTGGCGATACGATCGGTACCTATTTTTTTGCGCAACCGCCCGATAAACACTTCTATTGTGTTGGAATCGCGATCAAAGTCTTGATCGTAAATATGCTCCGTCAGTTCTGATCTAGAGATTACTCGATTAGCATGGTGTGATAAATAGCTTAAAACTCTAAATTCATGAGACGTTAACTTCAAGGGATTGCCATCAATGAACGCTCGGGCACCTTTCGTGTCTACAGAAAGATCACCTATTTCAATGGTAGCTGTCACATGACCTGCCGCCCGCCTTACCAAAGCCCGCAACCTAGCCAGCAGTTCTTCGGTATGAAAAGGTTTGGTCAAATAATCGTCTGCTCCAGCATCAAAACCAGAAACCTTTTCGCTCCAACGATCGCGCGCAGTCAAAATTAAAACTGGAAAAACTTTTCCCGCCCGCCGCCAGCGCTCCAATACAGTTACCCCGTCAATTTTAGGCAAACCTAAATCCAAAACGACTGCATCATAAGGTTCTGTTTCACCAAGAAACAGGCCCTCCTCCCCATCAAAGGCTGTGTCTATTACATAACCGGAATCCTCTAATGACGACACCAATTGCCGATTTAGATCCGGATCATCCTCTACAACAAGTAACCGCATACCTAATTTCCTCGCGTTCCAAGAATTCTGCCTGTTTGCGCATCCACCGTCACTTCAACCACCCGCCCATCATCACTTAACATCTTCACCCGATATCGAGGACCATGACGACCAAAAGACGTTAAATGTGCGTCCGCAGCTCTCAAATTTGGATATCTGCGTTGAACAATTCGCATGATTTCACTTGCGCCAAGAACATGCCCAGATTTTCGTGCGTCTCGGGCTTCATCCGCGGTAAACGAGTGACCAGGAGGAGATATAGCCTCGACCCCCGCCTGCATTCCGATGAAATACAGGAAAAATAATGATATGAAAATGTGTGCCGCTTTTTTCATGCTGGCTACAATGCACTCCCCCGCCTGAACCAATAGTGAATGACCTTGTTAGGAGTTAAAAATACTCCGAGGATCATCATTGGGCAATGTTTTTGCAGATTTCATTATTTTAATCAGGTTTTTATCCGCAGGATTAGGCAAAACAATCATAACTTTTACCAACAAATCCCCACGTTGACGATTGGTAATAACGCCGCCTTTCCCTTTAATGCGAAATACTTTTCCCGATGATGTATTAGCAGGCACAGCCAAGCTGACAGCACCGTCAGGGGTTGGCACCTTAACCTTAGCTCCCAACACAGCCTCTTTTAACGTAATAGGAACATCTATTCTTAAATTAGAGCCATCTTCTACATAAAACTTGTGCGGTTTTATCTTAATCTCGACAATAGCATCCCCCGGGGGGCCTCCACCTTCGCCTGGGCCTCCTTGAGCTTTAAGTCGCAAGGATTTTCCAGATTTCACACCTGCAGGAATTTGTATCTTAATTTGTTTGCCACCTGCGACACGAACTTGGCGGGTGCCACCTTTGATCGACTCCACCAAATCAATACTCAAAGTATATTGTTGGTCTTGGCCGCGCTGCGCGAAAGATCTACGCCCTCGCATTCCAGCCTGTCGACCAAATAATTCAGACAGAATATCGGAAATGTCCTCATGCCCTCCCGGAGCAAAACCACCGGGGAACCCTCCTGCCTGCCCACTTGCTCCTGCATAAGCATGGGTCTGGTTGCCGTCGGCATCAATTTCACCACGATCGTATTTGGCCCGCTCTTCAGCATTATTCAAAAGTGCAAAAGCTGCACTCGCTTGTTTGAATCTGTCTTCTGCTTCTTTATCATCAGGCCGAACATCAGGGTGTAATTCCTTTGCCAGCTTTCGGTAAGCTTTACGAATATCCGCCTGACTGGCAGATTTAGCAATACCTAAAGTTTTGTACGGGTCATTCGCCATAACAATCTCTCCTGACTGCTATGTATGTTGTTCTTGCGTCAAAAAAAAGGCTAGATTATCAGCAATTGTCGATTTGCCGGGCCAATTCCTGTTTCTGTTGAAATTTGAGCGACAGAAACATCTAGTTCGATCGGCATTACTCCGTAAAACAGCTGCGCAAGTTCCCCCGTTGAAAAAACTCTTGAGGATTGCGTCACAACTTCAGATAAAACCTGAACATCATCCACAAATATACTAAATGCATATTGCTCAGAGCCTTCAGCCAAAGGTACATCAGGGCTAAACCAATTATCACCGCCAATGCGCGTGCGACGTATCCAGGAAACAACAATATTTTCAGAACTTGCCTTAACCTTCAAATGCACAGGCATTCTCGGTATCCGACTCTGATCTGTAAATGTCGCAATAGCGGTTGCCTGCTGATTCGCAGGAACAACCTGACCTTCAAATTTAGCGAAACACGTTAACTCAACGCCTAATTCATATTCACTAAGTGGTAATTGCACACTTGAACCATCGAACAATACTATTGTTGCGCCAGAATCAATTGAAGTAGCCATTGTAACGTCACTGCCAGACTGACCTCGCAGCAAAGTACTCAACAACCAAGAGCCATCCACCTGCAGACTTGCATTTTGAAATTGAATGATTTCCCAAGAACCATCAGAATGCGCTACTGCCAACGAATTTGCCCCTGACAACATCTCCAAAGATGAAACCGAAAGCAAATTGTCATCCGGCAGGTTAACCTGTAATTGTACCGCATGATCATATCTGCTGGTAAAACCTCCTCCAGGTATAAAGTTGATGACAGAACCGATCCTAGCAGATTGGCGCAACAGCGCTCGCACTTTTGAACCTGCACCAACTGTCACCTGCACATTACCAATCCATGGTACTCCTGAGGCTGCAACCCTTGGCCCGATGCGTTCAGATTCGCCAGGCAGAAGCGGAATATCAAGTAAAATAAACTGCGGGCGAGCTGGTTGCGACAGCCCACCTCCTGTTAAAAGTCCCGGGCTTGATCCTCCTACTATTAGCTGTGAACTAGAGACCGCTGGCACCAAAGACAATTCTCGACGATTTTGCTCGTCAATTTGTGTTATTTTCCAGTCACCAGAGATGAATTGCGGATCAAATGATATTACGTCTCCAACCTCAAGGCGCAAGCTTGAAGGCGGGAGGCCAATTTTTAACTCGCTGGATCGCTGTCTGTTCCTTGCCAAGATACTGCTACTTAAAGTTCGCATTGTGCTTTGGTCAGAGACCAACGGCATAGATAATGAAATCAACCGCTTTTTGCTTGAGCCATCTATCTGGATAAATGCCTCAGCTGGCTGATAATCATTTTCGTCATTTATAAATTGGACTTTCACTCCAGTTACAAGGTTTTCTGCATCTTCGAACAAATATTTAGGAGAAAACTGTTCGCCAATGGCGGCCAGATCCTGTTCCCCAAAACCAGTAGATTCAATTTCACTACCTATTGCAACAAAGCTCAATGAGCCAAAACGCTCCATAACATCAAAACCAAACAATTCTGCCAAAGAAGACAACCCTTGGCGAACTGTTGTACCCCCTGAAACGATAAACCCCGTAACAACCCCTTCTATGGCCACCATAGAAAAGTCTGTGATTCTTGCACTTTCACATAAGTTGGTAATTATCTCAGATAATGAGGAAAAACCGACACGCCCATTTAACCAGTGTCCTAACTTCCAATTCTCACCATCAACCCAAACATCTGATCTGGAGGGGAAATCAGGAAATGGCCTAGCATCCCAAGTCCAGAACATAATATCCGCCGGATCAATCATTGGCCCGCCATAAACAGAAGAGGTGGGGTTTGATGGCTCTGTTACCTGCCAGCGCTCTAAAATTGCTTCGCAATACTTGCGCTGGATCAAATCATCACGGCGCCCATTTGAATAGTACGGCAAAAAGCTCTCTGAGCTTTTTGGGTCATAAAAAACATTAGGTTGATTAGACCCCACATCTACGGCTGGACATCCAGCTTCCGTAAACCAGATCGGTTTGGAGGAAGGAACCCAAGCCGTTGGCATTTGATTTTCCACTCCCCCAGGGCGGTCAAAATGGCTCTGCGACCACCAGCTAATCAAATCTTTATAGCGAAAAACCCAGTCCTTATTATAAGCACTATCAACAATCGGCGTCCGTATTTGCGCATCACGATCAGCTATGGAAGCATAATACCAGTCATAGCCCTCTCCAGCGTCCATATTACTTTGCAAATAATCACTGTCATATATGCTTTTTGCAATTGAGGCATCAAGATGATCTTCACCAGAACGCCAATCCGAAAGCGGCACATACCAATCAATACCAACAAAATCCACAGCCGGGTCAGCCCAAAAACTATCTAAATGGAAATATACATCTGAAGACCCATCCTTTGGATGATGACCAAAGTATTCAGACCAGTCGGCAGCATAAGAAATACTGGTTTGCGGCAAAATGGTTCGGACATCTGCAGCCAATTCCGCCAGCTTGAGCACCGAAGGGTATTGATCTTGAGAAGAACGCAATGTGGTAAGGCCGGGCAATTCTGAGCCTACCAGAAACCCATCAACGCCACCAGCAAGTTGACACAAGTGCGCATAATGCAGAATCATCCGGCGAAATGACCATTCCGCAGCCCCAGAATACGCAATTGAACCGGCACTGGCAACGAAATCAGCGGGACTTGCATTGCCAAAAAAACTATCAACCTGACTCTGCATGGCCGCAGATTTATCCGGGCTGCCTGACTGACCCGGCGCTGGATTGCTGGTAATGCGCCCTCGCCATGGGAAAGCAGCCTGCTCGCTGGCACCATATGGATCCGCAAGACCATTTTCTGGCGGTACGTCCATCAGAATAAACGGGTAGAAGACAATTCGAAACCCGCGGGATTTTAATTCGGCAATTGTTTGCAGGACAGATAGATCAGACGGAGTTCCACCAAAGGCAGGACGTCCATCTATCAATGATACTCGTTGTGCCTGATATCGTGAAACACCATTAACCTGCCAGTCCTGACCTATGGTTACCTTATCGTTGTTTTCCACACATGGTCTAATTTCACAACGATCACAGCGCAAATCACTGCCGAACCAACTTACGACTAAGGACACTGTTTTGCACTTTGGAAGCACTCGTTCCAGATCATCAAGAGCGACAAGAATGTCTGCCCCGCCAACACTGTTATTCATGTTTTCAGCGCGCGTAACTCCTGGCCCCAGATCGGCCAACACCGGATCGGTCGCGTATGCAAACTCTCCTGATCCAGGGATCAGGCAAACACCTTGCAATCGTTGCCGCAAGCCAGATGAATTACCTGCGTTATCTGGGCTGCGGAAAACTTCAAAGGACAATTGTGGAATCCGGTTCCCAAACTCAGACAATGGAAACCCTTCGAATACAATGTATGCAAGGCCTTTAAACGCAGGGGTCTGATCAATGCCCATTGCTGCCTGTATTAAACTATCGGGTAGTTGATCTTCTTCTCCATTGTGGAGGCGAAACCCAATCCGGCTACTATCCAACAATTTACCATCGGCCCAGATCCTCCCAACGCCATCAATTACACCCTCACAAAGTCCAACTGCAAAACTGGTGCTATATGAGCGCTCAGATGTTGAAGGCCCGCCTTTACCTCCGCTTTGCACCTGTTCTCGGGTTTCCACTGGCTTATCGGCCCAAATAACTTGCCCACCGGTTCGAACGCGTCCAAATACGATGGGCATTGCCGCGCCTTCCAACGACTGTAAAACCCGCAAGCTCTCAAGCTCGCCACCAAGAACTCTGTCGCTTGCAAATAAAGAAGAAATTGCATTCACGGCAAAGCCACTGGCAATACTAATTGCTGCTCGGCTCGCAAATGAAATAGCTAATTCTGCCATCTCAAAACCTCAATTTAACGGTGGAAAATTATAAACTGCAGATACTCGGCGCCGCCACCAACGCCCAAAAGCAGAACAAGAAACAGATCGACCCCAATACGCATGGACAAACTCATGCTTGTTGATCAAAATTCCGCAATGCTTGATCGGGCTAGCAGCGTTCATACGAAACAATAGAACTGATCCGGCTTTTGGAGTCGCAGTTGCAATTAAATATTGATTAGCCGCACGGTGTAGCAACTCACCTTGTCCACGTTCTGCCCAGTCTGGAGAGTAAACCGGCAATGGCTCTGGCTCTGTTCCATACAGATGACGCCACACTCCGCGCACCAGCCCTAGACAATCACAACCAACGTTTTTTACGCTGGCCTGGTGGCGGTAAGGGGTATTTATCCATGAAAGCACTTCATTAACAATCAACTCCGATTGCTCATGCCCCATAATCAATTTCCGGCAAATGGTGCGGCCAAAACCTCATCATTCCCCGGCATAAATGGACAACCGCGAAAATTATCCACATTAGAAAATTTCGCCGTGCAATGATCCAGAGATTTATTGCACCCAGCACTCAGAATGATCTGGTCTCCAGCGGCCATCGGTAATTTTGGTGGTAATAACAGTTGAAAAGCCTCCCCCTGCGAGGATGAATAATGAGTTTCAATGCTAGCCCGGTTTATCTGTTTTTCCGCGTCAATCCAGTTAGCAACCCCAAAAACGAACCAGTCTTTTTTGGGTAAATCTATTGCAGCAACTACAAAAGAATTTATGGCAAGAACCTCAGTTATTATGGCAAGTTGTTGAAATGGCTGGCCGGAAATATCTTTTGCGCACCTTGCATCGCCAAGTTCAGCATCACAGCTCTTAGAAAATGTCCGTCCTATTGTACGCTCAAGTTTTCGCGAATTTGAAAGTAACTCTGCAGTAAATATACTCTCTGACAACTGAACTTCGCCAATTTCGCCAGCCCATATGCCAATACGATCATTAGGTTGTTGCCAATCTACACGCCATATCTCGACCCTAGCTCCATCAAACTTCCCGGTCATTAAATCCAGTTTCTGTAAATCATCGTGCAGTATTGAACCGGCAAGACCGGCAGAACCACTCTCAAAGCCGATATTACTTTGCACCATTCCCGGAGCCACCCCAGTGCTGGCCTTCCAGTTAATATCATCAAAAAACAAGTCCATGTCATGATCGGTAAAAGCAAATACAACTCCATCATCTCGAACAAATTTCCAACACCAGCACAAGTTCGTGACGCCACTAGCCAATTTACTCGATAAACTCTGTGAAAGATTACGCATATTAACGAACCTCCACAATCGGAATAGAGCCAATAGCTCCAGAGTTGAAAGTTTCTAGTGAGATAACCAAAGCATCGGTATCAAAACGCACAGGAACATCAAATTCATACCCGGCGGTAACTACTTCACCTGCCGCTGGGATTGCGCCGGTAAGGAACGTGATAGTTCCCGTGTTTATATCTATAGAAAAGTCTGTACCTTCAGACTTTATTGTTCCGGCAACAGCAATTTGAGTGGAATTTTCCACAAGCTTGGTAATTGGCCGCTGATAAGCAAAACTTCCTGACTCATAAGTTTTTTGTATTGCAAATACGGCCTGCACGCCATCACCAACACCAATCTCCTGATCCAACGGAGTAATTACACTTGATGCTGAAGCCGAGCGGAAATCAGCAAAATCTTTCCACCTAAATCCATGCAACCTACCTGCCCTCGCTTCAAAAAATGCCAAGACTTGCTCAATATCATCCATTGAGCGCACACCAACTCCAGCATCATAACGCCGCCTTGCGTGTTTCCATGGTGTATTACGTTCTTCAAACCCAGATGCCAGTTCCACAATTTCTGTTCTGCGTTCCGGGCCACCACTAGAGCGAAAAGATACCGCAACAGGAAACCTGATCTCATGGAAAATGCTCATAACCTGCGCCTCCCCTGTTCTACTGCCCGACTAAGCATGGCACTGATTTGACCTGAAGACCGTCGAAACTGCTCAGCATTTACCTCTGAACCAATTGTAAAGTTTATCGTAACCGGAGCTGCCAAAGAACTGGCCTCAATAGTGCCTGCACTTGCTGGGCGAAACACCTCTGGCCCGTTTTCTCCTACCAGATAGGAATTGTTCCCCACTACCGGGCCTCCATTAGCTCTGGCACCACCAAAACCGCCAGCAATTGCATTGCCCAAAGCTCCAGAAATTGCGCCGCCAATTACTTGTTTAATAGCAATGCGAGCTAGGTTTTTCAAAATAGACTCAACCATTTTCTCAAATGAAAGACTGCCCGAAAGCGCAGCACGCTCAAGATCTTTTCCGATACGATTTCCCGCGCGTGAGAATAATACCTCTAATTGTTCGGCAGCTTGTTTTGCTGGGCCTTGCGCCAAATCCTGTAATTGTTTTCCGGCTTCCGCAAATGGATCATTTGCATCTGCATCATGTCTGGTCATCTATTTGACTTTCTTCATTATCAGGGAATTTACGGCTTAAACTTTGCAAATCCCTGCTGTTCATAAATTCAGAGGTCGAAGGCGCAGTTAGCTGCATCCACTCCCATACCGATAGTTTCCAAAATTCATCCGGACTTATTGAAAAATGCAGCGCCGCAAGCCGAAGCTGCCGGGCCCAATCATTCTGGCTCATAGCTCGGCGCCAGCCAGTGAAAAAGCTTCTGCAATGGCAGTTGCTACTTCATTCGGCATAAGCGAACTATCGCTCATCGCTTCCACAGATACCGGATTACCACCACCGGCTAACAATGCCTGCAAAATCAGCAAAACATCATTAGCGCTGATATTAGACAAACGATCTGGCAAGCTGTCCTCAGCAGACAAACCCAGCCCAGTTTCAATTTGCGCCAACGCTCCTAATGTCAAACAAAGCCGATGTGGAATACCATTGATAAGGAGATTACTCTCACCGCGTGCTGAATTTACAAGCATCAGATAACTGCGAACGATATGGCACCGGCAGATGACAGGGTTAGGCTATAAATTGCCTCCCGGTCATAATCTCCAGCATATTCAAGTGCCGCCACCTGAAACAATCCACTTAAAATGCCAAACCCAGGAATAACAACCTGCCAGTTTCGGGTTTCCTGTGAGAAGAACGTTGACCTTACCGACTCATCAGCCACTGAGTCCTTAAAAACACCAGATCCAGAAATTGACACCGCTTTAACCCCGGCTCCGGGCAATAATTCGCGCCAAGCATCAGGGCTGTCAGTGTTAGTGATATCTACCGAGTTAGCATTCAAAGAGATAGATCTAGCGCGCAGGCCAGCCATAGTTACGAAACTACCAGATGCTACAGGTTCCTCGATTTTCAGCAAAATATCTTTGCCATTTTGAGCGTTCATTTCATATTCCTACATAAATTAAATCGTTGATTGGGTAAGCGCTCGCAAGCGCACAATAGCTTGAAAAATTCTCCCGTCCTTAGCCCGCAAAACATCCGCAAAAATGACTCTAACGCCAATTACCCTGTGATCATTATTGTTTCCAGGAACAAAGGAAAGTGAGGTACGAACAGCATCTAATATCTGCTGACATTCTTTTTTACCGCCATATTTTGACCATATATGCATACTGAATGTGTGCTCCATCAATACAGGGGCATCCGCATCTAATTCTCTGGACTGATGGCGACCGAAACTAACAAAAGGGAACTCAGGAGCCGGCGGTAGATCATCATATAGGCGCACAGGCACTCCCAATACCGCCTGCACGTTTATATCTTGTTGCAAGTGCGCAAAAACAGCCTCTTGCAGACGAAGCTCAGGACTAGCGCTCATTGCAAAACCTCCTCACATTCCAGCTCTAAAAACCCGGAATTCTGAGATCGCATTCCAAGCACACTCAGAACTTTCCCAGCCCATTGAACCTGCATAGGCAGCATCAAGTCATCGCGATCGCGAATAAATACTTTGACAAATCTGCGAGTGGTGGTTCCGCCGATGCGAGTACCCGTAGTAAATGATGCCGGACGAACCTCTGCCCAGACATCATCCAACAGTATCCAAGATATTTGCTGGCCACCGGAAGCATCTGTCATTGTCTGACGAATTTGCAAATTCACGCGCTCAGACAGCGCAATAACCCGGCTCATAACCGAACTCTGGCGAACGGAGACAATAGAGACTGAACGGAGTGGCTTATTCCAACAGCCTCTCCGTCCCGATGTTCGAATAGTCTAGCGGTTTGTGACAAAATCGCGGTTCTTAGAGCCTCAGGAACACTAGATGCCAAAGCTCCATAACCGGCAATGTATTCCAGCCTAAAAGCAGATCCGGTTTCTATAATGCCAACTGCAATTCTATTATTATCGATATCCACCTGATAATCAGAAACAGCCAGTATATTTTCGCTGCCGTCTGCATTTATTTTCGCCACAATCAACACAGATTGTACGGGGGCAATCAGCAAATCTATTATACCGGTATTAGTTTGTGCAGTTGAAGTCTGCTGTATGGTTTGCGTGATCATAGCTCGACCAATGATTGCTTCAATATGCATGCGAGCAGTACGAATAAGGCCGTTTATCAGACTGTCTTCAATACTCTGATCCACTCGCATCCAAACCTTAGCCTCTGCCAAAGTCACTGGCTCATTATCCGGCTCAACGAGAATTTTGATCGCCATCATCAGGCCTCCAATTCAAAATTTTGAGAATAAAAAACGGCCGAGTCTTGGTTTCCCGTGACCCGACCGTTCCTTCACATCAGCGTGAGGGGGCTAGCTGACTGCGAATCTTAGGAGTTTAATTGCGTTAAAGTCCTGAACACCCCCACCAACACGTTTGCTGGTGTAAAATAGAACATAAGGTTTGGCTGAATATGGATCACGAACCACATTGATACCGGTACGATCAACTATCAAATAACCACGGCGAAAATCACCAAATGCCATTGAGAAGGAGCCGCTTGCAATGTCCGGCATGTCTTCGACCTCGGTAATTGGATAACCCAGCAAAGTCGAAGGCTGACCAGCACCAAGACCGGGTTGCCAAATGTAATTCCCATCAACATCTTTAAACTTACGCACTGCAGAAACTGTACGCCGGTTCATAACAAAACGTCCATTTGGCCGATATGCAGATTTTGGCGCATAAATCAGGTCAAGGATTGCATCCATCGGATTGGTTGCATCAAAGGCACCATCGCTTCCAGTGGCAATGTACCCCATCTGCCCCCAAGTGTGAACATTTTGCGCCACATTGTTATAGGATAGAAACCCTTGCGGTTGCGAAGTGCCATTTCCAGTAACAAAGGCTGTAGTTTCCTGTGCCGCTAATACGTCGCGCACTTCCTCGGCCAACCATTGATCAACATCCACAACCGCATCATCAAGCAGAGCCTGCGTTGTTGCTGGCATGGCATAAATTTCAGCCATTGGAAATTCAATCAAACTCAACGTCGGTGAATTTGTTTCCGGACGAGCCGCAACTTCGCTAACCCATCCTGAACTGGCTCCGCCCAAGCTAACTGGCTTGCGCAAGTTTCCGGAACGAGTTTGCCTGACCGATGCAATGCCCCGGATCGGGGAAGCTTCAGCAAGTAACCGATCAATTTGAGCTTGCGTCTCGGACGGAGCAACATAACCACCATCAGCATCAATTCCCGCGGATAATGCCTTTTGTTCCGTTAAATGAGAAGCATCACCGTTGCGAATATAGCGCTCCCAACCAACATTAGCTTTGCCACTAATTTGACGTGGGTCTAACTCCATTGCGGGTCGTGCCTGGTGCTTTGCTAACCGATCCAAGGCCGACTTTTGTTCGTTTAGTACCAAATCAATGCGATCCAGTTTTTCTTCCGTAAGAATATCAACACATTGTTTTTGCTCAATTTCAGCAAGCCGCTGATCATTGGTTTCCTTAAAAGCATCAAAAGCGCACAAAAACGCCTCCATGCCAGATTTAGATGTGGTTTGCGTAACCGCCATTTTAGTTTCTTTCTTCACTTAGTTTCTCCTGGTTCAACCAGCCTGAATATGTTGCAACGGCCCTGCCATGGCTGGAAGGCGAGTCCGGTTCACCACCAAGCGGGCGCTAGGCAGCATGGGGAATGTGACTATCGACACCTCCCACAAATCTATTTCATGCAAGCTTCGCCCGCCGGGGATCGGTTCGGATTTTTGGGTGCGAAACCCTATAGAAAGACCATCAACAGAGCCCCGATTCACCAATGATCTAGCCGTACGTCCTCGTGGGCCATCAGCAAATAACCGCCCGCGAACCAATAGTCCTATTTTGTCTTCGATTATCTGATCCCAAACCCCTATTGGTTCTGAGGCATCATGTTGGAACAACATCCTAATTTGACCTGGCCCGCGCCGTAATAATGAGCGTTCAAATGCTCTTGGACGCACAATATCTCCTGCTAGATCGCGCTTATAAAAACGCGAAGCATAACCCTCAATCACGAGGGTTTCTCTCATGTCTGTCATATTTAATTTTCCGAATTTTAAGGCTTAAAGTTCACTCAAAATTATCGAGCTTGTTTTCAATGCGATCCAAAGACTGTCTAGTTTGCACCATGTGCGCTTCTAAACTTGCCAGACGCTCCGCTACTCCCTGCCCGGCATCGGCTCTTTGCTCTAGCTGATTAATCCGTTCTGCAGCTCGGCCTGCCCACAACAAAGCTGTTGCACCTTGCAATGTTAATGCAACAATTACGGCGGCCCCGATCTGACGACTTACCCGCCAACGGTTCCCATAAGGTTGCGTGGTGCTCATTTGTCAGTTTCTTCGTTATTCATCGGATCCAAACCTAACATTTTCCGCTTTTCGTCATCACTCAAAAACGATGCCTCGGAAACCCGCTTCCAAAGGCTTGATTGATCTTCCTGCAAAGCAGGAACATCATGTTTACAAGAGCTAAGTGAAACCTGGTCACCAAACCAAGCCTGCATCCAACTTTCAAACCCGGCAGCAGTTTTTTGAGCCAATGGCAACACTGTTTGCCGCCAGAACGCCCGATTTGCTTCCCGGTAATTTGCAAAGGTATTATCGCCAGGAATACCCAGCAACATTGGTGGCACACCAAAAGCCAAAGCAATTTCTCGAGCCGCCGCATACTGGCCATTCAAAAAGTCCATATCAGCAGGGCTAAGAGACATCGGCTTCCAGTCCAACCCACCTTCAAGCAGTATCGGGCGGCCAGCATTGTTTTTTCCTTGATGGGATTGTTCCAGCTCGGATTTTAAGCGATCAAATTGTTCTTCGCTCAAGCGATCTGCATTTGGACTATGAAATACCAGCGCCCCGGAAGGTCTTGCGGCATTATCCAGCATTGATTTATTCCACGCACCTCCGGCATTGTGAATGTCAATTGCACGAGCAGCCGCTTCGACCGGACTCATTCCATAATGATCATTATCTGGATGAAACAATTTTAAGTGTAAAACCGGATGGCGGCCTTGGACAAAATCCTTAAACAGACGAATTTTTCTACCACCGACATTATATTCCCACCCCGAAGGACGACCGGACTTATCAACCACAACCTTCATACGGTCAGGGCGCAACACATGCATTTGATATGATCCGGTTTCAAGCTCTACCAATTCGACATAGGCATTTCCTGAAAGCAGCAAATATCCGTACAATTCTTCAAAAAACTCAGCACTATTTTGTTCCAAATTCGGGGTTTGCAACACGCCCAAAGTCGGAGATCCTTTGCAGTTAATCGGCACAGATGCCGCCGCTTCTGCAATCATTCGCACACATCGGTAGACAATTGCATTTTGCATGAACCCTTCTCTCGTTAGGTTACGATAATTGCGTGGTGTCCACACGGCACCTGCAGCCGCATGCATGGCAATAAGATGGCGCACGCTTTTTGTTTTACTTTCCGGCGCCAATGCCGATTTATTCTTGGCAAATCCAAACATATGTTTTCCTGTCTTCTAAATGAGCAGCAAGCCCTAAAGCACCCGCATCCGAGGAGATCCATTATTATTCAGCAACAAAGCCCAGATCGCCCAAACCAAAGCATCCATCCGATCTGGTGAGCCTTTATAATTATCGGTTCCAAACCAGCACATCTGATCTTCTAATTCAGGAAATGAACCGCCATGAGCTACCATTTTACGATCATAAAGCGCTGCAACTGGCTCAGCTCTTATTCGTTTTCCTCTGCGAGCATGAACCAAAGTCACCGGCAATGTTTTGTCGGCAATTTGCAAAATAGTTCGCACCATCTCGCCGCCTTGATTAGCCTCGGCAACCACGCAATCAGCCTCAAAATCATGCCATGCTCTGCAAACTGCCTTGGCCCAAGCGGCAGGCGTTAACCCCTGCACCGTACGGTCAGAAAGCACCCATGCCTTTTGCGTGGCGCCTGTTCCAGCCAATCCGGCGACAATAATCCCGCAGGCCGCAGCACCCTTTCCCGCTCCTGCTGGAGGATCAACCGCAACCACAATACGTTCAAATTCTGTCGGAGCAAAAGCAATAGATCGTTCAATTTGCTTACGACTCCACAAGCCTCCTATCGGATCATCAATCAGCTCTCCGCCTAATTCCTGACGACCCAATGCCGAATTTCCATATAAAACCTGCATTTGCTGCAAGAACACCTTGGATAAATGCGGATTGTCTTGCGTTCGCGCTTTGCTCAATACCAAGCCTGGTTCCGCTAGCAAATTCCTTAGTGCCGCCAATGGTTTCGGTGTGGTAGTGATCACCAATTTAGGCGCACGACCCAAGCGTAGGCCCATTCGAAGCATGGTCAGGCAATGCGCAGGATCTTTCCAAGCACAAAACTCATCAGCCCATGCTGCATCAAATTGCGGCCCTCGCAATCCATCAGCATCTTCAGCAGAGAACACCTGTGCCACGGTTCCATTTTTCCACTTTAACTGCCGCCTTGAAGCCGAGTATTTTGGCCGTTTTTTTGGATCGCATATGGCTTTTAAACCAGAATTACCCTCAATCATCACCTCACGCACATCGTGAATAGTCGGCCCCACCAATGCTATGCGCAATGGGCGCTTACCGTTGTTTTCGACTAAGGACCGAACCCACTCGGCACCAGCTCTGGTTTTGCCTGAACCGCGTCCACCCAACAAAACCCAGCTTGACCAGTTTTGTTCAGGCGGCAATTGATCAGGACGCGCCCAAAACTTCCAATAGCGCAACAAACACTCTGCATGGCCTTTTGGTAAATTTTTAATCGCCCATTGTACTTGCTCCGGCGCAAAATGTATTAAGTCAGCGGCGCGCAAATCACCTGCAAATTGAGACAAGTTCGTAAATCCTGACAGCGGCCCCAACGCTTTATTTTATGTAAATAGATAAACCTCTGAACCCCTTTGGGTTCTGCAATCCCTTTTTTTGGACTGTGCAATGAATATACCCCAACGACGCGCCAGTAGGATATCATTCTAAAAGTCGATGCCAAATATTTGTTATAATGAAATAATTTATCTGCCTTCATGAGAAGACAGTTCCGTCTATCCTCGACGATGCTCCCCTGGCCAATTAACCAAGTGATCCTCTAGGTCTTCTTCTGCAATTTCAGTTTCACAAATAGAGCGGTCTTGCACCGAAAACCCTAACTCGTGAATTGTTTGCCGATCTTTGCTTACCAAATGGTGCCAATCCGGTAAATCTTGAGCGTTGGCAACTAACCGATATGCACAACTATCAGGCATCCAGCTTAGCTCTTTGACATTTTGCACAGTGAGCGTCACACAATCAGGTACATTAATGCTGCGATTGAGATAATCAGAACAACGGCAAGTATGACGGTCAAACAATTTACAAGCAACGTTCGTAGTATGCACTTCGTTTGTATCTTCGTCTTGCAAACGGATCATGCAGCATTTGCCACAGCCATCGCAAAGCGACTCCCATTGTTCCTGCGTCCATTCGGACATGGAAAGTGTTTTCCAAAACTCATTCATAAAAAGGCTTTTACGACCGTAATTTAATTTACTCCAGTCTTTTCTCAAATCAAATTACAAGGTACCAGAACATATGAAATCGTTTCGCGCCGACATCTTACATGCTGATGACATGCGAAAGTCCAAGCGCCGTAATTGGTGGCTTTTATTCCTGTTGGGGATTATCCTAGTTTTTGGCTCAGCTCTTTTTGCTGGCGAGCGGTATGTATTTATAGATCAGCCGCCACTGCCCAAAGATTTAAAGACATTATGGTCAGTTGGCAAACAGCCATCATACATACTTCTCGATAAGAATGGCGATGTTATGTCCCGGCGCGGCCCACATTATAGCCAAGCTCTACCCGCGAAAGAAATGCCAGAATATCTAGTTCAAGCCTTCATTGCCATAGAAGATCAACGCTTTTACCAACATGAAGGAATTGATGAGAAAGGCATCTTTCGTGCGCTTTGGAATAACTGGCAGGCAGGGTATACAGTCCAGGGCGGATCGACGATTACACAGCAATTGGTAAAAGTGCTTCTATTGTCGCCAGATCAAAACATAAAGCGAAAACTGCAAGAAATGCGGTTAGCCAAAGAGCTGGAGACCAGACTAAACAAAGACCAAATTCTGACCTTGTACTTGAACCGGATATATCTAGGCAATCGGGCCTATGGAGTGGTAGCCGCCGCCGACAGGTATTTTGGCAAACAAGTTAATGACCTAAGTTTAGCAGAGGCGGCAATGCTGGCGGCGCTGCCAAAAGCACCATCAAAATTTGCGCCGCATCAAAATCTCAAAAAAGCTCAGGATCGTGCGGCTCTGGTCTTGCAGGCAATGGTAAAAACCGGAGCCATAACTGAGCAGCAACAACAGGCTGCCACACTCTCTCCAGCTACGGTTATTATAAATGAAAAAGAACTAGATCATGGTTATATTTTTGACTTTGCCATAAAACAGTCGCTCAAATTAACTGGAGGCAGAATACCAGACCTTGTAATCCAGACCACCATCGACCCCAACATGCAGGAAATAGCTGAAAGTAAACTACGGTCATTAATCGCCCAAAACCGCGAATTAAAGAAAGTTACCGAAGGCGCATTGCTTAGCGTCGATAGCAAAGGTGCGGTTCGCGCTTTGGTTGGCGGAGTTTCATATAAACGTAGCAATTTCAACCGAGTAACTTCTGCGAGAAGGCAGCCTGGATCCGCATTTAAGGCGTTTGTCTATGCCGGCGCGTTAGAAACTGGAATATTCATGAACAGCATTAGACGGGATGAACCGATTGAAATCGCAGGGTGGGCCCCTGAAAATTACAATGGGAATTACCGAGGCCGGGTTACAATCCATGAAGCCTTTCGAAGATCAATCAATACTGTCGCCGCCCAGATAACAGAAGAAATTGGTGCGGCAAAAGTAGTTGAAATTGCCAACCGGTTTGGATTTAACAGCCAATTAAAGCCTCTACCCTCGATTGCATTAGGTGCGCAAGAAGTCAGCCTTTGGGAATTGACTCAAGCATTTAGCGTTTTTGCAAATGACGGCCTTCTAAACCGAAATTATTTGGTAAAAAAGGTTTCAACCTCCACTGGAATTATCCTTTTTGAACGCCCCGATACCGAAGCCGGCAGAGTGTTTTCTAAAACACTAGCCCAAGAAATGAACACCATGATGCAAGAAGTGGTACTGGCAGGCACGGGGCGACAAGCCATATTGACAGAACGCCAAGTTGCTGGAAAAACCGGGACATCACAACAGTGGCGTGATGCTTGGTTTGTTGGTTTTTCAGCACAATTAGTAACTGGAGTATGGGTCGGAAATGATGATAATTCTCCCATGAACCGGGTCACAGGCGGCACACTCCCGGCGCAAATATGGCAGCAATATATGCAAATGGCACATAAAGGCCTGCCTAATAAGAAATTATCAGCGGCCGCGCCCCAAATTCTTTCGGCAACAGATGAAGGTTTAGCCTCATTTTACGGCGAATTATCCAGTATTTTTGGTCAATTAGAGCGTGATACTGACAATCCTTGATAAATGGTAGCGAATGTTGAATCTTTTTTAAGAGCTAACTGTCAGAATTACCCTTATTTCTTTGGAGGATAATGTGGCTAGGTTTGGACTAAGTTTATATTTTTTAGCCAGTATTTTATTGCTGACGACACCATCCTACGCACAAATGTTTGAAGAAAATATCGAGCGCGCTGGCGCCACCTACGCAAGGAGCACAACAGGAAGAAATAGCCCGCAACAATGCTGGAACGCCTGTTCTGCCGATAGCAAATGCAAAGCGTGGAGTTGGGAGCGCCCCGGAATAAAAGAACCGCTTGGCATCTGCTCGTTAAAATCTGCCATCACCCCTGCGCAGATCAGTCCTTGTTGTATCTCTGGTTTATCCCAAAAGTTGGAGCAACAAGTTGAACTAGGCCTTGGTGACAGCCATAGAGGATCGACCGCGCTTCGCAAACCCGAGTCATGGAAACAACAACTCCCCAACCCACAAAGGTTTGGCGAATAGGAAGTTACAATGTCCCCCACTACCTCCTTAAGCAAACTTAGAGAGCTAGCAAGCGAAACATCATCGCAGCGTAGACGGGAATTACTACGCGACATTACCGATCTTTATTTTGCCAACCAAAATACCTGCTCGACCATTGAAAACGAACATTTTGACCAAATCCTATGCCACGTCACCAAGGAAATGGACAAAGAAGTGCGCAAAGAGGTCGCCAAACAATTTGCACCAAAAGCAACAGCCCCACTGCAATTATTGCGGCAATTAGCCAATGATGAAATTGATATTGCCGGGCCAGTTTTAGCGCATTCTTCAGTTTTGCAAGACGGACATTTGCGTGAAGTAATTAAATCTGGCCGACAACCGCATATGCGTGCAATTTCTACTCGTGAAAATCTAGGCACGGAAGTAACCAGCGATTTGGTGCAATCCGGTGACGATCAAACCCTTGTAACATTAGCCAGTAATCGCAGCGCCCGTTTTGACCGCAAATCCATGCAAACTATGGTTTCGCGTTCAGAACAGGTAATTGAACTGCAAAGTCCCTTAGTTGAGCATCAGGATCTACCAGCAGATTTGATGAATGAAATGTACCTTTTTGCAGAAAAAAAAGTACGAGCTCGTATCTTACAGCGCAATGAAGATGTCGATCCAGATGTATTGCAAGAGGCTTTAGCTAAGGCTAAAAGCCAAGCAAAGGGCGGTACATGCAAGCGTCCAGAGGGGTTTCAATCTGCTAGGAATACGATTGATGTCTTACATAAGTCTGAGGCCCTTAACGGCCAACTCTTACTTGAGTTTGAGCGAAACGGGGAACGTCTGAAGTTCACTTTAGGGCTAGCAAAGCTTGCACAAGTGAATTTCGACACCATCGATAGGATTATGCAAAGAACAGATACCGACGCGTTGGCACTGATATGTAGGGCAATTGGTTTTGACTCCTCACTTTTTGTAACCATCGCTTTGCTAACCAGTAATCAAGAAGACATCAACCTAGGTAATTCGCGAGAAATCAGACAAATGTTTGTATCAATACCCGAAAACGCCGCCAAACGAACTTTGAGGTTTTGGCAAATGCGCCAAAAACTAGAGGTGTAAGAAATTTCCTGATACGGATGATTATCCCAAATATTGGCAATTATCATTAATTAGTGACGTTACTATGTAAGATTCTTCAACCACAATCATAAAGCTCTGATAAATGCATACTATCGCTTGACTTTCAGTGATTGCGCACTAGTTTCCGCCAAGCTTTCCAGCCGATCATTTCGGCAGGGTATCTACGGGATGTCACGAAACCGCCGTTGCAATCGCAGCCTAAATAATTTGGTCTGCCGGTTCGTGTCTTTAAGAAGAAGCGACAAATATGTCAAAACGTCATTCTCAAAAATATAAAATTGACCGCCGCATGGGCGAAAACATCTGGGGTCGTCCGAAAAGCCCAGTAAACAAAAGATCCTATGGCCCTGGTGAACACGGTCAACGCCGTAAAGGTAAAACTTCAGATTTTGGCCTGCAATTGCGCGCCAAACAAAAACTAAAAGGATATTACGGCAATATTACTGAAAAGCAGTTCCGCCGCATATATTCAGACGCCCAGCGTTTTCGTGGTAACACTGCTGAAAACCTAATTGGTTTGCTAGAATCTCGCCTTGATACTATGGTTTATCGTGCCAAATTTGTACCAACAGTTTTTGCCGCACGCCAATTTGTCAATCATGGCCATGTTACCGTAAACGGCCGCAAGGTAAATATTCCTAGCTATCGGTGCCGAGTTGGCGATGTTATTCAAATCCGCGAAAAGTCTCGCTCAATGGCCTTAGTTCTAGAAGCCCTAGAAAGCCCTGAACGGGATTTGCCAGATTATGTGGAAGTAGACGGAAAATCCATGAGCGCTACATATTTGCGCGTACCGGAGTTTGCTGATGTTCCATACCCGGTGGTAATGGAACCTAATTTGGTGATCGAATTTTATTCATAATTTCGACAGATACGTTAACCAACAAACACATAAAAGGGGTCGTGTCATACGACCCCTTTTTCTTTATTTGAGCGGTTTTCTTTGGAATTTAGCTGTTTTCAACGATAGCCGTTACCTAACAAATACCAATATGCTTCTTTGTGATCAATTTGGGCTTCAAATCAATCCTTGGAAAGCACACCTTTTTCCAGCATCAAGGTTTTAAGCTCACCACTTTCATACATTTCGCGCATAATGTCGCTACCACCGACAAATTCACCCTTAATGTAAAGCTGCGGGATAGTCGGCCACTTAGCGTATTCTTTGATACCTTCACGAACTGCCATATCCTCAAGTACGTTTACCGAAGCAAATTCCACGCCGATCACATCTAGGATTTTTGTGGCCAAAGATGAAAATCCACATTGCGGAAATACCGGCGAGCCTTTCATAAACAAAACAATGTCATCAGCCTCTACCGTAGACTTAATGTGATCGAAGATAGCTTGGTCTGTCATGGTGCACGCCCTTTTTATATTGTGTCATTCACAGCTAGGAACTAGCAGAACATTCGTCAAGGCACGATTGCCAATCTTCTACATGCTTTATTTTGGTACTGGAGGTCAGAACCAGGTCTACATATGGATTTACCAACGCAGCTCGCAAAACCGATAAAGCATCCTCTTTGCTATATGTACCTCCCCGGCGCAAATACCGCAGCATATGCCAAATATCTCCGGGGTGAGATGACAGGCGAAGCGACCTTCGAGTATGGGCTAGCATCTCAATTCCTACCACGGTTCTACCTGCAAGTTTGGCTGCCGCTGCAATTTCAATATTCTTCGCCCATAAACTAGGGCTTAATTGCAGCATAAGCAGTTCAAACTGCGGATAGCCTTCGATAATGAAATCCATGACGCGCTTTTGCCCAACAACACCTAATCGCCGAACTAAACCTTCTGACTTCATTTGGTGCAGTATCTGCAATAGTTGATCAGAAAAGTCAGATCTTGTCAGGCCGTGCAGGAAAAGCCCATCTACATATTCTAACTGCATCCTATCCAATGAACGCCGCAGGCTGTCATATAAGCTGGCGGGTGCAAAATCGCGCTTACCATGCTCGGTTACGCCTGCCTTAGTGGAAATAAACAGCTTTTTGCGATTATTTTGCGCTAGAACAGCTCCTAGACGCCGCTCCCCTTCGCCGCCGCCATAAGACGGACCGGTATCAAAGAAGCTAACACCGCATTCGATAGCTTTTTCAATCAACTGCTCGGTTTGCTGTGCTGGAAACAATCGGGATGCCAGCGGGCCAGCAACACCAAACCCCAACTTCCCAATTTGCGGCATGTGCTGCGTAGACACAATTATTCTGCTACGGTTTCCAGCGCCAATGCGTGTAATTCTCCACCCATTTTGCCCTGCAAGGCACCATACACCATTTGGTGTTGGCGCACTCTCGACAACCCGCTAAAACTAGCAGAAACGATGCGGGCTTTATAGTGATCGCCATCCCCGGCCAGATCAGTAATTTCAATACTTGCATCAGGAATTGCAGCCAAAATCATCGCCTCAATTTCACTTGCTTTCATTGCCATTAATGCTCTCCATATATTCAGGAAGCCATTGCTCCCATTTGCGGCGCAGCTCTGTAACCGCGATCCGTGCTGCTCCGATTTTTACGTTATCACCGACCATTTCACCAACATAAGTAAATGAAACATGGCGCTGATAAGCCAGTCTTTGCAATTGATTCAGGCGATTAGATGGAACAGCAAGTAAATACCTTGCCTGATCTTCTCCGAACAACCACGCATGGCTTGACATTTCATCATTAGCTTCCAATGCCAAGCCAACATCACTGGCAATTGCCATCTCAGCAGCAGCGCAAGCTAGCCCGCCATCAGACAGATCATGAACTGCATGCACCAATGAGCGGCGAATGGCCTTGGCAACAAATTTACCGTTATTTCGCTCGACAGATAGCTTTACCGGCGGCGGTCGATGGCCCGACAACCCTTCAATGTCCCGTGCATACAAGGACGAGCCAAGCCAGCCATTGCTCTGCCCAACCAAATACAAAAGGTCGCCATCTTTAGCATTACCAAAACCAATTGCATGGCCAATATTTTTAAGTATGCCAACACCTCCCACTGTCGGAGTCGGCGGGATCGCTTTGCCATTGGTTTCATTATACAAGGACACATTTCCTGAAACCACAGGAAAGGATAGCTTTTCACAAGCCTTTGCCATGCCTTCTACTGCACGCACAAACTGCCCCATAATCTCTGGTTTTTCTGGATTACCAAAATTCAAGCAATTGGTGATCGCAACCGGTTCCGCTCCGGCAGCAATCAAATTGCGCCAACTCTCGGCCACAGCCTGTTTGCCGCCGCGAAAGGCATCAGCCTTAACATATCTTGGTGTGCAATCAGACGTCAACGCCAAGGCTTTTTGCGTCTGATGAATGCGAACAATAGCTGCATCACAGGCATTAGCTGAATCGGCCTGTGTATCGCCCATGACATGGCGATCATATTGCTCCCACACCCAACGCTTTGATGCCATATCTGGGCAAGACATCAACCGGCACAAAGCATCAATCGGATCACGGTTAGGCAATGTATTAGCATCTAAAACCGGTGCTTTTTCTTGTTTTTTCCAAGGCCGGTCATATTTTGGCGCGAGATCAGAAAGCGGCGCGACAGGAATATCACAGACGATCTCGCCCTTATGGCTTAAAACCAGCCTTCCACTGTCGGTAGTCTTACCGATAACATCAACATCTAATTCCCATTTGGTGAATATTTGCCGAGACTGGGTTTCACTACCGGGTTTTAGTATGATCAGCATCCGTTCCTGACTTTCGGACAACATCATTTCATAAGCGCTCATGTCCGCTTCGCGTTGCGGCACCCGGTCAAGGTCGATTTCAATTCCAACCCCGCCTTTGTCAGCCATCTCAATCGACGAAGATGTTAATCCTGCTGCACCCATATCCTGAATGGCAATAATATTGCCCGTAGCCATCAGCTCAAGACAGGCTTCAATCAGGCGCTTTTCGGTAAATGGGTCACCCACTTGCACCGTCGGCCGTTTTTCCTCCGTGTCGTCGGCAAATTCCGCCGAAGCCATAGTTGCACCGTGAATACCATCACGACCGGTTCGCGCACCCACATAAAGAATAGAGTTCCCGGTGCCCTTGGCCGCAGAGTAGAAAATGCTGTCGGCACGGGCCAAGCCGACACACATAGCATTAACCAGTATGTTTCCATTATAACCCGGGTCAAAATTGATTTCACCGCCCACAGTTGGCACACCAACGCAATTCCCATACCCGCCGATACCTGCCACTACCCCAGCAACAAGAGAGCGGGTTTTGGGATGATCTGGCTCGCCAAAACGCAAGGCATTTAACGAAGCAACCGGACGGGCGCCCATGGTAAACACATCACGCATAATGCCGCCAACGCCAGTAGCTGCACCTTGATATGGCTCGATGAAAGAAGGGTGATTATGGCTTTCCATTTTGAACACCACCGCATCGCCATCACCAGCATCAATGATACCGGCGTTTTCCCCTGGGCCGCAAATAACCTTATCACTTTTAGTGGGAAACTTGGCCAAGTGAATGCGTGAGGATTTGTAGGAACAATGCTCTGACCACATCACCGAACAAATTCCAAGTTCATTCAAATTAGGCTCGCGGCCAAGTTGCTTGCACAAAGTCTCATACTCTTGCGTATTAAGACCATGTTCGGCCACTTGCTCTGGTGTTGGAGTTGATAAATAGCTCATCCGAGAGTTTCCATTAGGTTTTTGAATAAGCGATCACCATCACCCTTTGCTTTACCATTAGTCATAGCTCGTTCAGGATGCGGCATCATACCCACTACATTTCCCGCAATATTACTCAGCCCAGCAATATCGTTTACCGAGCCATTGGGATTGCTCTGATAGCGAAAGACGACCTGATCTTCATCCTCTAACCGGGACAGCTCGTCTTGTTGCGCAAAGAAGTTTCCGTCATGGTGAGCAACTGGTATTTGCAAAACCTGACCTTTAGTAAAGCCACTGGTAAATGGCGTAGAAGTTTTGACGACTGTTAGCGCAACCGGCTTGCAAATGAACTTCATACCGGCGTTTGGCAATAATGCACCGGGTAACATCCCGATTTCGGTCAGCACCTGAAATCCGTTACAAATTCCCAGCACCAATCGCCCAGACTTCGCATGATGATGTACGTCCTTCATTATTGAAGAACGCGCAGCCATGGCTCCGGGGCGCAAATAATCGCCATAGGCAAAACCGCCAGGCAAAATCACCAGATCAACATCCGGAAGCTGCGTTTCGCGATGCCAGACCATTTTGGGCCTGCGCCCACTGATCTTGACAATTGCATCAGCAGCATCACGATCACAATTCGATCCGGGGAATACAATAATAGCAGCACGCAATGACTGATCCTCCTAAAACCCTAGTTCATTCAAACCTTTAATTGCTTCTAATCCAGTATTTCAACAGAAAACTGCTCAATTACCGTATTAGCCAGCAATTGACCGCACATGGCCTCCACCCGTTCTTTGGCCAAAGCATGATCAGTACCAATTAATTCCAGCTCAATAACTTTTCCTTGCCGCACGCCAGTGACCTCAGAGTAACCAAGGGACCCCAACGCCCCGGCAATGGCCTGACCTTGCGGGTCAAGCACACCGGGCTTTAGCTGTACATGGACAATTGCCTTCATTACTTATTCTCCATCGCCACCACTTTTAAATCCGGGTGATCCTTAAGAACCCCAAGCCGGCGAGCAATTTCAGCATAGGCCTCCGGCACATCACCTAAGTCCTCACGAAACCGATCCTTATCAAGTTTTCGCTTTGACTGTTCATCCCAGAACCGGCAACTATCGGGGCTAATTTCATCGGCCAAAATCGTTCGCACCATATCGCCTTCGAATTGCCTACCGAATTCAAGCTTAAAATCAATCAATTGGATGCCAATAGCCCCAAACAATCCGGATAGAAAGTCATTGACGCGAAAGGTCATGGCAATCATATCATCCATTTCCTGCGGCGCTGCCCACCCAAATGCGGAAATATGATCTTCCGACACCAATGGATCGCCCAACTCATCATCTTTTAGGTAATATTCAACAATTGGACGGGGTAGTTTTTCGCCCTCTTTTAGACCTAAGCGCTTGCAGATTGTTCCTGCTGCAACATTGCGGCAAACCATTTCCAAAGGAATGATTTCAACTTTTCGCACTAATTGTTCGCGCATGTTCAAACGCCGAATGAAGTGGGTTGGAATACCAATGCCCTCAAGGCGGGTCATCAGAAACTCACTAATACGGTTGTTTAACACGCCTTTGCCTTCGATTTGGCCGCGTTTTTGATTGTTAAACGCGGTCGCATCATCTTTAAAATGCGCAATTAAAGTCCCAGCTTCGGGGCCTTCATAGAGGATTTTCGCTTTACCTTCGTAGATTTTTTTTCGCCGACTCAAACCGTAGGGTTCCCTATAACTATGCGGATAGTTCCCGCTGTTTTGACAGGATTATCGAAATGAATACAGACAACGAACTAGAATCACCTGTAAATTCGCGTCAACGTAGCGCAGCAAGTGCCTACCGACAATGCGATCAATCTTATTGATTCCAGCTCAAGTTAAGGGTACCAAAACAAAACGCCTGACAACAAAATGGAAAATACCCAATGAATACGTTTGATGATCGCGAATCCGGGTTCGAAACAGAATTTGCTGTTGACCAGAATTTGGAATTCAAAGCCGCCGCCCGCCGCAACAAATTACTGGGCTTGTGGGCTGCAGAACTGATGAGTAAATCCGAAGCAGAAGCTCAAGACTATGCCAAAGACGTAATTGTTGCCGATTTTGAAGAAGCCGGTGATGATGATGTGTTTCGCAAATTGCGCGCTGACCTTGACGCGGCCAATGTCGAGCAATCCGACCACCAGATCCGACGCAAAATGGAAGAATTACTAGAATTAGCCCGCGAGCAAGTTCGATCAGAGAGCTAATTTTAGCTGTCTTTTTCTGTTGGCCTAACATCCAAAATCTAATTTTTTTTGGATAAAACCGAAAAAGATAAAAAACTACCTGCAATTCTGGTGCAATGCACCGCGGATTAACGAAACAATTCTGAACCGGCCAAAACCATATTCACAGCCAAATTTCTGGCTGGTTTAGCAGTAGACGCATCAAAACTTCATATTTTTATGGAGTTTACTGATATTTACAATGTAAAAGAGCCGGTGGTGCAGTCAGTTTTCACCACCATAGACTTGATTGTAGCTCGGCGCAGCAAAGCGCCTATGCCAATAGGTTATCCTCAGTCTCCCAATGGTGTTGAAGGGGTAAATAAGGGTGAATACAGAGCCATTTGAAGGCCAATGAGTGTCATTTTAGTGCAAACAAGGGGCAGGCAAATCACAGTGCCTCACCCTTATGCACCCTTGTCGGTGACCCTTGTATTTTCCTCGTTCTGCTGCGCGGCGCAAAAGTAGATGGCATCCAACATCAATCGCGTAGGTTGTTCGACAAGATAGAGGAACGGGAACACTCATGCGGCTAAGTTGGAATGAAATTCGGGTTCGCATCAAAAAACCAGTCCAGCGCAGGCTGGTAGAATTTCAGTCGGTGCTGGAAGCAAAATCCTCCCAGAAGGCTTCTTTGCTTGTGAGTCCTCAAGTAAGTTCCGAACGAAGAAATGACCGCGCCCATGCTTGCTGCCACCAAATCCAAACCGCGCCGGGGCCGGGCACGCACGGTAAAGTAAACTCAGTCGCCATCACCGCGCTGTAGGCGTTTGTCGATTGTTGCGGCAATGACCGCAACACTATCGCGCATGGTGATCACATCAAGTACGGTTTCGGTAGCCGGATCTACCAGCAGCAAAAACCCAGTTTTACCTTTGTTCTTGGCATAGACATTGCTGAGGTTTTTTTCTTTCGCCAAGGCCAATAAGGCCTTGCCTTTAACCAGTGCAAACGAGAAGTCAAATTTCACAAAGTCCACCGGCCGATCGGCAAACGCCGGCTTTGCTGCTTCAAGTTTAGGCTCTAATACCTGACAGGCGCCGCACCAATTTGAATAGAAAAACACCGCAGTTAGCGGCACATCTGTTGTTTTCTCAGCCGCAACCGGTGCCGTGACTGCCCCACTGGCATTGGGTGTAGCAAAAGCCATCGGCGAAAACAGCAGAACCGCAGCACCAAGAGTCGCAACCAATAGATTTATAAATTTACTTCGCATGTGAACTATTCCTTTGTGCAAACTCTAATTAGCGGCGCATTCTGCTGGGTGGGCAGACAATTGAACCTGTATCTCTGGAACCGGGCGCAACAGTATCCACCCGATCCACAGCCTGCTTAAAGCTCTCGGAAATTGTCGCAACCGAAAACAGCTTATTTACGCAATCAATACGTTCGCCTGTATCCGCCGCCAATAAAACCACCATGCCAGTAGTACCGGCATAGGCATTATAAGTTGCAACCACATCTTCATCGAGCGCAGTTTCCATGGCCTGATCCCAAGTCTGGGCATTGGTAAAGTCCAAAGTAATATGTTGCACTGGTAAATCTACTGTATCTAGCTTTGCCTGCTCAAGTTTGGGCCTAAGCACCAGACAGTTTGAACACCAGTCAGCATGAAAATAAACGGCCCGCACTTTTGCCGCAGAGGAATTGGCAACAGGATCAGCACTAGAGGCAGAATAAGAAGCTGCGCTCCAGATGAAAACGGCTAAAATCAAACTAAAACTAAACCGCACCATTGTTTTGAAATCCTGTATTAAATCTATGCGTGAAGCCAAAATGGCAGAAACTTGTAACTTATACGGTATTCAACCGCCAATCACAATTACGCGATAGTCGTCAACATTACAAAACCAGCCGGGCTAGAATTCAGAACTTTAACCAAATACTCGATCAAAAATATGATCGACTTGCGCTAAATGGTACTCCAGATCGAACATGGCAGCAATTTCATCTTCATCCAAGAATTTTCTAACTTCGCTATCGCCAAGTAATTGCTCTAAAAATTCGCCCTCTCCGCGCCAAGTGGCCATAGCGTTTTTTTGCACTAAACGATAAGCATCTTCACGGCTCACCCCTTTTTGCGTCAAAGCCAGCAATACCCTTTGGGAATTGTGTAGTCCGCCTAACTTATCGAGATTGGCTTGCATATTTTGTGGATAAACCACTAGGTTTTCGACCACGCCGGCCAACCGGTGCAAAGCAAAATCCAAATGCACACATGCATCGGGACAAATACCGCGCTCGACGCTGGAATGTGAAATATCACGTTCATGCCACAAAGCCACATTTTCCAAAGCCGGAGTTACTGCAGAGCGTACCAAACGTGCCAATCCGGTAAGGTTTTCGGTCAATACTGGATTGCGCTTATGGGGCATTGCCGACGAACCCTTTTGCCCGGCAGAGAAGAACTCTTCCACCTCCAGCACTTCGGTGCGTTGCAAATGCCGGATCTCAGTGGCAAGGCGTTCAATAGAACTGGCCAGAACCGCCAATGCACAAAAGAACGCGGCGTGGCGGTCTCTGGGAATGATTTGCGATGAGATCGGCTCTACCTGCAAACCCAATGCCTTGGCTACATGGGCTTCAATTTTTGGTGATAAATTGGCAAATGTGCCAACAGCTCCAGAAATAGCACAAACAGCGATTTCTTTGCGCGCTGCTTCCAGACGCTCACGTCCACGATCAAATTCAGCAAAGGCTTGCGCCAGTTTAAGACCAAAAGTAGTTGGTTCGGCGTGAATAGCATGACTGCGGCCAATGCAAACGGTACGTTTATGTTCCAGCGCCCGCTTTTTTAGCGCTGCCAAAACTCGATCCACTCCCTCAAGCAACAAGTCAGTTGCTTTAGTTAACTGTACCGACAAACAGGTATCCAATACATCTGAAGATGTCATTCCTTGATGCACGAATCGCGCATCCTCGCCAATATGCTCGGATAAATGCGTCAAAAACGCGATTACATCGTGTTTTACTTCCCGTTCAATTTCATCAATACGCGCCACATCAAACTCAACATCGCCTTTTAGGCGAATATTTTTTGCCGCTGAAACCGGGATCACCCCCAATTCCGCCAGTGCATCACAAGCATGAGATTCGATTTCAAACCAAATGCGAAATCTAGTTTCTGGTTCCCAAATTTTCAACATTGGCCGACGCGCATAACGAGGGATCATCACATAATTTCCTGTTTCTGTTTACAGATGTATTTCGATCAAGAAGCGGCCTTAGCGCAAACGGCCTCAACCACAACCAATTGTCCCGGCTCAGCAAAACCTGAAACTTCTATTTGAATTAAGTCCGGTTGATTCGGGTTTAGTCGTGTACCAAATACTCTCGAATACGCGAAAAGGAACCCATCAAAATCAGCCGGCATTAAACCCTGCCCCCGAACATAGGCTTTTATTGCTCGACATCCTTGTAAAGAAAAACCTTTGGAAACAAGCTGGTTTCGCAAATCGGCCAAGGCTCCATTGGCCTGTGATCGCATATTGGGCCGCTTGTCTGCAGGCCCTAATGGAGGTGATGCAAAAAATACCTCCACGACGGCATCGGTAAGTTGTAATTCAGGCGGAGGGGCTTCGGTGGTAGGCGCACTACAACCAAATAATGACAAAGAGAGGACGAAGATCAAAAGTATTCGGTTCATGTTAATCTCTATAAATTGAGTCGAAACAAGGATTTAAGAATACTCGGATTTTACCTATTTGGTCATGACTTTTCTTAAAATTATTTGCAGACAATCAAACTTAGAACAAACTTCCAATCATTACCGCCGGCAGATATTAGACTATCAAACTGATAATTGTGCCAAAAGTGGGCACCTTGATGTGAACTATCGCGTTAAAGTAAACTGCCAACTAAAAACGCGCAACTATTTGGCGTAATGGCTGGATTGTGGCAAAAAAGTTGCTATTGTTACATTCAAGTTAGGTGAGATGGTCTCACGATTTATTGCGGCAGTTCGTCGCGCAGCCCATTTCTGGGCAACTCAGTGCTCCCGTATTTCTGGAGCCACTTAATTTTAGGTGCTTGCATTTGCAAGTTGAGTTTAAGAGGAGAAAGAAATGAATTATAAACGCGCTTTATTGGCTGCAGCGGGTTCAATGGCCCTTCTTGTCGCCGCCTGTGAGACGACGGCACCAGCATATGCAGATCATTCTGCATCTGACGCAGAAGCTGCACGGATTGCTGAGCTTGAGCATCAATTGTCTGAAGCTCGTTCGCAAAACAGCACTTTGACAAATGAAGTAACCACATTACGCGGCTCTGTGCAGACTTCCTCATCTAGTTCATCTTATGACCATATTGCTGCCGATGCGGGATATCCTCCGGATGCGCGAGCCGGTCAGTGTTTTTCACGGATCCTAATTCCTGAAGTCACCGAGACCACAACTGAGCAAGTAATTGACCACCCTGAGAGTAGCGAAATCCGCATTATTCCTGCGACCTATGAATTCTATGAAGATCAAATTCTGGTTAAGGAAGAGACTGTACGTTACGTTGTAGTTCCAGCCACTTATGAAACCGTTACCGAACAAGTTTTGGTTCAGGCTGAAATCCGCGAAGTACACGTCATTCCTGCAGTTTACGAAGACATTACCGAAGAAATACTGGTTCGCCCTGCGTACACCACTTGGAAACCAGGCGCGGGCTTAATTGGCGGCGGCGCTGGCCCCGGATACTACACTGGCGCTGATGGCCGTATTTATGGCCCAGATGGCGTGGCGCTAACCACATTAATCCAGCCAACAGGCGAAATTCTTTGTAAAGTTGAAATTCCACCAAAATACAAAACCGTGACCCGCAAGCGGTTGGTTTCAGCGGAAACTACCGAAGTTAATATTATTCCTGCAAAATACGAAGTCATTACCAAGCAGGTCGTTGCGATCCCGCCACAGGTTGAAGAAGTTGTTATTCCTGCGGAGTACAAAACAGTTCAAGTTCGCAGAGAAGCAACAGCCGCTTACGAAGAAACCATTATTATCCCAGCTACCTATAAAACAATTGAAAAAGTCTCGGTTGTTTCCGGTGGCAATCTGGAATGGCGTGAAGTCATCTGTGACACCAACTCAACACCTGAGCTTATTGCACAAGTGCAGTCTGCACTGGCCGCAGCTGGATACAATCCTGGCCGCTCTGATGGTGTGTTTGGAATGTCAACATTACGCGCAATGGAAGCATATCAACGCGCAAACGGCTTCATCGTTGGTCAGTTGACTATGGAAACGATGAATGCTCTGGGCGTAGAGCATCAAGCTCACTAATATACCGTGCATATACAAATAAGAAAAACCTCGGCAGTTCCTGCCGGGGTTTTTTTATGCAATACTATGATTAAACAAAATACAGCAACCGGAAAAAATTAGGGCCAGAACCCTAATTACCTGCAGTTGGGCCCCTTCCTTTTGCCAGCGCCTTAATCACCCCTCGTAAAGTTCTAACTTCTTGTGATGTTAACGAGGTACGAGCATATAAGTTTTGTAAATTTTGCATCATCACTACGGTTTTCTCAACTGGATAGAAAAACCCGGCTGCGCTTAATTCTGTCTGCAAATGTTTGAGCATATTATCAATTTCTAATTTGCTCGCCAAAGGGTTTCCCAATGCCCTTACTTGTTGTTTTTGCTTTTGTTTCTGCTCAAAACACTGACGCCACGCATATGCAGCAACTCCAACAGCTTGCGCTAAATTTAAAGAACAAAAATCTGTGGCAACCGGATAAGTCACAATTGCATCGCAGCGGGCAACCTCGCCATTACTCAACCCCGATGCCTCCGCCCCGAACAATAGCCCGGTTCTTCCGCCGCTCACGCCAATATCATAAAGTTCGTTTGCTGCTCTATCCGGAGCAAGTACCGGCTTCTCCATGTCCCGCATTCTTGCAGTTACCGCAAAAACTTTCTGTAAGTCAGCCACCGCCTGCAAGCTGCTCTCGAACACCCGAACCGGTTCCATTTGCGAAAAGGCTCCAGCAGCCAAAGCCGTTGAGTTCTCATTTGGCCAACCATCACGCGGTGCAATGAGTCGCAACTCAACAAGCCCAAAATTACGCATCACTCGTGCTGCGGCTCCGATATTTTCTCCCATTTGCGGATGAGATAAAATGATAATTGGGGCGTTTTTCTCAACGTCTGTATTCATAATTTTTGCTCGTCAAAAAAAAGGATGCAATGCAAATCATCTTCTTCTCTTTCCCAAAATAAAAACCAATGCTATTTCATTAGCTCTAGCAAAGTGACCTTTGCCTTGCTACCACATTTTTGTAATGCCCCTGCGATCTGACATCTAGAAATGGAACAAACCAGAATGACTAAAATCAAGGTGAAAAACCCCATCGTTGAACTTGATGGCGATGAAATGACCCGAATTATGTGGGCGATGATCAAAGAACGCCTCATTCTTCCGTTTTTAGATATAGACCTAAAATACTATGATCTTGGTATTGAACACCGTGATGATACCGATGATCAGGTCACTATTGATGCAGCTCTGGCTATCAAGAAATACGGCGTTGGCGTAAAATGCGCCACCATTACTCCTGACGAAGACAGGGTTGAAGAGTTTGGTCTTAAACAGATGTGGAAATCCCCCAACGGGACTATTCGAAATATCTTGGGCGGCGTAATTTTCCGCGAACCGATTATTTGCAGCAATGTACCGCGACTTGTACCCGGTTGGACGCGCCCGATTGTTATTGGCCGGCACGCCTATGGCGATCAGTACAAGGCAACCAATTTTATTGTTCCGGGAAAAGGCAAATTAAGCATTAAATGGCAGTCCGAAGATGGACAGCAAACCATTGAAGAAGAAGTGTTTAATTTTGATAGCGCTGGCATTGCAATGGGCATGTACAATTTAGATAAGTCCATTACAGATTTTGCCAGAGCGAGCATGAATTACGCCTTAAAACGGCAATGGCCACTGTATTTGTCCACCAAAAATACAATTCTCAAAGCCTATGACGGCAGATTTAAAGACATTTTCATGTCGATCTTTGAGTCTGAATTCAAAGAAAAATTTGATGCCGTAGGAATTACATATGAACACCGACTTATTGATGATATGGTTGCGTGCGCTATGAAATGGGCTGGCGGTTTTGTCTGGGCTTGCAAAAATTACGATGGCGATGTGCAATCCGACACGGTTGCACAAGGGTTTGGCTCCCTTGGGTTAATGACCTCGGTGTTAATGACCCCCGATGGCCGCACCTTGGAAAGTGAGGCCGCCCACGGCACCGTAACCCGCCATTATCGCGCCCACCAACGAGGTGAAGCTACTTCAACCAATTCCATTGCCTCTATTTTCGCCTGGAGCCGGGCACTAGCGCACCGCGGAACTTTAGACGAAACACCACAAGTTACAGATTTCGCTAAAAAACTAGAACAAGTTGTGGTAAATACTGTAGAAACCGGCTTCATGACCAAGGATTTGGCACTTCTGGTTGGCGATAAACAAGGATGGCTGACAACCATGCAGTTTCTTGAAAAAGTTGCTGATAATCTAGATGCGGCAATGTCCGCATCTTAGGCCACAGCGCGAGCCGCACAAAGATATTGCTCGACTTCCTCATTGAGGAAGCCGGCCTGTTTTTGCAAACTGTCCGATGCCGATAGCAACTCTTCAGAAGCCTCTCCGGTAGTTCTTATAGCTCCGGCAATATCTCCTATCTGGTTGGAAACCTCTTGCGATCCATCTGCGGCATGATCCATGTTACGCCTAATTTCCTGCGTTGCCGCATCCTGTTCTTCCACCGCCGCTGCTATAACACTTGAAACTTCACTCAAGGTAGCGATGTCTCCGGAAAAAGTGCTAATTGCATTTACGGCCTGTTTGGTTTGATCTTGAATATGAGTGACTTTTTCGGCGATAGTATTGGTGGCTTCAGAAGTTTGCATAGCCAGCCCCTTCACCTCTTCTGCAACGACAGAAAACCCACGACCAGCTTCTCCAGCTCTGGCAGCTTCAATCGTAGCATTTAACGCTAACAAATTTGTTTGATCGGCAATTTTACGAATTATATCCAAAATATCACCTATTTCCTCAGCAGATATATGTAGCTTACCAATCATTTGTGCTGTTCGTTCGGCTCCGACCACAGCCTTCTGATTGGTCTGAGCCGATAAAGATGATTGCTGACCAATTTCATTTACCGCTGCAGATAATTCGCCTGCCGCGGCTGCAACAGCAGAGACATCTTCGGATGTTTCATCAGCACTTTTATTTATTTTTTTAGCTTTTTCCTCCGAAGCCGATACCATTTTGGACATGCCTTGCGCTGTATCACCTACACAAATCGATGATTCTTGAACTTTCTTACCCACCTGCAAAATGTTAGATTCAAATTCATTGGTCAGTAATCGAAACTTTGAGAACTTATCATCCATATATGTTATGGCCTGATTGATTTCTTTTGCACTTTTCCCATAGGCCCCGGGCAAGCCTAGCTCACTGACAGGACGAAAGAACTTGCCCTCAGCTACATAGTGTAACGCCGCAGCGGATTCCCTGATAAATGCATCAGCAATGTCAAGGTTTTGATTAATCCGCATCTCCAAAACCGCAAGCTCGCTAGCTTCAGTGATACCGATCAATCTGGCATTAAAATCACCTGAGGCTGTACTCTGTAAAACAGTATTAATATGCCGTATTCTGGTTTGTACCCTGCGCAACAAAACGGCAGCAGTAATTGCACTGGCTACAGATATAACCAGCAAAACAATGCTAACCCAAAAGCTTAGCGCAACAAATACAATGGATATCAATCCGAAACTGGCGGCGACTGCCACTAATAGCACTGATTTAGAGAGAGAAGATAAACTGTTCATAACTCAGCTCCCTTTCTTGTAGAATTGAAGAAAGCGCTGCCGTTGAATTTTCAAGACCGGTTTTGCGGGCCGAGCTGTCTTGTTCAATTGATCGTAGTTTTTCATACAATTTAGCAATTGCACTTACCGCTTTCCTGCTGGGAACTCTGCGGTTTGAATGATAACCCGTAAGCGATCCCTTATTATCCCAGCTCGGCGTAACATGTGCCAACACCCAGTAAAAATCTCCATTGTTTGCTAAGTTCTTTACATAAGCAAAAATTTCTCGCCCTTCGCCCAAAACATCCCACATCAACTTGAATACTGCTCGCGGCATATCAGGATGGCGAATTACACTATGAGCTGCGCCAATGGTTTGCTTTTCACTCATGCCAGCCACGCGCAAAAACACGTCATTGGCGTAAGTAATACGACCAAGCGGATTAGTTTTTGAGACAATCAATTCGTTTTCACCAAAAAACCGTTCAACTTTAGTAAGTGAAACTCTTTGGTGTATTTTCTCTCGCATCATTTCTGATGACTTAAAAGTAGATTGCAATATAGACATACAAAACCTTTGGAAGTCGCTGTTGCCAATTAAGCCATAACAACTATTTACTAAAGGTTTATTTTTTATTGTCGCTGTCTTTACTAGTATTGCCTTGGGAAGTTGAGCTTACTACCTATTTAATCCTTGCAAAGCTGTTCTGACAGCATCCAGACTATCTTCAGCCAATTTTCCATTAGGCCCACCAGCTTGTGCCAAATCAGCTCTGCCACCGCCACCTTTTCCGCCAAGTGCCGCTGCAGCCACCCGTACAAGATCAACAGCATTTATCGTATCTGTTAGGTCCGTACTCACACCAATGCACACCGAAGCCTTACCGTCATTGACAGCAATAAAGACCACCACACCACTACCCAATTTTGACTTGGCCTGATCCACAAGTTCTCGCAAGCCCTTGCCAGAAATTCCCTCAACTACTTTGCCCACAAAAGAGGTATTGCCAATTTTTTCAACTTCGCTGACATCATTGGTAGTATTTCCACCCAGCGCCAAACTGGTTTTTGCTTGAGATAACTCTGTTTCCAGCTTCCGACGTTCAGCAATAAGTTTTTCAAGGCGTTCAGGTAATTGCATTGATGGAGACTTCAAAATCTGCCCAAGCTGGGCGAGTAACTCCGCCTCAACCAGAAAAGATTGGCGAGCAGCCTCGCCGGTAATAGCCTCAATGCGCCTGATACCAGATGCAACCGATGTTTCTGCAGTTATCCTGAACAAACCAATATCTCCAGTATTATCAACATGAGTCCCACCGCATAGCTCCACAGAATATGCTTGATCTGATTGCTGCGGTATTGTTCCCATGCTCAACACTCGAACATTAGCACTATATTTTTCCCCAAACAGAGCCATAGCTCCACTTTTCACTGCCTCGTCCGCACTCATGATTTTAGTTTCAACCAATTGGTTTTGCCAGATAACCTCATTTACTTCGCGCTCAATTGCAGCCAACTCGGAAGCAGTAACCGGTTGATTATGCGAAAAATCAAACCGCAATCGATCCGCCCCCACATGAGAGCCTTTTTGCTGAACACCTTGGCCCAATCTGCGCCGCAAAGCCGCATGCAATAAGTGTGTTGCGGAATGATTATGCCGTATTTGATCTCTGGCTTGCTCATCAACCTTTGATGTTACTTCCAATTCAACTTCTAAACAGCCAGATATAACCTCACCACGTAAAACATGAATTCCGCCAACCTTAATTGTATCATGAATCTCTACGAATCCAGCATCCCAATGCACTTCACCAACATCGCCAGCTTGGCCACCGGATTCCCCATAAAATGGAGTTGTATCAAGAGCAATCTCAACAGATTGCCCGGCTTTAGCCGCACTGACCTGCCGCCCATCAGCGACTAAAAGCATTACCTTGCCTTTGCCAGACAAAAAATCATAGCCAGTAAAAACCGTATCCGGGGTGTTGTTTAGCAGTGCCGTCCAAATTTGATTAGACCCTGTATCTCCAGAACCTTTCCACGCTGCCCTCGCCTTTTGTTTTTGAACTTTCATGCACGCTTCAAACCCTACCCTGTCCACTTTTATCTGTCTTGTACGCAGCGCATCTTCAGTTAAGTCCAGTGGAAAACCAAAAGTATCATACAAACGAAAGGCAACATCACCGCCAAGAATTGATCCCGCATTTAAATTCTTCGTCTCGACCTGCAACAGGCTCATTCCTCGATCCAGCGTTCGCAAAAACCTTTGCTCTTCTTGTTCAAAATTAGCCTCAATCATGCTCTGATATTTTGCCAGATCCGGGTAAGCTCCTGACATGCTATCTACTAATGCTGGCACCAATTTATGCATTATAGGTTTATTAGCGCCGAGTAAATTTGCATGACGCATGGCGCGGCGCATAATCCGGCGCAAGACATATCCTCGGCCCTCATTTGAAGCCGTAACGCCATCTAACAACATGAAAGAACAAGACCGCAAATGATCTGCAATCACCCGATGACTAGCTTTTTGGGCGTCGATAGCCTTAGTTGCAGTCACCTGTTCCGAAGCGGCAATTAAGTTGCGGAATAAATCTGTTTCATAGTTATCATGAACACCTTGTAGTACTGCTGCAACGCGTTCAAGTCCCATTCCGGTATCAATGCTTGGGCGCGGTAGATCCATACGTTTTCCATCAGCAGATTGATCAAACTGCATAAAAACAAGGTTCCAAATCTCAACAAACCTATCCCCGTCTTCATCAGCTGAACCGGGAGGGCCACCAAAAATACTCTCACCGTGATCGTAGAATATTTCTGAACATGGCCCACACGGGCCGGTATCTCCCATTGACCAAAAATTATCTGAGGTACTGATGCGGATAATGCGGTCATCACCAAGGCCCGCTATTTTTTTCCATAAACTAGCAGCGATCTCATCTTCGGCATAAACCGTAACTAACAACCTTGATGGATCAATAGCTAATTCTCTAGTTAAAAAATCCCAAGCATAAAAAATTGCTTGTTCCTTAAAATAATCTCCAAATGAGAAATTCCCAAGCATTTCAAAGAAAGTATGGTGACGGGCAGTGTACCCAACATTGTCAAGATCATTGTGTTTACCGCCAGCACGAATACACTTTTGTGATGAGACCGCCCGCGAATAGTCACGAGTTTCCAGCCCTGTAAATACATCCTTAAACTGAACCATTCCTGCATTGGTAAACAGTAAGGTTGGATCATTATCAGGAACTACTGGCGCCGAAGCAATAACTCGATGATCATGTTTCTCAAAATAGTTCAAAAATGCAGATCGAATGTCATTCATACTTTGCATGAAGATATGCCCAAACCTAAAATGCTACCCTATAAAGTGCAGTCTTTAAAATAAACAGGGCGCCCGACCTGATCGAACGCCCTGCAAGTCTTAAACTTGTATGTAGTGGATCATTCAGCCGGCGGCAACATCCTCTTGACCCTTGTTACTTATTTTACCGAGCAACATATCCTCAACAATCAGTCCAGCATCCTCACGAACTTTCTGCTCGATTGACTCTGCCATATCTGGGTTCTCAAGCAAGAATTTGCGAGCATTCTCCCGCCCCTGACCAATACGTTCTGAATTGCAAGAATACCATGAACCGGACTTCTCAACCACGCCAGCCTGCACACCCAGATCCAGCAGTTCACCCATTTTAGAAATGCCTTCTCCGTATAAAATATCAAATTCTACTTGCCGAAAAGGCGCAGCTACTTTGTTCTTAACAACCTTAACCCGAGTATGATTACCAACAACCTCATCACGATGCTTGATCGCTCCAATCCTGCGAATATCAAGACGAATAGTTGAGTAAAATTTTAGCGCATTGCCACCAGTAGTAGTTTCTGGACTACCAAACATAACTCCGATTTTCATACGAATTTGATTGGTAAAGACCACCAAAGTGCCAGAGCGTGATATTGAGCTGGTTAATTTGCGCATAGCTTGACTCATCAACCGCGCCTGCAATCCTGGAAGACTATCGCCCATATCTCCCTCTAACTCGGCTCGTGGGGTTAAGGCCGCAACAGAATCAATCACCACAATATCAACGGCACCAGATCGAACCAGTGTATCAACGATTTCTAAGGCCTGCTCACCAGTATCTGGCTGTGAAATCAGCAGCTCATTAATATCAACACCCAATTTGGCCGCATAAGCTGGATCAAGCGCATGCTCTGTATCGATAAATGCCGCAACACCACCTTTTTTCTGACACTCGGCAATAGTATGCAAAGTCAATGAGGTTTTGCCAGATGACTCAGGGCCATAAATTTCAACGACCCTACCCTTTGGTAGGCCGCCAACGCCCAAGGCAATATCTAAACCGAGCGATCCCGTAGAGATAGTCTCAATATCCAGACTTTCCCGTTGACCAAGCTTCATTAGCGATCCTTTGCCAAAAGCCCGATCAATCTGGCTCAGCGCCGATTCTAATGCTTTTTGTTTGTCCACGTTGGTCTCGCTCTTTACTAGCTTCAAACTTGATTTTGCCATCACTTACTTCCTTTACATCACAACGAGCGCCCTAGGGCAATGCTCAATAACGGGAGTTGTACACTGTTTGTTCACGGAACACAACAAGAACATCCAAGTTTATTTGGCATTAATATTCTAACTAGAAAGCTCTTCTTTGACCTTTGTGGCTAACTCTGCAAGCGAGAACGGCTTTGGTAGAAAGCTAACATCAGTTTCTTTGGATAAAATATCGGAAAATTCTTCCTCAGCATAACCAGAGATAAATACGATTCGAGCATCAGCCAAGTATTCGCGAGCATGAGTTAACATGGTTGGCCCATCCATGTTCGGCATCATAACATCAGAGATCATAAGGTCGATCGTTCCCGCATGGTCTTTGGCCATTTGCAATGCCTCCTCGCCGTCGCCGGCCTGCAATACTTCATAACCGCGCTTTTCCAAAGTTTTGGCAGCAATGCTGCGAAGAGCCGCTTCGTCCTCGACAAACAGAATTTTACCGCGCCCAGAAATATCCGCTGGTTTCTTAGGTAGGTTTGTTTTTTTCTTTTTTGAGTTTTGCTCCGCATCCTTAAGTGCTTGCGCATCCATTGCTGGCAGCCATAGTTGAAAATTTGTCCCCTCGCCGACAATAGAAACCGGGTGCAGATAGCCCCCTGATTGTTTGATAATCCCATAAACAGTCGAAAGCCCTAACCCCGTACCGCTACCAACCTCCTTGGTTGTGTAAAAGGGTTCAAAAATTTTCTCCAACACGGATTCTTCCATTCCAGAACCGTTGTCTATCACTTCAATTAGCACCCACTCTCCCGCTGGAGGGTTTTTATCAGCAGCAACTTCAGCAGAAATTGAATCGTGCGCTGAGGTGCGAATTGTCAAACGGGCGTTTGCCTGTCCTTTCATGGCATCTCTGGCATTTGTTGCCAAATTCATTAAAGCGGTTTCAAGGTGCCTGCGGTCTGCTCGTATATTCAATTTTCCCCGCGCATGCTTAAATTCAAGCGTTACCGTCTCCTGCATAACCTGCTTGAGCAAAATACTAATATCAGACAAAAATGATGCCACATCCAATGCTTCAGAACGTGAAGTCTGCTGGTGAGAGAAAGCCAGCAATTGACTAACCAGCGCCTTGGCACGATTAACAGTCTGGTTGATCTGCTGCAATTCACCAAATGACGGATCGCCGATCGGGTGACAGCTTAACAGTTCATCGCAATTAAGGCGTATCACATTAAGCAGTGTATTAAAGTCATGAGCAACGCCGCCGGCAAGCTTGCCAATGGCATGCATTTTTTGTGCTTGAAAAAGTTGCGTTTCCAAGTCTTTCCAGCCAGTCATATCCATCAAAAACACCAAAGCACGTCCAGCTCGGTCAGTAGTAAGGTATAAATGCGCCGGACGCGGAGGATTGCCAACTAACATCACCTCCGTAGGTGTGGCTGATCCAGATACGGCCTGCCTAAGTCGGGATTTCGGATCTTCAGCTTCGCTTGATAAAATTTTCAGAAAAGCCGTGCCGGGTGTTGCCGAACCGTCAGTCATTTGCATCAAAGCCGGATTGCAGTCCTCAATGATAGCAATATCAGCATCGCGGCCATCTAAGCGGGCAACTCCAAACGGTGCAGCATCTAAAATTTCGTCTAAAGACTGGCCGTTACTGCGAGCTGCCGGCTCCAATGCTTGCGCAACTCCCATTGGTGATGCCACGCGACCATTGCCAAAAACCACCGAACGACTGGTTGGAACACTATCATGGTCGACCCATTTTGTGACGATTACCGCCGAAGTTTCGATATTGTCTCTGGCGCGAAGTTTAACCTCGGCACGTATTACCTCTTCTGCTGACCCTCTTTGGCCTAACACCCGCTTGGCGTCTTCGCCAACAAAATCGGTAATATCAGGATTAGGTGAATTGGCAGAAACACCAAGCCAATTACGCAAAGTGTCATTCATGTATAAGGTCTTTCCATCGGCTCCAGCCGAGAAAAAACCAATTGGCGCCTCATCAATTAATGCGGTTCCAGATATCGGGTTATAGTCACCAGCACTAATATCATTTGCTGGAGTGCGCCTTATCAACCGTAGAAGCGATTGCCCGCCAGACAAAGGAGACACCTTTGCATCAAACTCAAAAATTTCACCGTTTATTTCAAACCCTGGCAAACGTTCAAGTAATTCTTGCCCGGATCTAGCAGCTTTAGCCAAGCGAAAGGCAATCGCCGAAAGCCCAGGGTGCCCGCCAACCAATAATTCAAAAGCCGGAGGCCTGCCAAAGGAACGAGACAGACCAGCTTGTTGCAGGAGCTGACGATATGCGCGGTTGGCAAAAAATGGTTCGCCCTTCGCTGAACAAACAAGCATCGCGTCTGTATCTGCTTCAAGTACCAATAAAGCAAATGGCGGATCCGTATCTAGCTTTTCAATTGCAGCCGGAGATAAATTTCGTGCCGCAGCGCCTCCTGACCAAAGCCCATACAACAATACCACAAGTACCGCAGTAATTCCAAAAGCTAGAATAAAGCCTTCCGGGCCAATTTCCTGCGGCATTAGCAATGCGACGCTCAAAGCAAAAACAGCAGACCCAGCCGATCCATACAACAAAACCCGCTTCCAGGCATCGGACATTTTAGCCGTCGGTTTGGAACTCTGCGTCTGGCTCATGCTGCGCCCCTTTTTGATTAGTGTGATCGCCAAGATGAACTAACGAATCACTGTTCGCACTTTTCCTCAAGCTATTTCACTCACCTGCCTTTTCCTCGTGACAATACAAAGCCAAGAACTTTGGCCACCGCTTGGAAATGTTCTTCAGGAATTTCATGATCTAATTCTGTTGTTGCGTGCAAAGCCCGCGCTAAAACTGGGTTTTCTACGACCGGCACATTGTTCTCTTCGGCAATAGTACGAATACGCAAAGCCAGCTCATCCACGCCTCTGGCCACACAAACCGGAGCCGGTGATTCCTTTTGATCGTATTTCAAGGCAACAGCATAATGCGTCGGGTTAACAATAACCACACTCGCATCGGGCACCGCTTGCATCATCCGTTGCTTGGAGCGTTCAGATCTAATTTGACGCAAACGCGCTCGCACATGCGGATCACCTTCGGTGTTCTTCAACTCATCGCGCAAGTCTTTTCTCGACATCCGCATACGCTCTAAAAAGCTGTGCTTTTGATAAAAATAATCCGCAGCCGCGATCAAAGCAAAAACCGAGATAGAGGCCAGCAACAAAAGTACAGCAGACTCTTTGATTAACGGCAGCAGCGCCGATAAATCTAGATACGGCAAAGACGCCAATGCCTCACGCTTTGGCCACATAACCGCAAAAGCAGCCATGCTAACAAGCGCCATCTTTCCGATACCCTTGCCAAAATTGACTAAGCTTTGCGCTCCAAACAGACGTTTAGCACCCTCAATAATTGATATTTTCGAAATCTTTGGTTGAATTTTATCCGGAGCCCATAAAAGCCCGGTCTGGGCAATATGGCCAGCAATCGCCGCCAACACCAACATCACAAGTATAAAACCAATCGCCCCGAATATCCTCCAAACAACTTCAGAAGCCATTGCTTGTGCATTGTGCCCCTCAACATGCAATGCAATGGGATTTGCCAGAAACGTCGTCAACCAGACCGTTAAGCTGCTGACCATTGGCCCGGAAAATGCCGCTACGACCAACACCGAAGTTGCCAGCAATACCCAACTTGGAATTTCCTGTGACTTTGCAACATCACCTTTTTTTCGTGCCTCTGAGAGTTTCTGAGGGGTTGCCGCCTCGGTTTTTTGTGACTTATCCTGATCATCGGCCATTAGTTCAAACTAGCCCCATATCGCTCAAGATAAACGATCCAAACCTCTAACATCGCACTAAAACTCAAAGCAAAGAGCATAATGCCAACCAGTACGTTAGATGGCATTGCAACAAAGAAAATTTGCACTTGTGGCATTAACCGCGACAACACACCCAATGCTAGATAAAAAATTAAACCAAATGCAATCAATGGCGAAGCCATCTGCAAACCAAGCCGATAAGATTGCGCAACAGTATCAATGGCTAAATCTTTTACGTCCACAGGTAACGGCACCCCGCCCGGCCCAATCAAGTCATATGAACCTAATAATCCGGTTATAAACATATGATGCAGTCCAGTTGTAAAAATAAGCACTACTGCGGTCATGCTCAAAAATGTCGAAAAAATTGCACCCTGGCTACCCAAAGATGGATCGAAGGTTTGCGCGAATGCCAAACCTGATTGCATGCCGATCACTTGTCCTGCTGTTGACAATGCGCTCATCATCAACCGTCCAATAGCCCCGAACATCAAACCAACAAGCACTTCTCCTCCGATCAAGACCACTAAGGCTATTGGTTGCTCCGGTGCCGGTGGCAAACGGGACTCAAGTAATGAACCGATAATAAGCGCCAGCACCAAAGCCAGCGCCAATCGAAGGCGGGCTGGCACTGTGCTTTCACCAAAGCCAGGCAAGAGCATCAACATGCTGCCAATACGAGCAAATACAAGAATTGCAGCAAATGCCGTGGTTGAAAGAGAGGAAATATCCATTAGCGCAACATCATTTTGGCGTCTATATTGAGGCTACCCGGTCAGCGATTCGACTCATAAACCCACCGAGCAAAGTCCCCATTAACGGCATGAAAATAAGTAGAGCGATAAAAATAGCTACAATTTTAGGTACAAATACCAATGTGATTTCCTGCACTTGAGTCAAAGCCTGCAATAGTGCAATTCCCACACCTACCGCCAAGCCGACCAACATGATCGGGCCTGACATTTGGAGGATCAACCAGATCGACTCGCGGGCAAAATCTAGTATTTCTGCACTATTCATGAACTTTTTCTAATGTGACGTGACGAGACTTATGTATAGAGTGTGGGCACCATGGTTAACAAACAATGAGCGCAGGCATGTCACTGCCTGCACAAAGGGAGATATTATGATAAAAACTAAGATATTTGCGAGCACTGCGTTAAGCGCTCTATTGCTGGCTTGCTCACCGATAAGTGAAAATCAAAGTAATCACAAGGCCCAAAGCAAATCAGCCGAAGCCAGTTTAGAGCAAACTAAAACTCAATCCGCATTACTAAATGATTTTTTCCAAGAACAATATGAATTGTATTTGTCCAGATCTCCGATGCTCAAAGCTTATCTTGGCATTAAGGACGAGGATTACGGCAAATGGGACGACCCATCATTAGAACGCTCCTTAGAAGATTATCAGCTGCAAATGGCGGCTTACCAAAAAATGATAACGGATTTCAACTTTGAACAGTTAGATACCAATACGCAGCTTTCATGGCGGTTGGCCGAGTTCAATGCCAAACAAGCAGAGCGCAGCCTGCCTTTCATAGATTATTCTTATGCCTTTAATCAAATGTTCGGTGTGCAAAGCCAAATTCCAGCATTCCTTATCAATCAGCACCGGATTACCAAGCAACAAGATGCAATAGACTATATTTCGCGCCTAAATGGTGTGCAGGAATATCTAGGACAGCAGGTTAAGAACTCTAAACGCCGATTTGAGAAAGGTATTTTTCCGCCCGCATTTGTATATGAGCGGGTGATTAATGCTGCACAAAATGTAATTTCAGGCGCACCATTTTCCGGGGATGTCGACAGCCCTTTGCTCGATGATTTCAAGAAAAAAATTATTAAACTAAATCTAGACGAAGAGACAGCAACCGACCTTATTGCCCAAGCTGAAACTGCATTAATTGCCTCGGTTGGCCCGGCTTATACGGCATTAATCGAAGAAATGAAAAAACAAGGCGCTGCCGCTGGAAATGATGACGGTGCTTGGAAATTACCCGGGGGCAATGAGTATTACGCCAATCGCTTGCGGGCCATGACCACAACTGACATGTCTCCTACGCAAATTCACGATCTAGGCTTAGCCGAAGTTGCGCGAATCCATGAAGAAATGCGCGGCATTATGCGCGAAGTGAAGTTTGAAGGCTCTTTGCCGGCCTTCATGGTATTCATGCGCACCGATCCGCAGTTTTACTATCCTGATACCGACGAAGGACGAAATGCTTATTTAGCAGAAGCAACTGCGATAATCGATACTATGCGCGGTCGTTTAGATGAAATTTTCATCACCAAGCCCAAAGCCGAACTGATCGTAAAAGCGGTTGAGCCGTTTCGTGAGGCCACAGCCGGTAAAGCGTTTTATCAGCGCCCGGCATTAGATGGATCACGTCCTGGAACCTATTATGCCAATCTATACAAAATGGAGAGCATGCCTACCTACCAGATGGAGGCTTTAGCCTATCACGAGGGAATTCCTGGACATCACATGCAATTATCTATTGCTCAGGAACTAACAGATATTCCGATGTTTCGCAAAATGGGCGGTTACACTGCCTATAGCGAAGGCTGGGGACTATACTCGGAGCTAATTCCCAAAGAAATGGGTTTTTATTCTGATCCGTACTCTGACTTTGGAAGACTAGCTATGGAATTATGGCGGGCAGCAAGGCTGGTTGTCGATACCGGATTGCACGATAAACGCTGGACCAGACAACAGGCCATCGACTATCTGGTGCAAAACACACCAAACTCAGTTGCTGATGGCACCAGTGCTATTGAGCGCTATATTGTCATGCCCGGACAGGCCACAGCCTATAAAATCGGGATGTTAAAAATTCAGGAATTGCGAGCCCATGCCAAAGAGGAATTAGGCGATAAGTTCGATATTCGCCAATTCCATGATGTCATTTTAGCTGGCGGGCCTGTACCATTAGAAGTGCTTGAAGATGTGGTCAATGAATGGATCGAAACTACTAAAACCAACTGAAAACACCACCAAAATTGACTAAAAAAGCCCGGAGTTGCAAATTACAGCTCCGGGCTTATTGTTTTTATATTTGTCCGCAAATCACCAATCAATTTGCAAACGTAATTGCAAGCCATCACCGACAAAACGATCGCCATTAGCATCAGTATAATTTAACTTTACCCGTAAATGGCTTTCTGGATACCAAGTTAAACCGGTTGTCCAAGCTGTTACTTGTTCATCAAAGGCGTTTCTTGCGTTTAAAGTATCAAGCCGCGCCACTACTTCCCAGCCGCCAAAGCCACCTTCGGAGAGCGGACGTAGCGGCTTGGTGCGATCAAATTTACCAGCACCAGCCTTATATTTACGGCTCTCCCCGGTTAAAAAATACCCAGCCTGAACAAAACCACCTTTTGCCGAGCCTTGATCCCCATCTTCGGCTATAAACTCACCTTGCGCATGAAAGGCTCCTAAAACCGTCGCCATCTCCAAACCGTACAAAACAGCATTAGCACCAATCACCGGCTTTATCTTTTCGGTCGCTAGATGCGGCCCCCAACGAGTGGAACGCTTTGGTGCGCCCACAGCACTGTCCGTATACCTAATAGAAGCCCCCAAATGTAAAAGCTTACCCTTGCCCATGATCGGAGCGTATGTACCGCGAGCGCTCAACACCGTATTTCCCGGCTTACCACTTTGCTTGCCGTTTATGGAATTGCCAAAGGCACCAGCTGAAATCCCAAAATTGGAGCCAGTTTTTGAAACCACCACCCCCAACCTGCGATCAAAACCAAACGCATCTGTAACCATGCCGCGCTCTAGAAACGATATATTAAGACTAGAAGTAGTCTCCTCCATAGAATTAGTGGTCTTCATCTGACCTACTTTGACTGTTACCGGCCCCTTCCATGCGATATTCACATCTTTGAAAGTTGTCTTGCCGCCAGCAAAATCTAGCTCGCCGACATATTTGAATTTACCAATACCTCCCTGAACACCGATCCTAGCGGTACGAAACTCATCAGCATTTATGTCTCTTGTAATACCGGTAGTCGGGGTCTCATTTAATGAGGAAATATCATAAAGCACCCGCCCACGAAGCTTAATCCAATTGCCGTTTGCATCGTAATATTTGGGGGCACCCCTAAATAACTTTTGCAAACTATTGCTTTCTTCTGCTGCACTTGCTGAAGCTGGTATCAAAACTCCAGCAACACCGCAAAGCAGCAACCCAATAACTGAACTATTATTTATACGCATAACCAATCTCCAACTTGATTTCTAGCGAAGTTAGGTTTGCATGGTGACAGTTTTGTGAACTCTATTTTACAGTCAGCTAAAGAATATATTGCGTTTTGAATTTGGGCTGTAACTTTCCCTAGAATGCAAAACAAATTTTGAATCAGATAAATGACTAACCCTTGCAATCAACTTGATAATCTAGCGGAAATTGCTGCAATTTGTTCACTTGCAGCCTGTGCCCTGCGAATATGTGAGCGCACATCAAGCGCTTGAACTTTAGCCTTATCCATCCGCGCTTTATCAATTATTGGTAGCTCAAGGCTGATCGACGTCCCCTGCCCCAACTCGCTTTGCAGAGCAAATTTGCCCTTATGCAGCTCTGCAAGTGCTTTGACTAATGACAATCCCAAGCCGGTGCCTCTGGCTTCACTAGCCTTTGCGCTCTGCGCTTGTTGAAATGGCTGCCCTACACGTTTGGCATCACCAGTCGACATACCAACGCCATTATCAGACACTTCCAGCAAAACCTGATCACCAACCAACTCTACTTTAGATGTGACTTTACCCTCACTTGGTGTGAACTTAATCCCATTAGACAGTAAATTGAACATAATCTGGCGCAACGCCTTCCGGTCGGCCACCACTCGCACAGGGTAGGTGGGAAGATCGAGTTGCAAACTCACCCCGGCTTCATCAGCACTTAGCTTCATTAACTTAACACAGGAACGTACCACCTCATTAAAGTCGAAGTCCTCTTTTGCTAATCGGTAATTGTCTGATTCAATTTTTGACATATCCAATACATCGCCGACAAGATCTACCAAATGACGGCCACTTTCGTGGATAAGGTCGGCGTATTCCGCATATTTTGCCGGAATTGGGCCAAATAAACGAGCCTTCATCATATCAGAAAAACCGATAATCGCATTTAACGGAGTTCGCAATTCATGGCTCATACTAGCCAGAAATAGCGTTTTGTCTCGACTTGCAGCTATTGCGGCATTGCGCTCGTTGATTAACTGTTCACGTGTTGCCAATTGCTTTGCCACATCACGAAAGCTGATCATAATCTGGTGTTGATCCAAATACCGCACTTGCAATAAATGCGATCGCTCCTTAACCCCTACGGGAATAATAATCGAACTAGAATCTCGATTTGCAAAAGTGTTTTCTATGACTTTTTTTGCCCGCTCATACGCAGCCTCATCTTTTAGTAAATCACCTAAATTATTAGCCCTGCTCCAACTCTTAGCCATATCCGAAGCACAAACAACAGCGTTATTGCGGTCTAAACAAAAATCCAAATGCGGCGACTTTCTGAACAAAGCCTCCCGCAATCTAGCTTGTCGATCAATCAGCGGTAACACCGATGCCAGCCCTGTGCCTACGACCACCAAATTAAGCACCAACCCTGCCAGTTCAAGTCCTGGCATTGCCAATAATGATCCATGTACTTGCGGTAAAAGCCCCTGTCCGGCGGCAATTGCAATCGTCGTCACAATAATCGACGTAAGCGCCGTTGCTTCCAATACACGGCGCATTCCCCCAAAAGAAACTGCCGCTACAATCGGCAACACTGCAAAACCAATAAATGGGGTATAAACATTGCCTGGTGCAGCAATCGCCAGTGCCGCCAGAGACGTCCAAGCAACTAACACCAAAGCCTGAGCCCACTCTTCTTCTAAAAACTTCGCCAACCCCAAATGAACCAAGGCCGGAACACTAGCAACCAGACCCAGTATCAAAACCTGTTGAAGGGAAACAAGTGATGATTGCGCAACCACTAGACCCAAAACAATCGGCACCCCAATTAACCAGCTAATTGGCAGGGAATAAGCGCGAGCAAAACGCTCCCAAAAATGGACCTTAGATTTTTTTCTCAGTTTCATATGCGGATTCTTTACGCATATCGTTAACATTTCTTAAATTAAAGCAGGCAATCTACGTAGGATAATTATGTATAAATTATTGTTTTATAAGTTATATTCATAAACTAGGTCATTCCACAAATATGAAACCGGCACTTATGGCAAGGAAAATCCCAACTGGTAATGTTCCGGGTTCGTGCTACACTGAATACTTGTCTTGAATTTGAGTTTATAATGAAGTTTTTAAATATAATAATTTGGGTTGTTCTAGCTGTTTCACTTGGTTCTCAAACCTCGTCTGCCCAAAGTACAAATTCAGCGGAAAGCTCTGATACAACCCTGATCACTAATATCACATCAACGCTTGATCCTCATATCAATGACAGTGTTGCCATTTCTTTGCCGCACCTATTTGGCAATCACCAAGCAGTAGTTCGTCAGGCCGGACATTGGGCAAACTATCAGCAATCCGTACGCGCGCGTGGCAGTAAACATATAGCTTCAGCCAAAGAACTAGAAGATGCGATGATTGACTTTTCTCGCTATGATGGCGCTCGCATTGCCAAAGGTTGGATGGCAAAAAGCGCATTAATTGCCTTGCGGACTCCTGAATATGTCGCAGGAGTGAGATATTGGGAGAGTACTTACGGGCATAATGTTGTGCTGGATCGATTGCACGACAACCCTATGGCTGTATTCCAATTTCCCGGAGCGCAAAAAGCACAAACTGCGGTACTGCGCGCTAGTTTCAACGATTCAAACGAAATAAAACTCGTTGGCTCATTATTCAAAGAACAAGCATATTCCATGCAGAAACATAGCTGGGCTAACAAAAAACAAGGCGGTAAAGACTTTCGGCTCGATGCACTCCGATTAGCACCAGATAACCCAACACCATTAAATCAGGATATATTGCAAGCTCTTGCTGAACCAGGGCGCACCTTACTTTCGGGATCAACCGAACATCAAGATGAGCATCAAATCAATGAAGAGTCCTCACTTCTTAGCGCCTTGAAACTTGGCCCAAGTCCGGCATTTGCTACCACCACTTCGTCACAGCAAACCCTGCAATTAGCCCCGGAACGCGGATTGACGATGGCCCATGTTCTCGGCCTAGCCGCCTTGTTAGTGCTTAATGATGAGCACAATGACAGTCATTTCCAAAAGTGGATTGATGACCCGGAATTGCGAGAGTGTGTTGATTGGTCGCGAGTGCATTTAAGGCAATGCGTTGCCGCAGGACATTTTGTTTTTGAAGGTTCCTTTTGCGTCTCAGAACACCAATTAGGCGATGTAGGAAGATGTGTTGGCGATATTATTTCTGGAAATAGAGATGAAAATTAAAACCGCTACTAACTAAAAACTGGTAAGCATTGATAACCTTTGCTTTACGACAATTTGCCTTTCACCTTGCAATTTTTGCAAATTTTCGGCACTATAATTTCAATAAAAAGAGTGGGAAACCACCAAATTGCAGGAGATACCCCAGTGGGCTTTTTGTTCAAAGCCGGTTTTTGGTTTACTATTGTGTTATTGTTTTTGCCGGAAAACCCGCATGCTCTGCAAGGGCAACGCGAATTCGCACAAAACTCCGCTCGCTCGATGATTGACATGGCCAATGGTGCAGCCAAATTTTGTGAAGATCGACCGGAAATTTGCAAATCAGCTTCTGACACTTCTAAAATTGCAACTGAGTACCTGAACTTGGCCGCTGATAGCATTGCAAAACAACCTGAAAAAACTCGCTAATTAAAACCAGCTCTTGTGTTGATCGCAGCTCGCTATTATGTCGCAATAGAACGAAACAGTTGAGAGCGTGAGCATGCAGGAATTAGAGGAAGAATTTGCCTTTCTTGATGATTGGGAAGATCGCTATCGCTATGTGATTGACATGGGCAAGGCAATGCCGACTTTTGATGAAAAATACAAAACGACGGCAAACCAAATTCAAGGATGCGTCAGCAAAGTATGGCTGGTAGCACGGCGTGACCAACAAGGACGGTACAGCTTTATTGGCGATAGCGATGCATTGATTGTTCGCGGCTTAATCGCGGTTTTACTTCGCCTTGTGCAACAAAAAACAGCGAATCAAATTCATGAATTGGATTTGGTGGAGTTCTTCCATAAAATCGGATTATCAGACAATTTATCGCCGCAAAGAGCCAACGGCTTGCAGGCAATGATCAAACGTATTAATCAAATTTGTACGCCAACCACCTAAGTTCAGCACTATCAAATTATGCTGTCAGCCCTAATTTCAATGTTTTCCCAAAATTCCATAATGATCAGCCAAACGCGAAAGAGCTATTCTCAGAACTATTTTTGCCGAACTCTTTGGCCAGTGCCGCTCTTTTTCCTGTAAACTCAAACCCTGCTCACGAATAAGGGTTGAAAATAAAAGTCGATCCAATACCGGCCCTACAGATTGCAATGCCGACATAACCCGCCTTCTGGCATCCAGTCCCATCAAATTAGTAGCATCAGATGTACAGCTAGAAGCAAAAATACGATGGCTTTGGCGGACGCGAGTCCAATCACTAGAGCTGATCCTGCCCATAGCTGAGGCGGCATAGTCTTGGCGCAAACGCTCACCTGCGGCAAATTCAGAGGGTGCGAGAAACCGCTCCCCGCGCTCATCTTTTTGCCGAAACAACCACAAAAGCGGAGACTGAGCCACATTGACCTGTACAACAATCATCTCGCCAGATTCATCAAAAATTTCACGCTCTTCCATTTTACAGTGTTGCGCAACAAACGGATTTATGTGCGATATTGGGTCATTATTGTTACTTTGTGTGCGCTGCACCCAACTTGATGTCGCGGCGCAAGTCTCAACCCGACCTTCCTCACAAGCAACTAACAATCCGCGACTAATAGCAAGACGCGCAAGACGTGTTGGCAGAATGATTACCGGTTTCACGCCATCGGCACTTTTATAACCTCCAGCTCCGTCAGAAATAAGAGGTTGTGGGTAGCGAAGCAGTTTTTCCAATACCCGCCGCAAACGTCGCTCACAGCCAATCATAACTCCGGCCCAGCTGGAACAGGTGCTGAGCGCAACACTCGCTCCAGGTCTTCCAACTTTTGATCAAACCCCGGATCATCACGACGATCTTCAATTAAATGGCAGGCATGAGAAACAGTTGTTCGATCCCGGCCAAAGGCAAAAGCGACCCTGCTAAGAGATAATTCAAATGCCACATGTGCCAAATACATGGCTATCTGACGACCAAAGGCCGCTTGCGCATTGCTTCTGGTTGCCGCAGCAAGCTCCTGTTCTTTAACATTAAATGCAAATGAAACCAGCGCCCGGCTTAACCGCGCATAAGCAGCGTCCGCATGTCGACGTATATTTACCTGATTGTTCATACTCTCATCCTCTTTACGATATACAAGGACACCTTACATCTTGATCCTAGTATGAGGATTATTTTCCTATTTTGTCAATAAGCTAATTCTAAAGAGAGTAAATAACTCCTTGCTTTCTGGTGATTAAAGGATCGCCACGCGGTTTAAACTGCCCTCAGACAGGGCGGATAATGAAGTAAATATATCGTAGGAAAGTATCATGTTTACCCGCCCCTTGGCATTGACCAATGGCAGCCTCATCCAAAACTGTATTTCATGGCCAGCACTTCTGCATGCCCTTACAGCACCGCAAGACGGGTTTTTACGCTCCACCAGCCCCTCTAGCACCCGGTGCCAATAGCTAGAGACATGAGCAGGAAACGCCTCGCTCAGCGACTTACCGGTTATCTCTTGCCTAAAGTGGATATGCAATCCTGTACCAGCCAAACGGTACGAGTACTCACGCACTTCATTATTATCATGCACGTCAATTAAGGAGATTGTAGTTAAAAAATTTGAAAGCTCTGATGGGCAGATATCAGATCGTTGCGGCAAGGAGTTATCATTACATTTGCTTTGCCAATAATCGAACAGATCCCTTTGATTATCCAAAACCAACTGATTGCGAAACAATGACTTAATCTGCGCCATAATACCCCCTTATTGCATTTTACACCCGGTTTAGCCGAGTGATTCGTTTGGTTAATATCTGTTAACCAGTGGAATCAGCGCAAGAGTCCAAATGAACTTATTTGAGGAAATAGAATCATTCTCGATAAATTAGGAAAGTGTGAGTCAAAAAGGACACACAATCTCATAGTTCACTAGCCAATCTCGATGTAGACAAGTTTTTGAAAAATCTTTATTTTTTCTTTTTGCGACTACGACCCAAACCAATTTTCTTAGCTAGCTCTGAACGGCGCAGTGCATATTGCGGCGCAACCATAGGGTAGTTTGAAGGGAGCATCCATTTTTGTCGATATTCTTCAGGTGATAAGTCATATTTAGCTCGTAAATGGCGCTTTAAAGATTTGAACTTTTGGCCATCTTCCAAACAAATAATATATTCATCGAAAACAGACTTATTTGCAGCAACAGCAGGCCGACCAGGGTCGGTCTTTGCCGCCGCAGTTAAATTAGCACTGCGCACAAGTGCTTTATGGGTATCTTGAATGATAGCCGATAGATCTGACGAACTCACCGTATTATTGCCAACAAAAGCCACAACAATCTCAGCAGTAAGCTCAAGAATTTGCTCATTATTTTTCATAAAACACCTAAAGATCATGTCACTATACTAGTTTAGCAGGCCACTCTTCAAATGCAATAAGGTGTAGCAGTTACAGATCGTAAATTTGCACTAAAACTACAATTGATCCATTTGATAGCTTACACTCTAACTTACTGTTATTTTAAAACAGGCAAGTTATGACTAAAAATATAGCGAATTACTGCGCAACCGCCTTAATTAGCAAGGTAAGCTGTCAACAGCGCCAGCAGCAAGAGCACGGCCGTCCATCCGGTGAGGACACCGCCAGGTAAAATCCTGGCCGAGGCACCCTGAGGACTTAAGAGCGCCGTCAGAGAACGTCCAATCCCTTGAATTTTTGCATCCAAAGCGTTTTCCAATGCGCCAAACAGCCTGTCAAAAACTGCATTTAGCCACAAAACAAATTGTTTGAGCGGTTTGCGCCAAAACCAATCAGAGTCCAAAATAGTCATTCGCACTTCCGGTGGATATAAACCCAGTTTTATCAGCAAGCCAAAAGCAAAAATCGCCGCCAACAATAATTGCATTTGCCCGACAATATGGCCAAATGTGTATGGCTCATACAATACTGGGTACGGCAATAGCGCATAAAGCCAGCCATAGTTAACCCCTAAAAATATACATAAGAATGCAGCAATTCCCATCGCCAGCAACATATTCCACGGAGCTTCTTTGGGTCGTTTGCCGCTGTCGTGGGCAAAAAATGCGAAATATGGAATTTTGATACCAGCATGTTCCAGAACACCAGCCGAAGCAAATATCAAGACCCCAAACACAAACCAATGGCCCTCATCGGCAACCGCCGCCAAAATCAATGCTTTGGTGACAAAGGCTGAGAACAATGGAAATGCCGAAATCGAGGCCGCCCCTATAAGACAGAAAAATGCTGAAAATGGCATTGAGCGGAACAGACCGCCAAGTTCGGTTGCCTTAGCGGTACCAGTACGCAGCATTACCGCACCCATGCTCATAAACAATAACCCCTTAAAGATCACGTCGGCAAATGCGTGGGCCGCAGCGCCGTTAATGCCCAAAGTCGTACCGATCCCGATACCGACAACCATAAATCCTAATTGGTTGTTGATGGAAAATGACAACACCCGCCGTAGATCATTCTCAATCACCGCAAAAAATACTGGGAAAGCGGTCATAATCATCCCGATATAAATCAGAATATCTTCGCCGGCAAAGCCGCGCGCCAGAGCGTAAATCGCCATTTTCGTGGTAAATGACGACAAAATAACCGCTCCAGAAATAGTCGCCTTCGGATATGCGTCCTGTAACCATGTGTGCAAAAATGGAAATGCTGCCTTGATCCCAAAACCAAGGAATAACAACCACCCGGCCAACCCAGCTTCCAGACCAATATGTTCAAAAGCCCAGCTTCCAGTTTGAGCCTGTAATAGCACCGCGCCTGCCAATAATAGTACGCCGGAACCAACGTGCATCACTAGATAACGCATACCGGCCTTGCGAGAAGCCGTAGTTCCGGTTCGCCAGATCAGAAATACCGACGTAATTGCTGTTAATTCCCAAAATACAAATAAACTTAACAGATCGCCAGCAAACACCGCCCCCATGGCCGAACCGCCATAAATCGCTGCCATTGCATCTTGCACACGATCGCGCTCATGCAGTGAATAAATCGCATTAATAAATGCTGCAATAATGAAAATAAGCGCCCATATCCGCGACAGTCCGTCAAATCGGAACGGCTGCAGATCGAGCCCGATAGCAGCAATATGAATACCGCCATAACTTCCATATACACTGACCTGCATCCACAACCACAATGCAACCAATGGCGCAGCAAGCGCTACAAATTTGCGCTGTCGCCAATCTGGCAGCAAAGCCATCAAAAACCCGCCGATCAATAAGGCAAAGGCCGGGTTTATCGGAGAAGCAAGTAATTCAGTCATCGGTCTCTCCGTCACCGTAATAGTCTTCTGGCCGGCCCGTTAACTTGCGCAAAGGCCACCCCATCAACACCGCAAAAGTAAAGGCCACAAAGCCAAAGATTGCCTTGGCGCCAATGACTTTTTGCCAGGCAAAATGTCCATAAAGATCTCGAAATAGATCAAAGCCCACAAAGACCAGCACAAAAAACCCGATCAACCACATAAAGTTTCGTTGAAACCAGTGAGACCCTAGCCATAAGAAAGGACGCGCCGCCGGATGAATTCCGTCAGACACAGGTTTATCATCAGGCTTAGCTTTCGTTGTTTTCTTTGTCGCCGCAGGCTTTTTGCTAGCAGGCTTGGGTGCTTTGGCCATTAACTGCCTCCCTCAAAAACCGGACGTAAATAATCCATGATCGGAATAGCCATAAAAAACAAAACCAGAGTAGCAATTGCTGTTAACACTGGCGGCAATACGGTTAGGACTGGAGGTTTTGCAGCTTTGATGTCACCATCATCAACTGGCAATTCTGGCTTTTTCATAAAAGCATTTACTGAAACCGGTAGCAGGTAGAAAATATTAAGCAGAGACGATATGATCAATGCCAGTATCAACCAACGATCCCCTTCACTAGTCATCCCCATAAACAGTAATAGCTTTGGCCAGACGCCAGCAAATGGCGGCAACCCAATAATCGATAGAGAGCCAATAAAAAAGGCAATAAACACCAAAGGCATTGTCTTGCCCATACCCTTCATTTTAGAAATTTCCGTGGTATGATTAGCGCTGTAAACGGCTCCTGCACACATAAAGAGTGTAATTTTTCCAAACGCGTGCATCACGATCTGCAAAGCTGCTCCCATCAACGCCAGTGGTGTTGCGATCATCGCTCCCAAAGTAATGTATGATAACTGACCAATAGTTGACCATGCCAAGCGGGCTTTTAAATTGTCCTTGGTCATCGCAATTAACGAGCCAACCACAATTGTAATGGCCGCCAGAACCGCCAGCCAATGGGCTACGGGCGAGTCTCTGACCACATCCATGCCAAACAGATACACCACAATTTTCACCATGGTAAATACACCAGCCTTAACCACGGCAACCGCATGCAAAAACGCACTAACAGGAGTTGGCGCCACCATAGCATTAGGCAGCCACATATGCACTGGAATCAGGGCCGCTTTGGCAATGCCAAACGTATACATCACCAACAGCACCCCGATAATACCGGCGCCCAGTGTGCCTGCAAACAGCCCGCCAGCAACAAACTCAGTAGATCCGGCAAACACTTGGGTCGCGATGACCGCTGGCAATAACAGACCAATAGACGTTGCCATCAAAATACCAAGGTAGATCCTCCCGCCTCGTTTGGCCTTGGCATCACCATTATGGGCTACCAATGGGAATGTAGAGAGAGTTAGTATTTCGTAAAACACAAACAGGGTCAGCATATTACCCGCTGCCGCCACTCCCATAGTTGCGGCAATAGCCACAGCAAAGAACGCAAAAAACCGCGTCTGATCCTTGGCCTTATTGCCGCGCATATAGCCAATACCATAGAGCGTATTCAATAAAAATAGCCCGCTAGCCAGGACTGCAAACAACGCCCCTAATGGCTCCAATGTAAATTGCAGAGATAAACCGCCGCCAATATCCGCCAACATCAAACTTGGGCGGGCGCCATCACCAACCACATTGACCAGGGCAATCACATTGACCAACAGGGCAGTGCCCATAGTCAGGTTTATTAAATCTCTAACATTAGGTGCATTCTTTGCTATCAAAATTCCGGCGCAACCAATAGCTGGCAACGCTAACAGCAGAATAAGGCCCAGTTCCGGCGTCCAATTCATGACCCACCTCCACCGATAAGATTTTGCGCTGCCGTATCTGCCAGCCCAAGTGGTAATGATGGATCAAAGAAAAACCATATATTTGCCAGCACCAGAACATAAAGCGCAACCAATGACATAATAGGGGTTTTAACTTTCATGATTGAACCATCCGCATGTTTTGCAGGCTCGTGCAAATACATTGCTTCTATCATCCGGCCCACATAAAAAATTGCAAGAACAGAGCTAACGACAATGGCAACAACAGCCCACCACCAGCCGCGCTCCAGCGCTGCAATCACCAGATAATACTTGCTGACAAACCCAGCAGTCAAAGGAACTCCCATCAAAGACAGGCCAGCGACTGTCAATCCAGCGGCCGTTAATGGCATGGTTTTACCCATGCCACGCATCTCACTGATACGAAGCACCCCAAGCCCAAGACCCGCAAGGCCGATAGCCATAAACAATGCGCCTTTCATTAAGGCGTGATTGAATAAATGCAGTAAGGCTGCCGATAGGCCCGCCGCTGTCCCCATAGATACGCCCAACAACATATAACCGATTTGCGCTATGGACGAATATGCCAGCAAACGCCGGACATCCGGTTGAAAGCTGGCCTGCACCGAACAAACAATCATCGCCGTCACAGCCACCGGAGCCAGAACAAAGTCAAACATTGCCGCTTCAAACGATGAGCCAGTGTGAAATACTGAAAACAAAAACCGGATCAATAAATAAAGTGCAACCTTGGTAGCTGTTGAGGCCAAAAACATGCCGATAATACTCGGCGAAAATGCGTATGCATTAGGTAGCCAAGTATGCAATGGGAACATTGCTGTTTTCAAACCAAGGCCGATTACAATAAAAGAAAAAGCCGCACGCACTACCCGGTCATCACCCATACCCACTAACCTTAGTGAGATATCCGCCATGTTCAGGGTGCCGGTGACCATGTATAACAGGCCAACCCCGATCACAAAAAATGTCGCGCCGATGGTACCCAAAATCAAGTAGTTATAACTGGCAGTCAAAGCTTGGCGGTTTTTGCTGGCTCCCATTGCCACTAACACATAAGTCGAGATCGAGGAAACCTCCAAAAACACAAATACATTAAACGCATCATTTGTGATCGAAATCCCAATCAAACCAGCGACACAGACCAGGAATATTCCAAAAAACATTGCTTGCTTTTTTGATTCAATTTCTTGCTCGACCGTGGGCAAACCAAATAATAACGCCAATAAAGCCATGCCAGATACCAGCGAAATGATCAGAGCGTTTAAACTATCAACCTTGTAAGCGATGCCCAACGGAGCCGCCCAATTGCCCATCTCATATGCAATCGTGCCACCATCAAGAACTACACTCAACATCACTATCGACAAGATAAAGGAGGCCAGAACGCACAACACCGCCCAAGCCCAGGCAAGCCTACCGCGACCAAGAATTGCCGCAACCGCGCCACCAATGAGTGGAATTACAACAACCAATGCTGCTGCATTTGATAAAATCGCCGCAAATCCGGTATCTCCAGAAGACACCACACTTTCCAAAATCATGACCCGCCGGCCTCCTGCTTGTACTCGGCCTCATTAATTTGAATTTCTTCAATTGAGCCATATTCTTCGCGAATACGAACCACTAACGCTAACCCTACCGCAAGCGTAGCGACGCCAACCACAATCGCGGTTAAAATCAAAACGTGCGGCAATGGGTTGGAATAGATAACTCCCATCAGCGGATCACTGGCAACATCAATAGTACCGCCAATATCAGATATCGGTTGTATAGCATTTTCCTCTGTTGCAACCGCAGTTTTAGTCGCTGTTTCGACATAATTCGAAGCTTCTTTTGCATATTCCTTTGGCAAATATTCCAAAATAGGAGGACTACCTCCAACCACTTTTCCTAGCGATATATATAATTGAAAAACCGACGTTTGAAAAATACCAATCCCCACCAGTTTCTTGACGAGATTGCCCGTGGAAATCACCACATAAAGCCCCGTCATCATCAAAACGATGACAACCCAATAGTTAAAATGTCCGACAATGAACTCAAGCATATCAATTACCAGTTCCTATCCTCTAATTCACGATATCGACCCGCAAATCCATAATAAATCGACAGCATCACACCGGCCACTGTAACCAGCACACCAAGCTCAATGAGCAAAATCCCAAAATGCTGCGCATGAATAGGGTCATGCTTATCCAACATATTGTAATCTAGGAATTTCCCGCCCAGAATAATGGTTACCAACCCAGTACCACCATAAATAAACACGCCCAAAACACTGCAAAACCTGACTAAACCTGGCGGAAAAGCTCGTCTGGTTTCTTCCATTCCAAAAATCAGTGAATATAGAATAACAGCCGAAGCAAAAATCACCCCAGCTTGGAAGCCACCACCAGGCCCATAATCACCGTGGAACTGCACATAAAGTGCATATAAGACGATCATCGGCACTAGCATTTTAGCAACCACTCTCAATACAACATGATGGTTTGAAGCGGGCCCCTTTGCTCCGGCAACAGTAACCGGTAACTTCGGTTCAGGTGTCGAAGTGGCTTTCAACTGAGCTGTTCCAGCGGCCCTTTTGCTGCCGCCAATACCTAAAATCAGCATAACACCCAGACCAGCAGTTAGCACAACAACCACTTCGCCAAATGTATCAAAACCACGATAACTAGCCAATATCGCAGTCACCACATTTGGCACTGAAATATCGGTGATAGTTCGCGCCATATATTCCATACCAACATAGCTATTCGCCGGGGAATTGGCATCTCCAAAGCTTGGCATATCAAATGTGGCATAAATCAAGGCAATGCCGGTTGCAGTAACAATAAGCAGCGACGTCCAGCGGCGAAGCGGCGGAGTTGGTAAAGCCTCTCGTGACGTTAACAGCATCGCTCCCAACATCAATACGGTTGAGATGCCAGCCCCCACCGCCGCCTCGGTAAAGGCCACATCAACCGCATCCAAAGACACAAACCACGTTGCCGACAATAACGAATATACGCCAAACAGCATTACAATGGAAAACAAGCTATTAAGCCGAACAATCGCAATCGCTACTATCACCAGCATAGACAGCAATACCATATCAAAAATAGTGAATAAATTGATCGGTAAATTCATATCTACAGGGAAAGTCATTTCCATATTATGCGTCCTCACGATCACGCGGATGCGGCGACGCAATAGTACCGAGCCTTGGTTTTAGGCCGGCTTTTTGCGCCGCATTAGCAATGGCATGGGTTGCAGTTGGTGAAGTTAAAAATAACAATACACCAACCAGCGCTAATTTGGCTGAAGTTTGAGTAAACCCTGACGTCACTATCATCCCGCCGAGCAGCAAAATTGTTGCCAGCGTATCAGTAATACCGGCAGCATGGATACGAGAATAAAAATCAGGCAATCGCATTACGCCAATTGAGCCTATCAACATGAAGCCAGCCCCGCTTAACATCATAGCACCTGCAAGCCCATAGCGCGCCCATTCCAGCCACAACGCCCACTCAATCATATGTCATCTCCCGAAGCTGAACGCTGCAAATCCATTTTCGATAAAGCCACATCCAGCGAGCCGTAACGGAAAAACTTCAGTACTGCGATGGTTCCGATAAAGTTCATCAATGCATACAACAATGCAATGTCAATTCCATCTGGCCTGCGGATCAAAAAGCTAAACAGGCATAAAAACAACACTGACTTGGTGCCAAATGAATTGGCAGCCAACACCCTGTCATACATTTGCGGCCCGCGCAGCAAGCGCGACAGCATAACGGCCATAGACAACATAACCATCAAAGACACAAAAAAGATCAAAGCACCGTCTCCTTTTCTCCGGCCGCAATTGCACACCGCTTTGCCATTTCAGCAAAATCATTGCGATCAGCCATTTCTTTTAACAAAGTATGCACGATGATTTCGTCCGCATCGAGATCAATACTTACAGTTCCCGGCGTCAACGTTATCGAATTTGCAAATAAAGCTCGGCCAAACCCGGTTTTCGGCAAGGTTTTCACTCGAACCATTCGCGGAGTAAGCACCATATCTGGGCGTAAGATTGTTGCACTTATAACTAGTGTGGACTTCCATATTTCAACAACCAGCCAAACCAAATATGGTAGCACGCCAAACATATGAAAATACGGAACAGATTCCTCATCAATAATGCGCATACGCAGCATTAGCACAAAGGTGAAAGCTACAGATGCCCCACCCAGCCACAGCAAAAGCGGTTTATCAAAATACCCAGAGAGCGTAAGCCACAAAGCAGCCAACACAACAATCAGTGCAATCATATAGCGCATGCGCTCCCCCTCTAAAGCCTTCGACTCATTTCATTCAAGGCGTGAAAGAGTTTACGCAAGAGAAATCGGATTGCCAGTCTTTTCGGCTTTTAAGCGGGTGCTTTTGTGAAATTTTCTTCACACGGGAAAAAATCTTACATTTCAAACCACAAATGAAAAGATTCAACTCGCAAACCCCCACCAATCATTTTTCTACCGAACACCAAAAACTAAAGATGCCGCACGATCGGGAGCGCTTAGATCATGGGCTTCCCCGACACTTCCCTCGCGAATTCGGCGGCGCAGATCACTGGATAAGGAGGAACTAAGAGACCAATTCCAATATCGAAGTACCGTCTGGGCCTTGTTTGATGATAGAGTATCAAATGTATATTGCACCCGTTCAAAGCCCTTATCCGTAGCCAAGGACTGCGCTTGACACCGACCCATAGCCACCCATAACTTTCCTAAATACTCTCGTTTTAACCCGGTTGCCTTACACAATACCGCCAGCGGCTCCCCGCCCATATCAGCCAAAATCCGTGCCCCAGCAATCGGTTTGATCCCCGACAGATAAGATATCTCTTCTGAGACCTTCACATCCATTTTCACAAGAGCCGCCTCTATTGCCTCTTCAAGACTGCCATACGGACTTTTTGCAATCGCGGCACGATTGCGCTGCCGCCGTTCAATGAACTGAATTGCTTTTCTAGCCAAAGGGTCTTGCCAATTCTCATCCGCCACCAGTTCAAAAACATCAGCAGCACTTTCTTGCATCAAAACCCGATCCACACTGAACCGCAGAAAAATCCGCTTGCGATCTTCGCGATTAGCCCACCAGAACAAAGTCAACCCTTGACTTGGGCGTAATTCCGGACGCGACAATAACAACCCACATAGATCAGTATTAGCCTTAGTTAGCTCAACTAAAGCCTCTAATGAACGATTGGAAAGTTTGGCTTCAGTATTACGCAATAACGGCTTTGCAACTTCGACTTCGGCGTGCGATGTCAACTCCTCAGCCACCAGTTCGCTGACGTGCTTGCGACGTGCAATCAGTACCCGGTGTTTCACAGCGCCAGTTTGAGCCGCATTAACCAGATCTGCATCGGAAATGGACAGGCTGCGCTCCAGCACCGGCGCAGCAATTTCAAATTCATCTGCCGCCAGCATCCGCAATAATAATGGCGGAGCATCTCCAAGAGCTGCCACCCGTAGCGCACAGCGCGCCCGAAGTGTTGGCTCCGCCTCACGCAGCATATCCATCAACAGATCACCAGCCATATGACGCTCTACCGGCGAGATCCGGCTTTCTGGCAAGCACACCAAATCAGACAACCGTTTCAGTAATGTCGAACGCGCCCGGCCTGATGATGCGGACTTCACATCATCTTCTGGTAGAACCGCAGCCGTCACAGGTCTCATTGCCTTGTCCTTAACACTCTTTGATTCACGAAGGCCCAGTGAACCAAGTCTTGGTTAATCATCCGTCACTTTACAAATGAAAATCAATGTTTCGAGCGAAATGTTAGCCAGCTAACAGTTAACGCCACCGCAAACGAACTAAGAGCCATGTAAAACAGCATTACGCTTCTTATGTATTCACCATTTGGCCCGAACGCCACCGGCGCATTGACACCCAAAAACGGCGACAAATGAAACCCTATCGCCCCGCCAATGAGAGCCAAAGCCAATAACGCTCCAAATCGCCGGTATTTTGGCACAATCAATAATAAAGCTGCAATTATTTCGCCAGCTCCAGTTAACATCCGTACCCAAGGCTCGAACAGACCGATGCCGGTGGTCATGGCAATATAGCTAAATATCGGGTTTGGGCCGGTAAACTTTTGCAAACCCATAAAAACCAGAAACAAAGCCAGCACAATCGCCAGCCCCAAGCTTACTCTTTTCATTTTCTTTCTCCCGTGTCACTTTTGTAATTGTGACAAACAGAAACCAATTCTACCAATCACAATTACGAGAAAGCCATGTGATGAAGACACTTACCGAACACCAAAAGCAGATCGCTAACAATCATGGAACCGAGGCTCCGTTTTCCGGGCCGTGGTTAGATGAGAAACGAAAAGGTATTTATGCATGTGTAGCGTGCGGACATAAATTATTCTCCAGTACGGCAAAATATGATTCCGGTTCCGGTTGGCCAAGTTTTTGGCAAGCGCTGACACCAGATGTTTTAGGCACAAATACCGATACAGAACTGGGTGTAGTTCGCACCGAAATTCATTGCTCCAATTGCAAGTCCCACATGGGTCATGTGTTTGATGATGGCCCAGAACCCACAGGTTTGCGCTATTGTGTAAACGGTTCAGTATTGGACTTTGAACCGTCAAATTAGTCACGCAAATAGGCCATGTCGGGATTGCCCTTTCTCCAAATTACATTGTCCATCATAAAATGATGGATGTTGATAAAACCGGTAATCATGGCAAAGAATATTGTTGGCCCTAAATTGTCCTCATTCCAATACACATTCATATCTAGCCAATTTGGCGCAAGATGAAAACCAATCCATCCTAAAAACAGCGCCAATGACGCAACAGATGCTAATTGGCGAAATACTTTGGCTTTTGAAGCCGCAATTCCGGCATTTGATCGGGCTCGGCCGCGCTCCAATAAATACACAAAAAACAAATATTGCACCGAATGCAAAGCCGGTATCAAATAACTGAACGCTTCGTTAAAACCTGTCCACACCACCCATAAATACAGCGTAATAAACAAGCCAGCTACTGGTGCCAAAGGTGGCCATTGCCGCAATAAAACGAATTTGCGCACCAATATACCGATGGCAGCAATGCCAGAAATCAGAAACAAAATAAACATAATATCAATGGGCAATTGTCCAAAGCCCATTGCCATATAATCAATACCATCCATTTCAAACGGCACCCGTTCGGCCATTGGCATTGTCCAAGCGTAAATCCAAGTAATCAAAGAATGAGCGATCACCAATTGGCTTTCCAGCTTTGAGTAAAACACACCGCGGCGCGCCGAGAGTACCGAAAGCACTCCATAACCTTGTTTCACATAATGCCACCCTACCAAGATAAACATGAACTGCATCATACCAGCCGCCATAGCAGAGGAGGAAAACGCAAAGATCCCAGCGATCCAAATCAGCAATAAAGCTGGCAAAATAAGGCCGGCCATGATGTACCTGACCCGTTCAGCTCGGGCATAACCAATACCGTTTATCTTATTGGCAAAATCACGATAGAAAATTTGATAAGTGACCATAAAGTGCGGATCGTTAATCACATACGCCAGCCAGATACTGGCAATGCCAACCATCCCCACTTGCACTTCATTTCCATCAGGTGCAAAGATCAGACACAGAGGTAAGAGCAGGATCGACAAACCACCAGCAGCAAAAAATTCAATCGTCCGCGGCAATGCCGACGGCTTAATCGGCGCAATTTGCATCTTAGTTTGAACGTCTGTTATTGCCATTTACTTCTCATAAATTATGCCGGTTTTAAGTTCCTACGTTAAGACTCGCCCCATTGGCTTAAGAAACTGCAAAGGAAGCCTGCCAACATGAACTGGTCAAAAGCAAAAGCTCCAATTCCAAAGAAATCGGCAGATAAGTACCAACACCATGAAAGCGTCTTTGCTGATCCATTCGCTTGGTTTCGCGATCCAAACTGGCAGGATGTTGTGCGCGACCCATCACAACTTGACCAAAAAATCCGCCAGCACTTACAGCAAGAAAACCAATACACAAAGGATCTATTGCGCGACACATCCGACTTGAAATGCCAAATTTTATCGGAGTTGAAGGGACGTATTGCCCCTGATGATCGGTCAGTTCCCATGAAAGACGGCCCGTGGTTTTACAACACACGCTTTACTGCCAAGTCCGAACATCCATTGTTTATTCGCAATCCGCTAACTCACAACGGAAAGCCGGATCTATCCAAAGAACAGATACTGTTTGATGCCAATTTAGCAGCCAAAGAACATGATTTCTTTGACCTTGGCGCCTTAGATCATAGCCCTGATCACAATAAGGTCGCCTGGAGCCAAGACGTGCATGGCTCTGAATTTTTTGAAATTTTTATCCGAGACCTTAAAACCGGCAAAACCGACCGAACTGGGATCACATCTGCCGCTGGGGATGTGTTATGGCAAGCTGACAGCTTACACATATTGTGGATCTGGCGCGATGAAAACAGCCGTCCAAAACAAGTCCGCCGTCACAAAATCGGCACCAGCCCTGATAGGGATTGCATTTTATATGAAGAGGATGATGACGGTTTTTTTCTAAACTTAAACCAAACCTCAGATCGAAAATTTGCCCTGATTGAATGCCGCGACCATCAGACATCTGAAATCCATTATTTGCCCTTAGACGACATTAGCGCCAAGCCAAAGTGCCTGTGGCCACGCACCATCGGCATCGAAGTGGAAGCCGAACACAAAGCAGGTGAATTTACCCTACTCACCAATGCCAACAATGCACCGGATTTTCAACTAATTCGCAAAAACGCCGACTTGAACGGTGCAAGTAAAGATCAAACTTTGGTTGCACATCGCCCCGGAACATTGATCCTTGATCAATTGCAATTTGCTAATTTTCATGTGCGGCTAGAGCGAAAAAACGCATTGCCTCAAATAATCATTCGCACAGAATCCGACGGCAGCGAGTACACCATCAAATTTGAGCAAGCCGCCTATTCTCTTGACCTAATTGCCGGTTATGAGTTTGACAGCCAAACTCTGCGCTTTGCTTATTCCAGCCCGGCGACACCAAATCAGATTTTTGACTATGACATGCTAACTCACCAGCGCACATTGTTAAAACAAACCGAAATACCATCTGGCCACAACCTGGATGACTATCGCGTCGAGAGACTTTTTGCCCCGGCAAAAGATGGAGAAATGATCCCGATTACTTTGCTGCAGCGTGCTGATACCCCAAATGGCGCCAAAGCGCCGTTGGTGCTTTATGGCTATGGAGCTTATGGCAATAGCACACCAGCAGGATTCTCGGCCAACCGCCTGTCATTGGTTGATCGCGGGGTTGGTTTCGCCATCGCCCATGTGCGCGGCGGTAAGGAAAAGGGCTTTTACTGGTACGACAAAGGTCGCAGGGAACATAAAAGTAATTCTTTTGACGACTTTATTTCCTGTGCAGAGTTTTTAATCGATCGCGAATATGCCTCTAGCGGCAATATTGTCGCCTTTGGCGGTTCGGCTGGCGGCATGTTGGTGGGCGCGGCATTAAATTTGCGTCCTGAATTATTCGCCGGAATTGTGGCGCAAGTTCCATTCGTCGATGTTTTGACCACTATGTGCGACCCTAATCTGCCGCTAACTCCGCCGGAATGGCCAGAATGGGGCAATCCGATCAAGAGCTCCAAGGATTTTGAAACCATTGCCGCCTATTGCCCGATCCGCAACGTCAAAAATCAATCCTATCCGCCGGTTTTAGCTACTGCCGGCCTAACTGACACTCGCGTCACATGGTGGGAGCCAGCCAAATGGATCGCCACTTTGCGCGATATTGCACCCGATGGCGGGCCGTATTTGTTAACCACTGAAATGAGCGCCGGTCATGGCGGAGCCTCTGGCCGTTATAGCCAGTTAGACGAAACCGCACTGATCCAAGCGTTTATCCTAAAAGTATTAGCCAAAAAGCAACCAACGTAAAAAGCTTTTGCCGTCTTTTCCCGCGTATTGGCCTTCGCAGAGTTGCTAAAATAGGTTCGGTAAGAGGAAAGTGCTTACGGACGTTGTGCGTAGGCAATTGATACGCAAATCCACTTCTCATTGGGTTTTTGCTGGGATTCACCATGTCAAAGAGCAATAACGAATACATGGTACTCGCGTTGAGCCCCATTATAGCAAACCCTGATGTTATGATGACGTTTTGCAGTTATCCCCGCTTATGTAGGGTCAGTTAGGGTATTTAAGGGTGCTTTTAGGGTAGGTTAAGGGACAAGGAGGCTTTTTGTACTGTGAACATATGGTGCAAGAAGGGTGTTCAAGGGTAGGGTCTTTAAGGGTCAGTGAGCCTCTTTTGTTTGTCCTACCGCTTCGCTGCTTGAGGACAGGTTATGTCTCGCGGCCAAGTTGCTACGCAACGGCCTACGACAGGCGGAGTCTTTTGATGTCCTACCGCTTCGCTACTTGAGGACTCTTTGCCTGTCCTACCGCTTCGCTACTTGAGAACGGAACCGGGCGGCGGGCGGTCGCCCTTGCCAACCCAAGAGGGTTGGTTGTTTACCTGTCCTATCACTGCGCTTTTGTTTGGCCTCGCGGTGAAGCACTTCGTGCCCGCCTACCGGAGGCGTGAGTGTAACGAACTGCCGCGAGACCAAAAAGCAAAGCGGTAGCACAGGCTAACTAATGCGCTTTGTCTGTATGCATCCACTTCTTGATGATCGGCGAGATCAGCAACATGAACACACCAATACCCATCGCTACATAAGCAACATTGGAGTAAACAGTGACATAAGTAGCCTTAGCCGCAGCCACATCGGTTAACTGCCCACCAATGGTTTCAGCGCCAGTTCCCCTAGCAATCACGCCAGCTAAATAATTGGACAGGCCGGAGTACAAGAACCAAGCGCCCATGGTCATACCAACTGCCCGAGCCGGAGCTAATTTGGTGACAGCCGACAGTCCTACCGGAGAGAGCATCAACTCGCCCATGGTGTGGATCCAGTAAATTAAGAAGATAAAGTAGACCAAGACCAAACCCGCACCCGATGCAGCAATACCAGCCACAAGTGATAAGAATCCAAGGCCGGCCAAAAATACCCCGAAGGCAAATTTAACCGGAGTTGATGGCTCAATTTTGCGTTTTGACATCGCCATCCACATCCACGCGAACAATGGCGCAAACAGTACGATAAACCCAGCATTTAGGAATTGAAACACTGGTGTTGGAACCAAAAACCCAAATATTTCACGATCGACCATCCGGGCTGTAAATAAGGTTAAAGATGAACCAGCTTGTTCGAACAAAGCCCAAAATGGAATTTGCGCAAGAATGAAATAGATCGCTGCCAGCATTCGTTCGCGTTCAATACCAGCCAGCTTAACAATGGCGTACCCAATCATGAATGCGAGAACAATAATTCCTAAAACACCGACAAACCATGGTGGAACCAGATGGGCATTCATCACGGTCAGCATCGCAAAAGCAATAATACCAACACCGGTCAAATAACATGCCCACTCAACATTGATCGGGCCAAATACTTTTTGTTTTAGTTTTTCCATGCTTGGAGGATCGGCTCTGCCCTCAAGCCAAGGTTGGAAAATCAGAAACGTCAACAATCCAGCCAACATGCCAACACCTGCCAGCCCAAAACCCCAATTCCAGCCGTGCACAATGCCAATATAACCAATAGTAAGAGAGGAGAGCAGTGAACCAAGATTGATGCCCATATAAAAGATCGTAAAGCCAGAATCACGTCTTCGATCCTCAAGGCCATATAGCGCCCCAACAATTGTTGAAATGTTGGCCTTTAAGAACCCAACCCCAGCAATGATCAATGCCAATGCAAGATAGAGAATATTGACGTATAATGCTTCTTTCTCGATACGGGTTGTATAGCTATCCGTAGCAATGCTTTGCGGCAAACCAACTGCAGCCGGGTCGGCAATTAGCATTTGGGTCGCGCCTTCGTTAAAGCTTACCAGTGAGCGGCCAATATCAGAGATCAATACTTGCGGAGCATCACCGCCCCTACCATCCAATGCAATCTGGTAATCATTGCCTTCAAAAGTGATATATTCCTTAGAACCAGAACCTTCAAACGCCATCAGGCCATGACCAAGCACCAGCAATATAGCACCATAGGTTACAGCTTTGCGTTGACCAAGATACTTATCAGCCAATGATCCGCCAATAATGGTCATCACATAAACCAATGCCGTATAAGCACCATACATCACAGCAGAGCGTTCATCGGAAAACAAGAAATGCTGTGTTAAATACAACATCAGCAAACCACGCATGCCGTAATATGAGAATCGCTCCCACATCTCGGTCAAAAATAAAATTGCCAATCCGCGTGGATGACCAAAAAATGATGTATCTGTTGATCCGCCTAGCGGTGCGGACGTTTGTTGTTCTGCCACAATGGTGCTCCCCAAAATTTTACTTGCGTGCCTTTGGCCCGCATTTGCGCGCAACAAAGCACGGGCAAATGATATGCTCAAGTATTTTAACCATAAAAAAGGCGACTCTGCCAAGAGCCGCCTTTTGCTTTAGTTATTTGCAGCAATCAGCCTTCCATGCCCGGCATGAAAAAAGCATTTAATTTATTGCCGTCTAAATCACGAAAATAACCAGCATAAAATCCAGATTCTCCCCGTGGCCCCGGCTTACCTTCACAAGTTGCACCCAACTCGATAGCTTTGGCGTAAACCTTGTCCACCAGATCGGTAGAAGTAGCCGCAAAGGCAAACATTGTACCATTGCCAACACTGGCAGCTTTGCCATCATGTGGTTTCATGATCGAGAACATTCCGCCAGCGCCCATATCAACAGCCCAAGCTATAAAAGTATCCTCGTCCATCATCCGCTTGCCACCAAGTTCAGCCAGCAATACATCATAAAATGATGCCGCCTTGTCCATATCATTAGTGCCGACAGTTATATATCCAAGCATTTCTACACCCTCTAAATTAAAAGAACAAAACTAGAACCAAAGGTGTCATTAAGTCAAGTATTTATATTGAATGGCAGCTATTCAATAAGCAGCAGTTTTGAAAATATTGTCGAGATTACCAGACCATTCACCGTGATATTGCTCAAGCAGCCGTTCAGCCGGAGTAATACCGTCTTCGGCGATCTGCTCCATTTCCAATAAAAACAGGCTTTCATTTTCGCCGTGGCCGTTTAATTGCGCTCTGGCGGTTAAACCGGCATGAGATAATTTTAGCACCTGCTTGGTGATTTCCTGTAAATTAGTGTTCCGAAAAGGCGCCAGCAATCCAATGGTCGGCGCAGTGCGGCGCAAGCCTTCGCGCTCAGGCTCACTCCAATCTTTGATCATATCCCATGCCGCATCCAAAGACGATTGATGATAATAAATCCCCGTCCAAAATGCCGACAAGGCGCATAATTTACTCCACGGCCCGCCATCAGCCCCGCGCATTTCCAAAAACTGTTTTAGACGCACTTCGGGAAAAAGCGTTGAAAGATGATCTTCCCAATCGGCCAAAGTCGGTTTTTCTCCGGGCAAGATATCCAACTTGCCATCCAAAAAATCACGAAAACTTTTGCCGGTGGCATTGTGATATTTTCCACCGCGTTTGACAAAATACATCGGCACGGTAAGCGCATAATCAACATAGCGCTCAAAACCCATGCCATCTTCAAACGCAAATGGCAGCATCCCAGTACGATCAGGGTCAGTATCCCCCCAAACATAGCCACGATAGGATAAAAACCCGTTCGGGCGATTATCGGCAAAGGGAGAGTTGGCAAACAAAGCTGTTGCCACCGGTTGTAATGCCAGCCCGACCCGCAGCTTTTTCACCATGTCGGCTTCAGAGGAAAAATCGAGGTTGACCTGTACCGTACAAGAGCGAAACATCATCTGGCGACCAAGGCGGCCGACTTTGGGCATATAATCACGCATAATCTTGTATCTGGGTTTTGGCATTAGCGGAGTGTCTTCTAATGACCAGGTCGGTGAAAAGCCAATGCCCATAAATCCGGCGCCGATCTCATCGGCCACTTGTTTGACCTCACGCAAATGATTGTTCACTTCTGAACAGGTTTCATGGATGTTGGAAAGTGGCGCACCCGATAGCTCAAACTGTCCGCCCGGCTCCAATGTAATCGAAGCGCCATCGCGCAATAACCCAATTAGATAACCTTCTTCGACCACTGGCTGCCAACCAAAGCGATGCAAGCCTTCGAGCATTTTGCGGATACTTGGCCCGTCACATGAATATGGCAACGGCCCGTGATCATTTAACCGAAAGCCAAATTTTTCATGCTCAGTACCGATCTTCCACTTATCCTTAGGCTTACAACCATCAGATATCCAGCCGATCAGATCAGCTTTGCTTTCAATCAATTTTGATTTCTTGCTTGATGTCATGGCCTGCCCCTTGCTATTCCCAACGACAAAATTGCCGATCATGTAAGGGCCTAATGCCCTCGATACAAGCTTAAGATCCATGCGTCACTATATTGTGATCTTCATGCCTGCCAGTCACCGCACACCGATTGCACCAAAGTCAATGCCGCCACCGCTGCAGTATCGCTACGCAAAATACGTGGCCCCAATGATACTGGCAGCGCGCCCGCTAGCGCTCTAAGTGCCGTTCTCTCGGTTTTGGAAAACCCGCCTTCGGGGCCAATCAATACGCTGATCGGCAAACAAGATACAGATCGCAATGCCGACAAAATCGGCCTGGTTTGGGTGCCGCTTTCGTCGCAAAACACCAATACCCGATCATTAGGAAAACCAGAACGCCAATCGACCAGCGCCTGCTCCTCAAAAATTTGCGGAATATCCAGCCTTTCGGTCTGCTCGGCGGCCTCAATAACAATGGAGTTCAAACGATCAAAGCGCACTGTTTTTTGACTTGTATGATCAGTGCGCACAACCTGCAAACTGCTAGCCCCTAATTCAGTGGCTTTTTCAACAATAAACTCCATGCGTGAACGCTTAACCGGTGCAAATACCAACTCAATATCCGGGCAGGAAACCTGTTGGCGCAAAAGCGTCTGCACTTGTAATTGAACCTTGCGTTTGTCCAACTGATGAACACTGGCTGACCATTCACCATCTTGGCCATTAAACAGGCGCAATTTCCCGCCAAGGCGCAAACGCATTACCTTTGCCACATAATGAGATTGCTGCGAATTTAGCTCAATTAACGCCGAGGCAGACAGTGAATTTTCAACAAATAAACGCGCGATATGATGCATGACTTGACCTAAGTCCAAAATTTAGTGCAGGGAAAGCTATGAATACAAAACCCGATCATATCGCTGATGCTAATAGAAGCAACTGGGTACAGACTTATGCGCCGTTTTGGGCGCGGCCTTATCTGCAATTAGCACGCTATGATCGCCCCATTGGGTTCTGGTTGCTGGCAATCCCCTGTTGGGCCGGGATTGCTCTGGCCCGCCTCGATCAAAGCTGGCAATGGAGCGACTTGAAATTTGCTATCTTGTTTTGGATTGGGGCCTTGGCCATGCGCGGGGCTGGCTGTACTTATAATGATATTTTAGATCGCGACCTCGATGCAAAAGTCACCCGCACCGCCTCAAGGCCATTAGCCAGCGGAATATTGTCGGTACGTCAGGGATTTGCATTTTTAGGATTGCAAATTTTTGTCGGGGCCTTGGTCTGGCTGACATTGCCAACTATGGCCAAATGGATTGCTATTACAGCATTACCACTTGTTGCCCTCTATCCAATAATGAAGCGTATTACCTGGTGGCCACAAGCATGGCTCGGCCTGACTTTTAACTGGGGAGCTTTGGTGGGCTATGCCACAATAAGCGGGCAGATATCTGCAAGCGCCCTGTTATTGTTTGCAGGATTAGCGTTTTGGACCTTAGGTTATGACACCATTTACGCCCACCAAGACCGTGAAGACGACGCTCTAATCGGCGTCAAATCCACCGCAAGGTTGTTTGGTAGCTATTCCAAATGGGCCATTGGCATAATTTATTTTATAGGGCTTGCGCTGTTATTTTTGGCCGGCAATGCGCAAGTTGAAACTCTAGCATTGCATTTGCAAAAACCGGGGCTTTACGGGGTGGTGCTGGCCACAGGCATGTTAGCCATGAATTTATCTAAACAAGCATTTTCAACCGATTTTAGTAATTCTGAACAATGCTTAGCTGTATTCAAAAGCAACCGTAATACCGGCATTGTTTATGTGGCATTGCTGGCATTGGGGCCGATAATGCTAAGCTGGCTGGCGCAAATGCAAACCTAAAACCACTGATACAAATGCGCACAGAAACCTCAGCCCTGCCCGCCGCTTTTACCGCCAGACCCAAGATTTCCGATTTTAGCACGCAGCTCATCCATCGACAAAGCAAAACCAGAGCTAATCCATTCATCCTCTAGCGCCCACAGCAGATCGCCTAACTCCTTGCCTTGAGTATAGCCCACATCCATCAGGTGTTTCGCGGTTACTGGGAATACAGGACGTTCCCATTCATCGGCAAAATCAAGCATATCCTCAATATCGCGCCGATCGCGGCCTTCATACTGGCCCAGAGCAATTTTAGCAGCATCCACATAACCGGATACGACTTTTTTATATAAACGCCGCGACACGTCCATAAAGTCCTCGCCCGGTCGCACCTGCCCATTATTGGCAAAGGCCATCAATCGGGAATTTTCAGCATTAGATAGCTTTAGCTTTTTGCTAATTGCACGGGCCTTGCCCGGATCAATCAGCGCCATAAAACGCAACATCGGATCCACTGGCCAGTTCATCTTTTTCTCGGACACAAGTAATTGCGCCAATTGATCCACATCGCGACTGCCGGGAAAACATTGCTGCAAAACCTCGGCTGTGCGCATCCATCGAACCGACTTCACCGGGTCAGCGGCAGCCAACAAAACTTTCAATTCTTTCCATATTCGCTCTGAAGAAAGGCTCTTAATGCCGTCTTTAAGACGCGCACAGGCGGTAATTGCGTCCCGATCAGGGCGCACGGAACCATAATGGGCGAAAAATCGGAAATAACGTAAGATTCTTAGATAGTCTTCACGAATGCGGGCTTCTGGTTCACCGATAAATACCACTTCACGGGCAATTGCATCTTTTATGCCATTTTGCGGATCATACAAATTGCCATCACCATCACAATAAATGGCGTTAAAGCGAAAATCACGACGCAAGCTATCATCATCCCAATTATCTGCAAAAGCCACTACTGCACGCCTGCCATTGCTTTGCACGTCCTTACGCAAAGTGGTGACTTCTAAAGCCACACCTGCAATGACAACCGTAACTGTGCCGTGTTCAATACCGGTTGGTATCACCTTGTGTCCGGCTTCACTGGCAATTGTTTGCACTTGATCTGGTAAAAGTTTTGTAGCCAGATCAACATCTGCAACAGCCTCTCCCATTAGGGCATTACGCACACAGCCGCCGACAAACCTAGTGCTGTCGACTTTGTTTTTGTTTAACAAGGCAAGCAGGCTTTGCGCCGGGCCATTCTGCAGCCAAGTGTTTTGTTTTGGATCTAGCCGTTCAGGCAGGCTCATTTCTCAGTTTCCCCTTGGTTTTCATCTGGATTGCGCTCAACAAATCCACCGGGGATAAGTTCGCCATCTTGCATATGTGCCGGAATATATTTTTGATCAATTATTTTTTCCCTACTAAGCACCACAACAACAAATGCCAGCAATGCGGCAAGCCCGCCAGCTACGAATAATTTGTGAAAGGGAACTGGAGAAAATGACTCGGCATCATGGTCACGCACATGAATTAAAAATGCCCGATACCCGACAAAAATCGCAAGAGGAAGCGCTAAAAAGAAAATTTCAATCAAAGTAAATCGTATCATTGTTTTGTTATATTCCTTTTGCCAGTCGCAAGGCCAATGCCCGCAGCATGCCAGCGGTTGCCCCCCAAATATAGTGGTTGCGCCATGGAATTGCGTAAAAAAACCGCTCTTGACCTTTCCAGTGCCGTGATTCGTGCCGAAAGTTCTTTAATTCAGTTACATATGTAAACGGTACTTCAAAAATTTGCGTTACTTCCCGTGGGTCAGCACGCAAACAAACCTCGCCTTCGACCACTCCAACAAATGGCGTAATTTCAAAATCCGTTACTGTCTGATAGGTTTCAAACTTACCCAAAACCTCTACTTGCGTCTGTAAAATACCGGTTTCTTCTTCGCACTCACGCAAAGCCGTATGACACAAATTAAGGTCACTTTCCTGTTGACGGCCACCGGGAAAGCTCACCTGCCCACCATGGGTTGGCATTTCAGGACTGCGTAAAGTCAACAAAACCTGCCAGCCATCATCTCGCAAAATTAGTGGAACCAGTACCGCTGCTGATTTTAGCGTATTTGATTGCAACTCAGGCGTTATTGGATTTAAGTCAAAATCTGAATACAGCCTGCCTGTTGTTTCTCCAGAAATCGAATCAAGTTTGGTTTGCAATTGTTTAATCAATTAAGTGCGCCCCCTTTGGCCCGAGCGCAAAAAAATCCCTGCCACTATAGACGCCCAATTGCTGGTCTTTTTCTTCGGCCCAAGCAACCAATTGGTAAAAAACCGGCCGTGACAATAAAGCCTCAAGTCGCCCGCGAACCCGAATCAAAGGTTCTGGTTCTTCGGTTTGCGCTTTGGTTCCCACCTGCAATGGGTGATCTTTATCAAGGCGCACCACATCTCCAACATTAGTGGTAAAAAACAACTCCGGATTTACAGAGCTCTCATCACGATCCACAGCAACGGCAACGAAATGCGCGGTATCGACCTTAACACGAACTTTTTCAACCGGAGTGACCAGCCATGTTGTTCCGTCGGCATCTTTACGCAATATGGTCGAGAACAATTTCACCAATTCATGGCGAACGATTGGCTTTGCGTCGTGCAACCAAGTGCCATCTCGCAAAATTCGCAGATCCATATTGGCGCAATTTTGTGGGTTCCACTGCTCCACTGGCGGCAAACCTTGTTGGCTCGCGTTTTTTTTGGCAGATTGCATCAAGCTTTCCAAACGCATTGTAGCACTTCTCCCATAGACAAAACCGGTAGACAAAACCGGCGCAAGGTTTCAATGTCTGCTCACCAATTATGAACAGGAAAATCAAACCACATGTCTGACATACGACACGACCAGCCAGTTATCAAACAAGCAGAAGCAGCTACCGAATTACTGACCAAAGTCAAAGCGGAAGTCGCAGAAGTCATTATCGGCCAAGATTCCGTAGTCGATTTAACCCTGATCACCTTACTGGCCGGTGGCCATGGGCTATTAGTTGGAGCGCCGGGGCTGGCAAAAACCTTATTGGTGGAAACTTTAGCCAGAGTCACCGGTCTTTCTGAAAAACGTATTCAGTTTACTCCTGACTTAATGCCTGCCGATATTCTGGGATCCGAAGTTCTGGAAACTGATAATGCTGGAAAACGTGAGTTTCGCTTCATTCAAGGGCCGGTGTTTTGCCAATTGCTAATGGCCGATGAGATCAATCGAGCCAGCCCGCGCACCCAGTCGGCCCTATTGCAAGCCATGCAGGAACATGAAGTAACAATTGCCGGAAAATCACGAGCTTTACCGAAACCATTTCATGTGCTTGCGACCCAAAACCCAATTGAACAAGAAGGCACATATCCACTTCCCGAAGCACAATTGGATCGTTTTTTACTGCAAATTGATATTCCATATCCCTCGTTAGCGGCAGAAAAAGAAATTTTAGTCCGCACCACCGGCACCAAAGAACCATCACCAAAAACCTGTCTGGACGGGCCGGCATTGATCAATCTACAAGAATTGGTGCGCAGCATGCCCATCGGCCAAAGCGTGGTTGATGCAATTTTGCAATTGGTACGTATGGCGCGTCCTGATGAAAATGCCTGCAAGCGGGTGCGCGAGCATGTGATCTGGGGGCCGGGGCCACGAGCCGGACAAGCCTTAATGCTCGGGTGTAGAGCGCGGGCATTATTGCACGGACACCTTGCGCCTAGACTTGAAGATGTGATCGCTTTGGCTCCAGCCGTTCTTAAACACCGAATGGCTCTTGGGTTTTCGGCGAGAAGCGAAGGCGAAACCGCAGAAACACTTATCGAGTTTCTACTGCAGGAAATAACTTGATCTTGGCACACAACAAAACCGATAATTCCCAGTCATTTTTGCAAGCTACCGAGCTTGCAAAACGCTTTCCTGCATTGCTCAGCGAAGCAAGAAAAATCAGCACCAATGCGCTACACGGCGCTCATGGCCGACGCAAGCGCGGCAACGGAGAAACATTTTGGGAGTTTCGCCACGCCAGAGCAGAAGACCCGGCCAGTGCGATTGATTGGCGAAGATCAGCACACAGTGATGCTTTATTTGTTCGTGAAACTGAGTGGGAAGCATCCAATACTGTTTATTTATGGCGCGACAGCTCGCCAGAAATGAATTGGAGATCACAATCATATCTACCGCTAAAACAAGATCGGGCCGCAGTGCTGCTGGTAGCGCTTAGCCTTGTTTTATTGCGAGGCTCAGAACGCTGCATGGTGCCAGGGGTTTCTCAAAAACCCGGTACTGGAATTGGCGCCTCAGAACGAATTGCTCACGAGATCATCACCGGCACCAGTACCGCTAAGCAATTGACACAACATAGCAGGCAACGACAAGCTCATCTGGTGATCGCCTCGGATTTTTTGGAAGGTGAAGCAGTGTGGAAACCCCGATTAGATACCATCCAACAAACTGGTATTTCGGTAATTTTACTGCACATTAGCGATCCGGCAGAAGAAACATTTCCCTTTAAGGGCCATACCTTATTTACCAGCGCTAACGGCCGTGAGAAAATCGACTTTGGCCGGGCGCAACTGGCGCAAAGTGCTTATGTAGAACAGTTTTTTACCGCCCGTGATCAAATGCGCCAATTGGCCCATAATAATGGCTGGATGTTTTTACAACACCGCAGCGACCAAAATCCGGCACCAGTATTTTTGGCCCTAGCCCAAAGCATAAGTAATGGCCATCTATCATGAGCGCTTCTTTGATTTTTTCACAACCAATTCTGTTGGCCGCATTAGCCTTACTGCCGGTTTTCTGGTGGGTATTGCGCGCTTTACCGCCTGAGCCGGTTTTACGCAGTTTCCCGCCGCTTAGGCTTTTGCGAAATCTGCAAGACAAAACCAACAGCCCGCAAAGCATCCCGCTATGGCTGCGTCTGTTGCGCTTATTGATGGTTATTGCAGTTATCCTTGCTGCTTCTGGGCCAATATGGGTGCCTGCTGATAAAACCAACAATGATAAGCCGTTATTACTAATCGTTGATGATGGCTGGGCCAGTGCCGATAATTGGCCAAAAATCAAAGCCGGAGTTTTAGCCTATATCGCTCAAAGTGAGGTCAGCGGACAACCCGTAAGCTTGATATTTTCCACAAAAACGCAACCGGGCAATCAAAAAATAGAATTTTCTTCACCTCCAAAACTACGCCAGAAAATAAAATCTAGCGAACCGCACCCATTTGCACCGGATCATGGACAAACGTCTAAGCGCCTGAAAGATGCCAGTACGAAAGTTTTTGCCGATAAAGACCTGCAAATTGTCTGGTTCAGCGATGGCAATGATTATGGCCAAGCAAAACAGTTATTATTGCAGTTGCAGGAAATAGGAGAACTGCAAGTCTTGCAGGCATCTGGCGAGCGGGCGATACGCATAACTTCATTGCATAGCAAAACCGGCGGTATCGAAATTGACCTGACCCGGCGATCAGCTAATTCTGTTTTTTCTGGACGTATATTTGCTGAAGACCAAAAAAATAACATCTTGGCTGGCAAGGATTTTGTACTAGCCAAAGACCAGAGACAAGTAACAGTCTCCATACAATTGCCTTTAGAAGTACGCAATCGCATAGGCGCAGTACGCGTTCAGGGCATCAGATCGGCGGCAGCAGTGCATTTACTCGACCAAAGCTGGGTTAGACCAAGTATTGGAGTTTTAGCTGCTCGGTCAAGAAATAGTGACCAACCCCTGCTGTCCGAACGGTTTTATCTGGAAAAAGCCCTGCGCCCTTTTGCCGAAATTTCAGAAATAAATCTAGATGATGATAACGAAAAACTGCCTCAGATTATGGTCTGGCTTGATACTGGAAAATTATCACAAAGCGCATTTGCGCGCTTAAGCCAATATGTTGAAGACGGTGGCTTTTTAATCAGATTTGCCGGCCCGCTTCTAGCCGAGCATCAAGATGACCTGACCCCTGTTGCCTTACGTACTGGCGGCAGGTTATTGGGCAGCGCTTTGGGGTGGGACCAACCGCAACAATTGGCAGAGTTTTCTGATGACAGTCCTTTTTTCGGATTAGACAGCACTGCCTTAATAAATGTTAAAAAACAGGTTTTAGCTGAAAGCGTGGCCGGACTTTCCGATCATGTTTGGGCGCGGCTAACCGATGGCACTCCCTTGATCACATCAGCAAAACGAGGAAATGGCAGGATAGTTCTGTTTCATGTCACAGCATCAGCCGATTGGTCGGACTTGCCGTTGTCTGGTATTTTTGTGCAAATGCTGAACCGATTATTACCAATGGCCACAAAACCAATGTCTGAACAAACCACTGATGGTAAATTAACCAATGCCCTGCAATTGCAAATGGCCCTTGGCGCCGATGGACAATTGCGCCTTCCAGATGGAAATCAGGATGTTTTGACAATAGATGAAATCGCCAAGCCGGTAAGCAGCTCGTTTCCTGCTGGGCTTTGGAGCAACCCGCAAACATCATTAGCTAGAAATGTCCTGGATCATCTAAATCTAAAACCATTCCCGAGTGTCCCGGCATCGGTGCAGTTAAGAAATTTGGAAACGACAAAACCATTACAGTTTGCCGGATGGTTGTTAGCCTTGGCATTCATTCTTTTAATTTTAGATAATCTAGCAATTATGATTTTAGCTGGAAAACTGCCAAATTGGCGTAATTCTGATATTTCAAAAACCGCAGCCACTCTGATAGTTTTTACTGTTATAATTGGCGGGCAAAGCCTACCGGTCAAGGCGGCTTCATTTGACCCATTTGCAGTTATTGAGCAAACTAGATTAGCCTTTGTTAGCACCGGAAATAAGGAAATAGACCGTTTGAGCGCCGCAGGGTTAACCGGGCTTTCCCGGGAATTATATCTGCGCACTACGGTTGAACCGGCAGAGCCAGTTGCCGTTGATCTTGAGCGCGATGATTTAAGTGTAATTTCGCTATTATACTGGCCGCTAATTGAACCTGTTACCCTGTCAGAGCAAGCAGCAGCACAAATAAACATGTATTTAAAAAATGGCGGCATGCTAGTGATTGATACGCAAGATGGCGGCCTAAGAGCCATTAGTGCCGGCGGTGTCGATCCAGCTTTGCAGGCGCTTTCTATGCAGATAGATATTCCCGCCATCACCAAAATACCAGAAGATCACGTGCTAACCCGCGCCTATTATCTTATCAATGAGTTTCCGGGTCGTTATGCTGGCGCGCCGCTTTGGGTTGAGGCTAATCGCAAAGGATCTTCTTTGGACGGGGTTTCCTCCTTGATAATTGGCGCAAATGATTGGGCGGCAGCTTGGGCGATCACCAAGGATGGGCAGGAAATGGCTGCCGTCAGTGGCGAGATTGACAGCCAAAGAGAGCTATCACGCCGGTTCGGGATCAATTTGGTTATGTATGTGCTGGCCGGAAATTATAAAGCTGATCAGGTTCATATTCCGGCACTGCTTGAACGGCTGAACCAATGAGTACATCACTAGAGTTATCGCCCTTAATTCCATTGCTCTGGATCATAGTTTTCGGCGCAATCGGCACGCTTAGCTCCTTATGGGCTGGGTGGCAGCGCCCACTTTGGCTGATGATACGCCTTGGTTTGATCGCAGGATTGTTTGTGTTTGCACTTGGCATTCAGAAAACAGAAAACGAAGTAGAGTTTCTAAGCGATATTGCATTGGTATTGGTCGATGATACCCAAAGCATGAGCATGGGGCAGCGAGCGCAAATTCGTGATCAAAAACTGCAGCAATTACGCGAGACAGCCGACCTTGACCCAGAGCTTGATATTATGGAGGTGCGGATCACTGACAATGCCGATGGCACTCGCCTGTTTGAGGCGATGGCTACGGCTTTGGCGCAAATACCAACAGGACGTCTGGCTGGCATTATTGTTCTTAGTGATGGAATTATCCACGACAAGCCAACTAAAATGGAGGTAAAGGCTCCAATACACAGTCTCATTATTGGCGACCCTGCTTTAGGTGATCGCAGTTTGAAAATAATTGAAGCACCAAAATTTGGTATTGTTGGCGAACAGATTAGTTTCAAAATTCGCGTTGACGAATTTGGTAATGCCAAAGCAAAAAGCGCGGTAATCACCCTGCAACTCGCGGGGGAGGCAGAATTGCGAACCCGCATCCAAACTGGTACCGATGTAACTGTGCAAATGCCCTTGAGCCGCAGAGGCTCAAATTTAGTTGAGCTTCGCATCGAAGCTGCACAACAAGAGCTAACCCTTTTGAATAACAAAGTCGTAGTGGAAGTCACCGGGGTTCGCGAACGCTTACGGGTCTTATTGGTTTCCGGGGAACCTTATCCGGGAGTACGCTCATGGCGCAATTTGCTAAAGTCTGACCCAGCAGTGGATCTGGTGCATTTTACAATTTTACGGCCGCCAACCAAACGTGATGCAACACCATTAAATGAAATGGCGCTGATAGCTTTTCCGACCCGCGAGTTATTTGTAAATAAGCTAAACAGCTTTGATTTGGTTATTTTTGATCGCTATACGCGCCGCGGTGTTCTGCCATTGCTGTATTTGGAAAATGTTGCCCGTTATGTCGAAGACGGAGGCGCACTTATGGTTGCTGCCGGCCCGCCTTTTGCCGGTAATGGTTCCTTGGCCAGAACCTTTTTAGCCAGAATACTACCGGCACGACCCAATGGAAATGTTCATAGTGAACCCTTCCGACCAAAAGCAACTGATACCGGATCACGTCACCCAGTGACGGCACCATTATTGGCTGAACAAGAAAAATGGGGACGTTGGGGACGAATAATCGGTGTCACTGAAATCAGCGGTGAAACCGTTTTATCGGCAAAAGACGAAAAACCGTTATTGATTTTAGACCGGGTCGGTGAGGGACGAGTAGCCTTATTATTGAGTGATCAAGCCTGGTTGTGGTCACGAGGATTCGAAGGCGGCGGCCCGCAATATGAATTATACCGAAGACTGGCCCATTGGTTAATGAAAGAACCCGAATTGGAAGAAGAAGCGTTACACGGCAAAATCCGTAACGGGAATCTGGAAATTCGTTTGCAAACCTTAAAACAAAACCCGCCACCAGTAGAAGTGCAAAATGCTGATGGCCGTATTTCGAAGCTTGAGTTGTCACCGGTATCACCAGGTGTTTTTAGTGCAAATATGGCCGTGTCTGCATTTAAAGGGGCGTTTACACTAAAATCAGGAGACCTGCTAGCAGTAGCATCTCAAGGCCAATTGAACCCACCGGAACTGGCTAATTTAGAGCCTAATAACAGCCCATTGACCACTTTGGTGAAACAAAGCAAAGGCGCAGACTTGGCGCTGCACAACCCTCAATCAAATATACATATCCGGCGCACAAGACCAAAAGATCGTCAAGCCGGCCGAAACTGGATCGGCTTGCAACAAAACAAATTCAGCATAAAAACCCAAATTAAAAAGCGACCCCTGCTTGATGCAAGGATCGCTTTATTTATCTTACTAATCCTATCTGGCCTAATGTGGTGGCGAGAGGGGAAAAGTTAATAATGCTTACGCTTGACCTGCAGCTTGCTGTTGCTGGATATCACGAACCATTTCCATATTCAAAAGGCGCTGCCAATTAGCTTGAGATAAACGGTGCGCATAAAATGCTGCCAAGCCACCATTATCCCGCAATTCCATAATTTTATCTGCCGGAAGTTTGAGGAGTTTTTCTTCTGATAGACCTATGTAGTCGCCCATTTTTTGTTCAACAACTTTGCCATCAGCACCAGGAGCAACTACCTTAATTTCTTCTTTATCAAATAGATCCAGTTCATTCATCACCGCCACAAAATTTACTGTGCCCATTGATTCTGCATCATAGGCTTTGACGAACTCTACGGCCTGCTCAGTAGTTTCTGATAATTTATCACCATCAAAAAATGGGGAAGTTGGATTTTCTGTAACCATTGATGCAGAACGATCAATGCATACCATAAGACTGGTTGCATCATCATTGTTCTTGGCCGAAGCAAACGGATACCTGCGAATAAAAGCCGGGATGTATATACCCTCAACCATTTTGCCATCATCAAGAACAAATGAATTTGAATTTTGTTTAATTCCCATTACCGCAGCAGGGGTTTTTTCATCACCTGCAAAAATGATCGGGTAATTTAACGCGGCATGAACAAATTCAGTTACGGTCAACGGTACGATCTGGGTTTCGCGTAAAAAAGCAAAAGGCTGATCCGTAACTGGAGAAATGCCCAAATTACCGTGTTCTTTAATATTAAGCAATTCAGGTTGCTTATAAAACAACATATTGCCTGTGATTGAGGTGGCTGGAACGCCGGTTTCTTCTGCCATGTTGGGCCCCTTAAACCTGATTAGATTAATCGGAAAAAGCGGGTCATAGCTGATCCTTGGGTTTATGCCAACACCCAACTGCGCATGAAAACATATTAAGTTATCATTATTGGTTCATAGCAACCAAAAATTTCCTCTAAAATTTGATGTTTTGCTTTTACCGGACTTTCAGCCTGATCGGTTATTCTACCTTTAAGAAAGTCGGGAAAAACCGGCTCACACAGGGGAATATTATGAGAAAGCAAAATCGTTTTGTTGATCTTAGAGTGCTTCTAGTTCACCCGGATCAAGGGGCTTATGACTTGCTGCAAATGACGTTGGAACAGTTCAGGTTTGATCGCTTTACCCATGTCCAAAATACTGAAAGTGCACGCGACCAGTTATGTTTCAATAGTTTTGATCTAATAATTCTGTCTGAGCTTCTCCCAGCAGAATCAATCTCTGATCTACTAAAGAATATCGAGCCAGAAGAACTAAACGGAGCAAAAGCAATAGAGGTTTTATGCTTGAGTCCAGAAGACAGATTGATCATTGAAAAGCCTAAACTTCTCAACGTCTATTTCTTTTCAGAGGCTGATAATTCACATGCCTTGGCAAGTCACCTGCAAAAAATCTTTATGCTAAGTGAAAAGAAGCGGGTTAAACCCGAATTTGCTCAAGGGCGGGCAGCCAACCAAAATCTAGTTGAAGAAAAAAGATAGTCGTTTCGTACTACTCATCCCCAAGGCTCCGCATTAAGGAGCGCGCCTGCGCCGCTTGTGCATCAGTGCCTCCCAAAGACAATGCCTCTTCATAATATTGACGGGCTGTTGCTATTTCTCCTGCATCCTGCGCAATAGCTCCCAAACCCAAATAAGCGGCAAAAGTCTCTGGATCAAAAGTCAAAAGCCGTTCAAATACCTGCCGTGCTTCGGCAGATTTTCCCTCCACAGCCAGACATGCTCCAAACTTGGCAAGATTATCCAATGCCCAAGGGTCAGCTTTAACAGCCTGCTCTGATTCATCACACTGGCGCGGGGTTAGAGAACCAGCGGCACGCAATGATGCTTCTCGGATCATCCCAGATCCCACTGGTTTTTGTACCGGCACCCGCTTAATTTGACGCATCCCGTCATGACTATAACTATTTTCTTCTCCAGATACACTATCACTAGATAACTTTGATGGCTTGGCCTCATGGCCATGCTTAGAAGCATTATGTGGCTTTGACTTCGTTTCAGCAGTTTTTTTCGGTGAATTATCAACCGATTGCCCTACTTCACTAACATCTATGCGGCGGGCTTTTTGAGCAGGCTTTGCTGCATTTGCAGACGAAACTGCAAATGATAATGCATCAACAGGCGGCTCAACGCGGCGCGCAAAACGAGCCGTAACCAATATAGAGTTTTCGTACACTTCTGCATTAACAGACAAAACCCGATCATTTAATACAAAACGAATGCGCGCACCACCAGGAGCCGAAATAGTGCGAAAACTTTCAATAATCGGAGGATTAGCAGCAGAAATATTTGCCGATGAAACACTAACTCCCAACACGTCCACATCCATTCCCTGCTCAGTCAAAATCACTTTAACCGCGTCAGGTTGACTATCAAATGTGAACAGTATTTTTGCGGATTTTTGTTCAGCTGCAAAAGTGACATCACGCAATTCTGCCTGCGCTACGCCTGTCAGCAATAAAAACAACATCCCCAGAAAGGCCGGTAAAGTAGAATTTGGCATCAGTATTAAACCTTAAAGTCAACGCTTTAGCTTCTGGTATCAACCTTCAGGGATTAATCTTGCGTTAAACAATTGCAAGCCTTGTCAAAAAATCTTATGAAACCAAGAACAGAAAGAGGAATATCTCATGCGCGAAGCCGTCATTGTCTCCACCGCCCGCACGCCAATTGGCAAAGCCTATCGCGGAGCTTTTAACGATACCCAACATCAAGCCCTTGGCGGTCATGCCATCAAACACGCCGTCAGCCGCGCAAAATTGAGCGGAGGTGAAATTGATGACGTCATAATGGGAACTGCAATGCAACAAGGCTCAGCCGCGCAAAACCCCGCTCGCCAATCCTTAATCCGCGCTGGCTTGCCTGAAACAGTTTCGGGGATGAGCGTCGATCGGCAGTGCGCCTCTGGCATGATGGCCATTGCCATCGCAGCAAAGCAGATCATTTGTGACGGCATGGATATTTGCATTGGCGGCGGTACTGAAAGCATTTCACTGGTTCAAAATGACAAAATGAATTTATTTAGAGCCGCAGACCCATGGATTAAACAACACAAGCCTTCCCTTTATATGTCCATGTTAGAAACTGCCGAAATCGTAAGCAAACGCTATGGCATTAGCCGCGAGCAACAAGACGAATATGCACTTCAATCTCAAATGCGCACCGCAGCAGCACAAGCAGCAGGCAAATTTGACGATGAGATCGTACCGTTGCCAAGTTCAATGAAAGTCATGGATAGAGAAACCAAGGAAATTTCCGACCATGAAGTCACCTTGAGCAAAGACGAAGGTAATCGCCCGACCACTACCTTGGAAGGTTTGCAATCGCTAAAACCGGTATTTCAAGGTGGGCAGCAAATTACCGAAGGACAATTCATCACCGCCGGCAATGCCTCACAACTTTCCGACGGCAGTTCAGCCAGCGTCCTGATGTCAGCCGATGAAGCATCCAGGCGCAATCTAACTCCTCTGGGCATTTATCGCGGTATGGCGGTGGCCGGAACTCAGCCTGATGAAATGGGTATCGGCCCGGTGTTTGCAGTTCCAAAACTTCTGAAAGCAAATGGCCTGACCATGGATGATATCGGCTTGTGGGAATTAAACGAAGCCTTTGCCGTACAAGTGCTTTATTGCCGTGATAAACTGGGAATTGATAATGAGAAGCTCAATGTCAATGGCGGTGCCATTGCCATTGGCCACCCTTATGGAATGTCTGGTGCCAGAATGGTGGGACACGCCTTGATAGAGGGCAAAAGACGCGGTGTAAAATATGTAGTTTGCACCATGTGCGTTGGCGGCGGAATGGGAGCTGCCGGACTATTTGAAATCGCATAAACTAGATCAGAATTAAATTAATAGACCTGCCCCTAACGCAGCAGACAAAATAAAAGCGGCCTCTGAATATAATCAGAGGCCGCTTTTTGAATTATAGCATTTATTCCATCAATTATAAGCGTGTGAATCAGTCGCTAATGTTTGACATTTCTCCATACGGCCCGATATGAACCATAAAGTAATAGAGACAATAAGAACAAATAAATAAGCACAGCCCAACCGGTTTGTTTGCGTTGTTCCATTTTCGGGTCTGCAGCCCAAGTCAGAAACTCCACGACATCCCGTGCCATTTGATCAACGCTGGCTTCGGTTCCATCAGAATACTCAACCCGCCCTTCGGTCAAAGGCGCGCCCATAGCGATCTGTGTGCCTCCGGCAAAATACGGGTTATAACTCATCCCTGCGGACATTTTCATGCCTTCAGGAGCGTCTTCATAACCGGTAAGCAATGAATACAAATAGTTCGACCCATCTGATCTTGCGCGAGTGATCAATGATAGATCAGGCGGAAGCGCCCCCCGGTTAGAAGCCTTGGCTGCCATTTCATTGGCATAAGGAGCCGGCATTTTATCTGCAGTGATACCCGGACGATCAAACATATCGCCACTATCATCAGGCCCATCAATAATGGTGAACATTTTGGCAATTGCCTTAATCACCGGGCTGTCATTTGGGTTTGGATATTCAGGATCGAAAAACGGAGCGCCTTTATCGCCAAGGTTATAAAACGCGACATATTTCAAAGAATGGCAGGCCGCACATACTTCCTGATAAACCTGAAACCCGCGCTGGGCTGCGGCTTTATCATAAGTGCCGAACATTCCATCGAAATGCCAATCCTGTTTTTTATTTTCTGCGCCGCCGCCAGCTGCCAATACCGCACTGGTAGAGAAAGCTGCTATGACTGCTAAGCTTATAATACGTTTAAACATATCAGACTTCTCCCTTGTCGGTGCCTAAAACAGAGGCTTCGATACTGGCTGGTCGTGGTTTCGGCTTTTCAAGCAAACCCAGCAAAGGCAGGATCACAAGGAAGAAAGCAAAATAATACACCGTCAAAAGCCTCGACATCCAAACAAAGGTGAGGCCAACTGCGTGTCCATCTGCATCAACCCCGGTCGCAAACACCAGATCTGAAGGTAGTTTAGCGCCAGCCCAACCCAGACCCAAACAGGCTAGAACAAACAGGAAGAAAAACTGTTTTGCCAATGGACGGTAACGCATAGAGCGCACTTTTGAGATATCAAGCCATGGCAAGATAAACAGAACGCCAATGGAAGCAAACATGGTAATTACGCCCATCAACTTATCCGGCACGGCGCGTAAAATCGCATAGAACGGCAGATAATACCATTCGGGAACGATATGAGCCGGCGTTGAGTATGGGTTTGCGGGAATGAAATTATCCGGGTGCCCCATGCTGTCTGGCTTAAAGAATAGAAAATAAGAAAAAATCATCAGGAATACAGCGATCGCGAATGCATCTTTAACCGTGTAATATGGATGAAAATTCAAGGTATCAGCCTTGGTTTTGATCGAAATACCAGTTGGATTATTATTACTTGGAATATGTAATGCCCAAATGTGCAATGCCACCATGGCTACGATCAAAAACGGCAACAAATAGTGCAATGAGAAAAACCTATTCAAGGTTGGGCCGTCAACGGTAAATCCACCCCACAACCACTGAGTAACTGCGGTTCCAGCAGCTTCTGGCGGGATAGCGCTAAACAAATTAGTAATAACAATTGCGCCCCAGATAGACATCTGGCCCCAAGGAAGCACATAGCCCATAAAGCCTGTTGCCATCATCAATAGATAGATGACCATGCCAACAATCCAGATCATTTCACGCGGGTTTTTATGCGACCCGTAATAAATACCGCGAAACATATGAATATAAACAGCCAGAAACATCATTGATGCACCAACCGCGTGCATGGGCTGTAACATCCAACCAAAATTTATATCCCGGTTGATATGCTGTACCGAGTCAAAAGCCATATCCGGATGCGGAATGTAATGCATTGCCAAAATAATGCCGGTGATTAGCTGACTTACCAACATCACAGCTAAAATAGCACCAAAAGTCCACCAATAATTCAAATTGCGTGGGCTTGGAAAAATCATGGTATCGACGCCAAGCCGAATAATCGGCAATCGTGCGTCCAGCCATTTTTCTATGCCAGTTTTAGGGTTATAATTTGATTGTCCACTCATACCAAAGCCTCCTTACCGATTTGAATCACCGTATCGGTCATGTACCAATATGGTGGAATAACCAAGTTAGTTGGCGCCGGGCCTTTACGAATTCTCCCGGAATTATCATAGTGAGAACCATGACAAGGACAGAACCAACCCCCATATTCACCGCCCTTGCTATCTTTAGGGTCGAACAAAGGTACACATCCTAAATGGGTGCAAATTCCGACCGCGACTAAAAATTGCGGCTTCAACTTACCGTCTGGCCCAGGAACAAGTCGTTCACTATCGGTTTGCTTGTCTTTTAATACGCTAATATCCAAGGCTTCCGCTTCGGCAATTTCAGTTGCAGTGCGATAGCGAATAAACACAGGTTTACCTCGCCATTTTGCAACCACTTGCGCGCCTTCTTCCAAAGAAGAAATATCAAATTCTACAGTCGCCAGAGAAAGCGTATCCGCCGATGGATTCATTTGGTCGACCAGCGGCCAAGCATAAAACCCCACACCCGCGACTAAAGCGGCTCCAGTGGCAATATGAATGAAATCCCGGCGGGTTGGTTCGTCAGATTCAACAGGTGTGCTCACGTCAAATACCCTCATTGCACCATGAGACAAGTTAACCAGCGACCGGACATGGCACCCCGCATCGCTAACCCAAGGCAGATATTATGAAAACCCATACAGCAAAAATGAATATAGCTGTATTTGCATCGGGACATTTGCGATGAATAAATGCAAACCCCTAATCCTGCCTCCGTAGAAGGGGATAAATTGCTCAGAGAAATTATTCAACCAAAAATCGAATAATTTTGTGTTTTTTCCAATGTTGGAAAATTACTCCGAGCAGCAAGGAGCCATGTCAGTCAAAGCAAAAACTCCGCAGCAATAAAGATTTTACCCTCCCCATCACAGCCTCTATTTTTATTTTGAAGATTATGGTTGCCTTAAACAAAATATAAAGCTCATGATAAACAGGTATGCACATACCTCAATCAAAAGTGGATTCTTGATAACTATTGCTTTCTTTCCAATGGATTACCAAAAATGCATGAGACAATACAACAAACACATGTGCGCAACATCAACTATATAATCTGACTTGGCGCACCAATTTAATTGCACCCAGTACGTAGATAAAAACAGCTATCAAAATAACATTTTCGATTTGTCATTTGCTTCATTGCAGCATTGTAAAAATATTCGAGTAAAGCGATGAAGCGCAAAAGATTATAATCTTTTGTAGCTTTTTAATCGCGAAACGAATCGCATCTCATTTTAACATAGTTGCACTTTGCGTCTCGACCTTACGCCTGATCACTATTATCACGATCAAAACCAGACACTTGAAAAAGATAAATATGCCAAACCTCACCAAAAAAAAACAGCAAACCACCCTTTGGTTCAACCAGTTACAAACCCGCATCTGCTCTGCCTTTGAGCAATTGGAAGCAGAGGCACCTGAACATCTTTATCCGGGCGCCGCAGGTAAGTTTGAAAAAACACCTTGGCAACGGGGCCCTAAACAGGGCGGCGGAACTGCAGCCTTAATGCGGGGACGTTTATTTGAAAAAGTTGGCGTGCATGTCTCTGAGGTATATGGCGAGTTTTCCGAAGAGTTTCGCGGCCAAATCCCTGGTGCGCAAACAGACCCGCGATTTTGGGCTTCTGGGATCTCACTGATCGCCCATATGAGAAACCCACGTGTGCCAGCAGTGCACATGAATACCAGATATATTGTTACCACAACCGACTGGTTTGGCGGCGGCGGTGATCTTACACCTCTATTGTCCGAACAGCGCCATGCGCGCGCGCCGGATACCGTAAAATTTCACGAGAGCATGAAAGCAGCTTGCGATGCGCATGACCCAACATATTACCAAAAGTTCAAAGACTGGTGCGACGAGTATTTTTATATTCCTCACCGCGATGAACCACGCGGTACTGGTGGAATTTTTTATGATCGCCTGAATACCGGAGATTTTGAAGCAGATTTCGCATTTACCCGCGATGTGGGCACCGCATTTTTGGATATCTACCCTCAAATTGTCCGTAACCGCATGAACGAAAGCTGGAGCGAAGACGAGCGTGAACAACAACTTATCCGCCGTGGACGATATGTTGAATTTAACTTACTCTATGACAAAGGCACGACCTTCGGCCTAAAAACTGGTGGCAATGTAAAGACAATACTGTCGTCCATGCCTCCAATAGTGAAATGGCCATAAGTCCCTGTTTCTGCGTTCAATCCTGCATTAACCATACTGGCCTGACACTTGCGTGTGTTTTGGCAATACTTTTGGTTTTGCAGGAGAGCAAACGGTCAAAACGGAAAATAACCTATATTTTCCAATAGTTACCATGATCTCTTTTCAATACCAATCCGGGAGCGGAGAGTTTTGCCCGGTAGAAAAATCTCGGTGACGGGTATTTTCTGCCCAATGGTTAAGGAAGATCAAAATGTCGATCAGCACGATTCTGGGAACAGCGCTGACAGGATTAAGCTCCAGTCAGGCCGGATTACGTCAAACTTCAAACAATATCGCCAATGTTAATACCGAAGGATATGCACGAACCACTGCCCCCGCAGTCGCTAGAAATGTTGCCGGAGCTGGCCTTGGTGTAGCTCAGGCCGATGTTCGCAGAATTACCGACCAATTTTTGCTCAGCGCCTCACTAAATGCCAGCTCTGATGCCGCAGCCTGGCAAACCCGCGCTGGTGTTTTAGACCGCGTACAAGCTCAATTCGGCGCCTTAGACGATCCAGGGTCAGTGTTTTCCAGACTAAACCGCGCCTTTTCAGATATTGGCGTTGCAGCACAAGACCCAGCCTCAGGTGTCAGGCGTTTGCAAGCCGTCAATTCCGTAAAATCACTGTTTGAAGAATTTTCGAGACTGGATCGCCAAATCCGCTCAGCCCGCTCCGAAGCCCAACAACAAATCAATACCGGTATTGACCGAGCAAATAAATTACTCAAAGAAATCGAGAACCTCAACAAGGATGTTACCAGCGGCCGCATACAAGGTGACAGCACCGGAGCTGAAAACCGTCAAGCCGCTTTGCTTGATGAGCTTAGCGAATTAATCGACGTCCGTATGGATCGCAATGAACTTGGCGCAGCAACAATTAGAACCTCAGATGGCGTTTTATTGTTAGGTCAGTTTGCAATGACCCTGCAAAAATCTGCTGGATCCGGCGGCGCCGCTGAAACCGTATATTCTCGCATTACTGCCACCGCACCTTCTGGCTCTACTATCGACTTACAGGCAAATATCGGAGGCGGTAGTATTTTTGGCCTATTGGCCTTACGAGATACCGAATTGGTGGAAATGAGCGCTGAGCTATCGGAGCTGGCATCCGGCGCAGCAGACGCCTTAAATAGGGCGCAATCCAACGCAGTATCGGTTCCTGCGCCCAGCTCAATCCAAGGCAGAAATACCGGACTGATCGGAACTGATGCTATAAACTTCACCGGAGCCAGTACAATCGCTCTGGTTAATACTGATGGCGAATTGCTCAGCCGCGTTGATGTGGATTTTAGCGCTGGCACATTAACTGTAGATGGGGGCAACGCAGTATCCATCGGCTCTACAATTGATAGTTTTGCTGATGCTTTGAACACCGCTTTTGGCACCGGGGTTACTGTTCAGTTTGCAGCAGGCGCCCTTTCTATTGCAGCATCTGGCGGTAATGGAATTGGTTTTTTACAAGATACAAATAATCCGTCTGATCGCGCTGGGCGCTCAATGGCCGCATTTTTTGGGGTTAATGATCTGGTAACTAGCGCAAATCCAACCCAATTTGCAACTGGCCTATCGGCAACGGATCCGCACGGATTTACCAATGGAGAAACCTTAAATTTCACGATTAATACTGGCGATGGCCGTGCTGCATCTGACATTCCAGTCGCAATTACCGGAACCAGTTTAGGCGATGTAATAAGCGCACTGAACAACACATCCACGGGTTTAGGCCGATATGCTACGTTTTCTCTAGACAGTAATGGCAGATTACAATCAACACCAGTTACAGGTTCTGAAAACTATACAATTAATCTAATTACGGATAACACTACAAGGTCTGGTTCCGGACTTTCCTTTTCACAAACCTTTGGTGTCGGCAATGGCGTGTTAGCTGGACGAGCCAGCGTATTTTCAGTTCGGCAGGACATTTTACAGAATCCAGACCTGTTGGCACTGGCGCAACTTGAAATTTCCTCCACCACCAGTGCGGGCGATTTTGTGATTGGAAAAGGCGATGGCCGCGGCGGGTTTGCCATTCAAAAAGCATTAGAAACTGCTCGAGAATTCCAAACTGCCGGCGCATTATCTGCCACCACATCCTCGCTGACTGATTTTTCAGGTAGATTTGCGGTTACTATTGGTAGTCGCGCAGCCAATGCAGATCGCGAGGCCCAAACCTCCCGTTCACTTAGCACCGAAGCGGATTTACGGCGCGCTAATGTTGAAGGGGTTAATATTGATGAGGAGTTGGCCAACATGACCTTGTTCCAACAATCATACAACGCAGCGGCCAGATTGATTCAAGCGGCCAAAGAACTGAACGATGTCTTGCTAAGGATGGTTTAATAAAATGCCACGCATTTCTACAACTCAGGCTAATATAGCCAATTTGAACAATTTCCTTCGCAACCAAAGCGCGCTCTCAGTTGCGCAAGAGCAAGTTGCAACTGGAAAAAAGGCCAAAGACTTAAAAGGTTTAATCAAAGAATTGGGCACATTAAATGCAGCTCAAGCAGTAATGAGCCGCTCAAAAGCTAGCGTTGATCTAATCAAAGAATTGGAGCCAAAACTGGTTGTTCAAGACGCATCCATTGGTCAAATTGCCAACGCAGGAAATCAAGTTCGCCAAAGCCTGATTGAAAGCTTGGGTCTGAATAACGGCTTAACTCTCATGCAAAACCTGCAATCTGCCTTTGACAGCATGGCTGGTGCATTAAACCAAAAATTTGCCGGGCGCTCCTTATTTGCAGGAACCAGAATAAATACAGACCCATTTACGGCTAAAACTCTGGATGATTTAGCTAACGCTACCAATGTTGAGGAATTGTTTACAAACTCCGATGTCCGTCAAGTAAGCCGTATTGATGACGGAGAAACCATTGAAAGCGGCTTTTTAGCCAGTGATGTTGCCACTGATCTCGTCACTATTATGAAAGCGATCAAAGATTTTAATGACGGCACCAACGGGCCATTCGGCGCGAATATGACCGATGCCCAACGCACATTCATCAAAGACCAGTTAACGGCAATTATACCGGCTTTGGACTCCCTTAACCAGGTGCAGGGGGAAAATGGATTGTTGCAAAGCCGGGTAGAAATGACAAAAACTCAAGAAGAAAATCGTCAGTTAATGCTGACCGGCGTCATTGGTGATTTACAGGATGCAGACTTAGCAGAAACTGCCAGCCGACTACAACAGGCACAAACTGCGGTAGAGGCCTCCGCTCGAACTTTCTCAATACTGAACAAAGTAAGTCTACTTAACTTCTTGCGGTAATTGGAAGTTCTAAGTTTACAGGCCAGGCAGTTTAATACCCCGTCCTTTTTTACGAATTACGACTTTACCACCACCAGTGGCTTTCTCCGCTGATTCCTTGCGGCGAAGAATTTCTGCCTCAGCGTCCGCATCAAGCATGGTTCCACCTTCAATATAGGTGTCGCCACCGCGCCAAAACAAAATTCTATCGGCAAAGCTGTTACTTTTGGTAACTTGACCATTAGTTTCAGAATCCAGTCTTGCGCGGATTGAACTATCGGACAAATCGCCTCTGGCTTTTGCAACGAGCACCTGTTCGCCAACACTAGCTCCGCCAACCCCATCGCCGCCAAGCATGGCAATACGAGCGGCTTGTGATGCCTCTAAATCTTGTGGCCGACGCTCACCGGGGCGGGGTGGCACTAAATTATATTCTGGCGGTATTTCTAATGGTGCTTTAGTCAACACCCGAAACTCATCGGGCTTGGCTTTGGAAGAACCAGTAGCGGCAGACAGGCTTGCACACCCACTCAAAGCCACACTGATGGCAATCAATGCCAAAACAGAATTAGAGACACATTTCATTTTATAAACTCCGCAAATTTGGCCAAACTTGTAGCTGGCCTGCGCCCCATAGCCAAGAGCATCATACACCTTTTCGCTTCCGTTCAAGAAAAAATGCATCAATTAGAATCAAAAACACCCCGATATTTATTGAAGCATCAGCAACATTAAACACCCAGATAAAATTAATGTCGCTAAAATTGATAAAATCAACAACTTTTCCATACTGAATTCTGTCGATCATATTACCCAAAGCACCGCCAATAATCAAACCCAGCGCCGCAGCCAAAGTACGATTATCAACCCGTAGCAACCAAACAACCATAAAGATCACCACCACCAAGGCAAATATAGTCAACGCCATTCTTCCCAAGGTTGAGTCAGCTTGGAACAGGCCAAAGCTAACCCCACGGTTCCAGACAAAAGTAAGATCCATGATTGGTGATAATTCCAAATGTCCATTTGGAAAATCACGCAATTTCAATCCGTGCAAAATCCAGTATTTGCTGATCTGGTCCAAAATCAGAACAAAAGCGGCCAGAGACAAGCCCCATCCGGATAATTTTGTTATTCTTGCTCGCAACCAAAACTTCTTATCCATGAGCCGCATCCCACTGGCGCACTGCTTGCGCATCACGCGCAGTAATATCCGGAAACTCAGGATCCGCAAGTTTAGGATCAAAATATTTCCACGAACGAGCGCATTTAATCATCCCTGCACCTTCGGCTTTGGAAAAGATAACCTTGATCGTGGTTTTTTTATTTACTGGTGTTTCAACAGTAAAAATCCGTCCATACGGAGTATCTTTTTCATCTTCATTAATCTCAGAAACAAGAATAATATTTGCACCACTAATAATGAAGGTTTCCTCTAGGAACTCGTTAGCAGAGCCATCAGCTAAGCGCGAAACTGCCTGCTGGAAAGCAGCTTCGGTGACGTTAAAAGTCAACACTGCTTCCAAAGAGGATCCTATTGCTTTTGCGGCTCGAAAGAATTCCAAATCTAAAGAAGAAACCTGTCGCAAAACTCTAACCCACTGCCAATCTGTTGCCAGTTCATCATTGTGCCAACTCGCATCTACCGGCGCAAAGTCACGCAAATGCACACTGTCGGTTTCACTAGGAAAACGGCTGAGCCAAGTTTCTTCCATGGTAAAGGGCAGGATCGGCGCCAGCCATGTAACCACTGAGTGAAAGACTTTATCCATAACCCAAAGCGCAGCTTGCCGACGCGAAGACTGCAACGGATCGCAGTAAATTGCGTCTTTACGAATGTCGAAAAACAATTGTGAAAGATCAGAATTACAAAACTCAAATATGGCTCCGAACACACCCTTATAATCAAAATTGCGATAACCAGTTCGCACCTGCTCATCCAACTCAGTCAGACGATGCAGGATAAGTCGCTCTAATGATGGCAATTTGGCAATATCTATTGAAGCACCAGCCTCATAACCGTTTAATGCCCCCAGCATATAACGCAAGGTATTGCGAATTTTTCGGTAACTATCGGCAGAGGTTTTTAAGATTTCATCACCAATGCGCATATCGTCTTGATAGTCACAAGATGCTGTCCACATGCGAAGAATTTCAATTCCATATTGCCGGGCTACATCGCCAGGAACCATGGTATTGCCCAAAGACTTGGACATTTTTCGCCCATCCTCAGCCATAATAAAGCCGTGCGTCACCACTTTTTTATACGGCGCGACACCGCGGGTTCCACAGCTTTCCATCAGTGAACTTTGAAACCAGCCCCGGTGTTGATCAGAGCCTTCTAAATACACATCGGCTGGCCAAGAAAGATCAGGCCGATCCTCGAGCGTAAAAGCATGAGAGCAACCACTATCAAACCAGACGTCCAAAATATCAGTGACTTTTTCAAACTCGTCCGGGTCGTATTTATCACCAAGAAGTTCCGCCGATGGAATAGCGCTCCACGCTTCGACACCTTGCTCACTTATCGCCTTAATGATGCGCGCATTGACCGCTTGATCTTGCAAATACTCACCAGTGCCTTTTTTGACAAACAAGGTCAGCGGCACTCCCCATGCTCGTTGTCGAGAAATCAGCCAATCGGGGCGATCTTTAACCATAGCGCCGATACGATTGGCACCGCGCGGCGGGAAAAACTCGACTGTTTCTAATGCCGCCAATGCTTTGGCGCGCAGGCCGTCTTCGCCCTTATCTTCACCCATCGGGATAAACCATTGCGGGGTATTGCGAAAAATAATCGGCGCTTTTGAACGCCATGAATGCGGATAGGAATGGGTGATCCGGCTTCGTGCCAGCAATGCGCCGACTTCGAGTAATTTAGCCAAAACTGCTGGATTAGCCTTGCCGTCCTGTCCGGTTTTTTTGCCGGTGGTGCGAAGTACGTCTAATCCGGCAAACAATGGTACATGATCATAATATACCCCGTCCGGCCCGACTGTTTCAGGAATTTCCCGATAGCCATTAGCTAACCAGACATCATAATCATCAGCACCATGACCCGGCGCAGTATGGACAAATCCGGTTCCGGCCTCTTCGGTTACATGATCGCCTTGCAAAAGCGGAACTGGAAAATCATAACCCTCGCCGGCAAATGGGTGTTTACAGTTAATACCGAGTGGATTTACATCATCTATACGGTTCCATTTGGAAATTTTAGCGGTTTTGGCCACGGCTTCCCAAAGGCTATCAGCAACAATCAGCTTTTCACCAATTCGCGACCAAGGGGTAAAGTCGCTGTCATCAATTTCAGTGACTTCATACAGGCCATAGGAAATTTTGGGATTGAAACAAATCGCCCGATTAGCCGGTATCGTCCAAGGAGTTGTTGTCCAAATTAAAACGCTGGCGCCATTCATTTTGCTGGCGCGTTCTAAGTCAAATGACACTGGAGTTCCAGAAACAGGAAATCGTACCCAAATCGCAGTACTGACATGATCAGCATATTCAACTTCGGCTTCGGCCAAAGCAGTTTTCTCGACCGGCGACCACATTACCGGTTTGGAGCCACGATAAAGATCACCACTCATGGCAAACTTTAGAAATTCAGAAACGATCCGGGCCTCAGAGGAAAACGCCATCGTAGTGTATGGATTATCCCAATCCGCAAACACGCCCAATCGCTTGAACTCTTCGCGTTGAATATCCAGCCATTTTTGAGCATAAGCACGACATTCAGCGCGAAATTCATTGATCGGCACTTCGTCCTTAGAGCGACCTTTTTTGCGATAACCTTCTTCGACTTTCCACTCGATCGGCAGGCCATGACAATCCCAGCCGGGAACAAAGGCGGTGTCATAGCCCATCATTTGATGCGAGCGCACCACGAAATCTTTGAGGATTTTGTTTAAGGCAGTTCCTAAATGAACGTGGCCATTGGCGTATGGCGGGCCATCATGATAGCTGAATTTTTTACGGCCCTTAGAGTTTGCGCGCAATTGCCCGTAAATGTCCAACTCCTGCCAGCGCTTAACCCATTCAGGTTCACGTTTCGGCAGACCTGCGCGCATTGGAAAATCGGTTTTTGGAAGTACCAGTGTCTCGCGGTAATCGCGCTGGTTTTGCTTAAATTCGGTCATGGAAATGATTCACATATGTTAAGTTTAAGGATCGGGATATTGCTCTATTTCCGGTCATGACCTGTTTCGGTCAGGCCGGGATGATAATTCGCGTGCCGATTATTGTTGTCTGCTCAATCATATAATTGGCCTATCAGGTCGTTTGGGCGCGGTCTAGCTGCAAATAGCTGCAAGTACGTTCTCGGGCAATTTCGATATCAATTGCGATCTGCGCCTGCAAAGCTGACAGTCCGTCAAATTTCTGTTCCGGGCGTAAAAAACTAAGCAGTGACACTTCTAATAGTCGTCCGTATAAATCACCAGTAAAGTCAAACAAATGGATTTCCAAGCGCTCCTCTTTGCCATCCAAAGTGGGGCGCGTACCAATATTGACCACCCCCGGCAATAACGCTCCCTCACCCTCAACCTGGGCAAAAGCCGCATAAACGCCAAACTGGGGACGCAAATAATTCCCTAAGGATAAATTAGCAGTTGGCACACCAATGGTTCGGCCTCTTTGCTGACCAAATTCTACCCTGCCTTCTACCGACCACATGCGCCCCAAAATAGAAGTGGCAGTTTCACAATCCCCAGCTTGCAAGGCTTCTCGCACCCTAGTCGATGAAAACCGCGTCTTGCCTCCAGCCAGACTTACAGCATCAACGGAAAAGCCAAATTCTTGGCCAAGGTCTATTAATGATTTTGCATTACCCATACGATCGCGGCCAAAATGATAATTCTCTCCGACACTGATATGGCGAACACCCAAGCCGTCACATAAAACTTTTTGTGCAAATTCGCGATCGCTCATCAAGCTCATTTCCCGATCAAAGGGCAACCTATATAAAATTTGAACTCCATGCGCTTCGAGAGAAGCGGCACGCGCCATACTGTTCTGCAGTCTCGATGGCGCAGATGATGGAGCAAAAAATTGTTTGGGGTGCGGATGAAAAACTGCCGTACCCAATGGGCACGAAAGCCTCTTGGCGGCAAGCGATGCCGAACGTATCACCTCTAAATGTCCTTTGTGGACGCCGTCAAAATTACCAAGAGCAATAGCAGAGCCCCTTTCTTCTGCGGCTAAACCATCATATTTATCTAAGATCAGCATGCAGAATTGTTCCTTTAAGTATCTTCTGTCGGACGAGCATCAACCATTACGCCGGCTTTACCTTTTGCAATAATAGTATCACCAACCATGCAGCGCATATCCAAAATCACCCGGCGGCGGCGCACATTTACCTCAGCTACTTCCGCCCTAGCCGTTACTGTATCTCCGATGCGAACGGGCGCTCTGAACTTTAATTCCAGCGTGGTAAAAACCGCTCCCGGCCCCGGAAGTTCATTACCTAATATCGCCGAAACATAAGAAGCAGTCATTGCTCCATGAGCAATGCGCCCACCAAAGGACGTAGTCTTTGCATACTCTTCATCCATATGCAGCGGGTTATAATCTCCGGAAATACGTGCAAAGTCTTCTACATCCTGCTCGGAAACATCGTGCTTTGATTCACGAAACATCCCGACTTCAAGATCTTCAATATAAAACCCGTGTTCAATTTTTGTTGGCATTGTTATTTGATCCAATTAAAGAGACCCGCAGTTTCACCAAATTTCTCTGTAAAGCAACCTACCAGTAGCTTTTTACTCTATGGTTTTCACCAAAGCTTGCCCGGCACAAAGTTTTTTCAAATTATCAAGAAAAAATTTAGATGTAGCGGCTATATCTAACAGATCGTATTCTTATTGGCGGGGAAAACATGGCAGGGCTAGCGCAATTATCCACCAAAACTATTCTTATTGCCGAAACCCAGCCGTTTCTGCGTTCGATCCTAGTGGATATATTGCGCAATATCGGTATTTCAAAAATTCATACAGCCAGTTCCTGCCCCGAAGCCATAACCCAAGTTCGAGCCTGGATGCCAGATGCGATCATTTTAGACTGGCACCTAAAAGATGGATCTGGCGCAGAACTGGCCAACTGGGTTCGCAAATCGCCCGACAGTCCAAACCAAGAAGTTCCAATAGTCATTGTAACCGGCGACACATCACAAGAAAAAATATTACATGCCAGAGACTGCGGTATCGATGAAATCATAGTAAAACCTGTTGTTCCCAAAGCTGTTATCTCACGAGTAAAAATGTTGTTCGCTGCAAAGCGGGAATTTGTAAGCAGTCAAAACTTTATCGGCCCGGATCGACGGCGGAAAAAACTTAGCGCATATAAAGGCCGCAAACGCCGCTTAAAGGATACAACCAGCAACCTAACCATGGAAATGGAAAGTGAAATTTTTGCGCTTTGCCGAGAGATAGAGCTGCAGCTTCCAATGCTTGACACACAAAATCGGGATAGTGTGATGCGACTATACTTGGTTAGTCAGAATCTATGGAACAAAACAATTGAAGTGAAAAACTGCTGTTTGGAAGCTGCCGCACGATCCATGTTTAACTATATTCAAGGAACTGGAATATCAGGTAATTTAAAAACTTCGGTTATTTCCCATCACCTACAAACCATTGCGAACTTACAACTAAAAGCGCAAAATCGAGAATCCGACCCGGCGATTGTTATAAAAAAGATCAATCAGATGACCTCCCAAAATGCCAAAAACAATCGAGTCGCATAATGAACTCCGTAGAAAGAAGATAAAAGTGTCGCAATTAATCCAAAAAATATCCAAATGCACATTCCTGATCGTTGATGATCAGGATTTCCTGTGCTCTGTGCTTGCGGATTTGATGCGAGGATTTGGAGCTTATGATTCTCATTCTGCTAAAAATGGTGCCCATGCAATTGAGATGATGGCTGGAATAAAGCCTGATATAATCTTTACTGATCTAAATATGGAGCCGGTAAACGGTTTTGAATTGACCCAATGGGTACGCCGTTCACCCAAAAGCCCAAACCCAGAAATTCCGATTATTATGCTAACCGGCAGCTCTGATCTTGAAACCATCTATACGGCTAGAGATTATGGCGTATCGGAATTAATCATCAAACCAGTTGTTCCCAAACAGGTTTTATCACGTCTACATGCGGTTCTTGAGGAGCCCAGAAAATTCATCAGATCAAAGAACTATATTGGCCCAGATCGCCGCCGCAGCAATGATAAAAAATACTCTGGGCCGTTGCGCCGATCCTGCGATCCAATGCAGATCAAAGCTACAACAGAAGCTGCAAAAAATGCAGAACAAGGTATTCGCACCTTAGTGTTTTCTCTAGTGAAAATTGTTTCACAGCTTGATCCCAAAAATCATAAAAGCCCCAATCAATTGTTGGGCAGTATATCCGCGTTAAAACATCTTGCCATCGAATCAGATAATGCCCCAGTAGCCAAAGCAATTTGGTCACTGGAAAACTATGTGACGGCTATGGGTTTAAATGGTCAATTACGAACTGCTTTGCTGCAAGAACATTTAGAATGCATCGCACTTCTTAGTGACCAAACTAAAATTTCTGAGCAAGAAACCAGCAAAATGATCCGCAAATTAACCCATTCTGTCAGTCAAAGCTTAACGCAATTGAGTATTAGAGAACATACGTCTTAAATTGCTTAGAACCATAAATAATGGCCCGCCCAAAAACGATCTGTTTCCATGAGCCGGCATATTTTGAAATATTCATACTGCCAGTCTGAGTAATATAATCATTTAGACGCAAATGATAATACCACACAAATCTTAGCTGCTCAAAGTCAATATACCCGCATAAGCGCAACCCAAACACAGTTTGACGGCAATCTTGGATGTAGATTAAGTTTTTATTTGCAAAAAAAATTCACCCTAACACTTAACCTTAACAGTGTTTTCATCGTCTTTAGGTACAAACACTCTATCAGCGGCGGTTGGGCCGGTGAAATAAGCAATAAACCCGGTCAACGGGTGTAACAAAATGGAGTGTTTTATGGCTGTTGATACAAACATGCCGGTCTTGGTGGTAGACGACTACAAGACCATGTGCCGCATTATGCGCAATTTATTGAAGCAACTAGGCTTTGATAATGTGGATGAGGCTGCTGATGGTGCTGAGGCATTAGAAAAAATGCAAAGCGGTAAAAATTTTGGTTTGGTTATTTCCGACTGGAATATGGAACCAATGACCGGATTTGAACTGCTAAAGCAAGTGCGAGCCGATGAAAAGCTAAAGGGCACCCCCTTTATTATGATTACTGCAGAATCAAAAACCGAAAATGTCATCGCTGCCAAACGAGCCGGGGTGAATAATTATATAGTGAAACCGTTTAACGCCACCACGTTAAAGGCCAAAATGGCGTCAGTTCTAGGTGACTTTTAGTATCGTTTGTTTCACGGGGAATAAAGAAAATGCCAGCTTTTGATGTAGCAAATAAAATTAGAGACGCTTTAGATGACATAAAGGCCGCAGATCTTGATGATCCGCGGTTGATGGAAGTATTAGGCTTGGCAGAGAACCTTGTTGATACCATGAAGTTGTTTTTCGGATCCATGGATCATTCACTTCTAAGTGAGTTCAAGCATATTGGATCATATATCAGCCGAACCAGAGATGAGATCGCCGCCTTGCGGCCCAATGATATTCACGGATCGCGCATACCAACCGCCGGAGCCGAATTAGAAGCCGTAGTTAATGATACTGAACGGGCAACCGAGAGCATCATGACCTTGGCCGAAGATATTATGTCCACCGAAGCCACAGACCTTGAAACTTATAAGATGCAGGTTGATACGGCGATGATGAACATGATTGAAGCCTGCTCGTTTCAAGACATTACAGGCCAACGGGTATCAAAAGTAGTTGCAACTTTAACTCATATTGAAGAACGAGTTTCAAGATTTTCTGAAGTAATGGGGGTCATGGATGCCGAGACTCCGATGACCGATAAAGAAAAATGGCAGGCAGAAAATCTATTAAATGGTCCGCAAATTCATGGCCCGGCTACTGGACAAGATGCCATTGACGCCCTGTTTGACGGCGAAACCAGCGAAGCTGCTTTAGGTCAAGACGACATAGACAGCATGTTCGATTAAAGCAGACAGATCACCAAATAAGCCCGGGTGCGCAAAACCGTGCCTGGGTTTTTTGTTGCGCGAACTCTTCTGCTAATTTTTCTTGATCAATGTTACCGGATTCATCAACCGAATTATTGTGAATTCCCGTAGCCACAAACAAAGCGTCAATCCCTGCAAGTTGCGCGCCCTTAATATCGGTTCCAATGCCGTCTCCAATAGCCAAAACACGAGATAAATCCACCGCCCGGCCAGCTTCCTTGTTTATGGAGGCCGCGCACAAATCATAAATTGGCTGGTACGGCTTGCCAGAATAAGTAACAGATCCACCCATTTGCTGATACATTTGTGCCAATGCCCCTCCGCACCAAATTCGCTGATTTCCGATCATCACTTCAATATCAGGATTGGCGCAGATCATAGGAAGATCGCGCTCTAATGCACGGGACAGAAGTTCCCGATAATCATTAGGAGTTTCATTACGATCATCAAACAAACCGGTACAAGAAATAAATTTTGCTTGATCCAGTTCAACAAATGTCAAATCAAGACCTTCATATAAGTGTAAATCCCGATCAGGCCCCAACACAAACACCGGATCAAATGCCCGCCTTTTCAGAGCATAGCGCGTTGCATCACCAGAGGTAACAATTGCATCATAACAATCATGAGAAACGCCAATTTCATCAAATTGAGCTGGAATTTGATCACCAGGTCTAGGTGAATTGGTAATTAGAATCACCAAGCCGCGAGTTTTTCGAAATTCTATTAGAGCATTAACGCTGGCTTCAAATGGCTCACATCCATTATGAATTACCCCCCATACATCACATAAAACTGCGTCATATTGGCTGGCTATTTGCGACAATCCAGAAATGCTTTTTGGCAAAAATGTCATGGGTTATCGGTATTATGGTGAAAAGACACTGCCGTTCCTGTGCCAAATTCTTCTAGACCCAACCACTTAGCCCCGGTTTCGCCAATATCAGCAAAGGTTTTACGATGCCCAAGTTCAATCGCAGCGATATTTGGTCCACTGGCTAAAAATGGAACAAACTCACGAGTATGGTCAGAACCCGGAAAAGTTGGGTCGCAACCATGGTCTGCAGTTAAAATCAACAAATCTCCATCTTGCAGCTTAGCAGTCAATTCTGGCAATCTGCGGTCAAATAGCTCCAGCGCCGCCGCATAACCGCTAACATCACGTCGATGACCATAAAGCATGTCAAAATCAACAAAATTGCTAAAGATAAATGCACCGTCTTTAGCTCGCTCCATCACGGATAATGTCGCATCCATTATCCCTTCAAGGCCATAAGCTTTGACCTCCTGATCCACCCCACGGCCCGCAAATATGTCCGAAATTTTGCCCACAGCGATCATTTCACCAGTCGATGCCGATACCCGGTCGAGCAAAGTTGGCATATGCGGAGGAATAGCAAGATCTTTGCGATTATTGGTGCGCACAAACCCGCCAACTTCATTCCCATCAAAGGGACGGGCAATCACCCGGCCAATATCATATTGATCCACCAATTTGCGTGCAATATCACAAAGGTCCAACAAGGGTTTTAGGCCAAAAGACCCTTCATGGGCCGCGATCTGGAAAACAGAATCGGCGGAAGTATAAACGATCGGCTTACCGGTTCTGATATGCTCGGCGCCAAGTTCAGCAATAATCTTAGTGCCAGAGGCATGACAGTTTCCCAAAAACCCCGGCACAAGAGATTGTGCTTGCAAATCATTAAGCAGGGTTTTTGGAAATGTATCCGTTGGCTTGTTAAAATAACCCCAGTCGAACAGGCATGGCGCCCCCATAGCCTCCCAATGCCCGCTTGGTGTGTCCTTACCTTTGCTTTGCTCTTCGCAATAACCATAGGCACCAGTAAATTTCCCAGAAAATTCAAGACCCGGCGCAGTGCGTCCCGTGGCGGCAGCATTAGCTGCCCCTAATCCCAAGGCAAGCAGGTTTGGAATATGCAGCGGCCCACGGCGCACCCCTTCAACATCACATTCACCAGCAGCACAAAACTCGGCAATATGGCCCAATGTATCACCGCCGACATCACCAAAATCAGCGGCATCGGGCGCGGCGCCGATACCTAAAGAGTCTAATTCACAAACAATCAGCCGCCGCATCAGCTTGCTCCTGTGATCCGTTGCAGAACCGGGCTCGGCACCTCAAGCGCCTCTCCGACTACAATTGAGTTTCTAATTAATACCTCGGCCCGGTTTGCAGCCTGTTCACTTGAAGCATGGATCTGACACAGCAGATCTCCGCTATTCATTTCATCTCCTAATGACGGTAAATCGGTAATGCCAACAGCATAGTCCAGTTGATCATTAGCCTTTCTGCGCCCGCCGCCAAGCTCCACTACCGCCAAGCCAATATCTCTGGTCGCCATCTGGTTGACCCATCCTTGCTCATGGCAAATCACATCTCGTTGAATAATGGCTTTTGGTAGATACACATCCATATTCTGGGTGAAATCCGTTGGCCCGCCTAATTCAGCTATCATTTTTGCGAACACTTCAAAGGCGGCGCCACTATTTAGCGCCGTATTTACTTTTTCAAGCGCTACCTCATTATTGTCACTCAAACCGCCCAATACCAACATTTGCGCTGCCAAAGCCAATGTGACCTCTTGCAACCGCAGATCACGATGGGCACCGCTTAAAAACTCCACCGCATTTCGCACTTCTAAAGCATTTCCGGCAGCACTGGCCAGAGGTTGGTTCATGTCGGTAATTAAGGCACTGGACGCAAGGCCGCACTCCTGCGCCACTGATACCAGATTTTGCGCCAAATCCTGAGCCATTTCCATCGTATCAGCAAATGCACCAGATCCGATTTTGACATCTAAAACCAAAGCGCCCAACCCGGCACTTAGCTTTTTCGATAAAATACTGGATACAATCAACGGGATGCACTCAACCGTTGCAGTAATATCACGCGTCGCATACATACGCCGATCAGCCGGAGCCAGATCATCGGTCTGACCAATAATTGCACAGCCGGTACTGCCAATAACATGGCGCAGCTTTTCCATATCCGGCGTTGAAACATACCCGGGGATCGAATCCAGTTTGTCCAATGTTCCACCAGTATGTCCAAGACCACGCCCTGAGATCATTGGCACATAACCACCGCAAGCCGCCACAATTGGCGCCAACATCAAAGATACATTATCACCAACTCCGCCGGTGGAATGCTTGTCCAATACCGGGCCTTTATCACCCAAATTATCCCAGTTCAAAACATTACCAGAACGGGCCATAGCCCGGGTTAAACTTACAAACTCATCACGGCCCATTCCGTTTAAAAACACCGCCATCGCAAAGGCAGCAATTTGGCCTTCGGAAACCGAATTATTAGTCACACCAGTAATAAATTGCTCGATCTGCGATTGGGACAGCGCCCCTTTATCGCGTTTGATCCGGATAATTTCCTGCGTCAGCATTTTGTTTTAATCCCCATAGGGCAACCATATGTTTTTTACTTGCGTACATTTGCGTAAAAAATGACGGCCCTCTCCAGTTTCCGTACTGACCCAATCGCGAGATTTGCCACCATTAACCCAAGTTTGCTTCAGATTGCCAATAGAGACCTCTTGCACTTTTTTGCTACCTTGCTCACTTCCAAAATACCAAATTCCATCCACTTGATCATGTTCAGCTAAGACTTGTGATAAGAGATCACGCTCGCCGGTAATAATGTTTACCACCCCAGCTGGCACATCAGATGTTTCAAGTAGGCTGTAAAAATCAGTGCCGATCAACGGATAGCGCTCAGATGGGATCAGAACTTGGGTATTGCCCATCGCCATTACCGGAGCAAATAAACTTACCATCGATAAAAGCGGCATTTCATCAGGACAAACCGCCGCCATAATTCCCAACGGCTCATTCATTGCCAAAGTTACATTTCGCATTGGCGGGCTATGAACCAGACCGTCAAATTTATCGGCCCACGCCGCATAAGAAAAAATTCGTGAAATCGATAGTTCTACTTCACGAGCGGCCGCAGCCTTATTGGCCCCGGTGCTTTGACGCAAACGATCTGAAAACTCCTCAGCGCGGCCACTTAAATTTTCGGCAAGAAAATACAATATCTGCGATCGATTATAAGCGGTTCGCCCGCCATACGACGCACTGGCCTTAAATGCTGCCTCAACCGCATTTCGAACATCCTTGCGATTACCATCTCCGATCCGGCCAATGATTTGCCCATCCTTACCAAATACCAACAGAGTATTGCCGCCATCAGGGCGGGCCTGCTTGCCGCCGACAAACATTTTTGGTGTGCGATCAATGCCAGATAATTCCGACGATTGTGGCGCTGCAATTGCCGATGGAACCACCGCAGAACCGCCATCATTCCAATCGTTTTTCGGGGTAAGATAAGCATACATGCCCTCAGCACCGCCTTCACGGCCAAAGCCGCTTTCACGATAACCGCCAAAGCCGCAAGCAGCATCAAACATATTGGCACCATTAACCCAGACGATGCCGGCCTTGACCTCGGCCGCCACCTCCAGCGCCCGGTTGATATTTTCTGACCAAATGCTGCACGCCAACCCAAAACGGGTATTATTGGCCAAAACTAGAGCATCAGCCAAGTTACGAAAACTGGTTACAGTCAGTACTGGGCCGAAAATTTCCTCACGAGAAACAATGTTAGACGGCTCAACTTCGGTCAGTAAAGTTGGCGGGTAAAAGCAACCATCTTTCGGTATTTCCACATCAGGCTGCCAGCAAATAGCACCCTCATCCACGCCCTTTTGCACTAAACTTGCAATACGTTCCATCTGCACATTATCGGCAATTGCGCCCATATCAATGGCTTTGTCCAAAGGATCACCAAGACGGAACTTATTCAAGCGCAATTTGATTTTATCGATCAGTTTATCAGCAACACCTTCTTCGACTAAAAGCCGTGAACCAGCACAACAAACCTCGCCCTGATTAAACCATATCCCGTCCACAAGCCCCTCAACGGCACTGTCTAGATCGGCATCTTCAAATACGATAAACGGCGATTTACCACCCAATTCCAAAGTCAGGCTTTTACCTGTCCCCGCAGTTTGTTTGCGCAACAAACGACCCACAGGAGTTGATCCGGTAAAAGCTATTTTGGCAATATCTGGATGATTTACAATCAAACTACCGGTATCGCCCTTGCCGGTAACAATATTGACCACTCCGTCCGGAACCCCGGCCTCCACACAAAGCTCAGCAAAATAAAGCGCGCTAAGGGAAGTATATTCAGCTGGTTTTAACACCACACAATTACCAGCCGCCAAAGCCGGAGCGATCTTCCACGACAGCATTAAAAACGGAAAATTCCACGGAATGATCTGCCCAATTACCCCCAAAGGCTTTTGATCGGCAAATTCTGTATCCAATAATTGCGCCCACCCAGCATGGTAATAAAAATGCCGAGCTGCCAATGGAATGTCCGCATCCCTAGTTTCGCGAATCGGCTTGCCATTGTCCAAGGTTTCCAGCACTGCAATAAATCTGGAATTCTTCTGAATCAGTCTTGCCAGCGCATATAACACCCGCGCCCGCTTATGCGGCGACAGTTCTGACCAACCAGTAAAGGCAGTATTAGCAGCACTAACCGCCGCATTTACGTCCGCCTTGGTACCCGAAGAAATTCGTCCTAATCTTTCACCATTGGCGGGGTTATAGCTATCAAACAAATTCTTGCCCTTGGTCCATTTGCCAGCAATGAAGTGATCGAACCCATCAGCATGTTTCTGTAGCCAATTACTCACCCGGCTCGCATCTTCAGGGGCTGGGCCATATTCCATATTTGCAAAAATTTCTGCCACGCTCATATCTATTATCCTTGTGGGTGCCGGTTGGCGGCTGAGTATCGCCCGCTTGCCTGATGCTCTAATTGGCGCTCAATATCTCCAAGCAGGCTCGACGCACCAAAACGGAACAGCGAAGGGTCGAGCCAATCATTGCCCAATTCTTCTTTGACCAACATTAAATAGGTCAGCGCCAATTTAGCCGATCCAACTCCGCCCGCCGGTTTAAAACCAATTTTATAGCCGGTTCTTGCGTGATATTCGCGAATAAGACGCAGCATAATCAAACTCACCGGCAAGGTTGCGTTTACCGCTTCCATACCAGTTGAGGTTTTGATAAAATCAGCACCGGCCATCATGCAAACCATTGATGCCTTGGCAACTTTGGTCAATGACCCTAATTGTCCAGTTGCTAAAATTGCTTTGACATGAGCCTCACCGCAAGCCTCACGAAAAGCCCGCATTTCGTCGTATAAAGCCTGCCAGTTTGAGGTTAAGACATGGCGACGAGAAATAACAATATCAATCTCATCAGCACCGGCAGCAACGGATTCTTTGATTTCTGCAATTCGTATTTTAAGTGGAGATAAACCGGCTGGAAACCCAGTGGATACCGCCGCCACCGGTATGCCAGAACCGCGCAAAGCATCAACTGCGACCGGCACCATTTCATGATAAACACAAACTGCACCAGTGGTGAGTTTTAGGTTATCTGCCCCCAAACCCTCTAAAATATCATCGCGCACTGGGTGCTTGGCTTTCGCGCACAACCTACGCACCCGCCCCGGCGTATCGTCGCCGGACAAAGTGGTTAGATCAATCAACGAGATAGCTTTGAGTAACCACGCAATTTGCCACTGTTTTTTTACTGAGCGCCTAGCGCTATGACTGGCAATGCGTCGTTCCACTGCCGAGCGATTGATCCGAATTTCATCGACCCAGCTCTGCTCAAACGCGCAACCGGAGTTACGGGCGATTTGATCAAGTTGATGTATTTCAGCGCTCATAGGTTTATCCCCTTGAGGAACAGGACTGTATTCATTTTTGAACCCATTGTCAGCTATCCAGCGGATTAGCTTTTAATTCCCTAATTAAAACTGAAAATAATTTTAACATATTATTCTCCCCGCGAGCAGCTTCGCGCATGGTATGTTCATGACTTAACATTTCATCGCGCATGCCAGCTGCATAATTGGTAACCAAGGAAACCGCGCCAATGCGAAACCCTTGTTTGCGCCCCAAGATCACTTCTGGAACCGTGGACATACCAACAAGGTCACCGCCCATACTTCTAACCATGTTAATCTCTGCCGGAGTTTCAAAGCTGGGGCCAGAATACCATACATAAACCCCTTCGTATAATTCAGACCCGGAAATCTTAGCTGCTTGGCGCACCCGGTCACAAAGCTCTGGATCATAGGCTTTACCCATATCGATAAATTGCGGCGGACGATGATCACCTATCAACGGGTTTAGTCCGGAGAAATTAATATGATCCGTGATCAGTGAAGCACTGGCAGGCGGCACATTTTCATGTACAGAACCCGCAGCATTAGTCAGCAACAACGTCCGGCACCCCAACTCCCACAACACTTCTAGCGGCATCAACATTGCTGCCGGATCACCTTCTTCGTAATAGTGAATACGCCCAGCCATTAATACAATTTCGGCTCCATGAATCCGTCCAAGCACCAATTCCCCAGCATGAGAAGCCACGCCTGAAACTGGGAAACCTGGAATATCTGCGTAAGGGATCACGGTTTTATCATCAACCAAATCCACCAAACCTCCCAAACCAGAGCCAAGAACGATGGCCAAGCGTGATTTAGATCCAGCTCGTTGCTCAATATAGTCAACAGCTTTTTTTGTTATAGTTCTCATGTTTTATTTTGTTCCAGATCAAAAGAATGAGGCAATAATTCGCCCAAGGTATAAGTAATTGTTTCGCCAGTTAAAAGCCCGCAGTGCACTTGCATCTGTGCATCGGCAAATTCAGCCAAACGCTGGCGACAACCGCCGCACGGTGTTCCGGGTTTCCCACCCTTTGTCATCACAAATACTTCGGCAATTTCGCACTCACCGGCAGCAATCATTGCAGCTATTGCTGAGCTTTCAGCGCAATTACCAAGGGGGTAAGCTGCATTTTCCACATTGCAACCAGCATATATATTGCCCGCTACAGTACGGATCGCTGCGCCAACATGATAAGAAGAATAAGGAGCATAAGCCTGCTTCATTATCGAGGCGGCAGCATTTTTCAGATTTTTCATTTTTGTCCCATGAAAATTTTTCCACCCAAGCATACTCAAAGTCTGGAAAAATTATTAAAACAATGACCTTCAAGCCAATAAAGTCACTACAGTTTTCTAGCAAACCAAAATGACTTCGTACAGACAAACCAGCACTTTAAGGCAAAACTGGACAGGTTTTCGTCATTAAACTGCCTGAATTTGCGACAATCATCGATAATACCCACAACCGCCCTTTGGAGGATTTGCCATAAAACACCTTTTTGCTATCAGTTTGTTATTATTGTTTTTGCCTGTCGATGTCGTGGCTCAAGCAGTTAATTTCAATGATAAACTAGCAATAGCGGCTATTTCTCGCACTTCCCATCAAATTCGTTATGACGGATCCTACTACGCTATTTCCTACCCCGGAGGTGACGTTGCTCCTGACATAGGGGTTTGCAGTGACGTGGTTATAAGGTCATACCGAGCTTTGGGTATTGATTTACAGCAGCTTATCCACGAAGACATGATAGCCAACTTTGCTGCTTATCCCAAGATTTGGAACTTGAAACGACCAGATACCAATATTGACCACCGTAGAGTGCCTAATTTACAGACTTTCTTTGAGCGAAATGGACAATCTTTTCGAGTTTCAAACAATGACAAAACCGGGTTTCAACCTGGCGACATAGTTAGTTGGATGCTACCTGGAAACAAACCTCATATTGGCATGGTTTCCAATAGAAAGTCGCCAGATACAAAAACATTAATGATAGTGCATAATATCGGGTTAGGGCCAAGACTCGAAGATGTCTTGTTTGCTTGGCCGATCACAGGATGGTATCGTTATCAGCCAACAATATACGATCAATCAGCCACCGCCAACGCCCCCTGAAAGCACGAGTGTTCGGTTGGTTTTTGTACTTGATCCGCTGGAATGTACCTGCCGGGTTCTAGTTTCAAGACGAGTTTTTGTAATTTGCTCGCTATAAGTTTCTTCACGGGCAATGTGGACGATTTTAACTCCAGCGCCATATTTACGCAGTAAAGAGCGTTCATTGCAATTTCGTTTTTTGATTTGCGGCGCACAGCTTACCTGCCCGCCGGGGCGGTGAATTAACGCCTCCCCTTTAGCGCAAACAATAGTCGAGCCATTATCAAACTGGCCGCTAGAACCCGCACCATCATAATGCCCCAAAGTTACCTGCATCCACGTCCCAGCCATGCAGCGAAATAACTCACCAGAAAAGGCCGGATCCACTTGTTCGTCAGGATCCGGGCGCGAAGCTGGATGCGGATTTGAACTGTCATCCATGCAAACCGCCTGTAGCACGTAGTTTTCTTCTACCCAACGGCTGCGTGTAATAGTTTCAGTATAGGGAACTTCTATTTGTTCAGTAATAGTTTCAGCATGAGCTTCACCCTCAACATTCAAATTATTAATTACCGTTGCAGCCGAGCCCTCGGTAAACAACCCGCCACCGCCGCCCCCATAAAAGAACCGATTTGATTGCTGATTTTGCAGTGAAAAACCTTGCGAGCCTTCAACCACAGCATTACCACCGCCAATGATTTTGGTGTTGGTAGTTGAAATTGTGATGTTCGGCCCTTGAATTGAATAACCAGGAACTCGAATTTCATGAGTCTTTTTCTGTTGGCAGCATTTCTTTTCACCGGCAAACGTTCCTGCTCCCCCCCAAGTAAGGGTGAAGCCAACCAGCGCCAGAGCAGCGAAAACACGTTTCTTTGAAAAATGGCTTGCCATGAAAAACTCCAATATGATCTTCGCGTAAAAGCGAAGCAAGAAACAGGCCGAAGAAAAATACAATTACTTATCAATGCTAGTTAAATATTAATTTCTCATCAAACAACAAACCTTAATACTCCATCAACATAGCGACTTGCTTTAGCTTTAATTTCCAAAGCCTTAGCACACCAATAATTTCAGAAACCTCCAACTTGGCATCATGACATCATGAAAAACAAACTCAAAAGCCAATGTTAAATAGTTATACCGGAAAAATTTTGCTTCAACGCCTTCCTGTACTGGTCAACTCTTGCCCAACATAGGCAGGAATTACCGGTTATTTTTTTGAAATACGTCAAACAAATATTTACGCTCATTTGTAATACTGACCCTAATCCTCTCGCTAACAACCAATTGAAGACCACCGATGAGCTTACGACCCGAAAAACTGGATAAACGCCGTAGCCGAATTGTCGGGAGACTTGCTTCGGATAATAGAAATTTTTCTAGAGGAAAGTTCAAGCTAAGGGGCCGTTTTCTGGCAGAAAATGGTTGGGAGTATCCATTAGAAATTGAAGATATATCTCCCGGAGGCATGTCAGTTCGTAGTGACTTTTGTCCTAAAAAAGGCCAACAAGTTGTAATGTTGTTAGAAGATCTTGGTCGCATCCAGGCTAAAGTTGTACGTAGCACCAGCGATGGGTTTGCAGTTTCAATTATTGCAACATCGCGAAAACGCGACCAATTAGCTGATCGCTTAACTTGGTTGCTAAATGCCGATCGTCTGGGCCTAAGTGACGACAGGGCGGCTGTGCGAACCCAACGCGCCGGCGAGGTTTACATACAATTACTAGACGGCACTCGGTTTGTTGCCACCTCTGTGGATGTCTCGATTAGCGGCATGGCAATCTTAAGCCCGGAAAAAGTTACTATTGGCGAGCGAGTCTATGTTGGCAAGTTATCTGGAATTATCACCAGACGCTTAGAAGGCGGCTTTGCCATTCGTTTTGACCCACCAACCAACAAAACTTCTGAGAGCGAACCTCAAAATTAAGGTACTAAATTTCCCCTTACAGGACTTGCTTATTGTCGGGGTTTCAGGTCATGTTAAACAAACGAAACAACGGAAAAACTCTGCTATGGACTGGTTTATTAAAGCACGAGAGATAGTCTACGGCCCCTATTCCATTGAAAGAATGACCCAGTTTGCCAATGAAGGAAGATTGGGGCTAAAAACACTGGTTGCAAACCACAGAGAACAAGAATTTGAACCTGCTGAACAAGATCAAACTTTACTTAAAATTTTATCCCCTGACCACCATAGCCCCAGCAGATCGCAATCAGTTTCTGATAATACTGCACTAACAGAGCAAAGAAAATATGTCCTGCACACAAGACTTTCAGAAGATGTACAGGCCGAATTTATCTCAAATCTGCAATCCTTTGGACAAGCCTTTGAGCCAATGCCGGGGTTATGGGTTTTAAGCACACAGGTTTCATGCGATCGGTTACGTAATGCACTGTCAAAAGTTCTAACAGCCCATGATCATTTATTGATTTTTGAAATTAAAAACAATCAAGCAGCATGGTTCAACATTGGCGAAGACGAAGATCGTAGGTTCAGGCAGTTTTTATCTTAATCCACAAGTAAACTTCACAAAAGATCATTAAGCTAGCAGTGAATTGAAGTTCTACCCCTCGCCAACCTTAATAATCCAAGCTAAAAGCAGGCAGTGAAACGTTAAAATTAAGGTTTAATTCATGCGTATTTTATTGGTTACCGATGCGTGGGAACCTCAAGTTAATGGCGTTGTTCGCACTTTAACCAAAACCGTATCCGAGTGTAAAGCATTAGGCCATGAAGTTGAAGTGATCCATCCGGGTTTGGGCTACCGGTCTTTTCCACTTCCCACCTACCCCGAAATTCGTATGTGTATTGGCGCTAAATCTGACATTGAGCGCCGGATCCAAGAATTTGAACCAGACGGAATTCATATCGCCACCGAAGGCTCGTTGGGACAGGTTGCTCGTTCTTTATGCCTAAAATGGGGATGGCCGTATTCAACATCATATCATACGAAATTTCCTGAATATATAAATGCAAGATTTAAATTCATTCCCTTGGCCGCTGGTTATTGGTTTATGCGCAGATTTCACAATTCTGGCGGCTGCATGATGGTGGCTACGCCAAGCATGCGCGATGATTTGAAAAAACGTGGATTTCATCACATCATTCCGTGGGCCAGAGGCGTAGACACCGAAGTTTTCCATCCCGATTTTCGCAGTAAAGGTGGAGGCGTATATAAAGACCTACAGCGTCCAATTTTTGTCAATGTCGGACGGGTTTCAGTTGAGAAAAACCTTGAAAAATTCCTCGAAGCTGACCTACCAGGCACCAAGGTCATTGTTGGTGAAGGGCCGCATCTGGAACACCTAAAAAAATCCTATCCTAATGCAGTGTTTCCCGGCGCCAAGTTTGGCGATGAATTATCCAGATATTTTGCTGATGCAGATGTGTTCGTATTTCCCTCGCTAACCGATACCTTTGGCTTAGTGATTTTAGAATCCATGGCTTGCGGCACACCAGTTGCCGCATTTCCGGTTCCCGGCCCCAAAGATATTATTCCGGGATCTAATGCCGGGATAGTGGATACCGATTTAACCAAAGCGGCATTAGCTTGTCTTGATCTGGATCGAAAGCAAGCACGCAAATACTCACTGACCTATTCTTGGCGCGCGTGCGCTGAAGAATTTATCCAAAACCTCGAAGTACCACCAATGCCGGAACGGCGCCGGTTCTGGAAAAGATTAAAACGATTGGGCGGAAGGTTTGGCAGCAAAGTACGCTTACGCCTACCCAAACGCTGGCGCCGCAATAAGGGCGAGTAGGGCAAAATCACTGCAGTAATTGGTCAATAAAAAATAAAAGACCAAATTGATCCTCTCCGCCTTCTGTCCCATGAATAGCATAAACAAGTTATTTTGCGACTAGGGGCAGGCTCGGCCATTATCTATCATAACGACAATATAACCAGCAAAACTTAATACCAAATACGGTTCGCGAACAGCAAAGCAGTGGCACAACAAAAAACGCCCCGGCAAAACCGAGGCATTGAATGTTTTATTTGTGCAAAAGGCTTATTTGGCCTTTTTCTTGGCGCGTCTGGCTCTGGCCTCGCCCATGCCACGCCCGGAAGTGCGCTCGGTAATACGAGCAGCTTTACCGGTTAGGCCACGCAAATAATACAATTTGGCGCGGCGCACCTTGCCTTTGCGCTTAATCTCAATGCTGTCCACATTCGGGCTATAGAGCGGAAATACCCGCTCAACACCTTCGCCGAATGAAAGTTTGCGTACGGTGAAAGTTTGGTTGAGACCGCCGCCTTGACGGGCAATGCACACACCTTCAAAGGCTTGTAGACGCTCGCGCGTGCCTTCAACGATTCGCACCATGACCCGAACAGTATCGCCGGGTGAAAACTCTGGATGGGATTTGTCACCCAATACCCGTATTGCTTCTTCTTGTTCAATCTGCTCGATGATATTCATCTTTTTTGCTTTCCTTCTTGTCCATTTCTAAGCAAACCTGCCAACAAATCTGGACGAACCCGCTTGGTAATTTCTAATGCCGCATCACGGCGCCAGCGGGCTATACCCTTATGATCACCACTTAGCAATACCTTTGGTATGTGCTTTTTTTCCCATTCTCGTGGTCTTGTGTATTGAGGGTACTCCAACAAGCCCTGCTCGAAACTTTCTTCAACAATAGAAGCCTCAGTTCCTAACACGCCGGGAAGCAATCTAACACAAGCTTCGATAAAAGCTTGCGCGGCAACTTCTCCGCCCGCCAGCACAAAATCACCGACGCTAATTTCTTCCATATTGCGCGCTTCGATAACTCTTTGATCAAGGCCCTCAAACCTGCCGCAAAACAGCACCACTCCGGAGCCAGCGGCCAGTTCTCGCACACGAGATTGAGTTAGTGGTTTGCCGCGCGGGCTAAGGTGTATCAAAGGACGGTCACCCAACGCAACACTGTCAATTGCCGCTGCTGCCACATCAGGGCGGATCACCATTCCCGGGCCGCCACCTGCGGGTGTATCATCAACAGAGGCGTGATTATGAGTCGAAAACTCTCGAATGTTTACTGTTTGCAACTGCCATTTTTGTTGTTGTAGCGCCCGCCCAATTAACGACACCCCAAGCACGCCTGGAAACGACTCTGGGTACAAAGTTAAAACAGTTGCGGTGAATGGGGTGCAAGTTGATTTACTCATTTACTTCCCCACGTTCTGCATCATCATTAGTTGCTGGTAAATAAGTTTCCCAATCGGCAATTTCCACCCGCTGATCTGCTAACGACACCACCGGCACATGAGCCAAGGTAAACGGTAAAACCCAAGAACCTTTCACCTCTGGTGTGTCGCAAATTTCCAACAAATCCGAAGCACCAAAATTAAGAACTGCTTTCACACGGCCCATTGGCTGTGCGTCTGGCCCAAAAACCGCCAAACCAACCAGATCCGAATTGTAAAACTCGCCCTCATCAGGTTCAGGCATTTGCTCGCGCAGACAAAATAATTGCGTGCCGCGCAAAGCCTCGGCCTGATCACGATATTGAATACCGGGACTGCGCACTGCAAAGCCGCCTTTAACTTCACGCCATTTGTTTATTTTCAAGATCACTTGACCTTGCTCGTCAACAAATGGCGCATAGGCTAAACAAGCCGCCGGCTCATCAGTAAAGGACTTGATCTTGATCTCACCCTTGGCACCAAATGCACCGGTTATGGCAGCAACAAAAATGGTTTGCGGGGTTACAGTCATGATTGCATATCCCCGCTTACCAATTAGCTGTTTGACTTATCGTCAGCTTTTTTTTCTTCCTTAGGCGCTTCTTCTTTAGGAGCTTCCTTAGCCGCAGCTTTCTCGGCCTGTGCGGCTTCTTTGGCGGCAATGGCTTCAGCTTTGGCTTTCTCTTTGGCTTCAGCAGCAGCAACTTTAGCCGCTTCTTTTGCTTCTGCTTCGGCTTCTACGCGGGCAGCAGCTTTTTCTTTTTTCTCTTCGGCGCGCTCAAGGGCTTTTTCCCCGGGCTTACCTTTGTTTGGGTTATTGCCGTGTTTCCATTCCCAAAGGCCCATAACGCTAAGGAACCTTGCAACCCGATCAGTAGGTCTTGCACCCTTAGAAATCCAATATTTAATCCGATCTTCATCCACACGAACTCGGTCTTCATGGTCTTTGGGTAGCAACGGGTTATGCGTGCCTACTTGCTCGATATAACGGCCATCACGCGGCGCACGAACATCGGCAATAACGATGCGATAATATGGACGCTTTTTAGCGCCGCCACGGGCCAATCTAATTTTTACAGACATTTTATTTTCCTTATGTGTTTAATTTTAAATACTGGTTCGAAGTTCATTTCTTTTTCGGAAGACCGGGAAGGCCTCCACCGCCAAGCCCCGGCAAACCGCCAGAACCTAATTTTTGTTTCATTTGCTCTAATTGTACCGGGTCAATATTTCCGCCGGGCATACCGCCGCCCATTCCTGCGCCCATCCCCGCTCCGAGGCCGCCAAACATCCCTTTTTTGCCGCCTTTGCCCATCTTCTTCATCATGCCTGACATTTGTTTGTGCATTTTCAACAGTTGATTGACCTGTTGCACTTGAGTCCCGGAACCAGCAGCAATACGTTTTTTGCGGGAAGCTTTGATCAAAATTGGTTTGGCGCGCTCTTCTGGTGTCATCGACGAAATAATCGCTAATTGGCCGGTGAACACACTGTCATCCATGCCAGAACCATCCATTTTCTTTTGCATTTTACCCATGCCCGGCAACATGCCCATGATTGCCTGCAAACCACCCATTTTTTGCATTTGCTTGAGCTGTCCAGCCAGATCCTCAAGATCAAAACTGCCCTTTTTCATTTTGGCTGCAAGCTTATCAGCTTGTTTTTTGTCGATCAGCTCTCCGGCTTTTTCAACCAAAGAGACCACATCACCTTGGCCTAAAATCCGACCGGAAATACGCCCGGCATCAAATTCGTCCAATCCGTCAATTTTCTCAGATACGCCCAGAAACTTAATTGGCAATCCGGTAACAGCCCGCATGGATAGGGCAGCACCACCGCGCCCATCACCATCAATTCTAGTTAAAATCAAACCGGTTAATTCCAGGCGATCATGAAACCTCTGGGCAGTTTCCACAGCATCCTGGCCGGTCAACGCATCGGCCACCAACAAAGTTTCTGTGGGCTTGGCGGCATTTGAGATCGCCGCAACTTCGGCCATCAATTCGTCGTCAATACTAGTACGCCCGGCTGTGTCCAAAATCACCACATCAAAGCCGCCTTGGCGGGCGTGCTTCATGGCACGCTGGGCGATTTGCACCGGAAACTGGCCAGCAATAATCGGCAGGCTCTCAACTTCTGCCATCATTGCCAATTGCGCCAATTGCTCCATCGCAGCCGGGCGGCGAGTATCTAATGAAGCCAGAAGAACTTTTTTGTTAAATTTGGTACGCAAGCGCAGCGCGATTTTTGCCGACGTGGTAGTTTTACCAGAGCCTTGTAATCCTGCCATCAATATCGCAACTGGCGGTGTGGCTGCCAAATTGATCGAAGGTGTGACTTCTTCATTGCCTCCGAGCATATCAACCAAAGCATCATGAACGACTTTGATCATTTGTTGGCCTGGAGTAACCGAACGCAGAACCTTATCGCCGATGGCTTCGGCTTCGACTTTAGTGATGAAGTCTTTTACCACAGGCAAAGCAACATCGGCCTCAAGTAAAGCGATGCGCACTTCTCGAAGCGCGACTTTTACGTCTTTTTCTGACAGAGAACCACGTCCGGTAAGGCGATCAAATACGCCGCCTAACTGTTCGGTTAAATTGTCAAACATTCATCATTTCCATTCATCAAGGGCAAGCCCATTTCACCACAAACAGCAAAAACGACCCCACTGAGCAAGTCTTTGCCGAGTGGAGGCTCCGCTTGTCTCCCCCCGTAAATTATGGGATGTACAACCAGAGGCGTCGTCTGACGCTGATGTAATTGGGGGGCTGTAGCCGCTAATCAGTAATCCGTCAACGATAAACCTGACCCTAGTCTCATCTTGACTTGTTACGCGCTATTCATCCTTGTTTTCTTGTTGAGCTTGGCTCAATAGCATTAAAACCATTTCTGGATCGCTGGTTTGTCCCTGATAAATACGTAACAACTGCTCACAAGAAGGATAAAGTGGTCGGGATTTTTCCGGATCAAGGTAAACTGGCTTGCCAGCATAACAGTCAATCACCTGCTCCATAGCCGCTCTAGAAAGGGAGTTTGAAGGCGACCGGGATGCAGTACCTACCGGCTGCACCCCGGTAAATGCTGGCTCTAAATTCGCATCTAACATCGAGTTTGATGGCTGCGGCCTGTCAATAGCACGAACCATCAAAACATACGAACCCAGTACCAAGGCCAAACCAAGCAGAAATGTAGCAATTAATCCCTTCATGAACGCAAGCTTACCTGAATGGTCAAAAAAAATAAACCTTCAAGAAAAATTGTGAACGCTGTTCACTTTCTGAAAGAAGTGCGCTAACTTTGCTTGAGATTCATGACCACCAGCCTGTTTCGAGAAGGAAACCCAATGTCTTTACGCGATATCTATGCTGTTCCAAATGTTGATGCCAGTTGGCACGTTCCACAAACCTATGACGGAATTTTTGACTTCGAGTTTGATAAGGGCCGCGACACACTGATGCACCTGTACCAAAAGGGCAAGGACATGCAGTGGGATGCACTAAAACGCGTTGACTGGGATTTGGAGCTGGATCCTGAAAATCCGATGGAAATGCCGTTGGAAGCCAATGCACTTTACGGCACTCCATTATGGGATAAATTATCCAAAAAAGACCGGATAGAATTGCTGACCCACGGCCAAGCATGGAACATTTCGCAATTCTTACAAGGCGAACAAGGGGCGCTGATTTGTGCCTCCAAAATCGTTACCCAAGTACCGACCATGGATGCCAAGTTTTATGCCGCCACCCAAACCATGGACGAAGCTCGTCATATCGAAGCATACCAAAAACTGCTAGGTAAATTTGGCGTTGCCTATCCGATGACCCAACCATTACAGGAACTAATCAATAGCGCGCTACGCGACAGCCGTTGGGATATTACCTATTTGGCCATGCAAATCGTCATCGAAGGGCTGGCATTGGCTGCCTTTGCCACTATTCGTGATGTATCGCAAAATCCATTGGCGCAACAAGTCAACGCCTATGTAATGCAAGACGAAGCCCGCCATGTGATGTTCGGACGATTGTCCTTGCGCGATTATTACCCACAACTTAGCGATGCCGAGCGTGATGAGCGTGAAGAATTTCTGGTAGAAGCCTGCTATCATATGCGCGATCGTTTTCAGGGCCGGGAAATCTATGAACGCCTTGGCCTTCCCGTCGAAGAATGTATTGCTTATGGCGAAAATTCCGAAACCATGAAAATGTTCCGCACCTTCTTATTTCAACGGATTGTGCCGGTGGTCAAAGATATTGGTCTTTGGGGGCCACGCATCCAAAAAGCTTATACAGACATGGGCGTAATCGGATTTGCTGATTTGGACGTGGATGCCTTGCACGACCAAGACGACAGCATTGCCAAGGACTTTGATGCTAGGCAAGGTTATGTGGATTCAGTAATTCAAGAAGGTAAAGGCGAAGCAGCGGAATAATTTTGTATTATCTCTAACTAGAATTACACAGCAATACCAAGCTCAGCGCACAGGCGGGCTCCAATATCACCGCCATCTCCAGTCAAGCGTTGGTCTAGTATTGTGTGCAAAGCTGCGCAAAGTTGCATCACTCTAGGTACATCCTCGCGGGTAGGCTGATTTACTGACCGGGACACCTCACACAAAGCGTTGCCGATTGTAGTTATCAGATCATAACCAAATGTCTGTCCTTGGCCTTTGAAATTATGAGCAAGAGAGAAAATCTCCTCCATCACAGCATTCCAAGCTTCATCCTCTTCAGTTTGCTGAATTTTTTGTACAAGCTCCAACAAGCGACTAGCATCCTTACATGCATCCTGAGCATACTCCTCGCCCATATTGGCCAAGGCTGCTGCCGCCATATCAGCCATATCGGCCAATTCATCCGGTAATTCAAACTCGTCATCGAACATGACAAAACCCGCTTCAAATTGAAACGTAGCTTATGATGGTTTTGTTAATATCCAGCTAAAACCAGTGCAAATTACTGTTATTGGTTTTTAGAGAAAATAGTTTCTGGTAATTCTTGAGCGCGACTCTGATCCAAATAACGCGCTGAAATTGGCCTTTGATCTGAGCCCAATTCAATTAAAAGCGGGTTGCCGGTGGGTATCTCCACATGAACAATTTTGTCATCGGCCACAGCAAACAAATATTTTATCAACGCACGCAAAGAATTGCCATGGGCCGAGATCAACAGGTCTTGCCCCTTGGCCAATTCTGGCTCGATCTGCGCTTGGTAATAAGGCAATGCTCGCTCTAGCGTCATTTTTAGTGATTCCGCGGCAGGCAATACATCGCGCGGAAGCCCGGCATATCTGCGATCATTACACGGGTTCAACGGATCATCCCACTTCATGGCCGGCGGCGGAATATCATAAGACCGGCGCCAAATATGTACTTGTTCGCTCCCATGTTTTTCAGCAGTTTCGGCCTTATCAAGTCCAGTTAATCCGCCATAATGACGCTCATTGAGACGATAATCCTTAGTCACCGGCAACCAGCAATTATCCATTTGCGCCAAAGCCAGCCAAAGCGTACGAATGGCCCGGGTTTGTACCGAACAAAACGCTTGATCGAATTCCAAGGCACTTTGCGCCAACAGATCCCCGGCCTTTTTTGCTTCAGCCTCGCCAGTTTCAGTTAAATCCACATCGACCCAACCGGTAAAGCGATTGGCCAAATTCCACTTACTTTGGCCGTGACGAAGCAAGACAAGTGTTGGCATTGGTTTTTCCTTGTATTTAGCTGCTAGAATCAAGCTTGAGCAAAATCAGACTTGCGCCCGGCGCTGTCAATTGGCAATACCAAACAAACTGATCTGTGGAGAGCGATTTCATGCAAGCGCCAAAATCCGAGCTAAAGCCAAATACACTGGCCTTTGAAACTGAGGCGCTGGTAAAGCCCACTGGTTTTCGCGAATATGATGCCAGATGGTGGTTTGGTCGCCCGGATTCTGCCCGCGCCCCCGAGATTAATTTGCTGGGTATTCAAGCGTTAGGACTTGGCCTTGGCACGTTAATTCATGAACTTGGAAAATCACCTGAAATAGTAGTTGGCCAAGATTATCGCAGCTATTCGACCTCGATAAAACAGGCGTTGATTGTGGGTCTAATGAGCGCCGGCATCAAGGTGCATGACATTGGTTTGGCGCTGTCGCCTACCGCTTATTTTGCTCAGTTTGATTTGGGTGTGGATTGCGTGGCCATGGTCACTGCCAGCCATAATGAGAACGGCTGGACCGGGGTTAAAATGGGTGTGGAACGACCGCTTACCTTTGGCCCCGAAGAAATGGGCCGCTTAAAAGAAATCGTACTTGGCGCGACGGGTAAAACCCGAAGCGGCGGCAGCTATGTTCACCAAGAAGCCGTGCGCGATCGCTATATGGCTGACCTTACCGCCAACACCAAGTTCACCCGGCGCTTAAAAGTCGTGGCCGCCTGTGGCAATGGCACCGCAGCAGCATTTGCGACACAAGTCTTGCAAGAAGCTGGTGTTGAGGTGATCCCAATGGATTGCACATTGGATCACAGTTTTCCCAATTATAACCCCAATCCTGAGGACATGAAAATGCTGCACGCGATGGCGGCCAAAGTCCGTGACAGTGGCGCTGATCTAGCGCTTGGCTTTGATGGCGATGGCGATCGCTGCGGCGTGGTTGATAATACCGGCGAAGAAATTTTTGCCGATAAAGTAGGGGTAATGCTGGCCAGAGATCTATCTACACAATTTCAGAACGCAGTGTTTGTAGCGGATGTAAAATCTACCGGCATTTATGCAATGGATCCGGTTTTGTCCGCAAACGGCGCCAAAACTGACTATTGGAAAACCGGACATTCTTATATCAAGCGCCGCACGACTGAGCTGGGCGCGGTCGCTGGCTTTGAGAAATCCGGGCATTATTTTTTCCGCCCGCCCATAGGCCGCGGTTATGATGATGGTTTGGTTACCGCCTTAGCTATTTTGGCAATGTTGGATCGCAACCCAGATAAATCGATGGCTGACCTCAAAGATGATCTGCCCAAAACTTGGGCTTCACCATCGATGGCCCCGGCGTGCGCCGACGAAGAAAAATACGCGGTAGTGGAAAAAATTACTGCCAAGGTCGAGGCGGATTTTGCTGCGGGCAAGAAGGTATTGGGCCAAAAAATGATCTCGGTGGTCACCGTGAACGGCGTTCGTTTTACCATTGAAGACGGCACATGGGGGCTGGTTCGCGCCTCGTCCAATACCCCTAACTTGGTGGTGGTGGTGGAAAGTCCAACTTCCCACGACAATATGGTGGCAATGTTTCATCACATCGAAACCTTGCTCGCCAATCATCCACAAGTCGGTGAATTTGATCAAAAAGTTGGCTAATGGTTTTTGGTGACAAACCGTTTCATTTTAAGGCTATGTCCCAAAATAGTAAAACTTGCTGCCGGACGGGGTTCAAACCCCGTCTGTTGGTTTCAATTTACTAAACTACTTTTGAAGCGAAGGTTAAAATATTTCGGACGGGGTTCAAACCCCGCCCGGCAATTTAGGTAAATAGACTTGCTGGTTTTGGTTCTTGCCTAAGCATAAACGCCGGGTTTAAGAGTTGTGTTTTTTTACACCCTAGCATTCAAATCCATTAACAAACCCGTGATTCTACAGATACCGCAGATACAACAAATATAGACCCTCGAAGAAATTTTTCACACCAATCAGTTTTTTCGAGTGGCGCGGGAAAATATTCCACATTGGCGGTTTGTCATCGCTGGCAGCATGCAGCCACAAGGCATCATTTTCCATGTTCAAGATACAAGAAAGCTCAAAACGATAGGTGTGCGAAGGTGCCTCGCCCTTTAACACTTGCTGCATGTTTTCAGCCGCTGCCTCAGAGCGCAATTGCGCCATATGGGCCTGATGCGGAACCCAAGGCGGTGGGTTTTCATGATTGCCACAATCGCCCGCGGCAAAGACGTTTTTCAGACCTTTTACTTGGCCAAATTTATCAACGTCGATATGACCGCCAACCGATACCGGCAGACAGGTTTTTTTGATCCATGTCGGTGCCGTGATCCCGGGGGTGAACAGCACTAGATCAGCTTTTCTAAACGTGCCGTCAGCGTCCTTCATGCCGCCTTCGACAAATTCCGCCGGTTCATAGCCATAATTCAGGATAATTCCGCGCTCCAGCAAGCGATCTGTAATTGCACCCTTATCATCCGGCGGGATGTTTGGGGAAAACAGATGAATTTCAAATTTGTCCCGCACGCCTTTGGCTTTTAGCGCATAGTCCAAAAGACAGGCACATTCATACATTTGTCCGCCGCGACCGGCAACAAAGCCGTCGCGCTTGTTGAGCTTAAATCCGACATAAATTATGCCCTCGTCTAGTTCATTTAACCGATCCATGAACGTATTCATGGCATCGGGGCCGCTGCATGGTGATAAGGTATGCGCTGCGGTTCCGGGAATATCATCAACCATGAAGGCGGGGCCAATGCCGACAAACAAGGCGTCGTTATCATACCGACCCTTTGTGGTCAGAACGGTTCGGCCCTCGTCCTGAATATCGATCACTTGATCATCAACAAAACGAATATTCCTGCGCCATAACCAGGAACGTATATCAACAGTGATTCCCTTTTTGCTTTTCTTGCCAATGATAAACTCAGGAATCGCTGGAAAGTATATAAATTTACCATTGCCAATCAGGGTGATCTCATAGCGAGAATGCAGCCGCCGCAAAAAGAATGCAAAAAACGGAAATACCGGCAATACTAAAAACGCCCCTGCAAAAAATAGTGACGCAAAGCCATTGCCAATAATGGTGATTTTTTTCTTCATCATATCCTAGAATCCAAATTATCCATTTTCATAAAACTAGTACAGCCTTGCAGCATTGCAAGCGCCAATGCATAGATCACGGTGACACATATCGGAAACAAACAAAAGCCTGAGCTAACAAGCAGAAGTGGGAGTTTGGCCTATGCACGAAAATATGCCTACATGTTTTGTCTTTTGAGAACTCAACAGCGCAAGTTTCAACATGAGGAAAACTACTACATTTTCGCAATTGCGTCTGCGATTTGCGTAATCGCCGCCTTCGCCTGATCTTCATGCTCAGCTTCAGCCATGATCCGAATTAAAGGCTCGGTTCCAGATGCCCGCACCAAAATCCGACCCTGTTCGCCCAACTTTTGAGTTTGCTCCGCGATAGCTGCCTTTACCTGTTCATCCTCAAGCGGTTTGCCGCCGCCAAAAGTAACATTTTGCAATAATTGCGGGTTGGAGCAAAAAGGCTTCAAATGGCGACTTGCCAAATCTCCTGAAGCGGCAAGTGAAAGCAGCGGCAACAACCCAGAGATTAATCCATCGCCTGAAGGTAAGAATTCCGGCAGCAAGATATGACCGGATTGCTCGCCGCCCAAATTAGCATCCAATTCACTCATTCGGGCCGCCACATGGCGATCTCCAACCGCCGTGCGCTCCAAGCGCACTCCGATTGAAGCCAAATATACTCCCAGCCCCATATTCGACATAATTGTTGCCACCACACACTGGCCGCGCAATTTGCCGCTTGCCTGCCAATCCGTAGCAAGTCGCGCCAATATCTGATCACCATCAATAAGCGCGCCGGTCTCGTCCACCAAGATCACCCGATCGGCATCGCCATCAAAGGCTATTCCAGCATCTGCGCCGTGTGCAATCACTTGCGCTTGCAAGTCTTCTGGGTAGGTCGAGCCACAGTTTTGATTGATATTGTCCCCATCAGGTTGATAGTTAATTGCAATCACCTCGGCTCCGGCTTCCGCCAGCAGTTCCGGTGCCAAATAGCAAGCCGAACCATTGGCGCAATCCACCACTAGTTTTAGTCCACTAAGCGACCTGCCTGCCATGAGATGCCGAACTTTATTTCGATAAGTATTGCCGATCTCCATATCCACGCAATCATGATGTGATGCAGGCAAGTCCACCTCGTCAATATGGGACGGGTCATTAAGTATTTGTTCGATTTCCTTTTGCTGGGTATTGGAAATTTTTCCGCCGCCAAATGCAAACAATTTAATACCGTTGTCAGTGGCTGGATTATGCGAAGCAGTAATCATCACCCCCATTTGTGATCCGGTGGTTTTGACCGCCAGCGAAACCGCAGCGGTTGGTAATACACCACCAAGTTTCACCTTTGCACCAGCCCTAATCAGACCAGAGCAAATGGCCGATTCCAAGTTTTTACCAGAACCGCGCGTATCTCTGCCGATCAAGACTATTCCATTTTTTGCCAACACACGCCCGGCAGCAAAACCGATCCGGAAAATTGATTTCTCCTCAATAGGATGCTGTCCCACAAGCCCGCGCACGCCGTCGGTTCCAAACTTAATTGCTTTCATCTTCCTCTTTTCCCTAACATTAAACTACGCCTATACCCCAAAGCGCAGCTCTGATAGAACTCTGTACTGTTGCCACAAGCACACAAGCACTTTAAATGCAAATGAAATGCTTAATGGCAACAGGTTTCAGTCGATGAAAAAAATCAAAAAAGCCGTATTACCAGTAGCAGGGTTTGGTACTCGGGTTTTACCTGCTACCAAATCTATACCCAAAGAAATGCTGCCAGTAGTTGATCGCCCGGCTATTGATTATGTAGTGGCTGAGGCCATTGAGGCCGGTATCGAGCATATTGTATTTATTACCGGGCGCGGTAAAGGTGCTATTGAGGATCATTTTGACCGGGCGTTTGAGCTGGAAGCCAGCCTCATACAAAAGGAAAAAACCGGGATTCTGACCGAACTTCATGAGCACCTACCTAAAGCCGGCTCCATGAGTTTTGTACGCCAGCAATCACCTTTGGGGCTAGGACATGCCATCTGGTGCGCCAGAGACATTATTGGTGATGAACCATTTGCAGTTTTGCTGCCTGATGTGTTGATCAAGGGCAAACCGGGCTGTTTAGCGCAAATGGTCAAAGTATTTAATCAAACTGGCGATAACATTATCGCAGTAGATGAAATACCAGAACAAGACGTAGACAAATACGGAGTAATCGACCCTGCCTCACGCGACGGCAATCTGTTTAGGATGCGGGCCATGGTGGAAAAACCAAAAGTAGGAAGCGCTCCGTCAAACCTGAAGATAACTGGACGCTATATTTTACATCCGGAAATTTTTGGTCTTTTAGAAGATCAACGCGCCGGAGCTGGCGGCGAGATACAACTTACCGATGCAATGGCCAGGATGATGAAGGATCAAAGATTTACCGCGCTAAAATACCAAGGTATGGATTTTGATTGCGGCGATAAACTTGGTTATTTGCGGGCGATTACCCATTTTGCTCTCGATCATGATGATTTAGGGACCGGCGCCAGAAAAATTTTTAAAACAGCATTAGAACAAAATTAATAGGGAGTGACCAAAGCGGTCATAAGAAAAAACATGCGGGTATTGATACTGGGTGGTGATGGGTTTTGCGGTTGGCCAAGTGCTTTGCATCTATCAGCAGCTGGCCATGATGTTACGGTTGTTGATAATCTATCCAGACGCAATATCGACAATGAATTGGAAGTAAGTTCACTTACCCCTATCCGCCCGATGAATGAGCGGATCAAAGCTTGGCACGAAGTCTCGGGCAAGAACATATCATTTATTCGCATGGATGTGGCCAAAGAATATGGAGCCTTGCTGTCATTGCTGCGCGAGCTAAAACCCAACAGCATTATTCATTTCGCCGAACAGCGAGCCGCTCCTTATTCTATGAAATCCGCATGGCACAAGCGCTATACAGTTGATAATAATCTAAATGCCACCAACAATATTCTTGCTGCCATTGTAGAAGCTGAAATTGATGCGCATCTGGTACACTTAGGCACTATGGGAGTTTATGGGTACGGCACCGCCGGCGCAAAAATACCCGAAGGTTATCTGACGGTGAAGTTCGAAGACGAACGAGGGAAATTGGTAGAGAAGGAAATACTGTATCCGGCTAACCCTGGATCTATCTACCATATGACTAAAACACAGGATCAATTATTCTTTGCTTTTTATAATAAAAACGACAAAATACGAATTACCGATCTGCATCAGGGAATTGTCTGGGGCACCCAAACCAATCAAACCAGAAAAGACGAGCGCCTCATCAACCGGTTTGACTATGATGGTGATTATGGCACGGTTTTAAACCGATTTCTGATGCAAGCTGCTGTAGGCTACCCACTCACAGTTCATGGCACCGGCGGACAAACCAGAGCATTTATTCACCTTCAAGACACAGTGAAGTGCATTGAGATAGCCGTAAATAATCCACCTAAAAAAGGCGAACGGGTCTGTATTTACAATCAGATGACCGAAACTCATCGGGTACGCGATCTGGCCAATATGATTGCCAAAAAAACCGGTGCTAGAATTGCCAATGTCGAAAACCCGCGTAATGAAGATGCAGAAAACGATCTGTTGGTAGAAAACAGCAGATTACTTGGACTAGGCCTTACTCCGATCACACTGGAACAAGGGTTAATGGACGAAGTTTCGCAGATTGCTCGCAAATATGCATCACGCTGTGATCAGTCAAAAATACCATGTGTTTCGTATTGGAGTCGGTCAGGAAAAGCACCGTTGAATAAATCGCCGTAATTTTTTTTCAAGTGATACGGGTTGATTTTTAGTCACATCCCTATATAGGGCAGGGCAAGACGACGTTACTGCTCCAATTTCAAGGATCCGACTTTAGATTTCACTTCCTTTGCGGATTTGCCAACTGACAATCATTTCTGTCAGCTTCTAGAGAACCCAAGACCTTTATTTACGGACTTTACTGAACTCTTAAGTCCGCCCGATACAAATCGGGCAATTACTTCTAGATGCTAAGGAATGCATACAATGACTACAGGTACTGTTAAATGGTTTAACGCCACTAAAGGCTACGGCTTCATCTCTCCAGACGAAGGCGGAAACGACGTGTTTGTTCACATCACCGCCTTGGAAAAAGCTGGCATTGCCGGCCTTAATGACGGCCAAAAAGTAAACTACGAAATTGTCACTAACCGTGGCAAACAAGCCGCTGACAATATCGAGTTGGCTGACTAAATTTGCTCTGCTCGGTTTTGAGTAGACCAATTTTGTTTTGAAGAACCCGAAGGCAATACCTGCTTTCGGGTTTTTTATTATATCAACCCGGCACCTTTAGCCCACTGAGTATAGGTTCCGCTTTTTCGAACCTGCAAATCCGCATCGGACGGTTTTTCAAACAATGGCTTGGGTTCAATACCAGCGCCATCCAATACCCGGTTCATAAAATTAAACAAAGCACAAATTAAAGTCGCATCATACAATGCTTCCTCGCTCCACCCCGCATCAAAAACCGCTTTGCTATCAGTCGAGATAATTTTAGCTGGTGACAAAGTTAATTTACGCAAAAAAGCAAACAAAGGACGATATTTCTTCTCAATATCCGCGCTTTGCTCATCGGCGACCAAGGCATCAATCAATGCCTCATCCACGCCAAACGCTTTAGCCATTAACCTATGCGCACCAAAACAAAAGTCACAAGCATTTAGTCCTGAAACAAAGGCTGCAATTAATTCACGTTCTGCAGTTGAAAGTTCACTGCTATCGTCGCGCAAAATTTGATCATGCAAAGATATTAACGGCGCAATACCGCGCGGAAACCGGCTAAACAATTCTTCCAATTTAGCCTCAGCAGGCAAAGATGGGTAATGGGTCATGGTTTTATTTGACTCCGCAGGAAATTCCAGTTCCGGAAATGCCGCAATATCCGTCAGGGTTCTTTGCCAAATATTGCTGATGGTATTCTTCGGCCAGCCAGAATTTGGCACCGGTAATAATTTTAGTAGTTATCGGGCCAAAACCTTTTGCCTTTAGCAAAACTTGCGCCTGTTGCAATGAATTTTGCGCCCGCTTTGCTTGATCTTTAGTCTCGACGAAAATAGCCGATCGATATTGAGAGCCGACATCATTTCCCTGTCTATCCCCTTGAGTGGGATCATGACTTTCCCAAAAAACCGCCAGCAGTTCTTCAAGGGTAATCTTGGCTGGATCAAATACCACTTGCACCGTTTCCGCATGACCAGTATGGCCCTGACAGAGACTGGTATAGTCTGGATCAATCATTTCGCCGCCTTGATAGCCAACCATGGTCACATAAACCCCGTTCAACTCCCAGAACAAGCGCTCTGCGCCCCAAAAGCAGCCCATGGCAAAACCAACTTCCTGCAGATATTCAGGCCAAGGCGGCAATAAATCACGACCACTTAGAAAGTGGACTATTTTGGAATCAGACATCTAAAGAAGCACTTCTCCTCATTTGTCGGCTGAGAAAGACCAGTAACAAACAAAGCAGCAGCAGCGACAGAGGCCAAATCCATAAACCTCCCAAATACCCGCTCATTATACCTGCCTCAGCAAACGTGTGAAAAGCTTGCTCACCACGCAACACTGAGCGCCAAATACCCGCGCCGAACAAAATACCGTTCGCTACCAATCCCAAAGCCAAAAACACGCGAACCACTGCTATTTCCTCAAAGTAAAAAACCAAATCAGAACTTAACCCGGCAAATCCCGCCTGTCATCTAGCTCGCGCAAATGTGAAAATCGACGACAACCATAAAAGCATGCCATAATCGCTTTATTTGCTGTAATCCAGTTTGCACTTGCGCCATTGTGCTTTATAAAGCCGCCGGCAATCAAGGTGAGGTGGCCGAGTGGTCGAAGGCGCACGCTTGGAAAGCGTGTGTGCGTTAATAGCGTACCGTGGGTTCGAATCCCACTCTCACCGCCAGCCATTTTGTGGTTTCAAATAACAAACTATATGCATCAGAAATAGTCCAGACATTGCGGGGGTTAACGCAATTGGTGAACTCAAGTCTTGTGTCATTGTCGGCTCCTCTCCTGCTGTTTGGTCCCGCATAATCTTGCTGGCTCCATGATTACTACCACCTTGACCATTACGGATACTCTATAAAAGAATTGCGGCGGCACAACTTGAGAGCCAGCGCAAGAATGGTTGTTGCCATTGGAAAAGTCGTTTAGACAATACTGGAGTACACCTAAAACGGCACCAAAATGGGAGCAGGCATATAAACTTTTTATGTTCCATTCCGATCCTGAAATCGCTTGTGGCCGCCTGTCTGGCACCACTGCCATTGGCGACCGGCTATGTCGAGGGTGAATATGTCCTGTTGGCGCCGATTGAGGTGGCGCAAGTTCTTGACGTGAAAGTTACCCGTGGGGAACGAATCGCTTCTGGGCAGGAATTGTTTGTGCTTGAACATAGAGATGTAGAAATTGCACTTGCAAAAGCACAGGCAACGCTTTCGCTCGCTGAAAGTAAACTGGCGGATCTACAACAAGGTCGCAGGCCTGCGGAAATCTCCGCGATTGAAGCTGCTTTGCGCTCTGCCCTTGTGCAAGCGAAGGAATTGAAACGCGAATTGAAGCGCCAGACGGATCTGCTTCAACGCGGGACGATATCGCGCGGCAAGTACGATCTAGCCAAAACCCAGAGCGACGTCGCAGAGGCCCATGTCGCCGAGATCAAAGCCAATCTGGAGGTGGCTAGGCTTCCCGCGCGCCAGGATGTCATCGCAGCGGCACAGGCAAGTGTGCAACAGGCGCAAACTTTATTGGAGAACGCCGAGTGGCGACTTTCAAAGCGCACGGTCACCGCGACCAGTGATGGCATTATCATTGACGTCATTCGCAACGCCGGTGAAATCGCCGGGCCACAGGCGCCGGTTATTCTGATGCTGCCGGACGGCGCCACAAAATTGCGACTTTACATGCAGGAAAGCTATTTCTCCAGCATCCACTTAGGCAGTGTGCTTAACGTGCATTGTGACGGTTGTGATAAAGGAATAACCGTAGCAGTCAGTTATATTTCGGCAGGCCCTGAATTCACCCCGCCGGTTATCTACTCACTTCAGAATCGGCAAAAACTAGTTTATCTGCTTGAGGCGAAACTGAATGATGAAAGCGATTTGAAGCCTGGTCAAATTGTCAATGTCGATCTGTTCGAGGACGAGAGATGAACGTCATCGACGTTCACGGTCTGGTCAAGCGATATGGCGACAATACCGTCGTCGATCAGGTTTCCATGACGGTGAAGCAGGGAGAAATATCGGGGTTTCTGGGGCCAAACGGATCCGGAAAAACCACGACGATCCGCCTGATGTGCGGGTTATTGACACCGAACGCGGGCGGCGGCACCGTGCTCGGGATGGATTTGAAACGCGATCAATTGAAAATCAAGCGTGAAGTCGGGTACATGACGCAGAAGTTTTCCTTTTACGAGGACATGTCGATCTGGGAAAACCTGATGTTTGTCGCTCGCCTGTATCAACTGCACCCGGCAGAACGGGCAGTGCGGGATACGTTGGAAAATCTTGGCCTAAGTGCGCGTCAGCATCAACTTGCCGGCAATCTTTCCGGTGGCTGGAAACAGCGGCTGGCACTGGCAGCTTGTATCATGCACAAACCCAAACTTTTGTTGCTAGACGAGCCAACCGCAGCAGTTGATCCGCTGGCACGGCGTGAATTCTGGGGCGAAATACACGCTCTTGCGGCAGATGGCGTGACAGTGCTTGTGTCGACCCATTACATGGACGAGGCCGAACTGTGTAACCGGATCAATTACATCTCTTATGGCAAGCTGTTGACCAGCGGCACGGTGGCGGATGTTATAGCCAATGCAAATCTGACCACATTCGTCATTAAGGGCGATGACGCTTCGCAGGTAGCCCGCTTGCTGGCCGGCAAGCCGGGCGTTGATCAAGTGGCCCCATTTGGCAATACGCTGCATGTAGTTGGGCGCGACACCAAGGCGCTCAAGGAATCAGTGAACGATGCGATTGCCGGGCGCAAGCTGACCGCCCATGTTGGCGAAACCAGCCTTGAAGACGTCTTTATCCAGTTTGTGACCCACGCAGAAAATGACGCGGCATGAGAAACTGGTTCTCATTCACCCGCCTTGGTGCCTTGTTGATCAAAGAGCTGATCCAGATGCGCCGCGACCGGATCACCTTTGCCATGATGCTGGGTGTACCGCTGATGCAACTTGTTCTATTTGGTTTCGCGATTAACAATGACCCCAAGGAATTGCCCGCAGCATTGGTGACGACAAGTCAGGATCGATTTACCCGGTCCATGGTCTCGGCTCTTGAAATTACCGGATATTACCGGTTTAACCATATTGTTGACAGTCAGGTAGAAGCCGAAAGGCTGATCGAAAATGGCACGGTTTCCTTTGTCGTAACCATTCCGTCCGATTTCACCAAAAGGGTACTGAAAAACGACAAGCCACAGATTCTGATCGAGGTTGACGGCACTGACCCCGCCGTTGCTTCTGGTGCTATTTCGACCCTAAGTACGGTTGCTGCAAATGCCCTGAATCGAGAAATCGGGGGAAATGGCACGGACTCACGGCAATTGGAAGTCGTCGTTCATCGACGATATAACCCTGAAGGTATTACCCAATATAACATCGTGCCGGGATTGCTGGGTGTCATTTTGCAAATGACCATGGTCATGATGACGTCAATGGCGCTTACTCGCGAGGTTGAACGCGGAACCATGGAGAACTTGCTGGCAATGCCCGCCCGTCCGCTCGAGATCATGTTGGGCAAGGTGATCCCGTTTCTGATTGTCGGTTCGGTTCAAGTACTAGTGGTGTTGCTAGCCGCCAAACTCTTGTTCGGCGTTCCGTTTGTCGGCTCGATTGTACTTTTATTGAGCGGAATTTTCATATTCGTCTTTGCGCTGGTTCTGCTTGGCTATGCGTTTTCGACATTTGCCAAAACTCAGATGCAAGCGATGCAACTTTCGTTCTTTTACTTCCTGCCATCATTGTTGTTGTCCGGTTTCATGTTCCCGTTTCGGGGCATGCCGCACTGGGCGCAATTCCTCGGCGAGATACTTCCCCTGACGCACTTCTTGCGGATAGTCCGCGCCGTTATGCTCAAAGGGGCTGATCTTGAGGCGGTAAGTAAACCGATGTTTTTTCTAGTTTTGTTTACTTTGGCCTTTGGGCTGCTTGCCATGCTCCGGTTCCGCCGGACCCTCGATTAGCTATCCTCTGTCCTGTGTCGCAACCCTTCGACCGAACGGTTGCGACAGATAATGACTATCGGCTTTCTGGACTCTCTTACTTGCCGCTCCCGGACTCTTAGCTATTGCACGTGACCTCTATGCGAACAGCCGGGGGGTGCTTGGCCCCCGCTGAGAAGAGAAAGTAATTGTGATATGGACTCACATCATTCAAAGTTCTGATCAGGGCAAACTGGGCGGAAGCGGTAGGACAAATAACAACCAACCGTCGTGGATTGGCAAGAGCATGCGATCAAGCATCGAAACGGTAGCGCAAAGAAACATGGTGCGGATGAGAGGGCTAACCTCGAACCGCGCCACGCGCTCAAATAGCAAGCGTCAGCATTGCGATAGCGCAAAAAATATGGTGCGGATGAGAGGACTAACCTCGAACCGCGCCACGCGCTCAAGTAGCAAGCGTCAGCATTGAGATAGCGCAAGAAATATGGTGCGGGCGGGGGGACTCGAACCCCCACGATCATGCGATCTCAGGATTTTAAGTCCTGTGCGTCTACCAATTCCGCCACGCCCGCAATGTGCCTGACAGCATAATGCGCACTATGCAGAAATGTTTGCAAAAGGGAATATCAATTTTGCGCTTAGTCGGGATTTTTTGAACTTGATTGCAGTGTTTCTTGTGCGGCAGCTATTTTTGCGAGCCGAACCAATGAAATAAATTCGGCGCGATAGCCAAAATCATCCTCGCCGCGCCCTTTTTTGGCCAATTTGATCACTTTATCATAGTCGAAAGCACCAATATGAGAATCAGAGCGCAAGATTTGAGCAAAGCCGGCCACTGCGGTTGAAAACTGCACATAATCTGGCGCTTGCTGCATATTGTCGATTTGATCAGCATTGGTGACGGCGCGCTCGATTAGTTTGCTGGTCTTTTGACCCGGTTGTTTGTAGCGAATACGAACATGAGCGATTTCAGCATTCTTGCCCGGTTTTACGGTTTTTTCGCTACCATAGCGCAAGTCTTCGATCATTCTGGCGTCTGAATCCGGCGCAACAATTTCATAGATTGCGGTTACCGAATGCCCTGAGCCAATTTCACCAGCATCAACCTTGTCATTGTTAAAGTCTTCACGTTTTAGCATTCTGGTTTCATAGCCAATCAACCTATATTCAGCTACTCGCTCCGGGTTGAACTCCACTTGAATCTTTACGTCATTGGCTATGGGAAATAGCGCCCCTTGCATGTCTTGCACCAATACTTTGCGTGCTTCGTTTAATGTGTCGATATAAGCAGCATTACCATTTCCGGCTTGCGCAATTTTTTGCATCATTTGATCGTTATAATTGCCACGGCCAAAACCCAGCACTGAGAGATATATGCCGCTGTCTCGTTTGCGGGTTACAAAGTCTTCCAGCCGTTCACCAGAGGTAACCCCAACATTAAAATCGCCATCAGTAGCCAAGATCACCCGATTAATTGCGGCCTTGTCAAAGTTTCGTTCGGCCAAGGAATAGGCCAAGCGTAAACCTTCGCCGCCTGCAGTGGAGCCACCAGCGGTGAGGTTTTCCAAAGCAGCCAGAATCACTTGTTTGTTATCTCCAGAAGTTGGCGGCAGAATCATGCCCGCAGCCCCGGCATAGACCACAATTGAAACACGATCCCTCGCATTCATTTGATCGACCAACAGTAACATCGCCTTTTTGGCTAAGCCCAAACGATCTGCATTGCGCATGGAACCTGACACATCGAGCAGGAATACCAAATTGGCGGCCGGACGATTTTCAGGTTTTACGTCATAACCTTGAATACCGATGTGTAACAATTGCGCGCCGGAATTCCACGGGCTTGGGCTTAAGCTGATGTTCGTTGAAAATGGAGTGTTTTTGTCTTCGGGCAGTGGATATTGATAATCAAAATAATTGATAAATTCTTCGACTCGCACTGCATCTGTGGGCGGTAGAGTGCCTTGGTTTAAAAATCGTCGCGCATTGGCATAAGAGGCGGTGTCGACATCAATCGAGAATGTAGAAACTGGTTCTTTGGATACTAACTTTACCGGATTATTTTTCTCATCAGAGTATTTGTCGCGATCCAGCGTCGGTAAAGGTTTTTCTTGCACAACCTGTGGGGAGGGTGACATGCTCTCAACACGGGCTAAATACCCCATTGCAGCTCTAGGCTTGAATTTCATACTGTTGTGATTTCTCTTGGTCCCAGAAACTATGATTTGATCGGTCTGATCTTCGTGTTCGACTGTCGGATTTTCGGTTTGGCAGGCACTAAGAAGAAAAACTCCTGAAATTCCGATTGCTAAAAACCGCTGCATGATGATCTCCCATATTTGTTTTGTCTGGCAAGGTTGAGTGGGCAAAGTGTGTAAAACAAGTTGCAATTGCGGCAGCTTCTAGACATTTATGATCTGTTGTTAGGGCAAACAGCTAAACTGATAATCTAGGATGATAGGAAAATAAACTTGAACAAACCGGATACATTGCCAGTTTTATATTCGTTTCGCCGTTGTCCTTATGCAATCCGGGCGCGGATGGCATTGCTGTATGCGGATCAACAAGTTCAACTTCGCGAAGTTTGGTTACGTCATAAACCCAAAGAGCTAATATTACTTAGTCCCAAAGCTACGGTTCCAGTTCTGGTATTGGCAGACGGCACGGTTTTGGAAGAAAGTTTAGAGATCATGCTTTGGGCTTTGGGGCAAAATGACCCAAAACACATTTTACCAAATACTAAGCAGGGATTGACTGAAATGCTGGAGTTGATCGAGATAAACGATACAGAGTTTAAAGCGCAGCTTGATGGTTATAAATATGCGGGCAAAGAACAAGTTAAGCTAGCAGAACAACACCGCGCCGCCGGGTTTGATTTCCTACAAAACCTAGATGTACGCCTACAAAATACTGGGTTTTTATTCGGGCAGAGTCAGTCTGTGGCAGATTTAGCTATATTTCCATTTGTTCGGCAATTCGCCGGGGTAAATCAAGATTGGTTTACAAGCGAGGCTCCAAAAACTGTTCAAAATTGGCTGCAAGAATTTGTGCAGTCTCCAGAATTTTCCCATGTGATGCAGAAACTAGAATTTTGGACCCTTAAGCAAACGCCCAGCCTGTTTCCACAAAACGAGAACGATTTAAATGAAATTTGATCCGCCATTAGCAAAAGGCATTTTGCAAAAACGCTATAAGCGATTTTTGGCTGATGTTAAAACTGAAACCGGCGAAATAATTACCGTGCATTGTGCCAATCCTGGCTCGATGCTTGGACTAATTGAGCCGGGCAATCGGGTTTGCTATTCCGATAGTCAAAATCCGAAACGCAAACTTCCCATGAGCCTAGAGATGATTAAAGTTGACGGTATGTGGGTTGGCATCAACACTCATTTGGCTAATCGCTTGGCTGAAGCTTCGATTAAGGATGGCCAAATTCCGACGCTAGACGGCTATACGAGCTTGTGCCGCGAGGTGAAATACGGCGAAAATAGCCGCATAGATTTACTGCTAGAAAACGAGGGTCGCCGCCCCTGTTACGTGGAAGTCAAAAGCGTGACTTTATCTAGACAACCCGGTTTGGCTGAATTTCCCGACAGCGTAACCACACGCGGAACCAAGCACCTTAATGAGTTAATGGCCCAAGTCAAAGACGGTGCCCGAGCCGTGCAATTGTTTGTAATACAGCGCGGTGATTGCCAAAGATTCTCCCCTGCCGGTGATATTGATCCTACCTATGCCGAAGCACTGATAAAAGCTCGCAACGCCGGGGTTGAAATTTTGGCATTGGCTTGCCAAATTTCACCAACTGGCATTCGTATTGAACAGCCAGTTTCTGTGGAGCTGTCATGACCTTCCAACCGACCTGGGACCTGCCGGAGCCGTTTTTGCACCGGGTTGTAGCCAAAGCCGAGCACATTGATTTGTTCGGCCATGTCAACAATTCCATTTACAATCATTGGCTCGATGAAAGCGCTTGGGCGCATTGGAATAGTTTTGGCTTAAACCCCGAAGATTGCGCCAAAGCCCGGCGAGGCATGGCAGTCATTCGGTCCGAATCCGACTATTTGCAAGCCTGCTATGAGGGCGATGAGCTTATTGTTGCAGTATGGGTTACTGCATCAGATGGCAGACTACGCGCTGAACGAAACTACCAAATTTGCCGAGCTGATACCGGAGCCACAGTATTTCGAGCCAAGTGGAAATTGATCTGCATCAATCTAGACAATGGCCGCCCCGCGCGTATGAGTAAGGAACTAAGAGAACATTACCGGGTCTTGGACGCGGTATCGGAACAATTAGCTGGGTGAAATAAATATGTACAGCGAAGCAGACCAAGCACCACAGGGCCGCGGCACCACGATCCGTCTACATGACAAGGCTGGCTTTGCCGGCATGCGCGCTGCTGGAAAGTTAGCAGCGGAGTGTTTGGATATGCTGGCCCCTTATATGGTGCCCGGAGCAATTACCGATGACCTGGATAAGCTAGCACGAGAATTCATGCTTGATAATGGAGCGCTTCCAGCTTGTCTGTTTTATCGAGGATATACCAAAACCTTATGCATCTCTACCAATCATGTAGTCTGTCATGGCATTCCATCATCCAAAGCTCTAAAAAATGGTGATATTGCCAATGTCGATGTGACCCTGATTTTGGATGGTTGGCATGGCGACACCTCTCGCATGTTTGCAATCGGGGAAACTAAACGCAATGCCAGACGGTTAGTTGATGTAACTTATGAAGCTCTGCTGCGCGGCATTGCCGAGGTTAAACCCGGTGCAAAACTTGGCGATATTGGTGCCGCCATCCAAGAATATGCCGAAGAAAATCGCTGTTCAGTTGTGCGTGATTTTTGCGGTCATGGGCTGGGTCGGGTATTTCATGACAACCCTAACGTTCTTCATTACGGAACTCGTGGAACTGGCACCGAATTACGCGAAGGCATGTTTTTCACCATTGAGCCAATGTTGAATTTAGGTAAACCATCGGTAAAAATTTTAAGTGATGGCTGGACTGCTGTAACCCGTGACAAATCCCTGTCAGCCCAATTTGAACACTCCCTGGGGGTAACTGCCGACGGAGTAGAAGTGTTCACAACATCCCCAGCCGGCCTGCACAATCCGGCGGCTTAATGGCAAAAAAAACGGAAACAAAACCGCATTATCACGGCCACCGAGAACGATTGCGCCAGCGTTTTGATGAAAGTGGCGCTAGCGCACTGGCTGATTATGAACTGCTTGAGCTAATCCTGTTTCGAGCAATACCAAGACGTGATGTAAAGGCGTTGGCTAAAACTTTAATTGCCGTATTTGGAGATTTTTCCGCAGTTTTAAGTGCTGAACCGGAGCGTTTAATGGAAATACCCGGCATTAGCGTATCCGTTGCCCGCGAGATTAGAATTGTCCGTGCTGCCGGACTAACAATGCAGTTGGAAAGCCTGCAAAATAAGCCGGTGATTACTTCGTGGAGTGCGCTTGAAACCTATTGCCGCTCCCTGCTGGCTCACGAAAAACGCGAGCAATTCCGCGTATTGTTCCTTGATAAAAAGAACCGGTTGATTGCCGATGAGCAACAAAATCAGGGCACGATAGATCATACCCCAGTTTATCCGCGTGAAGTCATGCGCCGAGCGCTGGAGTTGGGATCTTCGGCAGTAATCCTAGTGCACAATCACCCCAGCGGGGACCCAACTCCCTCAACCGATGACATTGATATGACTAAACGCATCATCACCGCTGGCAAAGCTTTGAACATCAGAATTCATGACCATATCATTGTCGGACGAACTATGACCACCAGCTTTAAAGCCTTGCAGTTGATTTAGATCCATTGATTTTAAAGCTTTGGTTAATCGGGCTCGGAACCAGGAGCTAATTTCAAATGCAGACCGCTTAAGCACTCAGACATCAAAATTTGACAGGACAGGCGTGAATTTTCCTGCACCTCAAATGCTTCGTCCAGCATGTCTTCTTCATCTGGTGTTGGCGGTTCCAGTTTCTCTAACCATTCATCAGCAACATAAACATGGCACGTAGCGCACGAACACGCGCCGCCACACTCAGCCTTGATCGGTAATCCATAATCACGGATCACCTCCATCGCTCGCCAACCGTCCAGAGCTACTAGTTCCTGTGTTTGTCCGGTTTGATCAGTGACCTTCAGCACAATAGGTTTTTCATCACTCATGGTTATTGCCTGTTTAGCTTTTGTAATACACGAGCAACCCAGTTTTGCACGTCGGGAAATGATTCTAGATCAAAGCCTCCTTCTTCGGCAAATCTAGTATAGGCAACAAGACAAAGATCAGCCAGAGACATCTGCCCCGCCACCATCCAATCTTGATTGACCAAATGCCGTTGCATTAATGCTAAAGCTGCCGTTCCGTTTTCCAGCAATGACGGATCCAGGTCACCCTCGGTTTTCCCCTTGAATTTTAGTTGAGCCCGGCGCACCGCCAGATACGGTTCATGAGAATACTGCTCCCAAAACATCCAAGACAGCATTTGCGCGCGGTCAAAGGCATCTATAGGGATCAAATCGCTAGCCTCGGCCAGATATAACATTAGCGCATTAGATTGAGCTAATTTGCGCCCATCATCAAATACTGCCGCTGGAACCTGCCCAGCAGGGTTAATATCGTTTAGGAATGTTGCGGTTCTGGTCTCGCCTATCGGGGAATTGGTTTCTACCCACTTATAATCCAGATTCAAATAATCAGCAACAAATTGCACCTTATTGCAATTTCCTGACGGAGAAAATCCGTAAAGCGTGAAAGCCTGCATGAGAAAACTCCAATTGGTTATGATAAGTGCATGCTGGATTATTACATAGTACCAAACCTACTAACGTACCCCCAGTTTTTTTTGTAAATCAGTGGAGGCCGTAGTGTATTGGAAGCGCAATTTCTGCTCAGGACGGCAAATACGAAATGCCTGTTGAGACATCAAAGCTGCTTCGTGAAAACCCGACAGTATCAACTTCAGCTTCCCCGGATAGGTATTGATATCACCAATAGCAAATATACTGGGAGTTGAAGTCTCAAACTTTTCCGTATCAACCGGGATTAAGTTTTTCTCCAAATTCAAGCCAAAGTCTGCCACTGGCCCCAATTTCATGGTCAGCCCGAAAAACGGCAGCAGGCAATCCACATTCCGCTTCACCTCTCCGTCTTTGCTTTTAATAGCCACACTGTGCAATTGACCATTTTGACCATGTAAAGCGGTTACTTGACCAACAACCATCTCCACTTTCCCGACTTCAACCATAGCTCGCACCTTGGATACACTGTCGGGAGCCGCACGAAAATCAGCCCGGCGGTGAATTAAGGTCAAACTTTTAGCTATCGGCTGTAATGCCAAAGCCCAGTCCAATGCGCTATCGCCGCCGCCAGCAATTAGCAAATGCTTATCGCGGAAATTTTCCATCTTGCGTACCGCATAAAATACAGAAACATCCTCAAAATCGTTAATGCTTGGGATCGGAGGTTTTTTTGGTTGGAACGAACCACCACCAGCAGCGATCACCACTACAGGGGCTTCAATCGTAGTGTTCATATCCGTGGTCAATTGCCAATTGCCATTATCCAGTTTTTGCAAGGCCACAGCCATTTCATTTAATGAATATTTGGCGGCAAATGGTTTGATCTGTAATAGCAAATTATCCGTCAATTCCTGTCCGCTTACTATTGGCAGGCCGGGAATATCATAAATCGGCTTTTCTGGATATAATTCTGCGCATTGTCCGCCGGGGCGATCCAATATATCAACTAGGTGGCATTTTAGATCCAACAGCCCAAGCTCAAACACAGCAAACAGACCAACGGGGCCGGCGCCAATTATAATAACATCCGTAAGATGGGAGCCTCCGGGTGTCTCTGAAACTGGTGATGCGCTTATGGTCATGTTCAAATCCTTTGATCCTTAGCCTCGAATTAAGGGTTTGGCTCTTGTCATGCAAGCTGGATTGTATAGGTTCGCCAAAAATTATGCTGGAAATTCGATGACAAGCTATTCTTCCGACCCGCGACAACACCAAGCAGACCAATGTACTGACATGTCTGAAGTGCGCTATGAAATTGACCGCATAGACCGGGTATTGGTGAAAATTATCAAAGAGCGCCAAAATTATATGGATGCCGCCGCACGAATCAAAGATAGCCGTTCAGTGGTTCGAGACGAGGCTCGAGTGGAAGACGTAATACGCAAGGTTCTGGCTGCTGCCGGGCAAAACGGTTTGTCGCCAAAAATCGCTGAACCGGTTTGGCGGGTAATGATTGAGCAATGTATCAATTATGAATTTGAAGCTTGGGATGAATTGCGCAAATCCTGAATTTTGAAATTGTACTCACGGCGATCAATAAAATGCAGCACCGCATCTACTTCCGCCCTTACTTTTTCGGCGGCCAAAGATCTTTCAGTCAATCCTGACAGCACCACAACTTCTGCAGCCTCACAGGCGGCCGCTAATTGATGCGCACCAAGGCCGCGAGCGCTGCCCTTTAACGAATGCGCCGCCGCCCCCCAGCTTTCACTATCAGCACTTGCCACCAACATTTTTAACCATATCTGCACTTGCTGCCTAAACAACCCAAAAATTTCCAGCTCCAACCCCAAGTCATCACCGGTGTATTGATGCAGGTGTTTCATATCTACGGCAGTTTGCGATGTACTCATTATTGTATCCATTTGGCGCTGTTCATATTAGCTTCAGCTTGACGCAGATATGGTTAACGTCTCGTTGGCAAATTACAGGAGTTTGTTATGCACCGCTCGCTTTTTCTCGGAGCCGCATTGGCTACCATATTTATGTTTGCACCAGATATGTCACAAGCTGAAGCGTTCAGTACAAGCCAAGCCTCCACCTCATTTCCTACTAGCGACAGCGCTGCTGCCGGACGCGAAGCCATTCGCAGGGCACAAAATGGCCGCCAAAATCAAGGCGCTAGGCGCCATACACAACAACCGCCAATGGCTGATACCGGTGGCAGGGCCAACATGTTGATTGGTGGAACAAGGCCGCACACAGGTGAAAACTCCCGGAACCGTAATCGAAATCAGCATAATGGCGGCAATAGAAATAGAAATCGTGACCATAATAGCGGCAATCGCAATCGAAATAGGGATCATGGTGGCAATGGCCGGTATCGCAATCGTGGCGACCATAACGGATATGCAAATAACAGAGATCATCGTAGATATGGTAACTCACGTGATCACCGTCGATATGGCAATCGACGAGGCCATTCACGCAGCAGCTTTTCCATAAATATTGGCACCGGATACGGATCTGGCCTTAGTCATGGGAGTGTTGGCTTTGGATACGGACATGGATACGGAAGTGGTTATGGCCGAAACTTTCGCGATCATGGATATTTCTCCCTACTAGGTGGTCATAATTACCGCTCCAGCTATGACCTATATCCTTGGTGGTATGGTGATACCCTGTGGGGTTATCGCGATCATTCAGGATATCGCTCTGGTTATGGTCATATTGGTCACTCCAATGTTTATTGCGCGGATTATTCGCACCAAAATTATACGGTAAACTGGCAAGACCCTTATTCAGATCATCATGCATTTTCCCCATATAGCAACAGAACCAATGCCAGCTATGGCGGCTATAACATCAATTCTTGCCGCCTCGAAAACAGACGCGGTTGGTTTAATGGCCAAAGAGCTATTGTTCGTTCTACAGTATGTTGGGACAAGAAATCCCGCAGCTATGTTGATACCGGCGCCCGGCAATTGATTGATTTTTACTAGAGCATTTGCAAGCAAAAGTGGGAACCGGTTTTGCTGTCCGCAAATGCGATTAGAAATAACTCAAGCATTTGCAAGCAAAAGTGGGAACCGGTTTTGCTGTCCGCAAATGCGACCAGAAATAACTCAAACATTTGCAAGCAAAAGTGGGAACCGGTTTTGCTGCCCGCAAATGCGACCAGAAATAACTCAAACATTTGCAAGCAAAAGTGGGAACCGGTTTTGCTGCCCGCAAATGCGACCAGAAATAACTCAAACATTTGCAAGCAAAAGTGGGAACCGGTTTTGCTGTCCTACCGCTTTGTTTTAGCTTGCGACAGTTCGTTACAACGGTCTCCGACAGGCGCCCTGACCGCCACAGCCGGATTGGATTTAAACCCAGTCCGGAAATTTAGGCAAAATGATTACAAGCTATAATGCACGCAAATAAAAAGTTTTTCTATAGCTTTGATCTTTCCCGCCGGATTGACCGTTGCAAAACACGCAAAAGCCTCAGTGGTAATATGATTACTTGCAAGGTTAATTCTGCAATCAGCCACACGCAAACCCATGCTTTATTGGTTTTTTGCGATGATTCACCATGTCAAAGAGCAAGAGCAGACGTTAAACGTCCGCGTTAAGCCCCATTATAACAAACTCAGCCTTCTTGCGGACGTTTCGAACTTATCCCCGCTTTTGTAGGGTCACTGAGGGTATTTAAGGGTGCTTTTAGGGTAGGTTAAGGGACAAGGAGTCTTTTTGCACTGTGAACATATGGTGCAAGAAGGGTACTCAAGGGTAGGGGCTTTAAGGGTCAGTGAGCCTCTTTTGTTTGTCCTACCGCTTCGCTGCTTGAGGACAGGTTATGTCTCGCGGCCAAGTTGCTACGCAACGGCCTACGACGTGCGGGCTGACCGCCCGAGGCGCAGTCGCACCTAGTTACTAGCGTATAATATTCGTCCTAACGCTTCGCTGCTTGAGAACGGAACCGGGCGGCATTTTGGGTTAGTTGCTCGCAACCCGACTTAACTTCGTTCCCGGCCCGATGAGCCGGGATCCAGCACCATAGTTGGCCAAGGCAAGAGCCTTAAGGCTGGGCCCCGGATCGGTGTCCGGGGACCGGTGAATTTTCTGCGCGGCGAAGCACTTCGTGCCGCCTCCGACAGGCGGAGTCTTTTGATGTTCTATCGCTTCGATGAAAAACTATTAAGGCAACACAGCTTCAACCGCTGAGATTAATTCTTTTGACATAGGCTTTACCGCAGACGGAAAAGAGGCCACCAGCTTACCATCAGGCCCGATCAGGTATTTATGAAAATTCCATTTTGGCCCCTTGCCGGTTTCGGCACGCACCCAAGCGTAAAATGGGTGAATATTTTCACCCTTCGTGCTGATCTTAGCGGTCATCGGGAAGTTAATGTTAAAGTTCAGTTCGCAAAACTCTTTAATCTCAGCCTCACTACCCGGCTCTTGGCCACCAAAATCATTGCTCGGAGCCCCCAGAACAACCAAGCCTCGGCCTTCATATGCTTCCCAAAGACTTTGCAACCCTTCATATTGCGGCGTAAATCCACATTTAGATGCCGTATTGACCAGCAATACCGCTTTGCCGGCATATTGACCCAACGCAAGTGGTTGGCCATCAATATCCTGAAAAGAAAAATCATAAGCAGAACCCTCTGCTGCAACAGACTTTCCTTTTGCAAAGTTCGACCAGATAACTGTACCAGCTATTAAAATTCCGCCCAAAACAGCCGTTCCTAACAATAGCAATTTCATAATATTTTCCCACAGATTCAGATTAATCATCGACATAGGTAACAGAATACCCAAGGTGAGACCAGAAATTAATCAATCTCCAGACAAAGATGTCAACATCGGATTCAACACTGGATCATTTAGCAAAACTTCGCCGTCGGTATCTGCGCGCACGGACAGATCTGGAATAAATTGAATAATGAGAGCCTTTCTAATGTCACTGCTCAAATTCGGGCCAGTTTTATGCGGCGTTAGAGAAGAAAAAACCACCATATCACCAGCAAGAACCGGACTTGCAGTTTCGCCAAACCGCTCGATCAGCGCCGTCACTCCATCTATTTCCAGCCCATAAGGCTTTTTAATATGCCTGTATGTTCCCTCCCGATGAGCGCCAGGGATTACCCAGGGGCATCCTGACTCAACCGGTGCGTCACTTAACGCCAACCAACAAGTCAAGTATTGCTGCGGTGAGACAAATGTATAACCATTATCTTGATGCCAAGGAAATTCGCCACCTTTCTGCGGATGTTTGTACACCGCCTGATCCCAATACAAACGACAGCTATCAGCTAGCAGATCCGCCGTAACTCCAACAAACAAGTCATTCTGGTAAAAATCCGCAAATACTGAAGACCTAGAAACCAAATTACAAGTAAATGTCAGCTCATCTTTTTCATAACTGGCCAATTCCTCGCCCTTATCATCCAATAACGAACTAGAGACAGCGGCTCTTTCAAAACGATCAGCCTCCGAGCGCAACTCTTGTAATAAATCGGCACTGACCACGTCTTTGACAATGCAAAACCCTGACTCATTAAATTGGCGCACCTGCGGCACTGATAATTTGCGTAAATTCGTAAGCGGCCGGTCTTCCCAGATAAAATCCCGGTTCAAGCTATGAAGATTACTCATGAAAATGACCGCCCGTCGCAATAAAATCAGGATTCAAAAACGGTAAATTCTGATCTTCTTTGCCATATAAGAACCTAGCCCCAGAAATTTCAGTTAACGCCCCGCCAGCCGCACACAAAACTGCGTGTCCAGCCGCAGTATCCCACTCCATAGTCGGCCCAAATCGGGGATATACATCAGCTTCACCTGCGGCAAGCATGCAAAACTTTAGGCTGGAACCTGCCGAGATAATATGGTCGATCCTATTTGCCGCCAACCATGCATCTGTTTTTTTATCTCGGTGCGAACGACTGGCAAGTGCAATTCGGTCTTCATCAGGCATTTTACGGGTTTTTAATGGTTGTTTTTGCGTAACCTGCGGATTTGACTTTGAACAATCCACCTTCGCCTGCCAAGCACCAATATCGGTTTCGCCCACAAACAACCGGCCATCAACCGGCGCATATACAATCCCGAAAACCGGAACAGCATTATGGATCAACCCGATATTGACTGTAAAATCTGCGCTTCCTCGAATGAACTCCTTTGTGCCGTCTAATGCGTCCACCAAAAAAAACGCATCCCCAACAACAGGTAGATCACCAGCGGATACGGCTTCTTCGGCAATAACTGGAATTTGCGGAAATTGCTCTTGCAATGCAGCCAGCAATACTTGCTCAGCCGCCTGATCGGCTTTGGTCACAGGAGAATTATCTTGCTTTGATGATACAATAATACCGGCTTTGCGAACATCCAAAATAACCCGGCCGGCACAAAATACTGCCCGCAACAATTTCTCCAATTGTCCATCACCTAGTTGCGCGCTCATGATTTAACTCGATTGCCGACCTTAATTGCCAGTGCTGCTCCAGCAATGTCTATGTCGTAAAATCAAGTTGCAATCAACCAATTCCCTTACAAACAAACACCAAAATCAACCGCGGACTTGCTTTGCCAGCGAGCATGTCGCAGTTTACCTACAAAACTAGCTAATACTCGGAAAAGTGAATGACCCAGTCACCTGATGATACTGAACTGCTCGCCATCGCCAATTCCGTTATCCAGACAGAGGCTGATGCACTATATCAGCTTGCAGGGCAGATCGGGCCGAACCTTGCGCAAGCGGCCCGCATGATCTTTGCCGCCAAGGGCCATTGCATCGTCTCTGGCATTGGAAAGTCTGGCCATATCGGTCGCAAAATTGCCGCCACATTTTCCTCAACCGGCACTCCATCATTTTTTATACACCCCACCGAAGCCAGCCATGGCGATTTGGGAATGATCGGCTCAGGAGCCTGTGTACTGGCAATTTCCAATTCCGGAGAAACCAGAGAAATGCGTGATTTGATTGTGCATTGCAAAAACGAACAAATCCCATTAATTGCTTTTTCCAGTAAATCTAAGAGCTTTCTAGGTAAAAACGCCGATATTGTCGTGCCCATAATTAAAGCTCAAGAAGCCTGCCCCAATGGGCTAGCGCCGACCACATCCACTACCATGACCTTGGCGCTAGGCGATGCTCTTAGTGTAGTTGTCATGCATTTGCGCGGATTTACCCGCGAAGATTTTGGCCGGCGCCACCCCGGAGGATCATTAGGTTTGCAATTGCAAAAAGTGCGAACTTATTTGCTGGAAAACCCCGAAACAGCTCCTGCAGTTTCGACACAAACTTTAGGACGGGATATTATTTCTGCAATCACCAGTGGTCGACAAGGATGTGTAGCAGTTGTGGATAATAGCGGGCGTTTTGTTGGCATGATTACCGATGGCGATTTACGCCGGGCCATGCTCGCAGACTTTTTTACCAAAACTGCAGAACAAATCATGACCGCGAACCCGATCACAGCTCGTCCGGATCAACGAATGTCAGAACTGATTGACCAGATGGTTTCAAAACGAATTTCAAACCTGTTTGTCATTGAGCGCCAAAAACCAGTGGGGTTGATCCATATAAAAGATCTCATGCAAAAGGGGTATTTTTGAACGCTCCAAACGCATGTACCCACGCGATGGCGTTACATATCAATACTTGGCTCTACTTTTCCCAGCAATATTTATTAAGGCAAAGATCAAAACTTAATTTGATGTTGTCAGTGATATTGAGATGCTAGGGAATTGACAATTAGCAAAAGAGATAGCTTGTAGTTCATAAACTTTTTAGATAGAATATCCGGTAAGGTTGCAATGTGGGTCATTGCTATTTGGGGCAAATCAAAATGTCGCGCACAAGACGTGCGTTTGGCGGGGAAATGTAATGTGTGGAATTGTCGGTATTGTTGGTAACGACCCGGTAACCAATCGTTTGGTTGAAGGATTAAAGAGACTGGAATATCGCGGCTATGATTCCGCCGGGGTTGCCGTCTTGAATGGTATTGGGGTTACTAGACGCCGGGCCCAAGGGCGTATTGTCAATCTCGAACAGGCGATTTTAGAACAACCTTTAGAAGGTTCATTAGGTATCGCCCACACACGCTGGGCCACCCACGGCCGACCTACCACATCAAATGCTCATCCGCACACTGCTGATCAGGTCGCGATTGTCCATAATGGGATTATCGAAAACTTCAAAGAATTGCGGAATCAACTTGAAAATGATGGTCGCGAGTTCCAGTCAGAAACTGACTCTGAAGTCGTGGTGCAGATGATTGCCCGCAATGTCGGCAAGGGCATGACCGAAGATGCTGCCTTTTTTGCGACAATTGACCAACTCGAAGGTGCATTTGCAATTGCCGCCATCTTTGAAACCCGCCCCAACGAGATTTTCGCAGCCCGCCAAAATGTGCCGTTGGTTGTCGGCTTTGGAGAAACCGAAGGCTATGTAGGCTCTGACGCCTTTGCGCTCGCCCCCTTCACACGCAATGTTCTTTTCCTTAAAGACGGAGATCGTGCCATTGTCAGAGCTAATGGCGCTGATATATTCAACAGGGACGGCGAAGCGGTCTCTCGCCCGATTACAATCTCAAATGTAGAAACGTCCTTAGTCGACAAAGGCAATTACGACCACTTTATGCAAAAGGAAATTCAGGAACAACCTGATTCGATTGCCCGCACATTGGCCCATTATATTGATGCTTTAAGTGGATCGTTACTTGAATCCCCCGCCCATGATGACTTTGCAAGTTCTGACCGTTCGGTAGCCATCGCCTGTGGAACAGCATTTTATGCAGGTTTACTAGCAAAACACTGGTTTGAGAACCTTGCAGATTTACATATGGAAGTGGATATTGCTTCAGAGTTCAGATATCGCAATGCCAGCTTACCAAAAATGGGGCCAATCCTGTTTGTTTCGCAGTCGGGGGAAACCGCGGACACATTCGCCTGCCTGCAATATGCAAACTGTGCTAAATTGCCGACCTATGCAGTAGTAAACGTTCTAGAATCATCAATTGCCAGAGGGGCAACAGGCATATTACCTACGCTTGCCGGGCCAGAAATCGGTGTTGCCAGCACCAAAGCATTTACCGCTCAATTAACCGCATTAGCCTGTACCTCTTTGATCGCCGCCCGCGCTCGCGGAGCTCTAAACTCTGAACAAATTAAAGCTCATGCTGAAGATTTGCTGCAAACTCCAAAACAAGTGAAACAAGCTCTTGAGCTAGAGCCGCAAATCAAAAAAATCGCATTGAGCCTCAAAGACGCAAAGCATATTTTGTTTTTGGGACGAGGTGTCAACCACCCTCTGGCAATGGAGGGCGCTCTGAAAATGAAAGAAATTACCTACATCCAAGCCGAAGGATATGCCGCAGGCGAGCTAAAACACGGCCCCATTGCGCTGATAGAAGAAGGGACACCGACTATTGTCATTGCGCCTTGGGATGGTTTGTTTGAGAAAACATGCTCGAATGTACAAGAGGTTATTGCACGCGGGGCAAAAGTAATACTTTTTACTGATAAAAAAGGTGCTGCTGAATGCGATGCAGATGTCAGCGAAACTGTAATAATGCCAGATGCCGGATCACTGACTAGCCCAATAGTTTCGACGATACCCTTACAATTATTAGCATATCACACCGCAAAAGCCCGTGGAACCGATGTGGACAAACCTCGAAATTTGGCCAAATCAGTAACAGTAGAATAATTTTATAGCGAACAATGGCAGACAATTCTTTCTCAGCCATACTTTCCAAAGCCAGTACAATGCCTTAAACTACCCTGACACGACTGGGATGGTGGGTTGTTTTACTATACAATTCGCATTGGTAACAAGCTATAGAGCCGAATGTAAAAGTGGTACTGGACGATAGAATGGAGAATGTTGTGACCACGTTTAGTCCGGCGGAAATTGCAACCATTCTAGGGCGTCATGAGCACTCAATGGATTTATTCCAGTCTGGTTCCAACTTAACAGGAAAGAGGGTACTGATCACCGGAGCCGCAGGCTCCATAGGAAATATTTTATCGCGAGCGGTTGCGGCGGTATCGCCTTCGCAAATTACTATTTTTGACCATGATGAGTATGGTTTATACAACATTCGCAATACATTAGAAGAACTGCAACCCAAACTACCGTGCCGAGTGGCTCTTGGTGATGTTCGCGATCGGGCACGATTGGCGCGGGTTTTTGCCAAAGAACAGCCAGAAATAGTATTTCATGTTGCAGCGCTAAAGCACGTTGGCATGGTTGAAGACAATCCTGCCGAAGGTGCTGCGACCAATGTACTTGGCACACGAAATGTCGCTGATGCAGCGCAAGCGGTCGGAGCCGATGCAATGGTTCTTATTTCCACCGACAAAGCAGTTTGTCCGAGCAATATTATGGGGGCCACAAAAAAACTGGCAGAGTTGGTCTGCCGCAGCAAAGACAAAGCTAACATTTCTCCTACTAGATTTATTGTAGTTCGATTTGGTAATGTGTTTGGATCCTCAGGCTCTGTGGTTCCATTATTCCAACGGCAAATAAAAACCAGACGGGCAATTACTATTACCCACTCCAAGGCCGAACGATTCTTTATGACAGAACGCGAAGCAGTCGCTCTGCTTTTGGATGCGTTACAATTAGGTATGTCGCAACATGAATCCCGTGGCAGCGTGTTTATTCAAGATATGGGACAGCGGGTGTTAATTTCCGATCTTGCCAAGAGAATGATTTGCGCCAAAGGGCTGATACCTGACATTGATATACCGATTGTAATTACCGGTTTAAGATCCGGTGAGAAAGTCCTTGAAAAGCTGCACGAACCTAATGAAACAATCAGCACCACGGATGGAGAAAAAATATCGTGGGCGCACAGCCCAATTAATCAAAGCGAACTACAAAGTGCTATTTTAGGTCTTGAAGCGGCCTGCCGTCTCAGTGACGAAGAAGCGGCCCTACGGATTTTAAGAAACTGGCTGGATCCAATGGACAAAAGCAGTAATGCTGACGATACAGTTATCCATCATCTGGACCAAACTAGAGTTCGATAAAATCAGAACAAATTGAAGGTATTTTATGGTTTCGGATCGAACTTTCTTACCGTTTTTTGTTATAACATTTGCTGTAATAATCTATAGCGCATTGGCTTTTGGCCCGCGTTCAAATAGCACGGAATCTCCACTTGGCGGCGACCCGCTGAATGGATTCGTCATTGCCAACGACGATTTAAAAATCATAATCAGCGGCCCTGGAATATCCAGAGAATTGATTGACGATCCCGTAGAAGGTGTTTTCATACGAACTGCAGCCGGGCAAACGCCAACCCAAGGCCAGCGCTCTGCTGGGACTTTTTTGGGCCTACTACCCGATATCGGGCAAGCTCTACAAGGTCATACAATTTATGTTGCGGTTACCCTGCGTCGTCCAAAAGAAAATGGCTCGAATGATGTGATGTTGCGCTATTATGCGGTTGATCGTAGTAATGGAAAACGGGTTCGCTGCAAAGTAAGTGAAAACTGGACTACTTGTTATACGAGCCATTTTATTCCAGTATCAAACAAACCGCCGAACATGTCCTACATTGGTATTTGGCCGGACACTAAAGGACTTAGCCGCTTTGTTGACATAAAACGCATTGAAGTTCAAATTGATACCCCATTCGAAAATGCGGTAAAATCACCCCCAGCTGACAGCAATGACTGATCGTTTTTTATTCCCCGCCCGCGCTCCAGTCAGCGCAGAAATAGCACAAAGCGATATGCTTTTTCCAGTTCGACGTATTTTCTGTGTTGGCCGTAATTATGCAGATCACGTACGTGAGATGGGATCTATTCCAACAGACTCTTCACCGATTTTTTTCACCAAGCCCGCAGATGCATTAGTCGCTAATGGCAGTTCAATTAACTTTCCAATGTCATGCACAAACCTACATCATGAGGTGGAATTGGTTATTGCCTTGGATCAGCCAGTAATAAAAGCTAATCCACAAAGCGCAAAAACCGCGATTTTTGGCATGGCCACTGGAATTGACCTAACCCGGAGAGATTTGCAAAAACAGGCCAAAAACAACGGTCAACCATGGGATATTGCCAAAGCTTTTGACCAATCTGCACCGATGGGGGCGATTACCCCGCTTAAAGGGTTTCCAACAAAACTAACCGGAGCAATACAACTTTCAGTAAATGGAGAGCAACGCCAAGCTGGGGATTTAAGCCAGATGCTCTGGACGGTTCCAGAGCTAATTTCGCAATTGTCGCATTTATTTCAACTTTTACCGGGCGACTTAATTTTTACGGGCACGCCAGCAGGCGTCGGCCCGCTATTACCAGGCGATCAAGTAAGCGCATCCATAGAAGGCACAAGCCCATTAAAGATTCAAATTTTAGCCGCTGAATAATGCTCCAAAAACCATTTGACCCAATCACCATCTAAAACCTGCGGACGATCAGTTGCTGGCAACAAGCAATGATAGAGCCATGCTTGTGTTGCTTCTGGCGCAATTAATTGGGTCTTTTTACGCACATACCGGCTCTTTTCTGCCTGTTGGGGCCAAAAATCCTCAAACTCGTCCAAGCTTATCATAATTTGCGGATCAACTATTCTAAATAGATCACCAACAACGACCCCCTCCCCTGCAAACAACCCGGGGAATCCATCCATATCCAACATTTTACCGGCAATTTTACAGGGACCCATATACGAAAAAGCCTGTTCCAAGCCAAATTTATTAAACCCGCTTTGGCCGACACGCAGTAAACCATAAACAGCTATCAGATCACCATTATGAACCTGTAATTCGTTCATATAACCTGATGCCAAATATAGGTTGTCAAATTAATTGCAAATAAAGCCCCAGCAATCATCAGAATAATCTTTGATTGCCGCTTTTTGGGAGCGCATGGTTCATGATGGCAGGCGACTGCATTGCAATCTCGTTTTGCCGATGTTTTATGAGCCCACACACCAAATGCAAGCGCCAAAGCAGAAACCAGCAATAAGCCTAGCTCAAAGCGATGTAGAAAATCATGGACCCACCCAACCCATGGAGCCATGGCTGAGAGCGTGCCCAGGCCAGCAAACAACGCCATAAAATTGACAATAGCAGGCAATCCACAGCACAGTAAATGACTGACAAGTGATGCCATCATGGCAGAATTAGCGGTTCGAGTCATTCGTGACACGTCTGATCTCCGAGCTTTGAGGGCGGTATATTGGGTATCCGCCTGCAATTTGCAAGTGATTTTCTAGCAGCCATCTCAGTCATATCTTACCACAATTTAATCACACGCTTGAGATACTAACTTGAATTTTATATAAAACGTGCAATATATACTATCAGGTGGGATACTCATGTTAGATTTTTTGCATTCATTGTTCGAGACTATTTTGCAAGCCGTGCTTGCTGTAGTTTTGGGTGTGTTCGGTTTTGCTTGGGAAGCACCAACCGAAGAGGAAGACGAAAACACTATCACCGCATTGCTTTTGGTTCCTGAAATTTCTATCTTGCATACCGTGCCGACTTCTGCAGCTCTGGATCCTACCACACAAAACTGCGCAAGTACGACGGCGCACACCATTACGCCAGTTCAACTCGAAGCCATATTCGAGCCTATTTAATCTTAATCGCGATTATTACGGCACCTCTTACCGGTTGAGTAACTTGCAAAAAATACATAAAATGGGCTGTATTTATCTGAGGTTCTGATAAAGTAACATTCAGTTAACTTTTGTGAATCATTCACCTCTTTGACAATGTGGAACCAGTATTGGCCATGGAACACTCACGAACTTCCAAATCTGCAGAAAGCACCATCATTGAAATTGATCCAATTTCGCCGATGTCAGACAACGGACGTCTGGCAGTTTCTGCAGATTCGAACCCCTCAACAAAAGAATCTACGAACCCAAAAAGTTCTTTTGACGGCCCTGATAATTCCCGTGGCAAGAGTTGGATTTTGTTAGCCGGTGGGATTATTGCCATATTATGGTCAGCCGGTGCCATAGCCTATGTCGCAGGAATGGTCGGAGTTTCTCAGTTAACGGCTTTGCCTGAAGCTCAAATGGCAGGTCTTGTTTTTGGTTCCTTGGGGCCAGCTTTATTTATTATTGCTCTAAGCTGGGCAATCCGTGAGATTGTACTTTTCTCTGGAGCTGCATTGCGCATCCACACCATGGCGGAACGATTCGCTGACCCAGCAAAGTTTATGCGTGAAGATGCCAAAGCCATGGCCAATTCCGTGACTACGCAAATGGCAAATATGAATACATCAGTCGAAGGAGCCTTAGCGAGATTGGGCGCAATGGAAGAAGTATTACAACATCATAGCAAAGCATTTGCGGCCACCGAAATAAGCACCAGAGAACGAACCGACAGCCTTATCAATGATCTACGCAGAGAGCGCGAAGCGGTCGCAGAGCTTGCCGACCAGCTCGACCAAAAAGCTGCCGACATTGCTATCACTATTTCTGAGCAATCAAAAATGGTGGTTTCAGCCGCCGATATTGCCAATGCGCAAACCAGTGAAAGCAGCAAAATGCTTACCGGCGCAACCCGTCGTCTAGAACAAACCGCCAAGAACGCCACCACCGAAGCCAGCTTAGTTAGCAAAGAGCTTGAACAAGCAAGCGATCGCATGGATCAAACTGCGGTACAACTAACGACAGCGCATCAAGACTTACAAGCAAGTACATCCTCACTTAATCAGGCGCAAAGCAGCATCTCAGAAGCATTAAATGCCAGAAAGGGTGAAGTCCGTGAACTGTTAGATGTTTCGGCACAATGCGCCGATCGTTTGCAATCTGCAGCCAGTGATAGCGCCAAAGAAATCAGCCGAACGCTGGACGAGACACTCAAGCAAGCACGGCACTATACTTCTATTATCCGAGAAGAAGGCAGGGATTCTGCTGACAAGCACAAAACCAGAGCGGCTGAATTGCAAAGCGCTGCCGATCAAGCCCACAAAGCCTTAGATGCCTATGCCGATGCAATTACTAAACGCCTAGAACACGCCAATGAAGCTAGCTTTACTGCATCATCGTGGGCCGATAAAACATTTGAGAAACTACAAGACGCAACCAGCGCCCTTGATAAGCAATTACAATCTCTGCCTGAGACCGCTAATGCTAGTGCGCAAGAGGTAGAGTCTACCTTACGAAAACGTCTAGAAAACTTGAATGAAGCTTCATTAAATGCTGCAAATAAAGCGCGAAACATGGATGAAGCCTTCCAAAGCAGGATACGGCAAAATTACGAATTGCTCTCGGATTTTATGTTAAGAATGGGGGCAACTGCCGCTCCGAGTTCCTCTGCAATCGAAGTGCCAAATCCATTAAACTTACGAACTAAAGATACGCAACCGAACCTTGAAGTGCCAGTGGAAGCAAAGGTGGATGATTCTAATTCCGCACCAGAAATAATTAAAACTGCAGAAATTCCTCAAAAAATAACTTCGCCCGAAGCTAGTCCAATAAAAAAAGAGGGGTGGCACTGGAAAGATGTGCTTTCAAGAATTGACCGGCCTGCGGTTGAGCCAAGCAATGAAGCCGAACAGCCCGAAGTGAAAGTGAAATCAAACCCAGTTGATCGGTTAGTGGTTGCATTTCGTGACTTAGAAATCCAGCCAGATAGATTATTTGATGCCACCAGTTACCGGGCAGCGGCTTTGGCTCGCATTTCTAACGGCCACAGAACAATGGCAGATGTAGTGCGTGTTGATGCCGCCGATGCCATTTCCCAACTTCATAAACTATTTAATCAGGACGCATCGCTCAAACTAGATGCGCAGGAATTCATTACTGAGCTACGTTTAAAGGTTGGTCAGGCAGCAGATTCAGGTAACCAACTGCATGTTGAGACTCATCTGCGCACCGGTGATGGCCCGGCATATTTGCTTCTTGAAGCTGCTTTAATTGATTGATTTGCCTTAGCTAGTCGTGCTCACCCAACCAACTCGTTATGTTAGACGCCGCTTCTGCACTAGCTTGGTCGATTGATCTGACAATAGATCCTAAACGAGCATCCACAGAGCGAGCAGTGCTGCGAAATTTCTTCTCAGCAATCAAAGTTCTATTACCGCGATCAATTAACTGCACCCGAAATGCCACAATAGCCAGTGGTGCCGATTCAGTTCCCTGATCATAACTGGCTTCAAATTTCAGCAGACGAACCAAAACTTCTCGTGGCGCGTTAATACCGTCTTTGGGAAATATAACTTGAATGGCACCTTGCTCGCGAAACCGATCAGCCAAAAATGCCTGTAACATTTCCGGAGTAGATGCCGCCCATCTGGCATTAGCTGCGTATGAAATTGTTTGCGAGCTACGAATTAATGCTACCCGATTATTTCTTAACTCCCTTGGCGCCTGAATCACTGGCAATAGGATGGTTTGTTTGATAATTGGCTGATGTCCGGTTTCAACCGTTGTTGACAACCGATAGATATCCGGCCCCGGCCCCGGTTCAGGAATCAATGAAATACAACCAGACAGCAAAACCAAACCGGCCAGCATGATTATTCTTTGGCCCATCATCGTGGCACCTCCACTTCGGTTATTGGCTCCCCGGCCATAAATTCCAGTGGATCCCGATCCACTTCTTCAACCACTCGCTCCATAGAATGCAATAGCGCCCGCATATCACGCAGCACCAAAGTCAACTCACCCAAGCCATCTTGGGAAAATTGATTGATCGGGCCAGAAACCTGTGTGATTAATTGACTGGCTTGTTCTGTTGTTGTGCGTAATTCAGTAGCGGCAGCCTCAATTTGCCCAATCATTACTTTGGCGTCTTCTTCAATCAAACGATTGCTCGACTTACCAAGTTCAGTAAACGCGCTGGCCGTGGTTTCAATTTCTTTTGCCGCCTTTGTTGTGGCGCGCAGGGCCTCGCTCAAATCTTTGGCCAGCGTCCCCTCTTCTGATAATTGTGCGGATATAGACTGAATATTTGCCAAAGTTTTAGAAAATTCGTCAATATTTTTTGTACTCAAAACTGCATTGATCCGCACTAGGGCTGTATTAGCAGACAATAATACATCTTCACCCCCTGCAACCAATCCATCAATTTGCGCGGTTTTAGCTGGAATCTTTGCATACAAATTGCCTGCTTCCGGGGTTAGCTTTTTACTATGCGCGCTGCCACCATAAATTTGAATATAGGATAACCCAGTAATACCTTGTGGCTCCAACTGAGCATAACTATCTTCTTTGACCGGAGTTTGAGCGAGAATTCTTATCCGGGCCAGCACCCTGTTGGTATTTTCAGGATCAAGCCCAAGATGATTAACTTCACCTACTTTAATTCCGTTAAAACGCACTTCACCAGACTGAGATAATCCGCGAACCGGCCCCTTAAACACTACTTGGTATTCGGCATACTCCGTGTCAAAACTAACCTGAGCCAACCAAATTACAAACACAATCGCCGCAGCTAAAATAGCAAATACAAACGCGCCAACCACTGCATATCGAGATTCTGATTCCATCACCTTCCTCCGGACAATGCCCGGCCCCTAACCCCGTGGAAATATTCATGCACCCAAGGGTGGCTAGATCGAAGCAGCTCATCGATTGGAGCTACAATTTCCATTTTCTTGTCTGCCAAAACCGCAATTCGATCACAAATAGTATACAGACTATCCAGATCATGTGTGACCATAAAAACTGTCAAACCCAAAGTGTTCTTCAGATCTAAAATTAACTCATCAAACGCCGCCGCGCCAATGGGGTCAAGTCCGGCAGTCGGTTCATCAAGAAATAAAATTTTAGGATCCAATGATAAGGCACGGGCTAAAGCTGCACGTTTGCGCATTCCACCTGATAGCTCCGAAGGCAACTTAAACCCATCTTCAGGCTTAAGGCCTGCCAGTGAAATACGCAAATCTGCCAACTCATTCATCATGGCATTAGAAAGTTTTGTGTGTTCCCGCATTGGGGCTTTTACGTTTTCTCGAACACTAAGTGCTGAAAACAAGGCGCCGTTTTGGAAAAGCACGCCCCAATTTCTAGATAACTCGACCATTTTGCGTGAACTGGTACGAGTAATATCTTCACCCAATACCGTTATTTGACCAGCTTGTGGTTTGCGCAAGCCAAGAATTGTATTCATCAATACTGACTTTCCAGACCCAGAACCGCCAACCAAGCCCAGAACTTCACCAGAAACAACCGAAAGATTTAGTCCGTCATGAACCACATGATCGCCAAATGCATTGCGCACATTTGTGACTTCAATTATGAAATCTTGGCTCATATATCTAATTCCATATAAACCATCGCAAAAATTGCATCGACGAGAATAACTGAAAACAAGGCTTGCACTACGGACATAGTGGTACGCCTACCTAATGATTCCACATCTCCGCCCACTAACAACCCTTGCCGGCAACCGATCAAGGCAATAATCAATGCAAAAACCGGGGCTTTGGACATCCCAACCCAAAAATGATTGATTGCCACCACTTCATGCATCCGTGAAATGAACAAGTTTGGACTGATATCCAACTCCATGAGTGTTACCAGCCCCCCGCCGAGCAATCCGGTAATCATGGCGGTAAACACCAATAATGGAATTGTAAAAACACAAGCTAACACCCTAGGGATAACCAGCGCTTCAAACGGATCAATACCCAAAACTTTCATGGCATCGATTTCCTGCTGCATTTTCATCGAACCGATCTGCGCTGTAAATGCTGAATTAGAACGACCAGCCAAAATAACTGCCGTAATAACGACCGCAAATTCGCGCAAGACTGCAACGCCTACCAGATCAACCGTAAACAGCGATGCGCCGAAACTAGACAATAAATTGGCGCTTAGAAACGCCAATACCGCGCCCATGAAAAAGGATAATACGGCAACAATCGGTAAAGCATTTATGCCGACTTCCTCGGCTTGTGAACTAATAGCTGCCCAACGCAATCTTGAAGGGTGTAAAATGCTGTTAAAAAGAGTTTGGAACAACCGCCCAGCAAATGCCAATGTCCCGACAAAGTCTCCCCACATATCTTCCGTGGCTCGCCCAACACGCGCTAAAATATCAATGAAGTACGGCTTTGCCGGAGGTATCAAACAGACATTTGAATTCTCATGGGCAACTTTCATTAGTTTGCGCGCATAAGGGTGGCTACCGATAAAATGATGGTCGGCATTCGGGTTGCTTGAGGCACGAACGAGCCGGGACAGAGCAAAGGCACCGGCCATGTCAATTTTTGCCAGATCTGACAAATCAAATATCAAATTTTGCGCATTGCTATTTATGCAAAGAGTTTGCAATTGCTTTTCAACCTGCGCCAAATTGCAGGTGAGCCAGTCCCCCCTTGGTACGACAATTGTTTTGTCGCCAGAGACTTCCACCATCAATTTAAGATCAGCCCTTGCCATTGCCCCTTCTATCGTCCTTTGTTGTCACGTAAAAGAGCCTGTGATCAACAAGCAGAAACTAGAGACAAAATGAACACAGCAATCAGTCTTGATATTGCACACCAATACTGGCCCATTTCTGGAGGATTTAGAATCTCTAGAGGTCAGAAAACCGCTGCTGAAACAATTGTAGTCACATTGCAAAGTCATGGACATAGCGGGCGAGGCGAATGTGTGCCCTATGCTCGTTATGGCGAAAGCATCGATAGTGTATGTTCACAAATTGAAACCCTGCGCGGCCCATTACAGAACGGTCTAACCCGTGAGCAATTACAAAAAATTCTACCTGCAGGAGCCGCTCGCAATGCTATAGATTGTGCTTTTTGGGATTTAGAAGCGCAAATTCTGCAAAAACCAGTTTGGGAACTGGCAGCTCTAGAGCCACCAATAGAGCAGGTAACCGCCTTTACCTTATCCATATCCAACCCTGATCAAATGGCAATGGCCGCACAACGAGCCACCGATTACCCAGTGTTGAAAGTAAAACTTGCCGGTGATCAAGACGATATTTTGCGCATCAAGGCCATCTGTAGTGCGCGCCCCAATGCACAGCTTATTCTTGATGGTAATGAAGGCTTTTGCGCCGAAAGCTTGCAAACACTATGTGATAAAATTCAGGGACTTAATATTGCTGCCATTGAACAGCCACTACCTGCAGATATTGATGACGAATTATCTGACATAGATACTGAATTTATACTGTGCGCCGATGAAAGTCTGCATACTAGCGATGATCTGGCGCACATTGCCCGGATGTATCAGATGATCAATATCAAACTAGATAAAACCGGCGGCCTAACCGAAGCACTGCGCTTGCACCAACAGGCAAACAAATTTGATTTACAAATCATGGTTGGTTGCATGGTTTCCACTTCACTTTCAATGCTTCCAGCTTTGCTATTAGCTAATTCGGCAAAATTAGTGGATCTAGACGGGCCGCTTCTACTTGCAAAAGACCATGATAAAGGATTGCAATATCGCGGCGCCATCATTACCGCCAAACCCTCACATTTGTGGGGTTACCCCCGACGTCGTTCAGAGTAAATCAGGCCCAGACAAACCAAAACGCCAAAAGCGGCTACTGCTGCTGCCACCAAATAACCGTCAGCTCCGTTTTTCTGATACAAGATCCCGGCCACTGCAAATCCGATCCCAAATGATAGACCGGCGGTAATCGAGGAATTAACCGCCTGCGCCCCAGCAATTAGTCGTTCCGGTGTATGTTTTTGCAAATAGCTCATCATCCCTAAATTAGTCATAGCCGCAGAAAAGCCGTGCAAAACCTGCCAACCGACCAATGCGCCAAGCTCTGGTTCTGTGGCAAGAGCCAACCAGCGAGCCAATGCCGCAACTCCTCCGATCAGCAACAAGACTTGTGGGCTGGCTAGTTTGCGGAACCATGGAGATGCGTTAAAAATTACTATTTCAAACAACACCCCCCACGCAAACAACGCCCCGATAAGTAGACCGGAGAACCCTGCCGCCGTCCACAGCAATGCACTAAACCCATAGAAAAATGCATGACTGGCTTGTATTAAAAATGTTACCAGCAATGCAGTAGCAACCCCAGGGCGTGCGCAAAATACAAGCGCATCACGAAGCCGCTGCCCGGCGCGATCGGGCTTAACCAACTCCACCTCTTGTTTTACGACCGGCAATAACCAACTACTGGCAGCCAATAATAGCCCGGCACCAATAGCCCAAAACAACAGCATTTCACTGCCATATTTGGCAATCAACCAGCCGCAGCCCATAGTGCCAATGATAAAAGCGGCAGAACCGGCACTTCTGACTGGGCCATAATGAGCAAGTTTGCGGCGCTCTAATGCCATAGTTAGCGCATCGGTCAAGGGAATTAACGGCGCATAAGCTGTGCCAAGAACCAAACCTAAGGCGACAAAAATCAGCGGCTCCCGAAACGGAATATGCGCGACAAAAACCGCTAACGCAACCAAAGCTGATATGCGTAAGATCATAGTAATATGCGATGGATGTCCGGCTTGTGCCGCAACTAATGGCCCGGCAAAAAATCTAGCCAGAGCGCCAGCTCCCAAAGCATAACCAATCCATTGCCCATCCAGACCACGCCCAGAATACCAAACCGGCAAAAAAGCAAAAGTCCCGCCTAACCCTAAAAACAGAGCGCCATAAAAAAGTGCAATACGGATTGATACAGACATATCCTGCTCATGACCCGGTTTTGCGTATTTGCCCAGTAAAATTTTCAGTTTTTAATGACTTTTTCAGTTGATTGGCGGATGGATTGCAATGACTTTTCGACATCTTGATCCGTGGTAGCCCACGACGAAACACTAATCCTAAACGCATCATGCCCCTGCCAGTTAGTTAATCCAAACCAGCACATACCGTCCTGCTCTACTAATTTTTGAATCTGCTGCATTTGGACTGCATCCCCAATGCTTGCCACAACCTGATTAAGCACCACTTCATTTAACACCGAATATCCGATTTCCTGCAATCCAACAGCAAAGGCCCGCGCTTGCGCACAATTGCGACGCACCAGATCAGCCATGCCGTCACGCCCCAAAGTACGAAGCGCAGCCCACACTTCAATGCCCCGGGCTTTGCGTGAAAATTCCGGCACACCATCCTTGGCTTGCGATACTCCACCAGCACGTAAATAGGCAGCTTGGGCGCTAAACGCATTACGCAAAGCCTCACCATTTCGGATAATTGCGATGCCGCAATCATATGACACATTCAACCATTTATGGCCATCTACAGACCACGAGTCAGCTTGTTCGACCCCGTCCAGATAATGCGAAAGTTCCGGCACTAATTGCGCCCACAAACCAAAAGCACCATCCACATGCACCCAAGCCTGGTTTGCACGTGACATGATTGAGGCTACGTCATCAAACGCCCCAGAATTTACGTTTCCAGCTTGGCAAAGCACCAAACAATTCGGACCCAACTTAGGCATTGCATCTATGAGAATGCGACCTTGCTGGTCTACAGGCACCACCTCTAACTGCTCTTGGCCAAACCCAAGCAATGCCAGCGATTTTAACACGGTTACATGAGTTTCTGCCGATACAATCACTCGAATAGATGGTGCGCCAAATAATCCTTTTTCCTGCAAGTCCCAACCTTGGCGAGCCAGCAATTCGTCCCGCGCCGCTGCAATCGCAGTAAAGCTAGCCATGCTTGCGCCGGTAACAAAACTAACCTCGGACTCAGATGGTAACTCCAACATCGACTTCAGCCAACCGCCACTCACTTTTTCTAACTTGGCCGCCACCGGCGACATCACATCCATTGCTGCATTTTGATCCCAATATCCAGCCATCCAATTTGCAGCCATGGCTACTGGCAATACGCCGCCGGTGACAAATCCAAAATAACGGCCACCGGTACTGGCAACGCTGGCCGGGCCGCCAACGCGATCAAGCAAAGCAAGTGTGGCGGTATCTTTGTGGCCACCCACAGGCATTGGTTCATCGAACAATTCAAGCGCCGCAAGGTCACGCTTAGATGGAAATACCAGTTTGCTGTCTAATCCCTTTACATATGCTCGAGCCTGCAAATAGGCCTTAGTTAGCAATTCAAGGGATGTTTGTGGTGATTGGGGCAAGCGCATCTCATCTTTTATGGAATGAGCCGGCAATATATCCGGTACAAAAGGATAATAAAAACCCTAAACATATCATGGTACCTCAAAACCTGTAGCACGGTGTGCCATAAATCCACGGGCGCACTAAAACCAGTAAACAAAAAACAGTGAACATTGTTTACTTTTTTTGACAGATGGCCTTTTCCCCGCAGCATTCACCGCCTACATTCGCGCCGAACAAAAGGGCCCCGCCAATGCTGAAGAAAAATGAAACTATTTCCGGTGGCCAGCCGTTACGGATATTGCTCAGCGGCTATCGTTCGCACCCCCATGTAGGTGGGCAAGGCATATACCTTCGGTTTTTAAGCACTGCATTACTTGATCTGGGCCATCAAGTGGATGTGATCTCTGGGCCGCCTTATCCTGATCTAGACCCACGGGCTGGCTTGATTAAACTTCCATCATTGGATTTATTTGCCGAAGATAACGCCCTTTCAGCCCTACGATGGAAACACTGGCGCACATGGTCTGATCTTTCTGAATGGCTATCACATAATTCCGGGGCTTTTGGCGAGCCATATGCCTTTGGTCGGCGTTTACGCAAATTCATCAAGGCTAACCACCATAACTATGATGTCTTGCACGACAATCAAACCTTAGCCGACAGCCTGCTGAACATTCGCAAAACCCTGCCGGTAATCGCTACCTTGCACCACCCGATCAGCATTGATTTACGCCTGGCCTTACAATCAGAAAAACGTTGGTGGATGCGCGCTCTTATCCGCAGGTGGCACAAATTTTTAGCCATGCAGGCAAGAACAGCACGAAAACTTCCCTTTATTCTCACAGTATCCGAAGCCTCCAAGCGAGCGGCATTAGAGGATTTTGGTGGCCGCCTTGAACAATACCACGTTGTTCCCAACGGCGTTGATCAGCAAATTTTCTTTGTCGACCCACATGTTAAGCGCAAAAAAAACCTGTTGGTAGCTACAGCCAGCGCCGATACGCCGCTAAAGGGCCTACCGGTTCTAATTGATGCATTTGCCCAATTAGCAGCAGAACACCCAAATCTTGAATTGAAAATCATCGGTAGACTACGCGATGGCCCGACTAAAAACGCCATTGCCAAACATGGTATTGAGCAGCGTATTAGCTTTCAAAGTGGCCTTGAACCATCGCAAATTGCCGACCTGTTTAGACAAGCCACTATTGCACTTTCCGCCTCCTTGTTCGAGGGATTTGGTCTACCGGCGGCCGAGGCTATGGCCTGCGGTGCCCCGGTGATCGTAAGCGACGGCGGCGCCTTGCCGGAGGTAGCTGCAAATGCTGGAATTATCGTACCCAAAGGCGATGCAACAGCGATGGCGCAGGCGATTGCTGATTTACTTGCCGACGCAGAACAACAAGCCAATTTAAGTAAGGCCGCAGCTTTGCGCGCCAAAACCGTTTTTTCTTGGCAACGGCACGCCGAAGCCTCTTTGAAACTATATGCACAGGCCATTCATGCGCACCATAGAGTTTGATCGACTGGAACTGGGTGATGGCATGAAAGTGCTGGACTTAGGCTGCGGCACCGGCCGGCACTTGCACGCGCTTTATTATGCTGCCGATATGCTTTGCATTGGCATAGATCTATCAGCCAAGGAATTAGTAAAAACCCGTAATGGATTTGACAGCTTGCCGGACTGTTCAGGTGATCGCGGCCAAGCATATGGCTTGAGTTGCGCCAGCGCATTACAATTACCCTTTGCAGATCATACATTTGACCGGATTATCTGCTCCGAGGTTCTCGAGCATATTCCAGACTTTGAGCAGGCAATATCAGAAATCAATCGGGTGCTAAAACCAAATGGAAAGTTGGCAATTAGCGTGCCCAATGCCTGGCCGGAAAAAATATGCTGGTGGTTATCCGAAGAATATCACAATACCCCCGGCGGCCATGTGCATATCTTTAACCGGAAAAAGCTACAGTCGGTGATTGAGAAAATGCCCATGACCTGCACCTCCAGACACTTCGCGCACGGACTGCACTCACCATATTGGTGGCTGAAATGCCTGTTTTGGACAAATCGCGATGACAAAAAAGTCATCAAAACATGGCAAAGAATGCTAGAATGGGAAATTCTAAGCAACCCAAATTGGTTCCGGCCAATATCACACTTGGCCGACCGGTTAATGGGAAAATCAGTAGTGCTTTATTTTGATAAATACCGATCATGAAGAAACCCACCCAAGAAATAAAACATTGCGCCGGTAGAATTCTAGAACTGCAAATGCCTGATGGCCGGATTAACTGGATTGATGGTGGAGTTTTTGATCCGTGGAATCATAGTTTGAGCGCTATGTCCCTACAAGTTGCTGGTTACCGGGACGAGGCCGAAGCAGCCTTTGCTTATCTGCATACAATCTTACAGCCTGATGGCTCGCTACCCGGGCAATGCGGCGCCTCAGTTCCATTAGATGCCGACAATCGTAAATTACTTCCGAAACAAGCCAGTTCCCTTACCGACACTAATTTTACCGCATTTCCGGCTCTAGCGATCTGGCATAGTTATTGTCTGCACCAAGATAAGGAATGGCTACATAAACAACGTCCATTGATTGAGGCAAACTTAAAATTTGTACTAAACCACCAATCACCCCACGGAGAAATTGCCTGGCGGCGCAAACAGGAGAACCAAAAACTCGAAGAAGTCGATGCGCTTTATACTGGTAATTGCTCCATCTATAAAAGCCTATTGGCAGCACAAGCTATTGCTCAAGTTTTTGGTCAATCTGATCCAGCAATTCAAGCATCAATAGACTCTTTACACACTGCTATCACCCAAAAACCGTTTCGGTTTGATCGCACTTGGGAGCCAAAATCTCGCTATGCTATGGACTGGTATTACCCGGTGCTAACTGGGGTATTAATTGACAGTAGCGCCAAAAACCGCATTGCAGGCCGGATCGATGAATTTGTTGAAGCCGGCTTAGGTTGTCGGTGTGTATCCGATGAACCATGGACGACCACCGCCGAGACTTGCGAGCTAATACTAGCCTTATTGGCGATTGGGCAACGACAACAAGCAAAAACCCTTTTGTCAGGTTTAAGTCCGTTACGGGCTGATGCAGGAGGTTATTGGATGGGATGGCAATCAAAAGAACATTTATACTGGCCTGAAGAGCGCCCGTCATGGACGGCAGCAGCGGTTATTTTGGCCATTGACTCCGTATATAAAGTTAGCACGGCTCATGCAGTAATGGTCGGCGCTCTCAAATGGTAATGGTTAAAACCCATTATTAAAGACGCTGCAAAATCACCAATGACTCAACTTGATCCACTTGCACAAACAGACCGGAATTAACCGCTAATTGACAAACCTCAAAAGGCGGCCGGCCACCATCGGCTGGATCTGGAAACACATCATGGATCGCCAAAAAACCCCCAGCGCCGACATGACCTGCCCAGGCCCGATAATCGGCCAAAGCAGTTTTCATGGTATGGCCACCATCAAGAAATAAAAATCCTAATACGGACTTCCAAATCAAACCAATTTTTTCGGATCTGCCAACCAATGCCACTACGGTTTCTTCTAGCCCAGCCTCTCTGATATTTTTACGAAAGTGCGGCAAAGTATCTATTGCTTTGGCTTTTTCATCCCAAACATCCTCGTCGAACCATTCCCAGCCCGGTTGATTTTCTTCGGATCCACGGTGGTGATCAAGGCAGAACAATAACCGCCCATGAATTGCCATTTCGTGCGCAATATAAATAGCCGACTTACCGCACCATGAGCCGATTTCCAAGGCTTCACCAACATCCAAGCCCCGGCTCGCATATTTTGCCAGTAAATTGCCTTCACTTTCGCTTAAAAAGCCTTTGACTTGGCTTAAATCCGGCAATGGTGTCATCCGTGAACAGTTAGCTGTCTGGCTTTATTCATGCCGTCGGCTTGGTTGGTTAATACATCAATGCTGGCATCAAGCTCTTGCAAACTGGCCTGTAACTCAGGCAATTGAGCACCAGATCTGTGGGCAGCTAATTCGAATAATTTACGAGCTTTGCGAGTGGTCAACAATGCCTGCTCCAGTGATAGCATTTGAGTGCGTATGACTGCGCCAGAACGATCATCTTTATGGGCGCTATCAACAGTTTCGCTTAGCGCACGTATTTCAACCGATGCCAGCCGTATTTCACTAAGCATGGTCTGTTGCAATGATTGTTCAAGTTCACGTCTTTTTAATGATGCCAAATAATCATCCACAGGATCAGATGGCTGGCTTTTAGGTTTTGCGCCAATACCCTTGACCAGAAAGTGAGCGAGCATACTGACCTGTTTTGCGGGATCAGCCTTCGGCGCCCAACCACGATCGTTAAAGCGCGTCACCAATGCATCGGCGAAACTCTTGATCGGTAATTGTTGATGTTGCACATGATGTCCGGACAATGAAGTCTTGCCAGAGATGGTCGTGCAAGCTCCTAACAATCCAAGTGCAAATATTAATAAAACTACTGCAAATACGCGCATAATTCATCCTTACCCCATAGGATAGGGACATTAATCGAAAGCCGTCAGATTGGCCAGTGACGAATTACAGCAGTATCTAACAAATAATAGGACTTCCAACCACTTAGGGTCAGGATCTATTAATTATCTGCAATTCCCAATATACCGCCCAGTGAATCCCCAAAATAGCTGTGATCAATTCCAAGAACCAGAACTACAAACACAAATATCGGGGCAACATAACGCACCAAGCTAAACAAGGCGAAGCGCAGTAAAGCACTGGATCCAGCCATTTGCTCATCGACTAAAGACTTCTTCATCTTCCAACCGACAAATACAACCGTTAACAATCCTGCAAGCGGTAACATCACCGCTCCGGTAATTTTACCGTCAAGTACGTCCATAAACCCGGAGATGAAGATTGATCCGGTTCCTAAGCCCCACAACAAAAGTCCCATGAAAAAGGCGGCTCGGCGGCGGCTAACCTGAAACTTTTCGATCACCCAAGCAACTGCTGGCTCAAGCAAGGAAATTGACGAGGTTACAGCAGCAAAAATAGCCAGAAAGAAAAACGCGGCCCCGATGAAGCTGCCGCCGGGCGCCGAGGACAATGCAATCGGCAAGGTCTCAAAAAACAGTCCGGCCCCTGAATTAACATTCAATCCATGAGCAAAAACAATCGGGAAAATTGCCAAACCTGCAATCAAGGCAACCGCGGTATCGGTCAAGCCAATTACAATCGCTGAACGAGGGATATTAATACTTTTGGGCAAATACGAACCATAGGTAATCATAATCGCGCTACCCAGACCTATGGAAAAGAACGCTTGGCCTAAAGCTCGGGTCACCACTTCGGGGGTAACCGCGCTAAAATCCGGCCTGAACAGGAATTTTAGAGCCTCAGAGGCACCATTGCTAGCAGAGCCATCAGCCATGGTAAGCGGTGTCACAAATCCGCTCCATAAACTATAAACAGATAATGCAAACAAAAGAATGAAAAATAGCGGCATTAAGACTTTTGCCGCCCATTCAATTCCTTTGTTGACGCCGCGCGCTACCAGCCACGTGGTTAATGCTACAAATCCACTGAACGCCCATAATACACCAAGACCGGTTGGGGAAAAACCAGTAATATTTTTTCTGGTTTCGGCAAATTGCCCAGATATTTCAATGACCGTTTGACCATCAAATGCCCCAAACAAAAATTTTGGGATATAGATGATCACCCAAGCTGCAACCACGCAATAAAAACTAACAATCAGAAAGGAGGCAATGGTTCCTATCCAAGCCAATACACTCCAGTTCTCGCTCTTGCCTGAGCGTTGCGCAAGATCGGTAACACTGCGAATAGCACTATTGGCATCACCAGCACGGCCAATGATAAACTCACTCATCAAAACTGGAATGCCAATAAGCAAAACGCATGTCAGGTAAATAATGATAAATGCCCCGCCGCCGTTTTGACCGGCTTCAGCGGAAAAACGCCAGAGATTGCCCAAGCCCACTGATGAGCCTACAGCTGCCATAATAAAAGCAAATCTTGATGACCATTGGTCGTGTGAGACGGATACCGGCCCTGCCATTTTACTCTCCCCAATTTATTCACTGCATTACCGCAGATCTTGTTGACGCAATCTGGCCTGACTTGCTGCATTGGTCAATTAATTTACACCAAATTATCCAATGCCAGTTCGATAACTAAACCGAAAGTATATTAGCGTAGACATTAAGGGAAATGAGCTAATTGCAGAGCCCGCTCATTTAGGGGATAGGCCAAATGAACGAAATTAATTCGATTGATATCGGCGTGCTGATTACTGAGCAGCGAAACGGGCAAGCTGTCATTGTCGATGTTAATGATGTGGAATTGACCAATAACGGTTTTACACGCGATGAATTAATTGGAAAAAACCCCGTAGATTGTTTCGACCTTCCAGAAACCGAGAAAGACGTCATTACCAGAGCCCAAAAATCCGTTGAACAAGGTAAGTCCGCGCACTTTACAGCACGAATCAAACGAAAAGACGGCACACCTTATGCCATTAGCTGCATCGTTACCGGAGGATATAACGAGGATCGAAACGCCTTCCAATATAAATATTATGCAACAGTCATCGATTCAGATGATCCAGCATTAGATACATTCGCCCGCTCTAACATTCGGGAAATGTCCGAAAAAATGAGCGGAACCGGCTCTTGGCGATATTCTGATATCTGTAAAGAACTGCTGATTTCAAAAAATGTATATGCAATTTTTGATCTTAACAAAAAACTCAACCTGATCAGCCAGATGACAGATCGGCTTCCCAAAGACATTACCAGTGCAATCCATAAAGCAATTGGAATTTGCCTATCAAGAGGCGAGCCCTTTAGTATCAACTACCATTTCCACTCCAATGGGGGCACCTTGTATCATGGAACTATGGGCGGGGAGCCGGAACACGATGAAAGTGGCGCCATTATCGCAGTGGTTGGCATTGTTCGCGATCTTACTCTGCAGACAAACCTTGAATATGAAAATGGCATGTTTTTGCGAGCAGCCAAATTAGGGTCACTACAAGTAGATGACAAAAATAAAGTCCTCACCCTGTCACCTCAAGCTGCTAATTTACTGGGTTATGAGGAAAAGCAGATACAAATAAAAACGGAAGAATGGCGAGACAAAATTCACCCCGATGATCGCGAACAAGCTGTTAAGATATATGGTGATAGTTTGAAATCAAGAGAAACCGTAATCAGGTGTTATCGCTTGCGCCATCAGGACGATTCATGGCGCTGGTTCGAAATTCGCTCGCAAGTTAGGTATGATGAGCAAGAAAAGCCAGTAATTTTATATGCGACCATGATGGATATTCATGACCGTATGCTCACCGAGCGCCAATTAACCAAAAGCGAAGAACGATTTAACGATGTTCTTAGTCAAACAAAAGAAGCTATTTTTGAACTGAACGCACAAGGGGTTTTCACCTATATCTCGGAAATGGGCCCGATTATGCTGGGTTATTCCATAAAAGACTTCATGAGAATGACCCCCTATAATTTGATGCCAGAGCCTCCGATTAGCAAAGAAGAATGGCTAACAGGGCTAAGTAAAGGCGACAGCTTCGAGCGTCTAAAACACTTTGCTCGTAAAGACGGCAGTATGATTGACGTGCAGGTAAACTTTATGCAGTTAAAAGACGATGCCGGAGAGATAATTGGGTTTCGTGGCGCCGCCCGTGATGTCACAGAACAAAGAAAAATACGTACTAAGCTAGAAAAAAGCGAAGCCCGGTACAAAGAAGTAATTAATACCGCCGATGGCTGCATGTTTGAAACCGATGCCAATGGCTGCTTTACTTATATTTGCGAAACCTCAGAAAATTTATTTGGCTACCGCCCGGAAGAAATAATTGGAAAGCCCACATATTTCCTATCAACTGCACCCAAAGAAGGCCATGAAGCATGGTTAAAAGCACTGCACGCGTCCGGTAGATTTAATGTTCAAGAAAAGAAAATGTCTCCAAAAAATGGAAACAATAATAGCTGGCTGCGCATTACTGGGCGCTCTATCGAAGACGAAGCTGGAGTTATAATAGGGTTTCGTGGTGCTATTTTTGATATTAGTGAACGCAAACGAAATGCTGAAAAAATCAGGGAAACCGGAGAACGACTAAAAGAAGTTATTCGAGCCGCAGGTGGATTAACATTCGATCTTGATGAAGAAGGCAAATTTAGCTTCATTTCAAGTCGAATGAGAAAAACAATAGGCAGTAAAAACGATGAACTCCTAGGCAAACATACTTGGGTATTGGCCCCAGACTTAAAACCGTTTCACAAAGACTGGCTGAAAAACTTACGTCAATCCGACGGTGGATATTCGCGAGAGTTTCGCCTAAAGGACGAAAAGACTTGGCTTGAAGTACACTGCGTTGCTCGTTGGGATGATGATGGGAATTGCTTTGGATACCGAGGGGTTGCCTTTGATATTACTAAAAAGAAAAATGCTGAACAAGAATTGCGGCGCGCTAAAAAACAAGCTGAAGCTGCCGCCGAAGAGAGAACGCGCTTCCTTGCGACCATGAGTCATGAAATTCGCACACCGCTAAACGCCGTCATTGGTATGACAGATTTACTCCTCGACAGTGAACAATCACAGCAACAAAACAAACTAACCAAAACTGCAAATATGGCAGGAAGGCATTTGCTAAACTTGGTTAATGATATCTTAGATCATGCAAAACTAGACGCTGGCAAAGTAGCCTTAGAAGAAATACCCTTTGAACTGAGAACTGAACTGCAAAACGTTCACGATATTCTAAACGCCAAAGCCGAAGAAAAAAACATCCATCTGCAAATGACGCTAGCGAGTGATTTGTCAAAATTCTACGTCGGCGATGCCGCAAGAATTCGGCAGATACTCTTAAATCTGGTAGGAAATGCCATCAAATTTACTGACAATGGTTCAGTTACAATCACTGCTTTGCCCGCTAATAACGGGCAAGTTCGGTTTGAAATTGCTGATACAGGGATGGGTATTTCAAAAGACATCCAACAAAACCTATTTCAGGACTTTGCACAGGCTGATGCATCAATTACACGCAAACATGGTGGCACCGGGCTTGGTTTGGCTATTTGCAAACGCCTAGTTGGGGTCATGGGCGGTGAAATAGGTGTAATTTCCGACGAAGGTGCTGGTGCTTGTTTTTGGTTTGAAATTCCAATGTATCCATATCAGCCAAAACAAAACAATGAGCATGAAAGCGATACAGCGAACGACGAACCGATTGAAAGCGCACAATTTAATGTATTGGTCGCAGAAGATAATCCAGCGAACCAATTGCTGATCCGCACATTACTTGAAAAACTCAACCAGAATATAACCGTAGTCGAAAACGGGAAACTAGCAGTAGAGGCAGCAACAGCACACTCGTTCGATCTAATTCTTATGGACATGCAAATGCCAGTAATGGACGGGTACACGGCCACAAAAACCTTACGTGAGCTGGGCAATCAAACACCAATTATCGCACTGACAGCCCATATGATTAAGGATGAAGAGCAAAAGTTTCGTGATGCCGGAATGGATGATTGGCTATCGAAGCCTTTTCAAATTCATGATTTAGTAAAGCGATTATATCATTGGGGAAATGTATCACGAATGGCGCAAATCATCGGAAACAAAGAAAAAACTGGATAGCAGCGCAAAATTAGCCACAACATGCTTTGCCAAACCATTATCTCTACAAAAACAGCGACCGACCAATTGGCAACTCTGAATACCGGTGAATATGAACATTCATCACCATGGCAAAGCCGATCATAACCGCCAACATTACCGTTCCCCCATATGAAATCAGCGGTAATGGCACCCCGACCACAGGTAATAAGCCAACGACCATGCCAACATTAACCAGAACATAAAGGCAAAACATCGTGGTAATGCCACCTGCGACCATGCGCCCAAAAATTGATCGGCTTTTTATGGCAATATAAAACCCAACCATTGTCACCAAAATAAAGAGAGATAACACTCCAATTGAACCCAAAAAACCGAATTCCTCGCCAATCATTGTAAAAATGAAGTCGGTCTGTTTTTCAGGCAAAAAATTCAAATTGGACTGACTTCCATTCAAAAAGCCCTTGCCATCTAACCCTCCGGACCCCAAGGCAATTTTTGACTGTAAAATGTGATAGCCAGAGCCTAAAGGATCTGATTCCGGATTGAGAAAAGTTTGAACCCGCCGCCACTGATATTCCTTCAACCCAAAGCGTAAAAATAATGGCAACCCAATCGCTGATGCTATCGCGCCAGCTAGAATAACTCGCCAGCTCAAACCCGCCAAGAACACCATCAGCACACCAATTGCACCAACCAAAATTGACGTACCCAGATCTGGTTGGGTTAAAATCAGGAAAAACGGAACTCCGATCATAAAAACCGGTATAATCAGGCTTTGAAGTTTTTTTATTTCCCCGGCCCCGTGCAAATATCTGGCAAGTCCCAAGACAAGTGCCAGCTTCATTATTTCCGATGGTTGCAAGCGAACTGGCCCCAAATCAAGCCAACGTTGAGCGCCCATTGCTGTTGCACCAAAAAATTCAACTCCAAATAATAAAACCAGCGCGACAGCATAAATCGGGTATGCCAGTGCCATCCAAATACGAATATCAATTAAAGCCAGCCCAAGCAGCAAAACCAGAGAAACTGCAAATCGGATACCATGACGGTCGGCATAAGGTGAGAAACTGCCGCCACTAGCAGAATATAGCATCACCATACCGATCAGCGCCAAAGCAACCAACAATAACATAAGAAACCAGTTAATCCTTGCTACTTTGGCTGCAAAAGTCAGAGTTGTTTCTGGGCCATCAAAACGAAGATACGTCATAATGTTTGCTTCTTTGAATTCTGGATAGCCACTAGTTTTTCATTTTGCTGTAATGCAAACCGCAAAATCTGTCGCGCTACTGGTGCTGCAGTGCTTGAGCCGCCGCCACCATGCTCGACTACTACAGAAATAGCAAATTGGGGCTTATCTAACGGGGCAAAACCAACAAATAACGCGTGATCTCTTAGTTCCCACGGTAAGTCTTTATTTTTAAGCACTATATCATCACGTTCAGCTTGAGAAATCCGCCTAACTTGTCCGGTGCCGGTTTTTCCCGCCCACAACATTCCCTCTCCATCCAGACCATTTGGCGTATAAGCAGTAGCCCATGGTTTGTTAACAACGCTGCTCATCCCCTGCTTTGCAACATCCAAGGCAGCATCAGAAAACCCAAGCGGCTCAATAGTATCCACACTTGATCCTTCTTGATGCACCAGAGTTGGAACTATTTTTCTTCCCGTAGCAATGCGGGCAGTCATAATAGCTAATTGCAATGGAGTCGCTGACAAATATCCCTGCCCGATACCGGCAATAAGCGTTTCGCCTTGCGCCCATGGCAGGTCAAAGCGCGCCCGCTTCCAAGCTTGTGTTGGAACCAGCCCCGATGAACCGCCACCTAAATCTAGATCAAACAGTTTGCCGAATCCAAATTTCAGCGCTGCATCATGAATTCGATCAATACCCAATCGTTTTGCTAACTCATAAAAATAAATGTCACAACTAACGCCAATAGCGCCGTTTAGGTTCACATTCCCATGACCTTTGCGACGCCAACAATGAAAAACTCGATCGCCAAGTTCAATCTTGCCAGAACAGTGAATACGCTCTTTTGGATCAGCAAGACCTGCATCCATTGCCGCCATTGCTACCACAGGCTTAAAACATGAAGCTGGCGGAAATGCACCGCCTATTGCCTTGTTAAACAATGGATTAAACTCATCGCCAAGCAATGCTTGATAGTCTTCGTTGGATATCCCCTTGGCGAATTTATTAGGATCGAAAGACGGTGTCGAAACCAAAGCCCGCACCTCTCCATTTGCAAGATCAAGCACACAAGCTGCACCACTGGTTCCAGCTAATGCTTTTGCAGCAACAGATTGCAATTCTAAATCTACGCTAAGTTTAATATCTTTGCCGGCTTTTGCCTTGGTTCTAATATCAGGTAGTTCACGAATTACCCGGCCCACAGCATTTACTTCAAACTTCAAAGCTCCGGCTTTTCCGCGTAGTGCCAGATCAAATTTACGCTCCATGCCAGTACGACCAATGCGAAATCCTTGATGGCGTAATAGCGGCTCCGACTTATTTGGGTAGTCTGGCGGAACAGCACCAACATATCCGATAATATGTGCCAGCTCATTGCCCGCAGGATAGGTGCGTACTTCTCCGGCTTCAGGTTGAATGCCCGGCAGTTCCGGCAACCACAAATTAACTCGTGCGAATGTCTTCCAATCCATATGGTCAACAATTTCGATGGTCGAGGCTTTGGCGCGCTTGGTAAACTCTTTTCGTATCTGCGCTTCACGTTCCGGCGATAAAGTCATCACCTGAGATAATCTAAGTAAAAGCGCATCTAAATCATTGACCTGGTCTGGCCGGAGCAATATTCGGAAATTTTCAACATTAGAGGCCAATACTCGGCCCTTGTGATCCAGTATTTTCCCCCTACTTGGTACGAGCAGTCGGAAATTAAACTGGTTCTCTTCGGATAGGCCTTGGTATTTTTTTGCTTCTAGAATTTGCAATTGATACAAACGAGACGTCAAACCAACAAACCCAAGCAAGCCGCCGCCACCCAACATAATGGCCCGCCTTGTAAATCGTGTCCGGCTGTCTTCGTCCCGCATCATTATATTACTGAACCTTGGTGAAAATCGTACAATCGTCGTGCATGCTGGGTTGTCCGTTGCAAACGTCCATAAAACCTACCAACTAATGGATACACTAAAAAGGTGGTTACACCTTGAGCCAAAAGATGAACTCCATCAACGTTCCAGCCCATTGCAACAACCCCGGCAAAAGCTGCCGCCAACAGAGTTAACACTACCATTACCCCGAATCCTGCCCACAACATCCGGTCGCCGCGCCCGGCAAATGCATCGCTTTGGGTGGTCATAATTGCATAAGCAAATAAATATGAAAACGACCACAAACCAAGAGGCCCGCCAGTAAGCAAATCTTGAATCAACCCAATAGCGAAAACTGCAATTGGTGGCATCATTTTTGAGCGAGCCATCGCCCAAAAGAAAATTGCCATTAGTGGAAATAACGGCATGGGAATGACCATGCCCAATAAATGAAACGGGGCAATGTAAATCAGCAACCCCAACAATGAGACCACAGTAGGCACGCCGATCCAAGCTATCAAGCCGACTCTGGCGGCGACAGAAGATAGCCTAGTGATGCCTGAACTCATTGCGCCTCACCTTGTAAAATATCGACTTCCATATTATCCGGATGATCGTGCGTAACAATCGCCTCGGTCTCTTGCTCTGGAGGAATAATTGCCGGGCGGGTTAATACTTGCACGTAATCAATACTATTTAAGTTGGCAAATAATCGCACCCGAATATTTTGTTGCGCATCTGATTCTATCACTTTTCCAACTACCAAGCCACCAGGTAAAACTCCATCATCTCCTGAGGTACTAACTATGGTTCCTAAAGGCGGCACAAATCCATTATGAATATAGATCAATTTTGGATGCTTGGAGTTATCTCCGGCTAAGATAGCCCGGCTTAGATTACCTTCAAAAGTAACTGGCACTCTGGAGTTTAGATCCGTTAACATCAAAACCCGTGACGAATGCTTCCCAGCGGTGACAATTCTACCAACCATACCATCTGGATCGACAACTGCCTGTCCCTGCGCAACTCCGGAGGTGCGTCCCACGCGCAATAAAGCAGATCGAACAAATGGCCCTCGTGATTCAGCAATTAACCTAGTGGAGACCACACGAACAAGTGGCTCACCTTGCATGTTTAGTAACTTCTCATAACGCAGTATTTTGCCATGCAAAGCTCGAGATAATGCTTCCCACTGTCGTAACGAACGATTTTCTTTTTCGAGCTCAAGCACTCGCTGGCTCGCATTCCAATGAGAGCTTAAACGATTGCTTAATTGTCTAATTCCAGACAGCGGCCACTCAATTAGCTGCATTGGCGGACTGGCAACTTCATCGACAGCCTGACGAGCTGCTTTGAACTGAACTGCTTCGTCTGAAGTTCGGCTGATTACCAGTAAAGCAACAGAAACAATGATGAGTAGAACCAGAGAGGCCCGCGTCCCAAAACCACGCAACCATCCAAATGGGCCTGCTGCACCATTTTTCGCCATATTGGTTCGACAACCGTCTGGGCTGCTCCCTTTGTTTATCAATTCAGACCCTAAATTCTAGGGCATAAAATTAGATGGCAGAAAGTTTACCTTTAGCAACATTTAAGTTTTCTAAAGTAGCACCAGAACCCAACACTACGCATGATAATGGCTCATCTGCGACCATGACCGGAAGCCCCGTGCGAATACGCAATTCCGCATCCAAATTACGCAATAATGCTCCACCTCCGGTCAACATAATGCCTTTATCAACTATATCTGCCGCTAATTCCGGAGGTGTGGACTCCAAGGCAACCTTTACCGCATCCACGATTTGCTCAACTGGTTCAGACAATGCCTCTGCAACCATGGCTTCGGTAATGCGAATTTCCCGTGGAACTCCGGCCATTAAATCCCGGCCTTTGATCTGCATAGAAAGGCCGTCGCCAGACTTTGGCGCCGAAGCAGTGCCAATTTCTTTCTTGATGTTTTCAGCACTTGTTTCACCTATCAACATGTTGGTGGTGCGCCGGATATAATTGATAATGGCCTCATCCATTTTATCCCCGCCAACACGAACCGACCGTGAATAGACAATGCCGCCAAGCGATAAAACTGCAACTTCCGTAGTGCCGCCGCCAATATCCACCACCATGGATCCGGTGGGATCGTTCAGCGGCAGGCCAGCACCCAAAGCAGCGGCCATTGGCTCTTCGATTAGAAAGGCTCGCCTGGCTCCTGCTGCCAAGGCCGAACTACGGATGGCCCGCCTTTCCACCTGAGTAGCGCCAGATGGAACGCAGATTACTACCTGTGGACTGGAAAACAGCCGTGTGTTTTGAGCCTTTTGGATAAAGTGCTTGATCATCTCCTCAGCGGTTTGGAAATCAGCAATCACGCCATCTTTCATTGGCCGGATCACTTCCATTTTAGTCGGGGTACGCCCTAACATTCGCTTGGCATCCACACCAACCGCCCTAACTTCCTTTTGACCATTGCAAATTTCATACGCCACAACAGACGGTTCGTTTAACACCACACCCCGGCCTTTGACAAATACCAAGGTATTTGCAGTGCCAAGATCAATCGCCATGTCCGAAGACATCATTCCAAAAAGTCGTGAAAAAATAGACAGGGGACATTCCTTTTTATTTGAAGCTTACCAAGTCAATCCAAAGTTATGGGAAGCTCAATCAAAGTGTTTTGCTGTGGATCGGGGTCAGGATCAAGGCCTTGCCCCCATTTTTATCAATCTAGCTGATTTTGTTTACGCTTCCAAGCCCGCCGAAGCAACCAAATCACTACAAAAACCGCCGCTGCCAGACCAAAAAACAATAAAATCAGAGAAATGCCTGTCTGCTGCGTCCAAGAAACCAGACCTTGACCTACAAAAGCAAGGGCAAGAATTTTTGGAATTATACCAAGACCGGTTCCCGCTGCAAATTGTACAAACTTGGAACGGGACACACCCAAGGCCAAATTCACCAATATGAACGGCCCTGATGGAACCACGCGAACCAACAGCGCCGACCAAAATCCGTTCTTGGATACAAACCCGACGATTTTGCCAAAGCGCTCGCCGCTAAACTTCGATATTGACTCAGCGCCAACCCAGCGACCCAGCCAAAAATGTAAGCAGGCCGAAACCATAGTTCCAGCCCATGAATACGCACTACCCATAACCGGGCCAAAAACAAAAATACTGGCACCGATTAACAAGAATTGTGGCGTGCCTATCAAACCTAACACCAAAAAAACGGCAATTACTGTGGGTAAACCCAAAGCGCTTTCTTTTACTGTGTATAATAAGCCCTCAATGACCTGCCGATCAGGCCCAAACCCGGAAACCAGCAAATACAACAAAACAAGCAACAGCCCTAATAAAACCGTCAATCGTAATTGTTTCACCCATTTTGCCGGAATCGCTTTTTTTGGACTCATTTGAATATCACCTGTGTATTGGCTTCAAAAAATGAAAGCGCATCTACTAGATGTTCAAACGCAGGCCATTTGCCAGTTCGGCCTCTAGACCACGTTATCTGTCGCTTGGCATATCGTCTTGAATCCCGTTGTGCTAACGAAATTGCTTGTTCCACTGATAACTCACCTGCAATATATTTGGCCAAAGGATCCAACCCTATCGCCTTATGTAAAGCGGTTACGCTATCGCCCCATTGCTCTAGAAAATTCCTAACCTCATCTACCACACCCTGCTGCACCATGTGTTCAAACCGCTGCTCAATTCGTTCATATAAATAATCTCGCTGCGGGCGCAAGACCAGACCAGACCACTCATCTTGCCTGATAACCGGAACTGTTTCTTTATGAAAATGTGTGATCGGCTTTCCTGTTTCCAGAAAAACACTAAATGCGCGGATTAATCGTTGCCTGTCTGCGCCTAAAATACGTTCTGCAGCAACAGTATCCACCCGTTGCAACTGTTCTCGCAAATAGCTCAGCCCTTGCTGATCAGCTATTTTCGAGACTTCCGCCAAAACCTCATCAGATATGTCCGGTATGTTTGCCAAACCTTTGGTTAAGGCTTCAAAATAAAGCCCGGTCCCCCCCACAAGAATCGGCGTATTGCCACGCTTGCGAATTTCATTGATCAAACGTACGGCTTCCGCAACCCATGTTCCAACCGACCAGCGATCATCGGCTTTGACCTGCCCGAATAAATGGTGAGGCACACCTCGGCGTTCCTCCAAACTCGGCAAAGCGGTCAAGATCGGCAAGCCTTCGTATAACTGCATTGAATCTGCATTAATAACCTCACCACTAACTCGTTCAGCCAACTTGGTGGCTAAAGCAGTTTTTCCGCTTGCAGTTGGTCCGAAAACCAGCAGGATAGGCGAAAACATTTGCATGGAATGATCTTGCGGCAATGAAATATACACTCTCAATAGTTGGCAACCCTGAGCTTGAATACTTTGAACAAGCCGTGCGAATTTTACAAGCTAGCGACTTTACGATCTCCAGGCAATTGGCTGCGGGCCAAGCCGTCGAAATGCACGGAAGCATAAATCCAGACCAAATTGAACCATTATTAGAAGGGGTGAAAATCGACTGGTGCCTGCACAAAAACCCGGTGCAAATTGCCAACATTATGATTTGCGATATGGACAGCACCATTATTGCGCAGGAATGTGTTGACGAATTAGCTGATCTGGCTGGAGTTGGCGAGCAAGTAAAAGCAATAACCGAAGCTGCAATGCAGGGGAATTTGGAATTTTCCCATTCTTTGGCCGAGCGCGTCGAACAATTGGCCGGACAAAGTCAGGATATATTACTTCAATGCTGGAATGAGCGGATCAGCATAAATGCTGGTGCAAAAACCTTAATTGCCACCATGAATAATTTGGGGGCAAAAACCGCTTTGGTTTCCGGCGGTTTTACCTGGTTCGCAAAACGGGTCGCGGAAGCGGTCGGATTTTCTGAATACCACGCCAATGAACTGGTCATCAAAGACCATAAACTTACTGGCAACGTCTTAGGGCCGGTGCTTGATGGCAAAGTTAAACTCGCCCATTTGTCGCGACTAGCACAAGAGCAAAAGACCACTTGCGCAATTGGTGATGGAGCCAATGATTTAGCCATGGTTCAAGGTGCAGACCTTGGCATTGCTTACCGCGCCAAGCCAGTTTTGCAGCACTGCGCAAATGGCCGCATACAACATACCGACCTAACTACGGCTTTGTTTTTTCAGGGTATCTGCACCAAGCAATGGACTGTGGTAAGCTAAAATCAGGAACGAATTGCCAAGCGCAAAACTTCGCCTTTACGGTTGATAATCACCAAAACCGGCCGGTCTGATTTTGCTTGCGCTACTTGCACTAATTCCTTGGCCTGCAAAACCGAAGATATATCTGTCCACGCGATTTGTTCGATAACATCTCCGACCTTTATTTTAGCTGCAGCATCAGAAGACTTGCGGGTTGAAAGAACGATTAATCCTTGCACTTGGGAACGTATTGAAAACTTTCGGCGTAGTTCAGCCGTTAATTCTGCCAATTCCATGTCAAGCACAAACTCCGGCCCGCCAGCTTCGTTGGAATGCTCCCCGGTATCAAGATCAATGTTTTCTTGCTCAAGAAGGCCAATTTCAACTTCAAGCTTTAGGCGTTCCCCTTGGCGTATCAGCACAATATCGACCCTACTTCTTGGTTTGGCTTTAGCGGCTAATCCAGTCAGCATCCTTGAATCTGAGACCGGTTTTCCATCAAATTCAATAATCAGATCACCAGCCATAACACCGGCGGCTTCGGCTGGGCCGTCGACACCAACACTGAACACCAGCGCTCCGGCAGCTTTTCCAAGACCGTAACTTTCAGCTACGGCACTGCTCACCGAGTTGACACTCACCCCAAGCCAGCCGCGCTCGATAAACCCATACTTCAGTAATTGCTCAACAATTTCGGCTGCCAAATTAGATGGAATTGAAAAAGCAATGCCGACAGATCCTCCTGATGGGGACAAAATAGCAGAGTTGACCCCGATCACCTCGCCAGACATGTTAAATAACGGCCCCCCCGAATTGCCGCGATTGATAGCGGCATCAGTCTGAATGAACTGATCGTAATTTCCTGATGAAATGTCACGATTGCGCGCCGAAATAATCCCGGCCGACACTGAACCTCCCAATCCAAACGGATTGCCAATTGCCAGCACCCACTCCCCTGTTAAAGCCTCATCAGAGTCCCCAAGCGCCACAGCTGGCAACGCTTGTTTAGGATGAACTCTCAACACAGCTAAATCAGTGGCAGGATCCCTGCCGACAATATCAGCCACAAGAATCGAACCATCAGAAAAAGTCACTTCGACCTCGTCAGCACCTTCGATCACATGGTTATTAGTTATTATTATGCCCTTTGAATCGATGACAAAACCAGATCCAGAAGAATTCTGTGTTCGGCTTTCCGGGCCAAAATAGTCATTGAACTTCTCAACGGAAGATCCTTCGGGAAAGCGCGGCATTTCATTATCAACTCGTTGCGAGGTTGAAATGTTAACTACAGCTGGAGACAGTCTTTTGGTTAATTCTGCAAATCCGTCAGGTGCTGGGTGACTAATGACCATTGTCGGCAACGCTAATACAATGATCAGCACAGCAAAAACCGTAAACAAACGAAAGGAACTCATGCCAGCAACCCAAATTGCGAATAAATACTACACACCTGCCATAGCGAACCATCAGAGCAAGGGCAACTCAGGCATTATAAAATGTTCGTGTCTAAATTTTGCCCAATTTGCAATTGAAGGTTTCACCCATAGAGTTAAACTTATGCTAAAAATAGGTAATTCAACATGAAAATCATATTTATAGCCGTAATAAGTACCCTGTTAATGCTGCCCACGGCTATTGTGGCTGAACAAGATGCATATGTTGGAGGCCGCCTTACGTTAAGTGCTACCGGAAAAATAGATGTTGCGCCAGACATGGCGAGTTTGCGCGCCGGGGTTGTCTCCGAAAGCAAAACTGCCAAGGATGCTTTAGCTGCAAACACCGAGTTAATGAACCGCGTCTTTTATAGCTTAAAACAAGCTGGAATAAAGAAACAAGACACTCAAACCTCCGGGCTTTCTCTTTCGCCTGTTTATGCCCCATTTGCCAGCAATAAATCTAAAACCGGACAACGCATCACCGACTATAAAGCCAGTAATCAAATTACGATTACCATCCGTGATCTAACAAGAATTGGAATAATTATTGATGCGCTGGTGCAAAGCGGAGCCAACAATGTCGGCAATATCACCTTCGATCTGAAAGACCAGAACGCTGTTTTGGATCAGGCACGCAAACTGGCTATTGCTAATCTAGCCGCCAAAGCAGAATTGTATGCACAAGCTGCCAGCTTTAAGGTCGGAGATATTATCTCGATGAATGAAAGCGCCGCAGCGCGGCCCAATTATGGTTATGCAAGCCGTAAGACCATGTCGTATAGTGGCGGTCAGACACCAATTGCTGCCGGCGAAATTTCCACCTCCATCACTGTAACTGCCACATATAAAATCGTGCAATAAGTATTGCTTGCTCCGTCATGTTTAATTCTGACCAATTAGTAATCTGAAATAACGTGCTGGAACATTGACTAAATGTCCGCCACCAGACAGTTTGCCGGAAAATGGTAACTAGCACGCCGATCCATCTGCATGCTTTTAATCATCAGCTATCAGCTAAGGGGCACAAATGTTAAATTCGAGATTGATTGCGTATGGGGCTTTTGGCCTGTTCTTCTTGGGATTGGTTAGCGCTTGTTCGCCGGCGCAAACCAAAGGGCCAATATCTGCCGATCTAGCCACCACAACTAAAGCAGCCGATATAGTACCTCAAGCCCAACTTGGCGATAATATCACCCCGCTCAAATATACATTAGATTTCAAAATAGACCCCCGCGAAGACGGGTTTACCGGTCTGACCTTAATTGACATCGACATAAAAAAGCCCACGCAGAAAATATGGCTGCATGGCAAAAACTTAAAAATCACCAATGCCGTTGCAATCGCGCCCGATGGCCGCAAAATAAGCGCTAGTTATTCCCAAGTTCCAATTAGTGAAGCTCCATCTGGCATAGCTTATTTGCAATTTTTAGAACCAGTTGGCCCCGGCCAGTTCACCCTACGATTACCATATAGCGCCCCATATAATACCGCCTTAAATGCTGCTTATAAAGTCGTGCGCAAAACTGGTGATCAGACCGACAATTACATCATTACTCAATTCCAAGCTATCGGGGCTAGAGAAGCATTCCCCGGTTTTGACGAACCACGCTTTAAGGTTCCCTTTGACGTATCTATCAGCGCCCCCAGCATGGATGTCGTTTATGCGAACACCCCAGAAATTAGCCAAAACAGCAGCGATGAGGGCTGGACAAAGCATGTTTTTGCCACAACACGCCCATTACCAACATATTTAATCGCTTATGGCGTAGGTCCTTGGGATGTAGTTGAGTTTGACCCGCTGCCGCCGACGGCTATGCGCGATCATGAAGTTCCATTGCGCGGACTTGCCGCCCGCAATTCCGGTGACAAAATGCAATACGCTTTGAAAAACACCGCTGGAATTATGGAAGTTATGGAAGATTATTTTGGCTCCCCATACCCGTATAAAAAACTAGATTTAATTGCGGCTCCTGAATACGCTTTTGGCGCCATGGAAAACCCCGGAGCCATTGTCTTTACCGAATACCTATTATTGATGAATGACAAATCATCCCCACGCCAAAAACGCGCTTATGCTTATGTCAACGCCCATGAACTGGCGCACCAATGGTTTGGCGATCTGGTTACGCCGGTTTGGTGGGAAGATATCTGGCTTAATGAATCCTTTGCCACATGGATGGGTAATAAGACGGTAGATACTTGGGCACCCCATTACAAATTTGATCGCGAAACCCAAAAAGGCGCGCTTCGAACCATGGGTACAGACAGCTTAAAAAGCACTAGAAAAATCCGGGAACCATTGCTGCGTACCGAAAACGTGATGAACCAGTTTGACAGTATCACGTATCAAAAAGGTGGCGGAGTATTGGCCATGTTCGAAAGCTATCTCGGCGCAGAAAACTTTCAAAAAGGTGTGCGCCTGCACATGCAGCGCTTTGAGGACAAAGTAGCCACAGCAGACGATTTTTTCCAATCCTTAGCTGATGGCTCCGGTAATGCACAAATAACCAGCGCAATGAAAAGCTTTGTTGATCAGCGCGGAGTTCCTTTGGTGCGCGGGACATTGAGCTGTAATGACAATGAAATTATTCTTGAGCAATCAAGATACGCACCACTTGGATCTTCAATTAATCGCAATCAAACATGGCAAATCCCAGTTTGCGCCCGCTATGGCACCGAGCAAGGATCAGCCAAAACCTGCACCTTAATGACCGAACAAACCACAACATTGAAACTGGAAACCAAGACTTGTCCTTCATGGGTGACGCTAAATGCTGATGGCTCCGGTTATTATAGGTTCACTATGGATAAACAGGCGTGGGCCGGATTGCTGCAAAATGTTGATCAGCTAAATACCAAAGAGGCACTTTCCGTTGTCGATAGCCTAATCAGCAGTTTCAATGCTAGTGAATTAGATGCAAAAACTTATCTCAATGGCTTGGCTGCCTTTGCCGCCAACCCCGAAGCTGATGTTGTCTCCGCCGCCGGTAACACTCTTGGCACCTTGCGCGGACGCTTATTGCCCAAAGCATCCCGTAAAGATCTGGCCCGATTTACCAGAGCGCTTTATGCCGAGCGCTACGCACAGATCAAAAACTCGGAATTAATGGCAGATGAATTACTGGCACCAACCTTGGTAACAAGGCTAATAAATTACGGTATGGATCAGAAAATATCTGCCGAATTTTCTGCTGCCGGCGCAAAATACTTAGGTTTGAATGGCCCAGCAGATAAAACAGCTCTTAAACCAAGCATGTTAAGCATTGGCTTATCGCAAGTGTTCAAAGATCAAGGCGTTGTCGCATTACCAGCTTTGCTCGATTTAATAGAGTCCGGATCACCTGCCGAAAAGGGCAGTGCCAGCGGAGCGCTTAGCGCAACCAATGATCCTAAACTAGCCTTGCAAATACTAGAAGCTGCCCTTGACCCAAAAGGAGTTTTTACTGGTCGCCAAGCTACGGGACTTATTTATGGACTTCTCTATAATCCGGCCACCAGTTTGCAAACATGGAAATGGATCAACAGCAATTTTGAACAATTACTGGAAACACGAATTGCCGATGTCCGCAGAGCTGGCACTCCAAGAATGGGAGGTTTCTTTTGCAGCACAGAAGGTGCTAATGAAATGAAAGCTTTCTTTGAGAGCAAAGCCGAGCTTATACCCGGTTATGAGCAGGCATTAGATCAAACTTTGGAACGCATTGATTTGTGTGTTGCGGCCAAATCTGCGCAAGGTGAAAAACTGGCAGAAGCTCTAGCGGCTAGGCCTTAAAGTTTTAAGCCTAAGTCTGGTACAAAATAATGGTTGCAATTAAGCCGCCGCCACTGGCATTTTGCAACTCAAGTTCACCGCCATTAGCGGGCACAATGGAGCGGTCGATCGCCAGCGCCAAGCCAGAGCCGCCGGTTTCACCGGCTGAAACAATTAAGGCAATGGGTTAAGATCTATTTGCACTAGTTATCTGGAACAGCCCCTATCAAAATTTATGGATGTCTTATTTGCGCAATCAAATTGTCGATGAGTTTCAAGATATTGATGAGGATGGGGATGCTATCAGTACTCGCGATGAGTTCTTGGCCAAAACTATTCAACAGGCAAAATGCGTGAAAAAATGCAAGAAATGAAAGCTAAAATGGAAACGAAAATGAAGCCAAAAAACAAAAAGAACAAGAAGATATAATTTCTTTCGTCGGTATTAAATTAGATGCAGACCCTAACTGCCGCCGGTTGCTCCCTCCTCCCAGAAACCAATCGGCCAAAGCAAAACCGCCCTGTCTTCACCAGACGGGGCGGTTTTTTATTGTCTAAATTCGTATCACCTAAATACGTAGCATCTAGATGCCTAGCGAATTATTTTCCATTTAAGTTACCGAAATAACGGAAGAACTCACTATCTGGTGATAGAATCATCGAGGTCTGGCCATTAGCCAAAGCTTTATCATAAGCTTCCATAGAGCGATAAAACGCGAAAAACTCTGGATCCTGATTGTACGCCTTGGCATAAATTTCATTACGCTCAGCATCACCAGCACCACGAATTTTAGATGATTCTTCTTTGGCATTGGCCAGAATCACTCGAACTTCACGATCAGCCTTCGCCCGCAACTCCAAGGCCTGCTCTTCACCTTCAGCACGGATTTTTGCGCTTTCCTGTTGGCGCTCAGTGATCATTCTTAAAAACACCTTAGCCGCATTTTCAGGTGGCAGATCAGCACGACGGATTTTTACATCAATGATTTCAACCCCTAGGTTTGCGTCCTTGGTTTGAGCCTCTAATTGATCCCGAATACTTTTCATAAGGTCACCACGATGCCCCGAAACGATTTCCGTTGAGTTCTGGCTCCCCAAAACACTTTTAACCGAAGCTTCAAGAAACGGAGTCATCCGCAATTCAGCACCGCGCACAGTGGTTACACGTTGATAAAACAATAAAGGGTCAGCTATCCGATAACGAGCAAACACATCCACTACCAGCCATTCCTGATCAGAAGCCAATATCTGTTTGGCCGGAGCATCAAGCATCAAATTACGCCGATCAAAAAACACCACATTATCCCACGGCATTTTGAATTTTAGACCGGGTTGCTCATCAGTGCCCCAAGCATGTTTAACTTCAACGATTTTACCAAAACGCAAAACCAAGGCCTGCTGTCGTTGATCGACTGAAAAGGCCACGGTTCTAGCCAGTAAAGTACCGCCAAAAATCAATAAAATTACAATAGGCAAAGTAAAACGTTTCATGATTATTCTCCCTTACCTTTGCGGTTCAAACTGTTCAGCGGCAGATAAGGTACTACCCCACTGGCACTTTCCGGATCCAGTAAAATTTTATCAGATTTTTCCAGCACCTGTTCCATAGTTTCCAGATACATCCGCTGTCTGGTTACTTCTGGAGCTAACTTATACTCCTTATAAACCAGCGTAAATCTGGCGGCCTCACCCTTGGCTTCAGCAACCCTAGCTTCGCGATAAGCTTCGGCCTCTTGCAATAAGCGCTGGGCGTCACCTCTAGCCTTTGGTACTTTATCATTACGATAAGCAATCGCCTTATTGATGGTGCCTTCTTTGTCTTGGGCGGCGTTTACCACGTCGCGGAACGCGTCATTGACCTGTCCGGGAGCTTGTGATCTGGCTATCTGCACCTGTGTAACTTGCATGCCGGCACCATAGCCATCCATAATTTTTTGGATGCTCTCCCGAGCTTCTTCTTCAATTTGGCCACGACGTTCAGTAATTATGTCCTGCAAATTGTTTTTACCAACAATTTCCCGCATCGAGCTTTCGGCAACAGCCGCTAGAGTAATTTCCGGATCTTCGATATTAAACAAATAATCTGGAGCTTCCTTGATTTGCCAAAATACTGAAAAACCAAGCTCAACAATGTTTTCATCACCGGTTAGCATCAAGCTGTTGGCAGAACTACCACGACGAGATCCAGAACTAACAAGACCGATATCTATCTGATGTGCTGCGGTGACTTTTGGTTTTAATACCCGCTCAAGCGGCACTGGCAATTTCCAGTGAAACCCGGGTGGCTCGGTGCGCGAATATGCACCAAAACGTAAAATCACGCCCTCTTCATCAGCTTCGGCCACATACCAGCCAGAACCTGGCATCGCGATCCACAATAACAGACCAAGAATAATAAATACACCAATCCCAAAACCGCCAAGGCGCCCACCGCCAGTACCGTTGCCGCCACCTTTGCCAAAAACTCCGCCAAATTTATTTTGCAGATTGCGCATCATCTCATCGACATCAACCGGATCGTCGCCGCCACCGGATCCAGAGCCCCATGGGCCTTTGCCGCCGCCGGGTTTTTGACCCCACGGGCCGCCGCCATCTCCGTTTTGTTGGTTGTTCCAAGCCATATTGTATATCTTCTTCCTTCTTCCCTTGAATCGTCCGCATACTAACACGATATGTGGCGGTAGGTGATACTAAAAGCAAGCGGTGAAGCACAAAATGACAGATAAATTGACCAAAAACGTTCAAAAAGCACTAGGAAAAATTAAAGACCCCATCTCGGGCAAAGATATTTTGAGTGCTGGCATAGTCCAAGGCCTAACTGTCAAGGATGACCGGGTGGGTTTTGCAATCCAGACCAGCCGTGAAATGGCCGAACAAATGGAACTGATTCGCGAACAAGCTGAAAGCTCCATCCGCAAAATACGTGGTGTTGGGGCGGTAACCGCAGTGCTAACTTCACATAATGAAACCCCGCAAAGCCCGCCACCGGGCGCCAGCAACCAAAAGCGACCGCCAATGTCCGGCGGCCACGGCACCCCGCCGCCGCCCACGCCAAATGCATTGCCCGGTGTTGGCGCGGTGATTGCGGTGGCCTCTGGCAAAGGCGGTGTTGGCAAATCCACCATTGCCGCCAATTTAGCCGTAGCTTTAGCCAAAATGGGCAAAAAAGTTGGCCTGATGGATGCAGATATTTACGGCCCTTCAGCCCCAATATTGTTTGGCCTTTCCGGTCAAAAACCTAAACTAAACGATCAAAACAGGATCATTCCGCTAGAGGCTCATGGGGTCAAAATACTTTCCATGGGCTTTATGGTCAGTGATGGCCAAGCGGTCATCTGGCGTGGGCCAATGATCATTGGAGCGCTACAACAAATGTTCTCGGACTGCGAATGGGGCGAGTTAGATGTGTTGATCGTCGACATGCCCCCCGGAACTGGCGATGCGCAGCTTACCCTAGTGCAAACGGTAAAACTGGCCGGAGCAGTAATTGCCGCCACCCCGCAAGAAGTGGCGCTGGCCGATGTGCGCCGCGGGGTTAATATGTTCCGCAAGGCGCAAGTTCCGGTATTGGGTGTCCTCGAAAATATGTCGGGCTTTATCCACCCAGAAACCGGAGAACGCATTGATATTTTTGGCAAAGGCGGAGCCAAAAAAGTGGCAAAAGAGCTTGAAACCAAGTTTTTAGGTGAAATTCCATTAGATCCGATTTTGCGCGAAACCTCTGATGCCGGCAAACCCGCTGCTACTGACCCAAACAGCGCTTTAGGTAAAATATTTACTGGATTGGCGAATACGGTACTGGCTGAAATTTAACCAGATTAATCACTGGCGCTCAAACACCTGAGTGACAAAGGCGTGATCATCTTTGTCACTCGCCGGATATGAGTTTTCCTGCATTAAACTCCAAACTTCCTCGTCTAGCTTTGGAAAGAAAGTATCTCCGTCCGGAGCTGCATCGACCCGGCTCAAATAAACCCGGTCACAAAATGGCAAGGACGCACGGTACAACGTTTCACCGCCGATAATGATCGCTTCATCATCTGCTAAGGCCAGCCCTCGTTCGATCATGGCTTGCAGGTCAGTAAACACTAACGCACCTGCTGCTGAATAATTAGCATTACGGCTCAACACCAGATTATCCCGCCCAGGCAATGGCTGCACAAACAGGCTTTCCCAAGTTTTACGTCCCATCAACACCGGCTTGCCAGCAGTAATGCGCTTAAAATGCGCCATGTCAGAAGCAAGTCGCCACGGCATATCACCATTTTGGCCGATCACATCATTGCGGGCGGCAGCAACAATCATGGAAAGTCTAGTTTGGGATTTCATAGGATCCTGCTATATGATTTGGTATCTGACTTTAAGGAATGATGCAGTGGTTCACAAATTATTTTCTATGAAATGGACATTAGTTTACATCGCCCTGATTCCGTTTGTGAACTGGTCATTTACATGGGCACCCAATATCGAGCTATTCGGCAATTGGGCCTTTAACCCGGTAACAATTATCACTGGATTAGTGCTGGTGGTGCGCGATTTCGCCCAGCGCGAGGTCGGCCACAAGGTCCTAATTGCAATGATCATCGCCTTGGCCATTACTGTGGTTCTGGCCGGGCCAAAACTGGCATTGGCCTCAGGAGCGGCATTTGCCATCTCGGAATTGGTCGATTGGCTATTATTCACCTTTACCAAATTACGCTTATCAACAAGGGTATTTTTATCCAGCCTGATCGCTGCCCCGATTGATAGCGTGGTATTTCTGGCCGGAGCCGGGTTCTTCACTATTGCCAATGTTATCATGTCAGTGCTGGGAAAAATGGTTGGCGCAATAGTGGTGGCACTCGTGGTGCGAAAGAGTGAAAATCAAACTGCCACTTTAGCCGCAATGTGAGCTTGTGGCTCATAACCAATCAATTCAAAATCATCCAATTTGAATTCAAAAATATCAGTAACATCTGGGTTTAAGTGCATGATTGGCAAAGCCCCCGGTGTGCGGGTTAATTGCAAGTTCGCCTGCTCCTGATGATTTAGATATAAATGCAGATCACCAAAACTATGGATAAATTCCCCGGGTTGCAAACCGCTCACTTGCGCCACCATCAAAGTCAGCAAAGAATAAGAAGCAATGTTAAATGGCACCCCTAAGAAGACATCAGCCGAGCGCTGGTAAAGCTGACATGACAATTTACCATCAGCAATAAAAAACTGAAACAGACAATGACAAGGCGGCAAAGCCATCTCATCTACATCTGCCGGGTTCCATGCCGTTACAATATGGCGACGCGAATTAGGATTGGTTTTAATCTGTTTAATTACTTGGGCAATCTGATCGATCACTCGACCATCAGGGCTTACCCATTTGCGCCATTGTTTGCCATAAACCGGGCCAAGGTCGCCGTTCTCATCAGCCCAATCATCCCAAATACGCACACCATTTTCTTGTAGGTATCTGATATTGGTATCGCCAGTTAAAAACCACAACAATTCAACAATGATTGAACGCAAATGCAGTTTTTTGGTTGTTAACACCGGAAAACCTTCGGCGAGATCAAAACGTATTTGTCGCCCGAACACCCCCTTGGTTCCGATGCCAGTGCGGTCTTCGCGAACAATGCCATTTGCGGATATATCAGCCAATAAGTCGAGATAGTTTTGCATAAACAGCCCTTGATTTATTGAAGCAAATTAACTGATTCTCCTCAAGCCGAGTGCAAAATATGCGCCGGCAGGTAAAAAATTCGTGCGCTATTGCCTTTCTTTTAACATAAATAACGCTTATATGATCCTTGTCCAATTATGGACTATGGCGATAAACGCGGCGGATTTACCGGTTCGGACCCGGGGGCAGTACCCGGCGGCTCCACCATCAACGCTTTGCGCTCTTATACGTAAAGAGCGCTGCTGATGGGGCCGAAACAGTATCGACGGACGGCCAATGATGTTTGCTTTTGCTCGGGTGAGGCCCGTTAAAGGCTCAAAATTGAATAGTTGCAAATGACAACAATTCTCAAGAGTTTGCTCTCGCAGCGTAAGCTTGCGCGAGTTACTCGCTCTAACTCCTAACCCCTTGAAAGGTTAGGCGGGGTTCGGAGGCACCTGGCAACAGAAGCCTCCACTTATTCCCCTCAAAACCTACTTTCCTATAGAAGATTACGCCTTTACCTGCGTTGTTTTTTCACGAATCCAGGATCCGCCAAGCCACAAAACTGGTACGATGAACAGTCCATAAGACATAAACGCTTCAACCATCGGCAATTTGATAAAGCTAGTCCATTGATGCAGGCTGACATTCAAAGCCGGGCCAACCAACGGAATAAATCCATCTTCACTTAGCTCATAAACTCCGTACAAGAACAAGTGCAAAGCAAATAAGATTAGAAACAGACCCGTAACTTGCAGAAACAAAGGCAGGTTAATTTTGGAGCTTTGTGAAACCCACAACAGCCCAACCAAAGCCACCAGAGAAATCCCGGCAAGACCGCCAATCCACATCGAGCCAACACTATATTGTGAGCTAAATGCTCCGAGCATCAAAGCTGTTTCCATGCCTTCGCGAGCAATCATCAAGGTGGCGAATGTAAACACTCCAACCATGCCAATTATGCCGGCTTTTTGGGTGCTTTTTTCCAATTGTTCACCAATTCTGCCGCGAATACTTCTTGCGGTTCGCATTACATAATAAGTGAAGGTAGCAACAAGAATTCCGGCAATTATCGCCAAACTGCCTTCCCACACTGCTTCCTGAGCCAAGCCGGCCACATGCCAAGCAGTAGTCGCACTTATGAGTAAAGCTGTGATTACTCCGGCATAAACCGCCTTGTTAAATTGCGATTGTCCGGTATTGGACAGATAAGCCAACATAATCGCTACAACTAAAAACGCTTCCAAGCCTTCGCGAAAAACTACCACCAAAGTTGCTAACATATTGCAGGTTCCACCCCTTATTGCACATGAGAATAATTCGCAAGTTAACCGGACGAATAAAAATTTGCAAGTGCTTTCGATAGTCAATTTGTCGCATCTATAGCCACACAGTTTAGCAGATAATTATTCGATCAAAGTCAACCACTCACCCTCGCTCAGCACCTTAACACCAAGCTCATTAGCCTTTTTTAGTTTTGAGCCAGCCCCTGGCCCGGCCACAAGAATATCGGTTTTAGCCGAAACAGACCCTGACACCTTTGCCCCCAGCGCAATAGCCTTAGCTTTGGCTTCATCCCGGCTCATCTGTTCCAATTTACCAGTAAATACCACGGTTTTTGATGATACCGGGCTGTTGGATCTAACCTTTATCATATCATTAACGCTGATCTGCAACAGCAAATTTTGCACCAGTTTTGCTGAGTGATCTTGGGTAAAAAAGTCAATGAGACTACCTGCGGCAGCGGCGCCAATACCATCTATTGCCAGTAATTCTTCAAGCGCTCCGGCTTCGCTCACCCGCGCAAGTAAAACCCGCAACGACCCAAAATGATTGGCAAGCAACCGAGCATTGCTTTGGCCAATATGGCGAATTCCCAAAGCATTTAAGAAGCGATCAAATGCAACTTCGCGCTTTGCATTGATCGCAGCAATTAAATTAGCAACTGAGGTTTCTCCCCAGCCACCTCGTTCCGCCAATTTCAATTCATCTACCCGCTTTGGTAATAAAAAAATATCAGCCGGTTCACAAATCACTCCTTCTTCAAAAAAGCCCTCGATTTGCTTGGCACCTAAACCTTCAATGTCAAAACCCTGCCGACCAACGAAATGCTTTAGGGCTTCAACCTTTTGAAACGGGCAAGCCGATTGTCCAGAACAACGGGTAACAGCACCAGCCTCGCCATTTTCATCAAGATCGCGTAACGCCGGGGTTCGCAAAGGGCACGGGCAAGTTTTTGGAAATTCGAACGGTTTTTGACGATCAGGGCGATCCTGATCCAGAACTTTTACCACTTGCGGAATAACATCTCCGGCACGCTGAATTAGAACCTTGTCACCAATACGAATATCCTTACGGCGCAATTCGTCCTCATTGTGTAGCGTTGCATTAGAAACAACAACACCGCCAACAGTAACTGGTTTTAACTTCGCAACCGGGGTCAAAGCGCCAGTTCTGCCCACTTGAATTTCGATATCCCTTAATACTGTAATGGCTTGTTCCGGTGGGAATTTGTGAGCAATAGCCCAGCGCGGACTGCGAGAAACAAAACCCAGCCTTTGCTGTAGCTGCAGACTGTTTACCTTATAAACCACGCCATCAATATCATAATTAAGCGCCGAACGCTTAGCTTCGATCATTTGGTAATGTTCGATCATTTGCTCTGGTGTGCTGCAAATTTTAGTAAGTGGATTTACCGAAAAACCCCATTTCGCCAATAGATCAATGGCTTGTTTTTGTGTGCTGGCAAATTCCGCCGATACTTCGCCCCACGCATAAGCAAAAAACCGCAAAGGTCGTTTTGCAGTAATGCTGGCATCAAGCTGGCGCAATGAACCGGCGGCAGCATTTCTAGGGTTTTTATAAGGTTGTTTTTGGTCTCGAATTTGCAAACGGTTCATTTGTTCAAATTCTTCCAAGGGCAAATACACCTCCCCGCGCACTTCAAATACTTCGGGCCACCCCGTACCAAAAAGGTTTTTTGGAACATCAATAATAGTACGAACATTAGCAGTTACATCTTCGCCGGTTTGACCATCACCTCTAGTCGCTGCTTGCACAAGCACCCCTGATTCATAACGAATGCCGGCGCTCAAACCGTCGATTTTTGGCTCCGCCGTAAACTCCAACTTTTCATTGGCAGATAAGCTTAAAAACCGCCTCACCTTAGCGGCAAATTCCGTCACTTCTGCATCAGTAAACGCATTTCCCAAACTTAGCATCGGCACCGCATGATTGATTTTGGAAAATTTTTGGGACGGCGTAGCTCCCAATCGCTGACTTGGGCTATCAGCTCGAGCCAGCTCAGGAAACAGGCGTTCAATTTCATCATTGCGCTGGCGCAAAGCATCATAGGCCGCATCAGAAATTTTAGGCGCATCAGCAAGGTAATACGCCTTATCATGACGAGCAATTTCACGCGCCAAACGCGCAAGTTCAGCGGCGGCGGCTTGCGCATCCATTTGATCTGGATCTTTTGGAAAAGCCATAACAGAAAACTCCGCTTGCCAAATATTTTATGTTGGCAACCTAAAGCATTTCTAACCTAGTTAGAACCAAAGTTTTGACAATTTTCCAATCTTCTGCAGGCAAGTTTCTTGCCACAGCCACAGACCAACGCTTCAAGACAGGCGTTTAGTTTATATTAGCATAGCGCTTGAACAACCAAACCCGCACAGCACTAGCTAACCCGGTTTTTATCGGAGAGTTTGAGCGATCTTCATCAATATCAGCGATTACTTTGGCCATTGATTTATCCTCATCAGCAGCAACGCCGCGTAATGCGTCCCAAAATACCGCCTCCAATGCCAATGATGTTCGATGGCCAGACAAAGCTAGGGATCTTTTTTCAAGCACAGATACTCTCCTTAATGCAAATAAATTTTAATGCAGATAAATTATGAGTGCCAATTTACCACACAAACACCATCCATGCATGAGACAAGAAGTCGCAGTTTTGTTAAATTTATCAGTTTTTGTCTAACTTGTGATCCGCAAGCCTTTTATTGGCAAAATTAGATTCTTTCTCCGCAAATTGACGCGCCGATTTACTAATACCAAAAGCGATCCGGTTTTCGGCAGCAGTATCTTGTTTTTGTTTGCGCAGCTTTTGCTTTTTTACCTGACGCAAATTGATCGGCTTTGCCATATCACTACCTTGGTGAAATCATATGTTCAGGGCGCACCACTTTATCAAATTCAGCTTCGGTAACAAAGCCAAGGCGCACGGCCTCATCACGCAAATTAGTGCCGTTTTGATGCGCGGTCTTGGCGACTTTCGTAGCATTATCATAGCCGATCACTGGCGCTAAAGCGGTAACCAGCATCAGGGATTTTTGCATTAATTCATCAATTCGTTTACGATCAGCCTTGATCCCTATCACACAATTATCAGTAAAAGATCGCACCCCATCACTAAGCAATCTAATGCTCTGCATCATATTGTAAATCATCACTGGCCGATACACATTTAATTCAAAATGACCCTGACTACCGGCGATAGTAATTGTGCTGTGATTGCCCATTACTTGCGCACAAATCATAGTTAAAGCTTCGACTTGAGTCGGATTGACCTTGCCTGGCATGATCGAAGAACCCGGCTCATTAGCTGGCAGGATCAACTCTCCCAGTCCGGAGCGCGGGCCAGAACCTAAAAACCGAATATCATTAGCAATTTTAAACAAAGAAGCTGCCAGAGTATTTAATGCACCGTGGGCGGCAACCATGCCGTCACTAGCAGCCAATGCCTCAAACTTGTTGGCGGCAGTAACAAAACCAAGGCCAGTGAGATCAGCAATATTGGCAGCAAATAGTTCGGCAAAGCCCGGCTTGGCATTTAATCCCGTACCAACTGCTGTTCCGCCTTGCGCCAGCGGCAACACTTCCTTGATCGCTTCTCGAACCCGACCAAGACCCAGCTCAACTTGCGTGCAATAACCGGAAAATTCCTGCCCCAAGGTCAGGGGGGTGGCGTCTTGAGTATGGGTGCGACCATTTTTAATAATGTCGGCAAATTCATCCTGTTTGTGGCGCAAAGCCGCAAGTAAATGCTCTAATGCTGGAATTAAATCATTGTGCAGGCTGGTGGCGGTAGCAATATGCATTGCGGTGGGAAAAGTATCGTTTGATGACTGGCTGCGATTGACATGATCGTTTGGATGCACCGGCGTTTTAGATCCAATTTTGCCGCCAAGCATTTCAATTGCCCTATTTGCAATTACTTCATTGGCATTCATATTAGATTGAGTGCCGGAGCCAGTTTGCCAGATGCGCAATGGAAAATTATCATCCAACTTACCTTCAAATACCTCACGGGCCGCCGCTTGAATTGCCACAGACAGTTCTGGTTCCAGATTATCCAATTCCTGATTACTCTTGGCAGCCGCGTATTTCACCATCCCCAAAGCATGCACCATAGGAATGGGCATGGTTTCATGACTAATATCAAAATTGATCAATGAGCGCGCGGTTTGCGCGCCATAATATTTATCTGCGGGAACGCTTAATTCCCCAAAACTATCCGATTCAATACGGGTGGCGCTCATAAAAAACCCTTTCGACAAACAAATAAGATATAGTACATTCGTACATATACACCTCAAAGCAGGTATTTCAGAACTAGCGGCAAACGTCCAGTTCCTTTAGAGGAAATCGTCGATCAAGCCCCAAGGTGACACTTAGGGTGATAAACACTAGATGCCAGCCCTTAAAATAACAGCAAAGCGTTAGGACAGGTAAAGAGTCCTCAAGTAGCGAAGCGACAGTACGGGTAAACAACCAACCCTCTTGGGTTGGCAAGGGCGACCGCCCGCCGCCCGGTCAGGGCGCACGTCGTAGGCCGTTGCGTAGCAACTGGCCGCGAGACATAACAAGAGTCCTCAAGCAGCGAAGCGTTAGGACAAAGAGAGAGTCCTCAAGCAGCAAAGCGATAGGACAAACAAAAGAGGCTCACTGACCCTTAAAGACCCTACCCTTGAACACCCTGCTTGCACCATATGCTCACAGTACAAAAAGCCTCCTTGTCCCTTAACCTACCCTAAAAGCACCCTTAAATACCCTAAGTGACCCTACATAAGCGTGGATAAGTTCGAAACGTCCGCAATAAGGCTGAGTTTGCTATAATGGGGCTTAACGCGGACGTTTAACGTCTGCTCTTGCTCTTTGACATGGTGAATCATCGCAAAAAAACCAATAAAGCATGGGTTTGCGTGTGGCTGATTGCAGGATCAACCTTGCAAGTAATCATATTGCCACTGAAGCTTTTGCGTGTTTTGCAACGGTCAATCCGGCGGGAAAGTTGTTACGAAAGTTTTTTAAGCGTGGTTTCTGCTTTTGCTTGGCGCAGTTTATTATAATCCCTTGGCAAGATCACCGATTGTGTTTTGCATATTTTGATCAAATATATCTTTCCATGCTTGTAGATCGGCTGCCTTTCTTGCCCCTTCAGGATATAAAACCGCCCGCGAAGCATTTACCACTACACCCTCACCATTTACCGAAGCGGCGAGAGCTTCTGTGGCGCTGGCTCCTTGAGCGCCATAGCCTGGCACCAAGAATGGGCAGTTCGGTAAAATCGCGCGTAAGCGCTTTGCTTCTAATGGTGCAGTTGCTCCAACAACAACCATCAGGGATGACCATGACCCTGAACCCAAAATCATGTCACGGGCAAAAGGCGCTAACTGTTGGGCCACAATTTCATAAAGCGGAGTACCAGCTACACTTTGCTCTTGAAAATCAGCCGCTCCGGGATTGGATGTGCGGGTTAGCACGATCACCCCCTTGCCTCGATCTGATGCTAGATCAAAAAACGGCTGCAGGGTTTCGGTTCCCATATATGGATTTAACGTAATCGCATCAACATCTAGCCAAGCATCCGGCCCCAGATAGGCCTGAGCATAGCCCATCGCCGTTGAGCCGATATCTCCACGTTTTGCATCAAGCAAAACCAATTGTCCGGCGGTTTTTGCCTCTGCACAAATCTCAGCTAGTAATGATAATCCTGAGGGCCCGTATCGTTCAAACAGCGCAATTTGCGGTTTCACTACCCCGACTTTGCCTTGAATTTGCTCAAGCACCGCAAAAAAGAACTTACCAATACCGGTTAAACCGTCGCCAAAAAACTCTGGAATACGGTCTGGATGCGGATCAAACCCAACACACAAAGGCCCAAATTTACGGATTGAATTGGTGAGGCGGTCTCCAAAAGAATTGGTCATTGGCAATCTCCCTCTACAAATAACCAAAGCTGATTCTTTGACGTACACAAGCTGCTGCTAAGGATCAACCTTGCAAAGAACTTTTACGACCCGGCCGGCTTGGCGCAAATAATCTCCTTGTAAAATGTAATTATCTGATGTGAACACTCCCGCAGGATCGGCGCTCTGAGCATTCAAGCCCCATATTGCCAATGATCGACGTATGGAAGCTGGCGCCGCCGTGTAAACTCGCCCGCGCCGTAAAGATTCGGCAATTATAACTCCTATAACACGGCCACGAGCATCAAAAATCGGCCCTCCTGAAATTCCACCAAGAGTGCCCTTAACCCCCTCTCTACGGCCGGTCTCAACCCAAACCAGTACCGGTTCTGAATTACTGTGTCGTTTGGAAAAAACAGCACGCCCACGGCCCAATAATTTTGCTTGTACTTCGCCAACTCTTCCTTGCGGAAAGCCAACTAAAAACCCGCTTTGATTTTGACGAATATCCTTAGGCTCTGCAAATGAAAACGCTGGACTGGTGCGCTTGGTTTGGACTAGCGCTAAATCCGAGGTTTTGCTACTAACAGCTTGTCCGCGCATTCGAACTGCGCCCCAGCTTTGATTGCCGGCAAGAAGCATCAGAGAGCTGCAGCCGTCAACCACATGGCGGGCGCTTAGCCAATACCCACCTCCCAATGCGAAGGCAGTGCCGCTCGAGCTGGTTTTAATTGTAGAGCGAATAGTAATTAGCGCATCACGCCTAGAAGGTGGCGCTAATTTTCCAACACCCAGATCCGCTTCATTCAATTCTCCGGCTGGAGGAGATAATACCGGAACAGGTGCTTGGGATCGCGAGCGAACCAACAAATAAAAGGCCAACAAAACCAAAGCATAAAGCAAAAGATGGCGCATGGCTTTCTATCCAACTAAAGCAGCACCTAGCAGTAAGGAGCCGGAAATCTTAATCGCCGCTAATAATATTGCCGTTGCAACCTCGCCATCAGCAATGCGCTTGGACAGTTTGCGCAAAACCAGATCGGTTAATTGAAAAATGGCCAATTGCAATAAAAACGCCGCCACACCCCAAACCAGAATATCGGCAATACTAACCCCGGTAGCCAACGTCACCGATATGGGAATTGCCAAACCAATTAGAGCTGCCCCTAACGATGTTCCAGCTGCAACATTACCGTCTTCGATCAATGCTAACTCGCGGTGCGGCGTAAGGCGTATATAAAGCACCGCTGCTAGAACAAACACGCCAAGTGCGGTTCCTAAGTGCAAAATGAAATAAGGAAACCCCATGCTAAACGACTGAAAGGCAGATTGCAAAATACCAGCTCCAATGCTTGAATTGATAAGTTCTAGTTGAACCAGAAATTAGAGTTTAATGCCTTCCAGTCAAATGCAATTGCATAAAATTATTGAGACTGGCGGTTAGGCTGACCCTAGGGTTGTCGTTTGTTTTTACGCCTAGGGCGGGGGCGCAGCAAAAACCGATGAACCAGCAATGAAATTCCAGTTAAAGAAAAAATGGAGGCGCTAAAGGCAAAGAAAACCAACAACGGATTGTTGAAATCATCACGGTCGCCATAATCCATAATGTGCAGCATCCAGAAAAAATCAAATAATCTCCAGACCGACGACCTATGAGCAATAATTCGTCCCTCCTCAATATCGGCCCAAACCGTGTAATTTTTTGGTTCAGAAAACTCGGCTCGCCACAATGGGCCACGGAAACGCACTTCTACTGGCCCTTTCTCCACCCGCTCCAAAGTGATAATTTTGCCGTTTCCGCTATAATCCTGCAAAATAATTTTTTGTGCGGTTTCCTTGCTTAGAGGTAATAAGGACTTGCCGGTGATCGCTGAAACCAAAGCGCTTTCGTCTTTGGCTTGCAGACGCCAAACTGGCTCGCCAGCAAAGCTTTCCAAGCGCATACCAATTACATTTTCTAGCTTGGCAGCATTGATCGCCTGCTGCGGGTTAACAGGAATATCCAATTGCTCAGGCAGTATTTGTGGTTCAGCAATCATGGCTTCAGAGCGCACGGTTTCAATTGGAAATACTGCCATTATGAACCCACCTACAGTCCACATTACCAATTGCAAACCCACCAGCAGGCCGATCCATTTATGGGTTCGAGTTAGGATCGCAGCAAATTTGATTTTTTTGTTCATTTATTTCCCCCGGTAAATGTGTTTCCCTTCGCTTGTAGCATTAACGAACAGGAATCCAATGTCTTTTGCTAGCGCTTTTATTCTACTTATCGCTACTTTGGCTACCGCTTTTCTGTCCGGAATCTTTGGGATGGCAGGCGGCCTAATTTTGATGGGAGTTCTGCTTAGCCTGCTTGGAGTTCCGCAAGCTATGGTCGCTCATGGCCTATTGCAAACAGTGGCTAATGGATGGCGCTCTATTTTGCTGCGCAACTCCATTCAAACTGACATTGTTGGCTGGTATTTATTAGGAGCCTTGCTGGCGATATTATTGTTGTTTCTAGTGGCGTGGCGACCGGAACGGGTCTTGGTTTTTGTATTATTGGGTTTAGTGCCATTATTGGTCTGGTTACCAAAATCACTTGTTCACTTGGACGCACAAAAGCCCTCTCATGCGGTTTTTGCCGGTTTCTTCGTAACGGCTTTAAATACATTTGCCGGAGTTGCAGGGCCAGCATTAGACGTGTTCTTTGTGAGAACTAATTTAGGCCGCCATCAAATAGTCGCCACCAAGTCAATCACTCAAGTCATTGCTCATCTGGTAAAAATTATATTTTGGAGCCGGCTGGCATTTGATGCCGGAGCAGCTCAAAACGATGAACTACTTTGGTTGCTCGCGGTGGCAGTGCCGGTGTCAATGCTCGGAACTTTCTTGGGCGCAAAAGTGCTGAACCGATTAGCAGATAAAACCTTTCTGAAATGGGTGAAAGCCTTAGTTACAGTTATCGGTTTTGTGTATTTATTCCGGGCAATTGTAATGTTCGTATAGTATGATCTAAATAAACTATTGCTTTTGGGCTTTGGCTTTACGATCAGCATTTGCTGCATCTTGCCAAAGCCTAGCAAGTGCATTGACAAGACTTGTGCGGCTTGCCTGCAAGTATATGGAATTATCACCTAATCCATCACGCAAGGCTTTGTAGGCTTTGGGTAAATTGTGATACGGCATGCGCGGATATAGATGGTGAGTGGCATGAAAACGCAAACCTACAGGCGCCCAAAGCGTGGTTAGAACTGGATGACCCGGCACATCTACCGAGTCCAAAAATTGCTCTGCAACCGACATTTGTTCAGCACCAGGATTGCGATAAGCATGTGCTGCCAATGTTCGCAAAGAATTGAGGAGGAATATGAAAATTGCGATTATATACCATAAAGCCAACGCTTTAACTGGTAATACGCCAACAACAACCAGAATTACAGCCCCCCACCCATAAACCGCCGCCATGAACTCTTGAGCAAACCATAATAGCTTAGGATCGCTTTGCTTCGGCATTGGTCGCACATAAGCAAGATCTATCGTTAATGAGGACATGCTTGACCATACCGCTTGGCGTAGTGGTGGAAACACCCAAGACAATGGACCAAGCACCATAAAGCGCAGCACAAAGAAACTTGGCAAAATAAAAATCAGGAACATATAGCCAATAATGCCAAACGGATTACCGGCTCCAAAAGGCAGATATTCTCCGTCTTCTTTAGTGCCATAAACATCATGCACATGATGATGGCGATGCACCCCATGATAGGTAAAGGCAGGTATCAACAATGCAAAGCCACATAACAAATTCCATACGAACCGAAAGGCTTTAAAAGTTCCAGCTTTAAGGTGTGTCAGTTCATGAGTGAACAAAACTGCACGATACAGGGCGAAAGTGGCAACAATCACCCCAATTACTCCTTGCCATGAAGTCCATGGGTTATACAAGGCCAGCGCAAAACCAGCCCAGCCTAATGAGATGGAAAGTAAAAAGTCCGGCCAGTAAATTTTCGGGTCGGGCTTCATTAAATTGGCCACAAGCCGATTGGCCTCAGCCATCGGAAACGAGCCGTCTTCTCGCAAGATCGTCATCAAATTACACTATATTGTCCCAGCACTTGTCCTTTGGTTACGGCTTTTTGTAGCGGATCGCAAGATGCTCTATTGTCGTGAGCTTCATTTGCATGCGCGCAGTGTGAAAATATACACACTTAGGCACTGCCCCTTAGAATAATTATAGGCGTGAAAGGGCTTCTCCTCAGATGCTATGCATTGCTGTTGCTCAGTCTGTAGTGCATCAACAAATGCCGATAAAGATAGTTCATCATAACGGTTCATTACCCCTGATTGACAGTTTAAGACTGAATAGACAATGGTTTGAGCTTTGCTTTGTTTGGTTTTTTCTAAGGCGTTTTCATTGCTGGCCAGCACAGTATCCGTGCCAAGAGCAAATACTAAGCTCGGTTCACGATAATTTACCGATAATACAGGTGAACTGGCTTCTTGTGACAAGCGCGGGTGCAGCCCTGCGGCAATTAGCTTGGCATTAATTTTTGTAGTTGTTTGCAATAATGGGTGCGACGGAGCAATAAATGTTCGCATCTCAAATTGCCAAGACAAGCCAGCTAAAACCGCCAAAATAAGTGCCGGCTTTCCTCGTTTCAGGAAAATATATACGCTGGCGCCGATTGCTGATGCGCTCATAAAGAGTAATACTGGAAACACTGGCCATGATGGGTTCCATTTACTAGGTTCGTCCACTGATTGCAGGTAAAACACTCCTGCTATCAGCAATACCGGCATTAACAGGCCAAGCCCCGACGATAGCCAGCGTATCCAGCGAAATTCCGCCATATATTGCCAGCCAAGCCCGCATAATAGCGCTAATGCCGGATAGAGCGGCAATGGGTAATGCACTAATTTGGTTGGGGTTAGCTCTAGCAGCAAAAAGAACGGCACAATCCACGCAATCAATAGTCTGGCATCAGCTCCATCTTTTGATGTTTTACGCAAGGCCCAAGTTTTTATCGCACCCGGCAACAGAAAAAAACTGGCTGGGAAAATCGTAAATGCCAACAGAGCCAGATACATTCCGGGCGGCGCCCCGTGGCTTTCTTTGGCACCGGCAAGCTTGGCAGCAAAATCACCACCCAAAGCCTCGCGCAGAAATGCACCATCTGTTGCCTGCTGAACGGCCCATAACCATGGCAGAACTATCAAAGCCGCGAGCATTGGCCCCCACCATGTCATCAATGGCCGCAGCCATGCTATTTTTCGCTCCCAAGCCCACAAAGACAATAAACTAACAATAACCAGCGCCGGGCCGATCGGGCCTTTGATTAAAATACTGGCCGCCAAGGCCGCCCAAAACAATAATGCCATCCATGGGTCATTTTTGCGGCGCAATCTTGCTAATGACAACAAGATCAAGGTGGTGGTTGCTACCAATGCAGCATCGGTTTTGGCAATACCGGCTTCGACACCTAGCAATATAGAAACCGCAAACAAAGCCGCGCCAGCAAAGGAGGCTTGGCGGCCAACTACCTTAATTCCCGCCAGATAGGTCGCTAAAGCGGCCAATACAGCCAGCAACAGCGATGGCAACCGGAAAGCCCAGATATCTCGATTGTTCACACTTGAGAACAATTTCACCGAAGCTGCCTGCAACCAGTAAATACCAACGGGTTTTTTATTGCGGGCCTGATCCTGAAACCTGATTTGAACATAGTCACCAGTTTCGAGCATTTGCGTAGTAGCTTGCACATAGCGTGCTTCGTCACGATCTAATACCGGCATGGTAAACAGCCCCGCGCCCCCCGCCAGCAAGGCAAGCAAGGCCACAATCAGCAAATGTTTTTTGGCCAGATTTTGGTGTCGATGATTTGTCATTTGCGCACCCAATCACAAGCTGGGTGCGTTCGCAATAAATTCCCTCTTGGCGAATCCGATTTGGGCGGCTAAACACGTCAAAATCAACCGGGGCTCGCTGCAATGCCAAAACGTGATGATATATCTTCCATTCTTATAATCGGAGCCGGGCCTATTGTTATTGGTCAGGCTTGTGAATTTGACTATTCCGGAGTGCAAGCCTGCAAAGCTTTGCGCGAAGAAGGTTATCGGGTAATTTTAGTTAACTCGAACCCGGCAACGATTATGACCGATCCGGGCATGGCCGATGCCACTTATGTGGAACCTATAACTCCAGAAGTGGTCGCCAAAGTAATTGCCAAGGAACGCCCGGATGCTTTATTGCCAACTATGGGCGGACAAACTGCATTGAACACAGCGCTTTCGCTTAATCGTGACGGTATTTTGGAAAAATATGGCGTTGAGTTGATCGGAGCCAAAGCCGAAGCAATTGATAAGGCAGAGGATCGGGAGCTATTTCGAACCGCAATGCATAAAATCGGACTGGAAACTCCAAAATCCAGACTGGCCCATACCCTCGAAGAAGGCGAAGACGCATTTGCAGCCATTGGTCTACCCGCAATCATCCGCCCCAGCTTCACCCTTGGTGGTACCGGCGGCGGTATTGCCTATAACCGGCAGGAATATCGCCAAATCGTTAGCTGTGGCTTAGAAGCCTCTCCAACAACGGAAGTTCTGATCGAAGAAAGCATTGTTGGCTGGAAAGAGTTTGAGATGGAGGTGGTGCGCGACAAAGCTGATAATTGCATCATCATTTGCGCCATTGAAAACATTGACCCGATGGGAGTTCATACCGGCGACAGCATCACAGTGGCTCCGGCTTTGACCTTAACTGACCGCGAATATCAAATGATGCGCAACGCCTCGATAGATGTATTGCGCGAGATCGGCATCGAGACCGGCGGCTCTAATGTACAATTTGCCGTAAACCCAAAGGACGGTCGCTTGGTGGTCATAGAGATGAACCCACGGGTGTCACGTTCATCGGCACTGGCCTCTAAAGCAACGGGCTTTCCCATTGCTCGCATTGCCGCCAAATTGGCTGTTGGTTATACCTTGGACGAGCTTGATAACGACATTACCGGTGCCACACCGGCTTCATTTGAGCCAAGCATTGACTATGTTGTTGTTAAAATTCCGCGGTTTGCCTTTGAGAAATACCCCGGTGCCGAGCCAATTTTGAGCACAGCGATGAAATCGGTTGGTGAGGCCATGGCCATTGGCCGCACATTTACCGAGTCATTGCAAAAGGCTCTGCGGTCCTTAGAAACCGGGCTGTGCGGGTTTAATGAATTTGAGTTTTCCGGACTTGGCGAAGGCGACGATATCGGAGCCGTTTGCGCAGAATTAACCCAACCAACCCCGTATCGTTTGCTGGCTATTGCTCAGGCTTTTCGCATGGGGATGAGTTTATCTGAAATCCAAAAAGTCACCTTGTATGAGCCGTGGTTTTTGGCACGGATCGAAGAAATAGTTCTGGTAGAAAATGATATTCGTAAACAGGGTCTGCCCCAAAATTTTGAGCAATGGTTGCCCATTAAACAGATGGGCTTTGCCGATGCTAGAATTGCACAATTAACTGAATTACCAGAAGAGCAAGTACGAGAAGCAAGATGGCGGGCCGAAGTACGCCCGGTATATAAACGAATTGATACCTGCGCCGCTGAGTTTCGAGCCAAAACCCCTTATATGTATTCGGCCTATGAGCGCCCCCCACGTGGCGAGTCGCCTGAATGTGAAGCTGCGGTTTCTGATTGTAAAAAAGTGATTATTTTAGGCGGCGGCCCGAATCGGATCGGCCAAGGTATTGAGTTTGATTATTGTTGTTGCCATGCGGCGTTTTCGCTTGCAGAAATGGGCATTCAATCAATCATGGTCAATTGTAACCCCGAAACCGTATCTACTGATTTTGATACTTCCGACCGTTTGTACTTTGAACCTTTAAGCGATGAAGATGTTTTGGAAATCTGTCATCTGGAAATGCGCCGTGGAGAATTACTTGGCGTAATTGTGCAATTTGGCGGTCAAACCCCGCTCAAACTTGCCAATGCTCTGCAACAAGCCGGGGTCCCGTTATTGGGAACTTCGCTTGATAGTCTAGATCTGGCCGAAGACCGGGAGCGGTTTAAGGCGTTCCTGGACGAATTACAATTGACCCAACCGCCAAACATTATTGCCAAAACCGAAGATGAGGCGTTGGCGGCTGCTGAAAAACTTGGATTCCCTTTGGTATTGCGTCCCAGTCATGTTTTGGGCGGGCGGGCTATGGAGATTATTACCAATACCGCCAGTTTAGAGCGCTATGTGCGCGAAGCAGTGCAGGTTTCCGCGGGTTCGCCTTTGCTGCTTGATCGCTATGTTAATGACGCAATCGAAGTCGATGTTGATGCTATTTGCGATGGTGAAGATGTCTGGGTTTGCGGTATTATGGAACATATCGAAGAAGCCGGGGTTCATTCGGGAGATAGCGCTTGTGCATTACCGCCATTTTCTCTGTCTAACGATTTAATTGAGCGCTTGCGCCAGCAAACCATCAAAATGGCCCATGCCTTGAAAATTCGCGGTTTGATGAATGTGCAGTTCGCTTTATCAGGGCACACAATTTATGTGCTGGAAGTAAACCCCAGAGCATCACGCACGGTGCCATTTGTTGCCAAAGCGCTCGGAGCCCCGATAGCTGCAATGGCGACAAGGGTAATGGCAGGAGAAAAACTGGCTGATATGTACTGCCCTGACATGCCCACCACCAGAGTTGCAGTCAAAGAAGCGGTGTTTCCATTTGCTCGATTCTCCGGAGTTGACCCGGTATTGGGGCCTGAAATGCGCTCCACCGGTGAGGTTATGGGATTAGATACCAACTTTGCCAGTGCTTTTGCCAAAGCCCAATTAGGGGCAGGTGTCAAATTACCGACCGCAGGCACTGCATTTATTTCGGTAAAGGATAGCGACAAGCAGGCAATGGTGCCATTAGCGCAGAAATTAAATGATCTTGGCTTTGATATTTTGGCGACAGGTGGCACAGCAGAATTTTTGTTAACATCTGGAATTAAGCTTACCCGCATCAATAAAGTCCATGAAGGCCGACCTCATTGCGTCGATATTATGAAAAATGGTGAAGTCTCCTTGGTGTTCAATACTACTCAGGGCCGCCGCGCCCACGAGGATAGCTTTACCATTAGGCGCACGGCTCTAGAAATGAGCATTCCATATTTCACTACCGCCGCAGCTGCCGCGGCAACAGTTCTGGCTATCGAGTATGCCAGCAGCTCTGAGATGCAGGTGCGTTCGCTACAAGAATCTAAATAAATTACAATCGAATTAAAACATCAACAGCATCTTTCCCGCCGGATTTCCCGGAGCAAAGTTTGCAAAAGTCTCGGCAGTAAAGTTATTTCCCGCTGGAACTTCTCACAACTAATTACAAATAAACCCATGCTTTATTGGTTTTTTGTGATGATTCACCATGTCAAAGAGCAATAGCGAATACATGGTACTCGCGTTGAGCCCCATTATAACAAACTCAACCTTCTTGCGGACGCTTCGAACTTATCCCCGCTTATGTAGGGTCAGTTAGGGTATTTAAGGGTGCTTTTAGGGTAGGTTAAGGGACAAGGAGCCTTTTTGCACTGTGAACATATGGTGCAAGCAGGGTGTTCAAGGGTAGGGGCTTTAAGGGTCAGTGACCCTTGTTATGTCTCGCGGCCAGTTGCCATGCAACGGCCTACGACAGGCGGAGTCTTTTGATGTCCTACCGCTTCGCTACTTGAGAACGGAACCGGGCGGCGGGCGGTCGCCCTTGCCAACCCAAGGGGGTTGGTTGTTTACCTGTCCTATCGCTGCGCTTTTGTTATGTCTCGCGGCCAGTTGCCATGCAACGGCCTACGACGTGCGGGCTGACCGCCCGAGGCGCAGTCGCACCTAGTTACTAGCGTATAATATTCGTCCTAACGCTTCGCTACTTGAGGACTCTCTCTTTGTCCTAACGCTTCGCTGCTTGAGGACTCTTTTCTTGTTGTGTTAAGCTACCGGCCTGCTCCAGCATTAAATGGTATATTTGCACACCATGAGCGAAATCTTCTACGCCCATACGTTCATTCAGTCCATGCAATCTGGTTAGATCAGAACTGTCAAAAGTAAATGGCGCAAAGCGGTAAATGTCATTACTGACCTTGAAATAATATCTAGAATCCGTAGCCATTAACACTACATTTGGCGCAATTAGCGCTTCCGGAAACCCTATTTCAATTAGATTCTCCAGCCACAAATACGGCCCGGTGCCAATTTGTGAAACCGGCGAAGGCTCATTTCCCGGCGGGTTAATAACAGCAATTTTAATGTTCGGATTATTGATGCTGTACTTTACATGCTCAATTACTTTTTGCACAGAATCCCTAGAGGCAATGCGAAAATTAACATAAGCTATTGCCTCTCGCGGCAATGCATTTTCTTTAATTCCGGCATTAAGCATCGTCGGGGCTATAGTAGTGCCAAGCAGCGCTGCTCCGGAGTTACTTTGCTTCATTTTAGCTTCAACCACCGGCCCAAACAGCCATAAATTAGATAAGATCACTCGATTTACAAAACCAACTTCTTCAGAACTGGCGGTTGCGTGCAGCATTTTGATCAGTACGGGATCCAATTTTTGCACAAACGGCTTGGCTTCTAGAGCTGCAATTGCCCGGCTTATCTCACCCAAAGCGGTGATTTTAGGAGGAGTAGAAGAATGACCTCCAATTGCGTTAGCGGTTAATGTCAAAGTCACATAACCTTTTTCAGCTACGCCAATCCGAGCCACCGGCCCGGCTACATCTGGCATGTTGGTGGTAATAGCCCCGCCTTCGTCAATCACGGCCCAAGGATTAATACCCCTGGCTTTTAATAAGTCAGACATAGCATCGGCCCCAGCGCCACCGATTTCTTCATCATGACCAAAAGCAAAAATCAATGTCCGAACTGGTACAAAGCCATTGGCCGCAAGACGATCCGCAGCCTCTAACAGCCCGATTAACGAGCCTTTATTGTCAATGGAGCCGCGTCCCCAGACAAAGCCATCAGTTACCACACCGGAAAACGGCGGGTGCTGCCAACCAGAATCAGGGCTTTCATCAGCGGGCACCACGTCTTGATGAGCCAAAAAAACTATTGGCTCCAAGGATGTATTGCTACCGGCCCATGTGTTTAATTGCGAATATCCAGCTACGGTTTCAGTGCTTACTTGCCCGTAAAAATTCGGATAAGTTTGGCGCAACCAATCCTGAAATGCCAAAAATGCCTGCGGATCAAATTTGTCCGCCTGTTGATGAGATATAGTTTGGAAACGTACTGCTTGCGCCAAATGCTGGGCGGCCTTTTTTGCATCGACCTCAATCTGGTGCGCCGCAATTACCGGTTTCCCATCATTTGCTTGCGGTGCATACGGCAAAGATCGCAACACTAATATTGCCGCCAACCCAATTATAACCACGCCCAAAGCTACAAAAAACTTTTTCATCAAAATCTCCAGTTACATCTGCCAGTGTAAGCGATCACAGGCAAAACTCAATTGCAATCAATCCAAAACTGAAAGCGCTACTTACAAAAAAATTAGCGACTATCTTTGTTTTTTTTGCCAAAGTTCATGGATCGCATTTGAAACCGCATTGTGAGAACAATATGAACTTCTTAAAATCCATCTACGTCATGCTCTACATAACCGCATTGATAATTATCTCGATCTTTGCTGGGATGAAAGCGATAGAAAGCGAGCACGTCATAGCGTGGCTTGGCGTCCTACTAACCACAGCTCCGTTCATGACAGTTTTAATGTGGATGATGGCAATAAAAAATATCTCCCGCACCAGCTCCCGTTTACCGATCATAAGCATAATGGCTCTTATCGGCCTTGTTATGACCTTGTGGAGTTGGAACCAACAGCAGGCTAGCTTTTTAGCCGTTAAATTAGCGGCAGCAGGGCTTATCGGGTTTTTGATCTATTCCTATTGGTATTCAAGTTTTGCCAAGCGCTCCAGCAAAATTATGTTCGGAAAACCACTACCGAGCTTTAGCTTACAAAATACCAAAGGAGACATTATTTCCTCTGCAAACTTTATTGGGCAAGCCAATGTGATAATGTTTTATCGAGGCAATTGGTGCCCTTTATGCATGGCGCAAATCAAGAAGATAGCAGCCCAATACAAAGCCCTAAAAGCCGCAAATGTCCGCGTGATTTTGGTCTCACCACAGCCACATAAAAACACGATTTCACTGGCAAAGAAATTTGATGCAGGGTTAGAGTTTTACACCGATGAGGGCAATAAAACAGCACGCGCACTTGGTATTAAACATTCATTTGGAGTTCCAATGGGAATGCAAGCATTAGGATATGACAGTGAAACCGTCCTGCCGACCGTGGTTATTACTGATGCCAAAGGTAAGGTGATCTGGCTGCACGAAACCGATAATTATCGAATACGCCCGGACCCTAAAGTGTTCCTGGAAGTGTTGCATGAACACGGAATTGGCTAGGATCTATTTTAGGGCCGCGAATTGATCCAACTTATAACCGGCACCACCCATTCATCGCGAGGCTTAAAAAATGCGCCATGCTCTTTGCCGGTGCTAATAGCTATTTCGGTAAAAGAGGAGATATTTTCGCTTTGATCCACCAATTCGCGGCAGCTTCCAAAACGATCGGAAGTTTCATAAACTGACAGCACATTACCCGCCAGCTCAAGCTTGGGGCGCGAGTTAATCCAATTACCACAACTAGCGAGCAAAACCACATTGATATCTGGTGCTGCCAAAAGATCAGAAGCCAGAATCGTGATCATGCCGCCTCTGGAAAACCCCATCAACGTGATATTTTTCAAAGGCACACCTTGTGCGCTCAACTCTTTTACATCACTGGCCAGTTTTTGCGCAAATTCCAATGGAACAGTCCCGACTTTGCGGTGATAGGCGATCAAATTAAAATCAGATGCGGCCAAAGCCTGTTTGATCGCCGGAAAATCATAAACTCCAAATCGCGGATGCCTGGGGGTTTCATTGACCCCCTCGACAATAAAGCCGTGCGAATAAAACACGTATTTTTCATCGGCCTGTACCGGTTCAGGAAATTGGGTGAACAATTCGCCTGCCCAAGCAATAGGGCTGATGAACAAGCTGACGAATAGACCCACAGCTATGTTAAGTATGCCACGTTTTAGTATACGCAATAGTCGGTTGAACTCTCTTTTCTTAAAAATCATCTACTTTATTTTCCTATCAAAACCGCATCACCGACAAATGGATTGTTGGATCGTTCCTCACCAAAAGTACTCATCGGGCCGTGACCGGGAACAAAGCGCATATCAGGGCCAAGCGGCCACAGTTTTTGCACAATGCTGTCCAATAATTGTTGGTGATTACCTTTGGGAAAATCGGTGCGGCCAATCGAACCTTTGAACAATACATCGCCGACAAAAGAAAACGCGCCTTGGCGATTATAAATCACTACATGCCCCGGCGTATGTCCGGGACAATGCACCACGCCAAATTCATGGCCAGCCAAGCTTAGGGTATCACCATCCTCTAGGTAACGATCCGGCACTACATTGCGCCCACCGCTTAGGCCGTATTTAGCTCCTTGCTCTTCAATATCATCAAGCAGCCATTGATCATCTTTGTGCGGGCCAATAATGGGACAACCGGTTCGCTCTCTGATCTCATCGGCAGCACCTGCATGATCTAGATGGCCATGAGTCAACCAGACCGCGACAATTTTGACGTTGTTCTCTTTGGCAGCAGCCATTAATTTATCGGTTTCACCACCGGGGTCAATAAATACACCCTCACCAGTTTCTGGCGACCACAGCAGGGATGTATTTTGCTGTAATGGCGTAACCGGCAGGATCTGGATTTGTAATTGCGGTGCTTTGTCTGTATTTTCGCTCATACCACATCCATAATGCTTTGCTGGGTTTGATGAAAGAGTAAATATGTCAAGATCGGGTAGTCAATCAGGTTCATAGTGTAATACATAAACGATAAACTTACCAAAACGTCACAAACACCCCGCTTGCCAAATCCTGAACAATGCCTAAGACTTGCGGGCAAATATCCCAGCCCAATCGGCATGAATAATGTCCGCCATATTGCCTGCGATAGAAAACGGAAAAACGAGGATCATTATGAATATCAAAACAGCTTTGCTAACTGCAATTTCTGCTGGCTTTATTAGCGTAACGGCGTGGGCGCAAATGCCGGATCTCGACGTAGCCTATGATACATTCACCTTGGATAATGGTTTGCGGGTAGTGGTTCATGAAGATCGCAAAGCACCAATTGTCTCGGTTGGCGTCTGGTATCATGTAGGCTCGAAAAATGAGCCGGAAGGCAAAACCGGATTTGCTCATTTGTTTGAGCATTTGATGTTTAATGGCTCGGAAAATTATCCGGGAGAATATTTTGCACCGTTTGAAGAGGTTGGCGCTACCGGCATGAACGGTACTACTTGGCTGGATCGCACCAATTATTTTGAGACTGTCCCGACCCCAGCTTTGGATATGGCGCTATGGATGGAATCTGATCGCATGGGGCACCTTTTAGGCGTAGTTGACCAAAAAGTACTCGATGAACAACGCGGCGTGGTGCAAAATGAAAAGCGTCAGGGCGATAACAATCCCTATGGCCTTGCGCAATACCGTTTGCAATACGGTGTGTTTCCCAAAGGCCACCCCTATCATCACAGTACTATTGGTTCGATGGCTGATTTGGATGCCGCAAGCCTAGATGACGTAAAGAGCTGGTTTGGCCAATACTATGGCGCTGCCAACACGGTTTTGGTTTTAGCCGGAGATATTGACGCAACAACTGCTCGTGAAAAAGTCACTAAATATTTTGGCGACATTGTCGCTGGGCCAAACCTGCACCGATTTAAGGCATGGGTGCCAACAAAAACCGAAAATGTATTTGAAGAAATTACCGACAGCGTCCCGCAAGGGCGCATTTATCGACAATGGGCAGTACCGGGGCGCACTACCAAAGATGAGGCCATGCTTGATCTGGCGGCTTCGGTGCTTGGTTCTGGTAAGAATTCTAGGTTTTACAAAGAATTAGTTCACAAAAGACAAATTGCTACTCAGGTAAACGTTTATGTAGAAAAGCATGAACTCGCCAGTATTTTCTCGGTGGAAATAACTGCAAAGCCAGGACAAGATTTACAAGAAATCTCCGATGCCATCGATGATATTATGGCCAATTTTTACGCCAAAGGCCCGACCAGAGACGAGTTGAAACGAGTTAAAACTAGCAAAAATGCCGCTATGGTTCGCGGGTTAGAGCAGATCGGTGGCTGGAGCGGCAAAGCGGTGAAACTAGCAGAAAGCCTGCTCTATGCAGACGATCCGGGGTTTTTCCAAACCAGACTAGAATGGATAAACCAAGCCGATACTCGTGCTGTGCAATATGCTGTGCGCGAATGGCTGTCTCACGGCTATTATCAACTAACCGTAATTCCATTTGGCAAAAAATCCACAATCGCTTCCACCGTAGATCGCTCCACCGGAATTCCTTTAGTTGGAGACCTGCCTGATCTGACTTTTCCAGACATTGAGCAAGCCCGCCTCGATAATGGAATGAAAGTAATATTAGCCGAACGCCATACGGTTCCCGTTATTGAAATAGCCATGCAATTTGATGCTGGTTATGGTGCTGACCAAGGGGCAAAACTAGGAGTTTCTTCATTCGCAATGGCAATGCTCGACGAAGGTGCCGGCAAAATGAGCAGCTTAAAATTAAGCGAAACTCTTGAAAACCTTGGGGCCGAGCTAAATACTAACTCAGGCTTGGATACTTCCAGCATTTCCTTATCAGCGCTAAAAAATAATTTAACCCCGTCTTTGGACGTAATGGCCGATGTTTTGCTGCGCCCTAAATTTGCCGACGCGGATATTGAGCGATTGCGCAAACAATGGATTGCCAGCATCGCCCGGGAAAAATCACAACCAGTACAGATCGCTTTGCGTTTGTTGCCCCCGATCCTATATGGCAAGGATCACGCTTACGGCGTACCCTTTACCGGCTCTGGAACCGTAGCTTCTATTAATAGTCTAACCCGTGATGACCTGATCAATTTTCATCAGACATGGCTTCGACCTGACAATGGAACATTGTTCATAGTCGGTGATACCACTATGGCCGAAATTCTACCCAAACTAAACAAGGCCTTTGCCGGGTGGAGCGCTCCAGACGCCGCCAGACCAGTAAAGAATATGTCTGATGTTCCGCTAGCTGATAGCGGCAAAGTTATCCTGATTGACAAAAAGGATGCTCCGCAAACTCTAATTTTAGCCGGCGAACTAGTTCCATCCTCATCAGATGCAGATTATCTAGCGTTGGAGACTATGAACAGCGTGCTTGGAGGTCAGTTTACCGCCCGAGTAAATATGAATTTACGCGAAGATAAACACTGGGCTTACGGCGCTTATACCTTTACCCAAGAAGCCAAAGGCCAGCGCCCATTCATGGTTTATGCGCCAGTGCAGACCGACCGAACCGGCGATAGCTTAAAAGAGCTGATTAAAGAATTAAGCGACATTAAGGACGCCCGCCCGGCGAGCGCTGAGGAAATAGAAAAAGTCGTGAAAAACAATACCAATGCTCTGCCCGGACAATATGAAACTGCCAATGCGGTGTTAGCATCGTTATTAGACAGTGATCGTTTCGGAAGGCCCTTCAACTATCCAACCACCCTAAAATCCCAATATCAGGCAATCAATACCGACACGGTTAATGCGCAAACAACTCAGGTACGTCCCGAGGCTATGGTTTGGATACTTGTTGGCGACTTGACCCAAATCCGTCCGCAAGTCGAAGCCGCTGGTCTTGGCCCGATCGAGGTTTGGGATACCGATGGCAACAAAGTGCAGTAAACTGTCTAACAAACTCAGATTGTTTCATAAAACAGATGCTCAGAATGGAAAGTCCTGAGCATTTTGTTGCTGCACATTATAACAGGCTAAGCAATTCATCCATTTTTACGATGAGATATGCTCCTGCACCGCGTAATGCATCTTTAGGAGCCGCGCTATTCCCTGCATAGCCGACACATTGCATTGACGCAGCTTTTGCCGCCTGTGCACCGCTTGGACTATCTTCAATAACCATGCAGCGCGACGGATCCACGCCCATTTTCTGAGCTGCATATAAAAATAAATCCGGGGCTGGTTTTCCGCGTGCAACCATGGTTGCGCTAAAGATATTGGGGGCAAAAATATCCCATAATCCGGTTTTACCCAAGGTCACCTTCATTTTGGCAATGGGCGCTGAACTGGCTACGCAAAAAGCACGACCCTCATTTTGTAGGGACTTCAGTACGGCCCTAACACCCGGAATGGCCTGTACCTGATTGGCCAATATTTTGTGTATTCTTTGATTGTATTTTTCTTCAAAATCCACAGGCAGTGCACGCCCTATCTGCTTCTCAGCCAGTTCAATACATGCCTTGATAGTTTTACCATTGTGACCCATCCAAAATTCCGTACTCGTTGGCCAACCAGCTTCGCTCATCATTTCAGCTAATATCCGATTGGTCAAAGGCTCGCTATCGACCAATACCCCATCGCAATCAAAAATAATCAGATCATAACAACTCATTATTGCAAAGATGCACAAAAGCGCTGAATTCGGCGACACCCCTCGGTTAACACATCAGTTGCGGTGGCATAAGACACCCGAAACGCTGGCGACATGCCAAAGGCTGCGCCTTGAACCACTGCTACCGCTTCGTTCAACAATAATTCGCGGACAAAATCCTCATCGGTTTTGATCTCAACTCCCCCCGCAGTATGTTTGCCTATTAGGGCCGTGCAATCAGGAAATACATAAAATGCGCCCTGCGGCACATGGCAGGCTAGACCATCTGCCTCGTTTAACATGCCTACCACGAGATCCCGACGGTGCTGAAAAGTTTTAACCCGATCAGCGATGAAGTCCTGCGAGCCGTTTAATGCCTCAACCGCAGCCCATTGACTGATCGAGCTGGCATTTGATGTGCTTTGGCTCATTACTTTACGCATGCCCGCGATCAGTTCTGCCGGCCCGCCAGCATAGCCAATGCGCCATCCGGTCATTGAATAGGTTTTGGAAACTCCGTTCACAGTCAAAGTGCGATCATACAGTGACGGCACCGCCTCGGCAAAACTGCAAAATGAAAACCCGTCATAGCGAATGTGTTCATACATATCATCGGTGAGAACCCAAACATTAGGATGGCGCAATAATACCTCGCCTATCTGTTCAAACTCATGAGCGCTATAGGCAGAGCCTGTTGGATTAGACGGAGAGTTTAAGATCAGCCATTTGGTTTTTGGCGTAATGGCAGCCTCTAATTCCTCTGCGGTCAGCTTGTAGCTGTTTTCAATCTTGGTTGCGATCGACACTGCTTCGCCGCCACACAAACGCACCATATCCGGATAGCTCACCCAATAAGGAGCTGGAATTAAAACCTCATCCCCAGGATTTAACGTCGCCAATAGTGCGTTAAACAGAACTGGCTTACCACCAGGAGAAACATTTATCTGCGCAGAGGAATAATGAAGATTATTGTCGCGTTTGAACTTGGCGCAGATTGCAGCTTTTAACTCTGGTATGCCGTCTACCGGCGTATAGCGGGTTTTGCCCTCATCAATAGCCCGTTTTGCCGCGGCGCAAATATGATCCGGGGTTGGCATGTCTGGCTCTCCTGCTCCCAACGCAATCACATCAACGCCGGATGCACTTAATTCTCTGGCTTTTTGCGATACTGCCAGTGTAGCCGACGGGGCGACACGCTTTAGCGCATCAGAAAGCGGAGTCTTAGCCATAATTATCTCTCAAAATAGTATTGATCATTCGAACATAAAGCTCGGCTATTTGGGGGTGAAACGTCAAGCATGATTTTGCAATAGCAGCAAGTTTTGAACACAATTGCCCGGCTTTTGCCACATCTGCCCCAAAATCACCTTGCCACCGCCCTGCTGCTGGCACTTGCACCGTCTCTAAAAGCCACAACCAAACAAAGGGGGCGTTTACGATGCACATTATCACACTTCATAGAATTCGCAGGTTTAGCCTGTTATTTAGTATGACCTTAATTAGTTTCTGGCTGATTTCATGCACCGCCTACGCTAATGAACCCGCCATCAACCCATCAGAGGTTAAGTCTGGAAGCTTATTATTCAAAACCGGACAGTCCGATCAATACCTTCGCGCCCCTGCCCTTGCCACCGATGTGCAGATAAATGTCACCGGCCCGATCATACGAACAAGAGTTACCCAGCAATTCATCAATCAATCCGAGCAAAGCCTCGAAGCTATTTACCTGTTCCCACTTCCACAAAATGCAGCTGTTGATCGGTTGGTAATGATTATTGGCAACCGGGTTATTGAGGGCAAAATCCAAGAAAAACGTCAAGCCAGAAGAACCTATGAAACTGCAAAAGCCGCCGGGAAAAAAGCATCACTTGTCGAACAAATACGCCCAAACATGTTCAATAACTCCATTGCCAATATCGGCCCCGGCGAAACCGTTACTGTTCAAATTGAATATCAGGGTACGGCCCGCTTGCAAGATGGGAGCTACTCCTTGCACTTTCCGTTGGTGGTGGCACCGCGGTTTGATCCGAGCGGCGGTCAATTTGCCAGCCTAGAGACTCAAACACCTCGCATAACCGACCCGGCAAAAATACCAAAGGGCGTTACTTTGCGTGTTGATCTAAACTCAGGATTTGCTCTGGCTAGATTATCCAGTCCCAGTCATAAAATCACCATTAGCGGTGATCTGAGCAATGATCTGCCAAAGAATATCCAGATCAACGGGCCAGTGCCAGCCGACCGGGATTTCATCCTAACCTGGGAGCCAAAAATTGCCAAAGCACCAAAGGCGAGAATCTTCACTGAGCAGAAAAATGGATCAACCTATTTGCTGGCTTTAGTTCAAGCACCAACTGGCATGGGAGAACGAACTTTCAACCTGCCCCGAGAAGTAGTATTCGTAATTGATAATTCTGGATCAATGGCGGGAAAGTCCATACGCCAAGCTAAAAAGGCGCTGCTCTCGGCCCTAGATGGATTGCGCGCAACCGATCGCTTTAATGTTATCGCCTTTGATAACATTACCGATAAATTGTTCACGCAAAGTGTGGTGGCTAACCGCGAAAACCTGTTAAGGGCCAAGCAATTGATCGCCAGCTTAAACGGAGATGGCGGCACGGTAATGCTTCCAGCTTTACGTGCTGCTTTGCGAAGCACGACCCCCGCGCGCGCAGATCAAGTGCGGCAAGTAATTTTCATCACCGATGGCCAGATCAGCAATGAAGATGAATTGTTTGATGAAATTAGCCGCGAACTTGGAGACAGCCGCCTGTTCATGATCGGAATCGGCTCGGCCCCCAACCGTTATTTTTTAAGCCGCGCTGCCAGATTAGGTCGCGGCACCAACGCCATTATATCAGACCTCAATCAAGTAGAGCAAAAAATGACCGAAATACTGATGAAACTAGAACGTCCGGTCATGCAAAACCTGATGGTCTCGTTTCCCGGAGCCACTAAGCCAATTATCTGGCCCAATCCACTGCCTGATCTTTATGCCAATGACCCAGTAGTGATAGTGGCAAAAATTGATGAAGCACCACAGAGCCTGCTTGTATCGGGGCAATTCTCCCATGCCAAATGGCAGGCTAACCTTGATTTATCCTTAGCAAATTCCGGCTCTGGCATATCACAACTATGGGCCAGAGCAAAAATTGCCAGCCTCGAAGAAAGCCGATTTGATGGCATTGATCCAGCCCACATTGATGTCAAGATATTGCAAACCGCTTTGGATCATCATCTGGTAAGCCGTTTAACCTCATTAGTGGCTGTTGACGTTACCCCGCAAGCTATGTTTGAGGCTACAGCATCAACAACAGTACTGCCCCTTGCTTTGCCAGATGGCTGGAAACCGTTGAAAGTAAAACCCCGAACCAGTTCCATAACCCCGCCATCGCTAAATCCAGTTGCCAACCCCGGGATAACCCTACCCGCTACTGCCAGCCCCCATGAGATAAAATTGATCCTTGGGCTTTTAAGCTTGGCGCTGGCATTGGCTATGTTTGGGCGTTGGTTCCCCGCAAGGCCTAAACCATGAGCGCCGAACAAGCCTTGCACCGGGGCCGCCGCACTTTAGCTCTTATTATTATGATGGCCGGAATAGTTTTGCTCATGCAAGGTGGTTTCACTGTTGCCAAGGCACATTTATCTCAAGCTTTATTGCAACAAGCGTGGAGTAAAACCTTGGACAGTCAAGACAATACACCGCCATGGCCGTGGGCTGACACTTGGCCAGTTGCAAAAATTAAAGCTCCGCGTTTATCTAAAAGCAATATTGTATTGGCCGAAGCTGGTGGGGAGGCTTTGGCTTTTGCTCCATCACTGCTAAACTCCGGAGGCCGCCCTGGAAAAACCGAAGATATTTTAATCTCTGCTCACAAGAATACCCATTTTTCATGGCTGAAAGACCTAAAGTCTGGTGATACGCTGACCCTACAAGATCCTACAGGCGATGAACAAAGCTATAAGGTTACCGGAATGCAAATAGTGCGCTTTGATGCTTCCGGCATTAGTGCCCAGCAAAAGGGGAAACGATTGGCATTAATTACCTGCTATCCATTTGATGCTGGTTTTGGCGGGCCGCTAAGATATATTGTATGGGCTGAAGCTGTACCAAGCGCGCCAATTACGTCTTGATTTATTACAATTACCAGAACCTAAAACCTTAACGTTAAAATAAAATTGAATAAAATCAGTGTACTACACATCTAATTCTTGCCTCATCGCGCACCATGTACCACACTGAGCTAATGCACGCTTTGACTCCAAATTCAAAATCAAAAAAAAGCAATAGCCGCAAGACTGCACGCATCCGAGGCAGTGAGGACACTCGGCAAAAGATATTATCCTCAGCAGCAAAAGTCATTGCTAATGAGGGTGTAAAAAATGCCACCATTCGCAAAATAGCCAGCGAAGCCAAGGTTTCCGGCGGACTTATTATGCAGTATTTCGGTTCAAAGGCTGAGTTGATCCATGATATTTTTCGATCCGGCAACCAGCCATTAAGTGACTATTTACGAACACATCTAGACCAGTTTAACTCTCCCGAAGAATTAGTAATGGGAGCGATGAGAATTTATTTACCCAGAGACTTAAAAAAAGCAGAACTAACCAGACAAATTATGGCTCATTCTTGGACATGGAGTACGCAAGACGAAACTAAATACTCCGGCAATTTAAAAGAATTGGCTGACATTGTAGCAACAGCTTTACAAGAAAAATTCTACCCAGAAGAGGTGTTTTTAACTACTACAGCCACTTATGCTTTAGTTAGCGCTTATGTCGCCGTATTACGAATGGGGCTGCAAAGAGGTTGGAACGAACAAACTTATATCAATGTCATGACCCCGGCTTTTCAGATGATTTTATCGGGCTTGGATGTGCAAATTAGACAAAACACTAATGGGCAAAAGAAAAAATGAACTTTGCATCAGATACTGCAGCTCCGGCGCATCCAAAAGTCTTGGAACAATTAGCCGCTGCCAATTTGGGTCCGGCGGTTAGCTATGGAGCCGATGGCTGGACATTGCAGGCAGAGGCCATGTTATCAGATTTGTTTGATGCGCCGCTGCGCGCTGGATTTGTTTGCTCTGGCACTGCCAGTAATGCTTTGGCGCTGGCGCTTTTGTGCCCTCCGACCGGCGGCATTTACTGCCATGAGCAAGCGCACATAAATTGCGATGAGCGCGGAGCGCCAGAATTTTTTAGCCATGGCGCAAAACTATTACCTTTGCCCGGCATTCATAGCCGAATTGATCCGCAGGTTTTACAGCAAAAACTACAAATGGTGGACGAAAGTTTTGTCCATGCCATCCCACCAAAAGCTCTGTCCATCTCGAATTTGAACGAGTCTGGATGCTGTTACACACCCAAGCAAATTTCCAATTTAACCCAAATCGCTAAAAATGCCGGCCTCGGCGTTCACATGGATGGTGCCAGATTAGTTAACTCGGCAGCATTTTTAAGCCTCAGACCAGCGGAACTGACATGGAAGAGCGGTGTTGACATAGTATCATTCGGCTTGACCAAAACCGGAGCTTTTGGCGCAGAAACTGTCTTATTGTTTGGAGAAAATATCGATCGGTTTGATCAATTAGAGGCGCGCAGGAAACGAGCCGGGCACATGCCTCCCAAACAAAGATTCGTCGCCGCGCAAGTAGTAGCTTTATTGCAAAATAATCTCTGGCTAGAACTGGCTACTCACGCCAATGAAATGGCACAAAAATTAAGCGTCGGCTTACTGGAACGCGGCATTTGTATAGTGCACCCGGTTGAAGGAAATGAAGTTTTTGCAACTTTAACAGCCGACCAAACCAGTCAATTGCGCGATGGTGGCGCAGCGTTTTATTCATGGCCAGATGGTTCCGCACGTTTTGTCACCAATTGGAATACACAAAAATCTGAAATTAAAAAGGCGCTGGCATTCTTATAATCTAAGAAGAACAAACTAGAAACTAGCAGCAAGCCACGTTAAGATAACAGCCATGAACAAAGCCAATGGCCTTTCTGATTCGACTTCCAGTAATTTTGTGCTGGATGATGGTGAAATTACGCCCGAAAACCGATGGATGCCGCACCGGCCAGAGCGTCCGGAGAAATCAGAAGGCGGCAAGGCCTTTGATCTAGTCAGTGACTTTGAGCCAAAAGGCGATCAGCCAACTGCCATATCTGATCTAGTTGCCGGAATAAAAGCCGGAGAAATGGATCAGGTTTTACTGGGAGTGACCGGATCAGGGAAAACCTTCACCATGGCGCAGGTGATAAAACAAACCCAGCGTCCAGCATTGATCTTGGCGCACAACAAAACTCTGGCGGCGCAATTATACGGGGAATTTAAAGCATTTTTTCCCAATAATTCAGTCGAGTACTTTGTTTCTTATTATGATTATTACCAACCAGAAGCCTATGTACCGCGCACTGATACTTATATTGAAAAAGACAGCGCCATTAACGAAACCATTGATAGAATGCGCCACGCTGCCACTCGTGCTATTTTAGAACGGGACGATGTAATTATTGTTGCCTCAGTATCATGTATTTACGGCATTGGCTCCGTAGAAACTTATACTTCGATGATATTTTCCTTAGAGTCAGGTCAGAAAATTGACCAACGGCAAATCATGCGAAATTTGGTAGATTTGCAATTCAAGCGCAATGATTCCGCCTTCACCCGAGGTACGTTTCGAGTGCGCGGCGATGTGCTGGAAATATTTCCCTCACATTATGAAGACAGAGCTTGGCGCATTGATTTTTTTGGTGATGAAATTGACAGCATTTGGGAATTTGACCCACTTACCGGCAAAAAAACGGCCACGCGCGAGCAAATAAAGGTTTACGCAAACTCCCATTACGTAACACCGCGCCCAACGCTAAAACAGGCGATAAAAAACATTCGCAAGGAAATGCACACGCATGTGAAATGGCTCGAAGACAATAATAAGTTATTGGAAGCTCAGCGCTTGCAACAACGCACCGATTTTGATCTTGAGATGATGGAGGCGCAAGGTGTTTGCTCCGGCATTGAAAACTATTCAAGGTATCTGACCGGGCGAAAGCCTGGAGAGCCGCCGCCTACCTTATTTGAGTATTTACCAGAAAATGCACTGGTTTTTGTTGATGAAAGCCATGTTACTATTCCACAATTAGGCGCTATGTATAAAGGTGACTTCAGTCGTAAATCCACCTTGGCAAATTACGGCTTCCGCCTGCCTTCGTGCCTTGATAATCGACCTCTAAAATTCGAAGAATGGCAGGCCATGCGCCCGCAAACCGTAAATGTATCGGCCACACCCGGCCCTTGGGAGCTTGGTCAAACCGGAGGCGTATTTACCGAGCAGATCATTAGACCTACCGGCTTGATTGATCCACCGGTAGAAGTTCGCCCGGTATCCACAAATGGCGCCAATCAGATTGATGATGTAATCGCCGAAGTGCAAGCAGTAGCCGATTTGGGCTATCGCTCGCTCATCACTACTCTTACGAAAAAGATGGCTGAAGATTTGACCGAATACATGCACGAACAAGGCATGAGAGTACGTTATATGCATTCAGACATTGATACTTTGGAGCGCATCGAGATCATCCGCGATTTGCGCCTTGGTGCCTTCGATGTGCTGATCGGAATCAATTTGCTGCGCGAGGGACTGGATATTCCCGAATGTGCGTTTGTTGGTATTTTAGATGCTGATAAAGAGGGTTTTTTGCGTTCAGAAACCTCAATCGTACAAACTATCGGTCGAGCCGCTAGAAATGTTGATGCGCGAGTAGTGCTTTATGCCGATAAAATTACTGCCTCCATGCAAAGAGCAATGGACGAGACCAAACGCCGGCGCCAAAGACAACAAGAATACAACGCTAAACACGGCATTACCCCACAAAGCATTAAAAAGCAGATCGGCGATATTTTGGAAAGCGTTTATGAGGGCGATCATGTACGGGTGGGAACTGAAGATAGCTCCACAGGTTATGCCCGTGGGCTGGCCGAAGATGGTAACCATTTTGTCGGCAAAGATCTAAAAGCCGTGATTGCTGATACTGAAAAAGCCATGCTCAAAGCCGCCGCCGACCTCGAATTTGAGCAAGCGGCTAAATTGCGAGATCGGCTTTCAACGCTGCGCGAACGGGAACTTGATATGCTCTCGCCGGTGGGAACTGTGGCCCACAAAAAACGCCGTTCCAGAAACCACGAAAAAAAAAGCACCGGAACCAGCTGGAAACATCGGCGCAATTAGGCCCCTGCCATTAGCCTTGAGTCAGTCGCAAAAATCGCTCGCGAATTTCCTGATCAGCCTTAAAAGCCCCAGTAAAACGGGTAGTGATAGTGCCAACATTTTTGTGACCAACACCTCTGGTACTCATACACTGGTGTTCAGCGTCGATTAAAACAGCGACCCCTTTAGCACCAACACTAGTGGCAATCGCCTCGGTGATCTGAGCAGTTAGGGTCTCTTGAGTCTGTAGACGCTTGGCAAAAATCTCCACGACTCTGGCAATTTTGGACAGCCCGACCACCTCATTTGTCGGCAGATAGGCCACATGAGCTTTACCAATAAACGGGGCCATATGATGTTCACAATGACTTTGCACGTCGATACCGCGCAATAAAACCATGTCATCATATCCGTTTACATCAGCAAAGGTTTTTGACAGCTCTTTGGCAGAGTCACCCTGATAGCCGCTAAACCATTCACCAAAAGCCCTAGTTACCCGAGCTGGGGTTTCGCGTAGGCCTTCACGATCTGGATCGTCTCCGGCCCAAGCAATAAGTGTCCGTACCGCGGCCTCGGCCTCAGCGCGTCCCGGACGCTTAGCTGATCCGGCTTTCAATTCCATCTGTCCTTGATTGATAGCGTCCATAATTATATCCCTTAAGTAAGGGGACCAGTGTGCGAGCCGGAAGCTTTCCGGACTTAACGCCAGCCCTGATAAAGAGGTCGAGGATCGACCCCTGTCTGATAAACTATGCACCAAACCGCCTTGTTGCAACCATTGATGAATTGTGGATTTATTCATTACAGCAATTTGAAGCTGAGAAACCCGTTTAATTACCCTTGCCGTTTGACAAGAAAAGCCTAGTTTGCGCAAAATACCAGTAGAGAAAAACTATGACCCTTGCTCTTTATGATACCCGCACCCGACGTAAACGTGACTTTGAACCGGCAAACCCTGAAGAAGTCACAATGTATTTGTGCGGGCCGACAGTGTATTCCTATGCCCATATCGGTAATTTCCGCCCCGCTGTGGTGTTTGATCTGTTGTTTAGGTTATTGCGCCAGAAATATGGCCCGGAGCATGTGGTTTATGCCCGCAACATTACCGATGTTGATGATAAAATAAATGCTGCCGCAGCCGAGCAAAATGTCGACATCTCGGTTATAACCGAGAAATATGCTAAAATTTACCGTGAAGATTCGGCGGCCCTAGGGATTTTACCACCTAGTATTGAACCAACAGCTACCGATCATATCGAGCAGATGATTGATCTGATATCCCGATTAATTTCTGCAGGTCATGCCTATCAGGCTGATGGTCATGTCTTATTTGAAGTCGCCTCTTTCGAAGGTTATGGAAAATTATCCGGGCGCGACCTAAAAGACATGCTCGCCGGGGCACGGATAAAAGTTGCCGATTACAAGCGCGAGCCAGCAGATTTTGTATTATGGAAACCATCCAAAGCAGGCGAACCAGCATGGGATAGCCCCTTTGGAACGGGTCGTCCGGGCTGGCATACGGAGTGTTCAGCGATGATTGAGCACAATCTTGGAACCACCATCGACATTCACGCCGGCGGGCAGGATCTGATATTCCCTCATCATGAAAATGAAATTGCCCAAAGCATGTGCGTTCATGACAATGTGCCTTTGGCTAGATTTTGGTTGCACAATGGCTTTTTGGACATGGGCTCGGAAAAAATGTCCAAAAGCCTTGGCAATGTCAAACTAGTGCATGATTTACTAAAGCAATGGCCCGGAGAAGTGTTGCGCTACGCACTGTTGACCGCACATTATCGGGCGCCCTTGGATTGGACAGGAGATTTACTGTCCCGAACCCACACCACGCTAAATCGCTATTACGGAACTTTACGCAGGCTAAACGATGTGCAAGCTAGCAAACAACAAGCCCCTATTGGTATGATTGCAGCTTTGCAGGATGATCTAAATACCCCGCAAGCTATGGCCAAGCTTTCTACCTTATTCAAACAAGCTAATCAGGCAACAGATCTTGTTGAAAAACAAAAATTAAAAGGACAGATACTGGCCGCCGGCGATTTGCTCGGACTATTTTCCCAAAACCCGGAAAACTGGTTCAAACAAGATACTGCAGATGATGCAACTGGAGCCGCTGATATTGACGCTTTGGTTGCTGCGCGGTTTGCCGCCCGCCAAAATAAGGATTGGGCTGAAGCAGATCGCTTGCGCGACCAACTAAACGAGTTAAAGATCATTGTTGAAGATGGGCCAGATGGGAGCATTTGGCGGCGAGGCTAAACATGATTGACGAGCTGTATAATACCGCAATTTTAACGCTGGCCGCCGGCATTGCGCATATTGGTAGTTTAAAGGACCCGCAAGGCGAGGCCAGCAAAACCGCTAAGCTTTGCGGATCGACAATCACCATACAGCTAAAGCTTGATGACCAAAACAATGTAAGTGAATTCGCTCAGAACGTAAAAGCATGCGCCTTGGGCCAAGCTGCCGCAGCAATTTTAGGCGAAAAAATTATCGGAGCAAATTACACCGAAATAAAAGCCGCCAGAGACGACTTATGGGCTATGATCAAAGATGAAACTCCAATGCCAAATGGTAGGTTTGAAGACTTACGCAAACTTATGGCCGTCAGCAATTTTCCGCAAAGGCACACCTCTACCTGCTTAGCATTTGATGCTGCCGTTAATGCCTGTGAACAAGCAATGGCCAGTAGGAACAAAACTTAATGGTCAACATATTCAAATTATTAATGATCGGCTTACTGAAAATCTATCAACAAACCTTGTCACGGGTGTTTGCATTTTTCGGAGTACGATGCCGCCATGAGCCTTCATGTTCCAGTTACGGCATCAATGCGATTAGCAGCCATGGCCCATGGACTGGCGGCTGGTTGACCCTGTCAAGATTATTACGTTGTCACCCATTTGGCTCTCATGGTTATGATCCAGTACCCGATACCACAAAAAAACGTGGAAAATTCTGGCAAATTCATAAATTGGGTGATTGGTCTTGGGCCATCCGTGGGGTAGAAGATCAACAGTCGAATTGCGATCAGTGTTCGCAAGCTAAGAAACAAAACCAACAGAAGTAGAATTCGGACATGATTAAGATCACTTTTCCCGATGGTAACATACGCCAATTTGCTGATGGTGTAACCGGCATTGATATTGCTGCTGATATTTCTTCATCATTAGCTAAGGCGGCGCTGGCAATAGAAATAGATGGTGAATTACGAGACCTGTCCCGGATCGTCGAGAGCAACGCCCATGCGCGCATTATTACTTTACGCGATGATGAAGGCTTGGAACTGGCTCGTCATGACTGCGCCCATGTATTAGCCGAAGCCGTGCAAGAATTATTCCCCGGCACCCAAGTCACCATTGGCCCGACCATTCGCGATGGGTTTTACTACGACTTTGCGCGCGAAGATGGGTTCTCTACTGATGATTTTGCAGCCATTGAAAAGCGCATGTCCGAAATCATTGATCGAAACGAGCCAATTGTACGTGAGGTTTGGGATCGTGATGATGCCATTGCTTTATTCACCAAAATGGGCGAGCATTTTAAAGCTGAACTGATTGCAGACTTGCCCAAAACCGAAGAGATAACCTTATACCGACAAGGAGATTGGGTGGATTTGTGCAAAGGCCCGCATTTGCCGTCCACAGGAAAAATCCCCAAAGCATTTAAACTGCAAAAATTGGCGGGTGCCTATTGGCGCGGCAATTCTAACAACCAAATGCTGCACCGCATGTATGGAACTGCATGGCGCAACCCCAAAGAATTGCGATTGCACTTATTGCAAATTGAAGAAGCCGAAAAACGCGACCACCGTCGTTTGGGCCGTGAAATGGATTTATTCCACACTCAGGACGAAGCGCAAGGTTCTATATTTTGGCATGCCAAAGGCTATCAAATTTGGTTAGCGGTTGAAAACTACATTCGTCGTGCCGTGAGCAAAGACGGGTATCGCGAGGTCAAAACCCCGCAATTACTCGACAAAAAGTTCTGGGAACAATCGGGCCATTGGGAAAAGTTCCGCGAAGCCATGTTTGTGGTTCCCGATGAAGTACCATCAGATGATGATGCTGCGCCAGTGGTTTCCAACGACAGCCCGTTAATGGCCATAAAACCAATGAATTGCCCGGCCCATGTGCAAATATTCAAATACGGTCAAAAGTCTTATCGCGACTTGCCGTTGCGCATGGCTGAATTTGGCTGTTGCCATCGCAATGAACCACATGGTGCTTTGCACGGCTTGATGCGCGTACGCCAGTTTACCCAAGATGACGCGCATATCTTTTGCACAGATGAACAAATTATTGGCGAAACTGTCCGGTTCTTGAAATTGTTCTCAACCGTCTACAGTGATTTTGGACTGGAACAGATCAAATATAGGCTGGCCACACGCCCCGAAGTGCGTGCGGGGTCTGATGCGGTGTGGGATCGGGCGGAAACAGCATTGGCGGAAGCTTTGGATCAAGCTGGTCTCGAATATGAAATGGCTCCCGGCGAGGGTGCGTTTTACGGCCCAAAACTAGAGTTTCATCTTACCGATGCCATTGGCCGTACTTGGCAATGCGGAACCTATCAACTGGATTATGTTTTACCAGAACGCCTTGATGCCACCTATATTGGTGCCGATGGCGACAAGCACCGCCCGGTGATGTTGCACCGCGCAATTTTAGGTTCGATGGAACGATTTATTGGTATTTTGATCGAACATTATGCGGGAAATTTACCGCTTTGGTTGGCACCAACGCAAGTAATTGTAACTCCTATCACCTCGGATGTAGACGAATATGCACAAAACGTTGCCGAACGCTTAGCAGACGTAGGCTTGCGAGTTGAAACAGATTTGCGTAATGAAAAAATCAACTACAAAATTCGCGAACACTCATTATCCAAAATCCCAATAATTGCCGTAGTTGGCCGCCGCGAGGCCGAAGAAAACACAGTTGCCTTAAGGTTTTTAGGAGCGGGAGCCAAACATCAGGTCATGATGTCCGTAGATGAAGCCGTGCAAAAACTGGCAAATGATGCCGCACCTCCCGATCAAAAGGCTGATTGAACATGTGGCAATGGAGCGAAGAACAAGGCTGGCGCAGGCCGTTAGCCATTTCATTTGGCTTTGTTCTGATCGCTGTTTTTGTAATTGCAGGAGCAATGGGTGTTGCCGCAGGTGTCGCATTAACCGGGCTATTGGCCATTCCATCATGGACTCGGCTAAAAAGCATATTGCCACTGGAATTGCCGATGGCAATTTTCCTAGTTTTCATTGCTTGGGCTTGGATATCCATGCGGTGGACAACTTATCCACAATCGGATCAAGCTTGGAAAATGGCTTTAGGTGTATTGCTGTACAGCATGTTTGCATTTGCAGTATTCAGTTTGCGCGGCAAAGCGCGATTACTGGTGTTGTATGTGGCCGCTGCTAGCCTAGCTTTGATATTATTGGTGTATTTTCTCGAAGCAGCCTTTGGGGTTATTTCCAATATGTATGCAGAGGGTCTGCCTCGACAAGAAAAGTTAAGAGACGCAACAAGGGGTATTTCCGCATTAGTTATAGCTGCTCCATGCGCATGGGCATTTTCCCACATTCTGATGCCGGGATGGCGAGGCAATGCAATAGCTGTCAGCTTTGGATTGATTGCTTTTTGGATTTCGTGGCGATTTGATTTATCTTCAGCTATGCTGGCATTATTTATTGCCGGAATACTTTTCGCTCTCGGATGGTTTTTTCCGCGAACTATTATTTTACTGGTTGGGCTAGCCGCTGTTTTTATGTTCATGCTCGCCCCGATTGTAGCACCTATAGCAGTTGATATTCTGCGAAGTTTTGATTTACCGCTTTCATGGGAACAACGTGTTGATATCTGGCAATTCGCAAGTGAACGAATTGCAGAACGACCTATGATAGGCTGGGGCCTAGACGCCTCTAGGTCTTTCGATTCCACCTATATCTTACACAAACTTGAATTTGCAAGAATCCCTCTGCATCCGCATAATGTTGGTCTGCAATTATGGCTTGAAACAGGATTAATCGGCGCCATCTTGTTTTCCACAGCAACAATTGCGCTGGCAATTCGGGTGTCATCGAGCTGGAATTTGAGCCGCTTGCAAGGCGCAACCATTTCAGCTTCATCAAGTGCAATTTTAGTGTTCTCAACCCTCACTTATGGGGCTTGGCAGGAATGGTTCTGGGCCAGTGCTGCATGGGTTGCTGCAATGTGTTTTTTACTTGGCCCCCCCCCTGATGAACTGGTAAAATCTTGAGTATTGGATCCAATATATCGGCACCTGATATTTCGGTAATAGTCGTCACCTATTTCACTGGGCCAAGCCTGTGGAAATGTTTACGATCCTGTGCCGACGCAAAAGAAGTTATAATTGTCAATAATGGCAATCACCCACACGTGGTGGAACGGCTAATTTCCTATGCAGAAAAACATGACCATATCCACCTGCTTGATGGAAACGGTAATATCGGATTTGCTGCAGCATGTAACCTTGGCGCAAAACAGGCGCAAAGCGAAATATTGATGTTCTTAAACCCCGATGCGGTATTACATGAACCGGCATTAGAAGAAATGTTTAATGCACTAACATCGCTGCCCAAACCAAGTGTTGTCGGCGGGCGATTACTGGACATATATGGAAAGGAACAGCGCGGCGCACGGCGCGGAAACCTAACCCCGTGGTCGGCACTAGTTTCAATGACTGGGTTAGCAAAGTTTTCGCAAAAATCTTCAATTTTTACCAATATGCATTGGGAAAACAGGCCATTGCCAAAACAGCCGCAAGAAGTTCCTGCCTTAAGTGGAGCTTGCATGATGTTTCGCAAACCAGATTTTGAACAAATAGGGGGATTTGACGAAAAATACTTTCTACATGTGGAAGATCTCGATATTTGCCGGAATATTTATAATGCTGGAGGCAAAGTGGTATTTGTCCCTACAGCAGAAATCACCCATTATGGTTCGACCAGCAAAGTCCACATCCTGCGCGTAAATTGGTACAAAACCAAAGGACTAGTGCGGTATTTTCTAAAATTTTCAAAAACCCCGTGGAGCAAAGCCGGGGCTGCATTGCTGGCACCAGCGATTTTTCTCGCAATAATGGTGCGGGCAAGTTGGTTGTCCCTAAAGAGTTAGCTTGCCCTAAGCGGGAAAGTACCGGATTTGGGCAATAATGAAGGCAGCTCTTTATTCAATTGCTTCGATAGCCAATTAGAGGTCTCCATCATTTTTTCCAAATCTATTCCAGTATCAAACCCAGCTCGGTGCAACATATAAAGCACATCTTCGGTTGGCACATTACCCGTAGCAGCCGGAGCAAATGGACAGCCACCAATGCCGCCACAAGATGCATCAATGATCTGTATATTATTTTCGACGCTGGCAAAAATATTGGCCAGAGCCGTATTACGCGTATTGTGAAAATGCATACGCAACGCCGCACCTTCTGCCTTTGCCGTTACCCGCTTAATAACATTTGCTACCGTCCACGGATCAGCAACTCCAATAGTATCCCCAAGAGCGACCTCTCTGGCACCGGCTGCTACTGCTCGCTCAACCAAAGTTTCAACAGTTGAAACGCAAACCTCACCATCAAACGGATCACCAAACGCTACTGAAATAGTAACAGAAACCGGCACTTGGTCGTCATGAGCCAGCGTTGCAATCCGGTCGAATAAATCCGCTGTTTGCATTGGCGTCGCGTTCTGATTTCGCAAGCCAAAGCCTGAACTTGCCACCATGACGAAATTTATCTCATCACATCCAGCATCCAAAGCCCGACGAAATCCACGCTCATTTAACGCCAAGCCAATAAAGCGAACTCCAGAGATTCTAGGCAATGCCTTCATCACCGCCTCAGCATCGGCCATAGCTGGAACTTGTTTTGGGTGAACAAAGCTCGCAACTTCCAAGCGTCTGACACCTGTTTCTATCAGACGCTGGATAAATTCAACTTTAACACTAGTCTCTAAAAGCTTGCTCTCATTTTGCAATCCATCTCTGGGGCCGACTTCGACTATTTCTATTTTGCGTGGCATTATCGTTCCTGCTATTGGCTTCTTCGTTAATTTAAGGTCTAGGTTCTAACCCTAATATCATTGGCAGTGTGCCGTAGGTGTTGTACTATCATTATATGAACTCAAAAAATAACAATACGATTGAAGTCAGCGTTATAGTACCGGTTTTTAATGAAGCGGGAAACATTGGATTATTGGCAAAAGAAATCGCTTCATCCTTGCAGGACAAAGATTTTGAGCTGATCGTGGTAAATGACTTCAGTACGGATGGCACACTAGCTGAACTAAAAGATTTACGAGTTGAAATACCGCAATTGCGGATTCTAAGTCATGAGAAAAATGCCGGACAAAGCCGCGCTATTCGAACTGGCGCAATGCACGCCAAGGGTAAGATTTTATGCATGTTAGACGGCGATGGCCAGAATGTACCCAGCGATCTACCAAATTTGCTTGCACACCTGCAAAGGAAAGATGCACCAAAGCAATTAGTGATGGTTGGCGGCGTCCGGCAAAAACGACAAGACACCTTTTCAAAGCGTCTCGGCTCAAAACTTGCCAATGCAATACGCGGTGCGATTTTAGCAGATGGTACCGAAGATACCGGATGCGGCATTAAGGCAATTGACCGCAACACCTACCTTTCCCTGCCATTTTTTGATCATCAGCACCGATATATTCCAGCTTTGGTGCAGCGCGATGGTTTGTTGGTTGAATTTTTACCGGTTCAGCACCGATCTAGAAATAGTGGAACTTCTAAATACAGTAATTTTGGACGACTGCTTGTAGCCTTTCGTGACCTTCTTGGGATGAAATGGTTACAGGCAAGAGCAAAACTTCCAGGCAATATCCACGAAGATTGATATCCATTTCATTCAAACACCTTATAAAACACCAAATGGACGAGGGCTTAGCGAATATTTTGAAATTTTTGCTGGACGTGTGTAGAGAAAATAGCTTTGCTGTTTAGCCTATCAGGTTTTTTCTGAGTTTTACCGGAGGGGGTTCGGTTTGTTGAATATGTTTCCATTGCTGTCAATTCCAGTGGTCATCTATAATGTGATGGCAATTGGCGGCGGCGCATTTGCAAAAAACTCACAATCCATCGTCGATAATTTAGCAAAAAAGCTATTTGATGTGCCAATGGCCTCAGGCACCTTCTGGACTGTGTCATCAGGAGACTTGCTGATTCTAATTTCACTGTTAATGCTATTTGCAGAATTGCTAAAATCCACCAGTACAGGCCGTGAAGCAATTGCTAATCATGCATTATCGCTGGTGCTATTTATTGTTTGTCTGGTTGAGTTTTTATTGTTTGGAGCATTTGCTTCCTCGGTGTTTTTCATTATCACGGTTATGACCCTACTTGATGTTTTAGCCGGGTTTATTGTGACGATAGTCTCGGCCCGCAGAGATATAGGCGGCGAAGGTTATGTTGATTAGCTCAAGGCCTTAAATCAAAGTGATCACGCCCATTTTTCGGTTTGTGACGCTCTGTTTGACGCCGCTGGTAGATAAGCGCCAAAAAACCGTGCCTTCTCGCATGGATTAGCCCGCAACCCTCTTGGAGCCGGCTTTGCAATCAATTGCGCCAAAAACGCAGAAGAATGAACGATTGTTATATTGTTTTGACTGCTAGTTGATCTTGCTTGCGAGACAACCGGTAAGCCAGATTTAGAGCTGAGCGCATCGGACTTTGCTTCCGGTTCACGGCTTCGTTGCGAGGATCGAAACGCTGCTGATATGGGAGAAATAGCATTCATGACAGATAAGATTGCAAATCATGGGCCATCACTCATCAAGCTATCAGTTTGATTTTATGTATCTTTTTTAGATTAACCTTCGTTTTGTTGAATATTTTACAATTTGGCAATGTATCAAAAAGATACAGTTACACCAGAAATGGCCTCAAATTTGCCTTCATAGTGTGCGCAAACGTAAATGATGAGATATACTTTAATTTTTATCCTATCCGGTATTATGGCGGTATTTGCAATTAATAATGCAATAGCGCAGCAAATTGATACATATCGAGCTAGTTCGACAATCAAATCATCAGATGACGACAAGGTACAAATGCGACCTGTTGAGCAGCGACCTCAAATTCGCGACATATTTGAGTTACCGAAAACATCCCAGCAAATACAGCGCTTTGAAGGATTGCGCGGCGTGCGCCCCTTCATATTAGATCGTTCAGGATTACAGGTTTTATTTCGCTATGAACGCGGCGGTGAAGTTCTTTTACTAAAACCGATACACACCACCCGTGGCGATACTGTTTTTAAGAATGATCAAGGAATGGTCTTATTACGATTACGCCGGGTCGGTAGTGCAACTTTATTTCCCAAAGCCAGCTCCCAAGGAATTGTGGCATGGACGACTGGCGGCGCTAGCAAACTAATCCCGCCGGAAATTTCTCTACAAAAAATGCAGAAATCATTACGGTTTATTGCCAATGATCTGGCATCAGACCTTGATCGTGATATTATAATTAAAGTCCAAAATGCAAAACAAAATACTGCTTGGGTTTTCCTTGATGCAGCACAAAATACCCGTACTGCTATACAGCAAATTTTACGAACACAGCCGCAAAATTCTCAAATACTGCAAATTCATAAAATTATTATTTCGCCTGCGGCTCAACCTGCAATTAAATTTGAAAACAACACCATATTAATCTCAATTGCTCCCGAACGTGGGTTTGCTGGCCGGTTAAGCTCTCTTCAAACTCAAAAGCTGCTTACCACCGGTATGAAAACTATAGAGCCGAATGCACTATTAGAAGTAAATGAGCCGGCCCAGCATCTAACTCCAGAAGATGATTACCTAAACACACAAACCCCTTAAAATCAGCTATCTGTTCCCTCTGCAACGGTTTTAGCCCCGGCCATTGTAGATTCAGTTGCCAAAGCCTGCATGAGCAACTCATCAATACGCCTGACTTCCTTCGAAAATAGAGGAAGCTCTTTGCGCTTTAACTTTCGTCCTGTTGGCAGCTTTACCGTCATCGGGTTTACATGACGGCCTTTTTTCAAAACTTCATAATGCAAATGCGCGCCAGTTACCCGGCCAGTTGCACCGACATAACCAATAATTTGCCCCTGCTGCACCCGGCGGCCTTTTTTAATAGCTCTACCAAATTTTGACATGTGGGCATAAGCGGTTTTGAAACCGTTGGAATGACGAATACGCACATAATTGCCATACGAACCAAACCGGGAAGCCCGTTCAACTACTCCGTTACCTGCTGCTAAAATCGGTGTCCCGGTAACTGCAGCAAAGTCGGTGCCCTTATGGGCGCGAGTATAACCAAGAACCGGATGTTTACGCCGTCCGAAACTAGATGAAATCCTTGCGCCTTCGACGGGTGTTTTCATCAAGAACCGCCTCGCGCTCTCACCTTTTTCATTATAATACCCCACTTCGCCATCGGGAGTTTTATAGCGATACAGTTTTAGATCACGTTTGCGCGGCGTAAGTCTGGCATACAGAAGGTTCCCAGTTCTAACCATCCGACCTTGTTCATCAACCAGTCGCTCAAACACCATGTCAAAGCCGTCTCCTGGACGGATGCCGCGCTGAAAATCTACGGAATACGCATAAAGTCTGGAAAACTCAAGAATTGCAGCATCACTAGCACCTGCCCTTAATGCAGCAAGATATAGACTGCCATCAATGGTTCCATTGACCCGAACCAGTTCCCTTTTAGTTTCGCGCAATAACTCTCTTGCTTGAAAATTACCGTTCAAATCACGACGAAGCATCAGTGTGCGCTCAGGGCCAATTCTGGTTGAAAGCCCGACCAGATGCATTGCCGCCTTATCAATTGCTGGCTCCACTACCAGTTTTAACTTTTGTCCAGCCCGAAAATTACGAGGATTAAAAACTTTGCTAATAGCAGCAATTGCATAAGCTGCTTCGCTGCGCCCAACACCAGCCTCATCTAATAAGACCGCCAGTGTGCCACCACTTTTCAGCTCCAGATTCAGGCGCTCTTGATCAGATAGATCCATTAATGAGAAAAACACCTGATTAGCAACATCTGATAATGCCGGTAGATCCGGAGCCGGCGGCACTATAACCGATACGTTTGGAATAGTAGTCCCAGCAGTACTCATGGCTTGCGCAGCCTTTGGTTCTGAACCTACTGTCAGATTTAAAACTGCCATCACCAGCAAGCCTAGCGGGATGCCATACAATAATACCGGAAATGATTTTCCACTCATACCAAAAGTCCCTAGTGCTTATCGAACATTCTACGATGTTCTTAAATTTCAGTCGCCAAAATCGATAAGTCCATCGAATTTACTGCATATAAAACTCGATCCGGGTTAAGGAACCTTAAGTACGGCATGACATTTTGATTTCAGCAGGAGCGCAGTTTACTGATTTTTGAACTGAATCCAAGTCTGCACGCTGTTATTCTTCCTTTAGGATCAATTATTTGAAGAAAATACAATTCCAAAGAGATTTATAAACAGCTGCGATAATATAATTTCTTGTCTTATTTTTCTTAGCATATGCAACCATATAGTTATATGGCCCTAGAAAAGAGCTATAAAAACAATGTATGGACTGTCATTCAAATGACTAAGTTCTCGATAGCAATTTGGCATTGGCACAACTACTGCGCGAAGCGCTGAGCGCATAAACTTTAAGAGTGGCAAAGTAATTTCATAACTGTTCATGGCTTGGTAATCCTCTGCAGTCAGCTTGAACAACAATTCCTTTATTAAACACATCACGGATGTTTAGATCATGAATCCTCTTCCTAAACCTGTTGAACTGTCCGCTGTAGACCTTGCTGCTTTATTGTGCGCTCGTTTATGCCATGATCTGGTTTCACCAGTTAGCGCCTTGGGCACAGCATTAGACGTGCTGGATGATGAGGGAGCTGCAGATATGCGCGATGAAGCCATGGAGTTGATCCGAGTTTCGGCTAAACAAGCGTCAGTAAAACTTGAATTTGCCAGGTTAGCTTTTGGCGCGGGAACTTCAGCACCTGGCCAAGTCGCAACTACCGAACTAAAGCGCCTCATAGATGGCCTGTTCAGCACTGCAAAAGCACAAGTCGTATGGCGAGTAGCGGCACCAAGCCTTTCAAAATCTGCGGCTAGAATTTTACTAAACCTTGTGCTTTTAGGGTTTGAATCTGTGCCTCGAGGCGGGGAAGTTACTATCGAATCTTCTTCTTCCGCACGCATGCGTGTTCACGCCCAAGGCGATAGAGCGCGGCTAATGCCGGTTATGGCAGATGCTTTAGAAGGGGTTGAACCAGAACTTGGATTTGATGGGCGCACAATACAACCTTATTATACAGGTTTGATTGCCCGCGATCTTGGCGGTCGTGCAGAAGCGATTTCTACTGGGGAGAGTATTGAGTTTATTGCGTTAACAGCAATAAATGAACAAGAAGAACGGCAAGTAAACGCCAGCTAGAACCAATATTAAAACCCAATTGCAAATTTTCTTACAGTTTTTAGCGACCCCTTAACCACTACCGTTAATGATGCAACTTGAACCAGTGGTTTGCTGGCGCCTTCAAAGCAGACGGAGTTGTGCGCAATGGATGATTTATTAAGTGATTTTCTGGCTGAAACCCTAGAAAGTCTGGAAGTTGTTGATACCGAACTGGTCAAATTTGAGCAGCATCCCGAGGATGATGCTATCTTAAATAATATTTTCCGATTGGTACACACCATAAAAGGTACATGCGGGTTTTTGGGGTTGCCTCGTCTAGAGGCTCTGGCTCATGCTGGCGAAACTCTGCTTGGCAAGTATCGTGATAAGGATTTAATCGCAACACCGGAAACAGTTTCGCTGATCCTCGAATCAATCGACCAAATCAAATCTATTTTGGATCATTTAGCCGAAACCCAGTCAGAGCCGGAAGGAACTGACGATGCGATTATTGAGCAATTAGTAGCGGCCTCCGAAGGAAAAGTTGAAACCATTGCAACTAAAAGTCCGGCCGCGCCAATACCGGAGCCAATTATTAAACCTACAGATAAAACCGAAGAAAAAGAAGAAGAACTCTCCTCTGCTGTCGGATATGATGAAGACCTCGATAGAGAATTGCGACCAGGAGAGGTGTCATTAGCTGACCTTGAGGCAGCTTTCCTAGCCGCAGATGGCCCAGATCTGGATCAACTTGCTGCCGAAGCTGAGGCCGCAAAAAAAGAAGATGAAAAGAAAGCATCCGAAGAACTGACCGCCAAGAAGTCCACTGACCCAATAAAACTGGTGCAAACGGTTCGTGTTAACGTTGAATCCCTTGAAGACCTGATGACTATGGTATCGGAGCTGGTTCTTACTAGAAACCAACTTTTACAGACCGTTCGGGAGACTTCAAGCGATGACCTTAAACTTCCGCTGCAAAGGTTATCAAGCGTCACCGCCGAATTACAAGAAGGTGTAATGAAGACCAGAATGCAGCCAATTGGCAATGCTTGGAAGAAATTACCTAGAATTGTCCGAGACTCTGCCAAGGCTGTAAATAAAAAAGTTCAACTAAATATGAGCGGCGAGAGCACTGAACTTGACCGTCAAGTGTTAGAATTGATCGGTGACCCACTAACTCATATGGTGAGAAACTCCTGTGATCATGGGGTTGAACCTAGCGATATTCGTGTTGCGGCGGGAAAACCAGAAGCGGGGCAGATTAATCTATCTGCCTATCACGAAGGCGGTCATATTGTTATCGAGGTCGCAGATGATGGTGCGGGACTGCCCACATCAAAAATTCGCAGCAAAGCAATAAAAAACGGTATAATCTCACAAGACGAAGCCGATACAATGACCGACAATCAAATTCATCGGTTGGTCTTTGCTGCTGGTTTATCCACAGCCGCAGCAGTAACGTCGATATCAGGACGCGGCGTTGGCATGGATGTGGTTCGGAGCAATATTGAGCAAATCGGCGGCACCATTGATTTGAAATCTGAAGATGGAAAAGGTACGACCTTCAAAATTAAGATCCCGCTGACTTTAGCAATTGTTTCGGCATTAATTGTTGAAACTGTCGCTGGAAAGTTTGCAATCCCCCAACTGGCTGTTGTGGAGCTAGTTCACACATCTAAAACTGGTGAACACCGCCTTGAAATGGTGAGTAACACGAAGGTTCTTAGGCTTCGCGATACCTTGCTACCTATTATTGATCTTTCACAAATCACCGGCGAACCGCTAGAAGCATCTGACCGTGATACCGGTTTCGTTGTCGTGATGACAGTAGGTGAGCAAAGGTTTGGGGTTCAAGTAGACAGCGTTTTTGATACTGAAGAAATCGTCGTAAAACCGATGTCTAACCGACTAAAAGAAATTGAAATTTTCTCTGGCAACACCATTTTAGGTGATGGGTCAGTGATTATGATCCTTGATCCGAACGGAATTGCCCGCCGGGTTGGAGCTTCACAGGAAATTGAACAAAACTCTGCACAATCACAGGCAAAAGAAACAGCAGAATGCACAAAAACCGCAATGTTGTTGTTCTTTGCCGGTGACCGGGAGCCAAAAGCTGTTCCGCTGAACTTAGTGACACGCCTTGAAGAAATTGATCCAAAGAAAATTGAAATGTCTAATGGGCGCCATCTAGTACAATACCGAGATTCTTTAATGCCTCTCGTTCATGCTAGTGGTGCGCCAGTATTTAACGAGAATACAGCCCAACCGGTTCTTGTATTTACCGATAATGGCCGTTCTGTTGGGTTGGCCGTTGATGAAATTGTCGACATTGTCGAAGAAGAATTATTCATTGAAATGAGTGATGGATCCATAGGTACAATCGGCTCTGCAATCCTCAAAGATAAAGCTACCGAAATTTTGGATGTCGGACACTTCCTTACCTTAGGCTTTGACGATTGGTTTGAAAGAGCCGCAGCTGAGAAAACTATGGAAGCACCTGTAAAAAAACGAATTTTACTGGTTGATGACAATGCATTCTTCCGCAATATGGTCAAGCCATTGCTAAATGCTGCCGGCTATGAAGTAACAGCTATTGAAAGCACTACTGAAGCTTGGACACTCAATGATAACGGTGAAGATTTTGACATTATTGTCAGTGATATTGAGATGCCAGATGATAATGGCGTCAACTTTGCTAATCGTTTGGCCGAAGATTTACGTTGGAGTGAAGTTCCAAGACTAGCATTGTCGGCACTGGGTCAGCATGATTTGGAGAAAATTGGTGCAATTACCGCCTTTACAGATGTAGTGCGCAAATCAGACAGAGAATCACTGATCTCCACAATTAATTATGTTTTGCAGTCACAAGGAGAGGCGGCATGAGCACCGAAAATGCGACTACAAACGCCAAAAAAAACGAAATAAGCGGTACGATACGGGAGTATGTTACCGTCTACATTAACGACCAGGTTTTTGGAATACCGGTTTCCGATATTAATGAAGTATTCCACCCCAAAGCAATTACTAGGGTTCCATTATCCTCTCCAGAAGTTCGCGGAGTTTTAAATTTGCGAGGACGAATTGTGACGGCTATTGAGGTTCGTTGCAAGCTCAACCTACCGCCACTTGAAGATGGTGACGGTAATAATTTAATGGCCGTCGGGGTAGAGGTTGATGGTGAAGCATACGGCCTCATTATTGATAAAGTTGGTGATGTTTTACAATTACCAGCAGCTAATTGTGAACCAATTCCAATTAATATGGATCCCGTCTGGCAAAAAGTTTCCAGCGGAATTTATCGTCTTGAAAAGCAATTATTGATTATTCTCGACATCAAACGATTGTTGGATGTGGAAGCAACCAACAAACTGGCTGCATAATGCAGTTTGGTTATGGAAGGACCTAAGATGAAACAATGCCTTGTGGTTGATGACAGCCGGGTGATCCGAAAAGTCGCTCGCCGAATTCTTGAAGATATGGAGTTTTCCTGCTCAGAAGCCGAAGATGGCGCTCAGGCGCTCAATCATTGTCGTGATGCTATGCCAGATGCCATTTTATTGGACTGGAATATGCCGATAATGAACGGGATTGATTTCCTGAAGGCATTGCGTCTTGAAAGTGGTGGAGACCAACCAGTTGTGGTTTTTTGCACCACAGAAAATGATATGGGCCATATTACCGAGGCCCTACGCGCTGGTGCTAATGAATACATAATGAAGCCATTTGATAGCGATATATTAAACGCCAAATTCGCCGAAGCAGGATTAATTTAAGCAAATGAATCCTATCCGCACCACAATAGATCCGATGGAAAAGCCTAAACGCAATGTAATTACAGTATTGCTGGTGGATGATTCTGCTGTGGTGCGTGGATTATTAAGCCGCTGGCTAGATGCAGAAACCGGCATAGAAGTTGTAGCAAAGGCAATAGACGGCGTTCAAGGCGTGCGCTTTGCCGGAGAATTCAAACCAGATGTGGTGGTTTTAGATATTGAAATGCCACGTATGGATGGGATAACAGCCCTACCGCAAATCCTGAAGGCCTCGCCAAAATCAAGAGTGGTCATGGCTTCTACTTTGACCCATCGTAATGCTGACATCACCTTGCGGGCGCTGTCCAATGGCGCCAGCGATTACACGCCGAAACCCGATGCTGGGGGCTTGGCAAATGCAGAAGATTTCAAAAAAACGCTTATTGGGAAAATTCGAGCACTGGGAGAAGCTACTACAGCCAAGCCCATCGGATTTCGCCCCAAGCAAGCTGCACCTATGGCGAGGGTCAAACAGAAGCAAGCGGTTAATTTTGCAACGCCACAAGCTATCTTCATCGGATCAAGTACGGGCGGCCCGCAAGCTCTTAGAGACTTAATGAGCGTGATAGGGCCTCGGGTGAATCTACCTATTTTTATCACGCAGCATATGCCCAAAACATTCACCACCGTATTGGCTGAGCATTTAAGTCGTACTGCCAAGAAAAAAGTGGTCGAAGCCTGCGAAGGCATGCCAATAAAATCTGGCGGTGTCTATATAGCCCCTGGTGACTTTCACATGACTGTCCGCCGGGCCGGAGTGGGTGTGGTTTTAGGTCTAAACCAAAAGCCACCAGAAAATTATTGTCGCCCTTCTGTTAATCCGATGTTTCGCTCTGCTGCCAAAGTCTACGGCAATAAAGCTTTGGTCATCATGTTAACTGGAATGGGCCAAGACGGATTAGAAGGCACACAGATATTGCACGAAGCTGGAAACCGAATAATTGCACAAGATGAAGCCAGTTCAGTGGTCTGGGGCATGCCCGGAGCTATAGCTAATGCAGGATTGACCCACGAAATTCTACCCATAACAAAAATCGGCGCGAAAGTGCTGCAAATTGTTCAAGGAAAATAATAATGAATAAAGATAACTTCAATTTTCTAGCAGATCTGTTGCTAAAAAAATCCGGGCATTTATTATCCCAGGAAAAGGGTTATTTGCTCGATAGCAGGCTGGGGCCTATTGCCAGAAAAGAGGGTGTAGCTAGCGTCGATGAATTAGTTAGCGCAATGAGAACGCGCAATGATGATCGGTTGAACTGGGCAGTAACCGAGGCCATGACGACTAATGAAACATTCTTCTTTAGAGATCGTACGCCGTTTGACCTGTTTAAGTCTGAGGTAATCCCGCACTTGGTTGAAAACCGCAGGCCTGGAGTGAAGGCTCGAATTTGGTGCGCCGCAGCATCGGCTGGCCAAGAGCCCTATTCTATTTCGATGATTTTACGCGAAGAGAGAACGGCACTGCGTGGCATGCAAATGGATATTCTTGCTTCTGACATTTCCGAGAAAGTTATTGAAAAAGCCAAAGCAGGTATTTACTCGCAATTCGAAGTTCAGCGCGGCCTGCCGGTACAGCTTCTAGTAAAATACTTTCAAAAACAGGGAGATTTATGGCAGGTTGATCCGTCTTTGCGTCAAAATATACTATTTAAAACCTTTAATTTGCTTGAGAACTTTGGCGCTCTAGGTTCTTTTGATGTGGTTTTTTGCCGAAACGTTTTGATTTATTTTAATCAGGAAACAAAAAGAGACATTTTAAATAGAATTGCTAAACGAATGGCGCCAGATGGGTTCTTATTCTTAGGAGCGGCAGAAACTGTACTTGGCTTAACCAATGCATTTGAACCTATTGCTGGAAAACGTGGACTTTATCGACGCACCCAAATGGCCCAAGCAAAAGTGGCCTAGCTGGCAACCGATTGCGCACAAAATTTGGACACAAAAAAGGGCAGTTAAACTGCCCTTTTTCAATCAATAATAAAATTAAGTAGCTTTAAGCTGCAGCCTCTTCAGCTGGGTTGCGCAGAACATAACCACGTCCCCAAACAGTTTCGATATAATGATCACCGCCTGTAGCATTAGCTAATTTTTTGCGCAGTTTGCAAATGAATACGTCGATAATTTTTAATTCCGGCTCGTCCATGCCACCATACAGATGATTCAAAAACATCTCTTTGGTCAAAGTTGTGCCTTTTCTAAGTGAAAGCAATTCAAGCATTTGATACTCTTTACCGGTCAAGTGCACACGTTGCTTATTTACATCAACTGTTTTGGCATCAAGGTTCACAGCAATTGATCCAGTTGAAATAATTGACTGCGAATGGCCCTTAGAGCGTCGTACAACCGCATGAATCCGAGCGACCAGTTCATCTTTGTGGAATGGCTTGGTCAAATAATCATCTGCTCCAAAGCCAAGACCCCGAACCTTTACATCAGTATCGGCAGTTCCTGATAAAATCAGCACTGGAGTATCAACTTTTGAGACTCGCAACTGTTTTAGTACATCAAACCCAGGCATATCTGGTAAGTTCAGGTCAAGCAGAATGATGTCATAATCATACAGCTTCCCAAGGTCTACACCTTCTTCACCAAGGTCAGTAGTGTAGATATTAAAACCTTCCGATTTCAACATCAATTCAATTGATTGCGCAGTTGCGCGATCATCTTCAATCAATAAAACCCGCATAAGCCCCTCCTTGTTTGGATCGCTCGCGAATCACTTTTGCCTCGCGATATTAGTCATAGTTAACTCGACAACAACGCTATGTGAATCCCGTTAACCAAAGTTAAACAAACCAACGGCATGTCAACTAGATTTCAATGTTCTGCAAAATTTTGATAAAATGGCAACTTGTGACTGATGTAAGTGGCGGATTAGAGCGCAAAGCCTAGATAAAACACTAAGTTTTGGATATTTATGGAATTAAAGTTTATCGGACTGTCTGGCCAGTATTAGTTTTTAAAACCAATAAAACCGACAAAAACAGAAAATTAAACAGATGATCTTTACGAGACTGCAACCCTGTTACGCTAAAGTCAGCGCAAATAAGGACACTCTCCTTTCTAATTCCATTGTGAAAGAAACCCATTTATGCGCGAACTGGTTGCTAAAATTGACGCAATTGAACCCCGGCAGTTTGCTGGACGGGTAGCTGCGGTAAATGGAACGTTAGTTGAGGCTGTTGGCCCGATCAATGCTTTAGTTCTTGGTGCGACTGCCTCTGCATCTACCCGTAAAAACTCAATCCCGTGCGAGGTGATAGGTTTTCGTGATGACCGGGCGCTTCTGATGCCATTTGCCCCCTTGGATGGATTACACGCCGGAGCCATAATCAAAATCACGCCCGAAGCCGGTCATGTTCGTCCAACCAAATCCTGGTTGGGGAGAGTAGTAAATGCGTTTGGAGACCCTTTGGATGATAAGGGCGCTTTACCCCAAGGATTAGAAGCCAGGCCCTTACGAGGCACACCACCTCAAGCCCACGCTCGCGACCGAGTTGGGGCGCGAATTGATTTGGGCGTTAGGGCCCTAAACGTCTTTACCCAGATCTGCCGGGGCCAGCGTCTGGGAGTATTTGCCGGATCAGGAGTTGGAAAATCAGTATTGATGTCAATGTTGGCGCGCAATGCTGAATGCGATGTAACTATTATCGGTCTGATCGGAGAACGAGGACGGGAAGTCAAAGAGTTTATTGATGATGTGCTGGGGCCAAAAGGTTTGGAACGCTCCATTGTCGTGGTAGCGACATCCGATGAGCCGGCATTGGCCCGCCGACAAGCAGCACAAATGACGTTAACTTTGGCCGAATACTTTCGGGATCAGGGCAAACATGTCTTGTGTCTAATGGACTCAGTTACCCGCTTTGCGATGGCGCAGCGGGAAATAGGTCTGGCAGCAGGTGAACCACCGACAACCAGAGGTTATACTCCAAGCGTATTTAATGAACTTCCACGCCTTCTTGAGCGTGCTGGCCCCGGCTGCGGTCGCAATGGCAAAGGCGGTGCAATTACCGGGATTTTTACTGTTTTAGTGGATGGCGATGATCACAATGAACCGATTGCTGATGCAGCTAGAGGGATTCTAGACGGCCATATTGTTATGGAGCGAGCAATTGCTGAGCGTGGAAGGTTCCCGGCTATCAATGTTCTAAAATCAGTGTCAAGAACCATGCCCGGCTGTCTTGAAGATGGCGAGATTGAACCAATCAGGACTGCCAGAAAAGCAATGGCTGATTATTCTAACATGGAAGAACTGATCAGGCTCGGGGCATATTCCAATGGCTCCAACCCAGAGGTGGATAGAGCAATTGAACTACACCAGCCACTAGAAGAATTTCTAAGCCAAACGGCGGAGGAAGTAACAGGTCTTGAGGCGAGCTTTTCTCGTCTAAACGAGATTTTACAAATCAATAAAAACAACCCGATTAAGGGTGACGGAGAAATATAATGAGAACCTTTGCATCTTTGGTCAAATTGGCCCGCTTCAAGGTAGAAGAATTACAACGCCAAATGGCGATGCTTGACGATGCTAGAGCGCATTTAGAGGGCCGCGCTGCAGATCTGGAGCGCAGTGTTCCCGAAGAGCAAATAGCTGCAAACGCTACCAAAGAAGGCTATTTGGCTTATGGTTCATATGCCCAAGCAGTAATTGTGCGCAAAGAAAACTTGCGCATTTCAATGATCGAAGTTGATGCACAATTAGCTGCCATGCGAGTGCAGCTTGAAGATGCTTTTAGAGAATTAAAAAAATTCGAGTTAATGGAAGAACGCCGATTAAAACAATTAGCCGAAGCCAGAGCTAAAACCGAACAGGACGAATTAGATGAGATCGCCGGTGTTCGCGCCGCTAGACGCTAATAATTTTGTGCGCCTGATGGGAGGAGTCTTGCTTCAAGACTCTTTCCCGGCCTCTCAGCCTGATGTGCAGCAGCGACTTCAACTGACGCTGCGTTGTTTTAGCATTAGTTACTGCCCAACCCTTTTTTTAGCAGGATGATTAAAGAGATACTTGCAAAATACCCGATAGTTCGCAACAAAGCGCCGGTACCGCCGGAATCAGAAACACGGCTAATTACTTCGGCTTTGGCCTGCGCAAAGCTATAACCATCGGCGACCTGCAATACACCTGGGATTAGCAAATCCACACCAACGGCCAAAAGAACCGCCAACCATAAATAAGACAACCTGCCCGTGGCCAAACCAAAAAATACGCTTGTCATTAAGAAAATAGAGCCATCCCCTGGCTCAAATGCCATTTGCAAAACCATTGATAGAGCTTCCATATGTCCCTCCTGTTTCAAAACGAAACGAATCAATGATGAGACTGCAAGCACAGTGCCGACCAATTTTATTTGATGATCAAGCTAGGTGAACTATCGTTACACCTGACCAATGACTTTCAAGCGTGCTGCCGGATGAACCTCATTTTGCGACATCACATTGGTCTGGCCGCGGAAACGTTCAACTATAGAACGGACATAAGGACGAATTGCTGGTGAAGTAAGCAGGACAGGAGTCACTCCGCTTTGTGACACTTCATCAAATCCGGTGCGAATACTAGATACAAACTCATGTAATTTGGACGGCGGTAAAGCCAATTGCTTATCATCACCTTCACCGATCAAGCTCTCTGCAAAGGCCTGCTCCCAGATTGGTGACAAAGAAAGAATTGGAAACACCCCATCAGGAGTTTGAGCTGCATGGCATAACTGGCGGGCCAACCGTGATCGTACATGCTCTGTAATAGCTCCAGGGTTGGTCGTAGACGACGAAGCCTCAGCAATACCTTCTAAAATTGTCGGTAAGTCCCGGATCGAAACCCGCTCTTTTAACAAGTTTTGCAGAACATGTTGTATGCTTGATCGGCTAATTTGACTTGGACAAATATCATCCAATAGTTTTCTGACTTCCTTAGGTAGACCTTCAAGCAATTGGTCGGTTTGAGAAAACGATAATAGCTCTGGCATGTTAGAGCGCAAAATTTCTGTTAAGTGCGTGGCCAAAACCGTAGCCGGGTCAACCACTGTTAAACCACGGAATACCGCCTCCTCGCGTAAGCTTTCTTCTATCCAAGTAGCAGGCAGCCCGAATGTTGGTTCTTTTACATGGGTTCCTGGCAAATCCACTTGCTGACCTGTTGGATCCATAACTAGCAATGAGCCAAGTTTCAAAACGCCAGAGCCGGCATCCATTTCTTTTACCCGAATAGAATACGCATCGGACTCTAATTGCAGATTATCCAAAATTCGTACCGCCGGAGTAACAAACCCCATTTCCTGCGCCATTTGTTTTCGCAAGGCTTTGATTTGGTCAGTTAACTTACGCCCGTCCATTTCGTTAATCAGAGCCAGCAATTCATAACCAAGCTCTATTTTTAACTCATCAATATGCAAGGTCTCTGAGATGGGTGCGTCAGAAGATTTCAACTGCTCGGTTTCCTGACTAACCAGCACCTCCTCAGCGGCCACCTTTTCCTGTTTGGATTTTTGATAAACCATCCAAGCCGCCCCACCAGAAGCAAGTGCCATGAGCGCAAATGGCAAAAACGGCATGCCTGGAACCAAAGCGGCAATAACACTTATCCCAGCTACCAACACCAAGCCTTGTGGGTAGCCGGACAATTGACCAACCAGAGCCTGGTCAGTTGCACCAGCAACTCCGGCTTTGGAGACCAATAAACCAGCGGCAATTGAAATAACCAGTGCTGGGATCTGACTAACCAGACCATCACCTATGGTAAGCATTGTGTAATTGGTTGCAGCATCGGAAAATGCCATGCCTTGCTGCCCGACACCGATAATCATGCCGCCAATTATGTTAATCGCAGTAATGAGTAATCCTGCCATGGCATCGCCACGGACAAATTTTGAAGCACCATCCATGGCACCAAAGAAATTGGATTCAGATTCCAAGTCAGAACGCTTTTTGCGAGCTTCGTCTTCATTTAACAGCCCCGCTGATAAATCTGCGTCAATAGCCATCTGCTTACCTGGCATGGCATCGAGAGAAAAACGCGCAGCAACTTCAGCAATCCTCCCTGAACCTTTGGTAATCACGACAAAGTTTACGATCACCAAAATGATAAAGATAATAATGCCAATAACGTAATTGCCCTGCGTAATTAGCGCGCCAAAGGCTTGAATGATTTCTCCAGCCGCACCTACTCCTTGCGCACCATCGGATAAAATCAACCGGGTCGAGGCCAGATTCAAACCAAGGCGCAACATTGTGGCGATCAGCAATACCGTTGGAAATGCACTAAACTCCAGTGGCTTTTTAATAAAGAGCGCCGTCATTAACACCAATACCGAAAGCGAGATCGAAATCGCCAATGCAATATCAAGCAGCCATTTGGGCATTGGCAAGATCAGCATCATCAAAATACTGATAATACCAATTGCAAATGCAACATCGCCACGTAAAAACGACCGCCAAGACAAGCCAATGACGGCAGTTTTTGCTTTTGCTGTCAGTGGTGACGCAGGTTCGGCCATTAATTACGTCCCTCGCAAACCCTAAGCAGCACCAAGGTGACGACTATCACCAGGAAGCGGAACCTCAACCCCATTTTGAGCGTAAAGCTTCAATTTATTGCGCAAAGTACGAATAGAAATCCCCAAAATGTTGGCGGCATGAGTACGATTACCCAAACAATGTTCCAGAGTATCCAAGATCAACCCCTGCTCGACACTGGCAACGGTTTGACCCACATGCGGCATGGCAGCCAACAAACTTGCTTGATCTATATTATCTGGATCTCCAGCGCCAGACGACAGCCCTGAAGCATCGGTAAACTTTGATCCGTCAGGTGCCCGTAATGCTTCAGCATCAATAACATCTCCAGTTGCCAGCAAAACTGCCCTGTGCATGGCATTTTCCAATTCCCGCACATTACCCGGCCATTGCCTGTTCAAAATGCAATGGCGAGCTGCTTCTGATAATGGATGCGGATTCATGCCGTTGGACGCAGAATATTTAGCAATAAAATGCTCTGCTAAAGGGATCATGTCAGCAGGACGATTGCGCAAAGGCGGAAGCTTCAAATTGACTACATTTAACCGGAACATCAGATCTTCGCGAAAACTTCCATTTTGAACCGCCTTGGCCAAATCACGATTTGAAGTCGCCAAAATCCGAATATCTATTTTCACAGGTTTACTGCCGCCAACCCGGTCAATTTCACGCTCTTGAATGGCACGCAGCAGTTTAGCCTGCAATCGGCTGTCCATTTCTGAAATCTCATCCAGCAATAGAGTTCCGCCATTGGCTTCCTCAAACTTACCAATTCTACGTGCAACTGCGCCTGTAAACGCACCCTTTTCATGACCAAACAACTCGGACTCAAGTAAATTGTCTGGAATCGCTGCACAGTTCACCGAAATAAAAACTTTCGAATGCCGGAGTGATTTTTTATGCACGTGCCTAGCCATCACCTCCTTACCTGAGCCGGATTCTCCGGTAATCAGAATTGAAGCATTAGATGGAGCAACTTGTTCGGCAAATGCAACCACACTACGCATGGCCGGGTCTCGCGCTAACATTGCCTTATCATCATCAGAAACGGCTGCTAAAACCGCCGCAATCAATTCAGCATCAGGGGGCAGTGGGATATACTCCCGTGCACCAGCTCTAATAGAAGACGCGGCCTCATCTGGAGTTGCGCTTATGCCGCAGGCAACAATAGGAATATGAATTCGTTCAGATTTTAAGTCTTGGCAAAGTTGGGCAATATCTACGGCAACTTCAACCAGCAACATATCTGCTCCATGCCCACCACGCAGTGCATTTAAAGCCGCAAAGGCAGTATCGACCTGCACTACTTTAGCCCCGTTTTCCATTGCGATTTTTGTCGCTTCGGTGAGCTGCCCGCTTAAACTTCCAACAATCAATACTCTCATGATCTGTTCCTTATCCTTTGTAGCGACTAGCTATGGTCGTCTGCTTTAATGATCTCTGTCATGGTTACGCCTAGTCGTTCATCGACCACCACGACTTCACCCCGAGCCACCAATCTGCGATTGACTAAAATATCAATTGCCTCGCCAACCTTGCGATCCAGCTGCAACACCGAACCAGCAGAAAGCTGCAATAATTCATTCACATTCAACTGAGTTTTGCCAAGCACAGCCGAAATGTTCACTGGCACATCAAATACCGGCTCAAGATCTGCTGCAACCTTGGTATCAACTTCCTCAACAGATGCTGGAGGAGTTATACCTGGTGATGTGCCAGGAGCGGGAGTCGGCTCTTGATTTGCTGACTCAAACTCCTGTAATTCCATTTCTTTTTCGCCGTCAGACATCCCTATTTCCCTCGTCTATTGATTGATTGTTTGGCTCTGCCGAATTATTTGCCGCAGTAAACCAATTTGTTATATCTTGTTCGATGCGAGCTTCAATTTCCACCGGATCCACAGATACGGATCCTTCAGCCCAAGAAATACCTACTTGCCCTGGATCTGCCTGCTCATCTATTTCCATATGCAACTTACCGCCAAAAGAAGCGGTCTCACCCAAACTGTCCAACTCCAGTTGAATTTGTTGCGCAACAGTATCTGTCACTCGTATTTTTACTTTTGGATTACCTTTGATCTCTGAGAGGGTTTTTTGTACGAGCCACTTAACCTGGTCGATCTCGTATCTTGCCAAAGCAGCACCAGCCAGTTTCTTGCCAATAATCAGCGCCAAAGAAACCGCCTGCTTGCTAGTGTCGGCGCAGCTCTCATTAATCGATGTTAGCAAGGTTGAAATTTGTTCTGAAAATGCGTTAACGGCTCGTTCTATTGCCTGTTGCTCTAAAACCACTTGATCCTGGCGACCACGATCATAGGCTTCTGCTAATTGCTGCTCAATTTCTGGAGCGCTCAAATTCCCCTGTGCGCTCCCTGATTCAAGCACATTACCGCGAGCATCAAATACGGTATCAAAATTGAATCTTTTTGTGGATTTACCTGTCATGATCAATAAATCAACTCATCATCAGATCCACCATCTGAAAGGAGAATTTCACCTTTGGCCGCCAAATCTTTAGCGGTGTTGACCATTTCCTGCTGCGCGCCCTCCACGTCTTTCAAACGCACCGGCCCCATAGATTCCATATCCTCACGCAGTATTTTGGCTGCCCGCTCTGACATATTAGAGAAAAATAAGTCCCGTAGTGCTTCTGATGCGCCCTTCAAAGCCAGCCCCATTTTTTCCTTATCAACCGCCCGCATTAACGTTTGCACACCTCCAGGATCCAGTTTTTGCAAGTCCTCGAAGACAAACATAAGCGATCTAATTCGCTCTGAGGCATCGCGATTTTGCTCCTCAAGCGAGGCCAAAAACCGATTCTCTGTCTGTCGGTCGAAATTATTGAAAATATCGGCCATAATCTCATGGCTATCGCGCTTATTAGTCCGAGCGAGGTTTGACATAAACTCCCGGCGCAAAGTTGATTCAATTTCTGCTAGAATATCACGCTGCACTGGCTCCATTCGCAACATGCGCATAACGACTTCAAGAGAAAAGTCTTCTGGTAATGCACTTAAAACCTGAGCCGCATGATCCGACTTAACTTTTGACAACACTACAGCAACTGTTTGCGGATATTCATTTTTAAGATAATTAGCCAATACTGCTTCATTGACATTACCTAACTTATCCCAAATCGTACGCCCTGCCGGCCCACGAATTTCCTCCATCACACTGTCTACTTTGTCGTCTGGCAGGAATGATGTGAGCAGTCGCTGGGTTGCATCAAACGACCCCATCAAAGAACCCGTTGATGACATTTGGCCGACAAAATCTACAATTAATTTTTCCACAGCAGAAGCCGTCACTGACCCCAAGTTTGACATGGCTTGTGAGACTTCCTTGATCTCCTCATCATCCATCATTCCCCAAAGCTTGTGGTTTTCTTCGCCTAATGCCAGCAAAATGATCGCAGCCTTTTCAGCGCCGACCAGCTTAGTAATATCATCAACTACTGGTTTTTTAGCTGCTCTTGCCATCAGTTAAGCCTCATGCAACCAGTTACGCAGAATCGAAACAGATTCTTCAGGGTGACTATCAACAATACCGGCCACCTGCTTGATTGATGAAGCTTTCACCTGTCCTTCAATCTTACTTATATCTAAACCGGGGTCATCGAACTCAACGCTACCTTCTGGGGCAGGCAAAGCCATTTGCCCACCTGCGGCGGCAGAACTACCCGGCAATTGCGGCATTGGCCCACTTACGCCTCCAGCGGCCGCCAATGCTGGACTAATGCCAGCTACCCCCGCAGAACCTCCAGAACCGCCCGTGATCAATGCCGTAACTAAAGGGCGCCCAAGGAAGAAAATCATAACTATTGAAACCAGACCTAATATTGATAATTCGATCAATCTCATAATATCATTTTTACTAAATCCTGAGCCAGATGCCTCTTCATCAATTGCAAGTGGTACTGGTCTGGAAAACCGGATATTGGTAACTTGTAGGCTGTCATTTCGAGCTGGATCAAAACCAACCGCAGACTTTACCAAGGCCTCAATCTTGCTCATTTCATCCAGCGAGCGTGCTGTCCATGTTGTATTGCCTTCTGCATCCACCCCCGTAATGCCATCGACATTTACGGCAATTGAAAGCCTTTTGATGGTGCCTACTTGGAAAATTCTGGTAGTTTCAGTTTTTGATACTCCATAATTGATCACCTCAGATTCAGTAGACGTAATATTTGAAGATCCAGAATTATCATTAGAAGATGAATTGGCGTTCGGCAGGTTATCACCCACCGTCACGTTTCCAGTTTTGCTTGTATCTTGTTCATCGGAATTTTGCACGGACGTATCTGATGAAATAACCACTTGCCCGTCGGGATCGTAAATAATTGATTTTTCAGTTACCCGGTTTTGATCCATCTCGATATTAAGCTGTACATTTACCCCGCCAGGACCAACAATCGTGCTCAAAACCCGCTCAATTTTAAGGCGCAGCCCATCTTCAATATCGGCTCGATGCTGTACAGGGTCTTGGCCACTTTGGCCATCAGACTCCATGCCTCCAGCCAGAACACGTCCAGTATCATCAACAACGGTAACCCCGGAAATCATCAATCCTGGAACAGCTGCAGAAACCAAATGCCTAATTGCGTTTGTTTGCCGAAGACCGATAGAATTAACACCAAGCTTTACCGTAACCGAGGCTTTGGCATGCTCCACTTTGGTTTGAAACAATTGCCGCTCTGGTAGAACCAGTAAAACCCGCGCCGCCTCAATGCCGCTTATTGTTGAAATGGTTCGCTCTAGCTCTCCTTGCAAGGCCCGTAACTTACTGATGTTTTGACTGAAGGAGGTTTGCCCCATCGTACTTGATTCATCAAAAATATCGTATCCAATACTGGCAGAGCTTGGTAAATTCTCTGACGCCAAGGTCATTTTAGTGGTTTGAACCTTGTCTCGGTCAACAAAAATAGCAGTTCCGCCACTGCGCAACTCATACGACACATTCATTTGATCAAGGCGAGCGGCAATCATGCCTGCATCTTTTAAACTAAGTTCAGTGTATAATAGTGATTTTTGAGCTTTACCCATGCCACTAGCCATTAAAACCAGTGCGATGGTGACCCCAGCAGTGATTCCCAAAATTGCGGCTAACCGCAGTGGGCCTAATCGGGAAAGGCTTTGAAAAAAACTATCCAATGGAATTTCCTGCCAAATTGGCCGATCGGAACAATCGACCTACTAGGCAGCTTTTTCCCACTTCATCGTAAACGAGAGCTTAACAAGCATGCGATAAGCCTCTGAAATTGAAAAAAAAAGTAACGGGAAGGTAAACAACCCTTATAAGAATTAAGCTTATCGCAAGCTATAGGCTAAGAACTAGATCGCCTAAGAACCCGCTAAGTGCAGCAATTGATTACTGCCATGGCAAGAAGCTATAGGCAGATGAGCAATGTCGGACAGATCATGACCCTTTAGGGCTACATAATTGCAATACTGAATGGTATTCATATCCCGCGTAATAAAACGCAAATGTTCTAACCCCAAAGGCAGAACCCGGTAAAAGTCGAAGCCAAGGCCATCTAGAAATTGGAAAATATCTTCGATTGATTGCCCGGACTCAATCCACGCAAAAGAGTACTCGAATAATACTGCTGCACATTTTGCCTGCTTCAATGTCGATTTGGCTCCACGAATTACCCCAGCCTCATGACCTTCCGTGTCGATTTTTAGAAATACATTGCTAAGGTCAGCAGGGTTTTGTGCCAAAACCGTATCCAAGGTTTTCACCGGCACCTTAATTTCATACATATCAGCCTGAAAGCGGCTTGTCATCAAACTACGAGTTGAAAGAGATGAGGTTTCATGGTGTTTTGGATGAACGAAAAACGAAACATCAGGTTTATTAAATTCATCCAAAGCCAGTTGAAATGCTTTAGAATGAGAGCCTTGCTCAATAGCAGAGAATAATTCTTGTTGTATTTTCGGATTAGGCTCAAACGCCATTATCGGTAAGTCTGGAAATTGTTTTATAGCGCGGGTAACAAAAATTCCACGATTTGCCCCCACATCCACAAAGGCGCTCAGTCCGGTGTTCAAAAAATAATCGAAACACAGATATTCGCCATTAGTATCAGGATTACCGTTACCAAAACCGTTTGCATACTCCCAATCACGTTGCTGCTCTCTTTTGCGAAGAAATTCAGAAATATGCAAAGCACCACTCCATTGAAACTGATTTCAACAATGTTATGGCGAAGAACCGGTAAAGAAAAATAAAACAGATAGCCCTCCAGATACACCACCTGAGGCTCTTGCTTCGTATTAATCAGCTAAATACCACGTCCAGTTTAAAAGTTGGACACACAATTATCCAACTTTTGAACCTTTATAGACAGCAACTTATCGGTACTCCTGCACCCTTGTCGCGCGCAAACCTGCCAACCCATAACGATCAATGGATTGCTGCCAACCGAGAAACTCCTCTACCGTTAGCCGGTACTTAGAGCAAGCATCGTCCAGCGTTAGTAAGCCGCCACGAACTGCTGCAACTACTTCAGCTTTGCGTCTAATGACCCATCGCCTTGTGCTTGGTTTTGGCAGGTCAGCCAAAGTTAACGGGCTGCCATCAGGCCCCAATATCATTGTTTCACGCTCTTTTTGTCCGGTTACCATAATCACCTGTTCCAATTATTATTTTTTATTTTTGGGTAACTACCCTTTGGAAGCTCAACACTAGCGCTAAGGTTTGAACATCTCGAAAAGGAATCTGGTAAAATTACCCAGTATAATTTCAATGCAATTTTAAGAAATTGCCGCTCGTTCAAATTATAAACGAGCGGGTTTCTTACCCTCTAATTATCGTTTGATCCGGATCAACTCATCAAGCATCTCATCAGCAGTTGTAATGATTTTTGATGATGCCGAATAAGCTCGTTGTACCGAAATAAGATCTGTAAATTCCTCCGCCAAATCAACGTTAGATCCTTCCAGCGCTTGACTGGCAACAGTTCCAGACAATTGGCCAGCCTCTCGCAAAGATAAGGCACCAGATTGGTTGGTCGCTTGATACGCTCCGCCATCTGCAGCCATAAGTCCATTAGGGTTGGAAAATGTTGCTACGGGCAATTGGTATATTTTTCGCGACACGCCATTGGTAAAATTGGCCATCACAAAGCCTTCGCGGTCGATATTAACTCCGATCAAATTACCAAATGCAGATCCATCCACGGCAACAGAGTTAAACCCAGAGGCTGCATCAAACTGAGTTAAGCCGCCAACTCCATTAGTACCATCAATGTCCACCGTCATTACCTGACCAGCAATACCCAACCCCGGAGCCCAGCGAACTTGACCAGCGCCTGGCGTCCCCGAATTAGAAGCTAAAATATTAAGTGAACTTGGAATAGTTGAGCTCGCAACGTTGATAGTTCCATCAGCGTTAAAAACAACAGTTCCAGTTGCTAATTGGCCATCGACAAGACCAGCGCCATTTTCCACGTCTGATGCGGGGGATGCATATATTTCAGCATTCCAAGTATTGGCGGCAGTAGCATCCTTCAAAAACGCTATTTTTAGGTTTCTAACTCCACCTAAGGAATCAAAAACCTGAATAGTGCGTTCAAAATCCGGCGTAATGGTACCAGAGGCCATATTGGTGGCACTGGCAGTAGAATCATAAGTGGCAGCACTTGCAGAAATAGTTTGTGTTGACTGTAAATTCCCATTCATGCTGATTGATGAACTAGCTTCTGCCACACCGCTGACACTACTAACATTTACAGTAGAAACCGCCGCAGTATTAGTTGAGTTAGTTACAAAGCTACCATCGCTCTCTGCCTGCCAACCCTGTAAAAAATACCCAGCAGCATTACGAAGATCGCCATTTTCATCCGGTGAAAAGGCTCCTGCCCTAGTGTAAAACAAATTTGGTTGCGCAGCCGTTGAATTTGCCTGTTCAGTGACAGTAAAAAAACCGTTTCCGGTAATCGCTAGATCTGTTGTTGAAGAAGCAGCCTGAATTAGCCCTTGCTGTGATATTTGTCTGCGCCCTTCGGCGGAAACCCCACCACCAGCATTTAAGACATTTCTGGTTTGCGAAGAAACCAGCGCAGAAAAATCAGTTCGGGTACGTTTATAACCCACAGTATTGATATTTGCGATATTGTTGGAAATTCCAGATAAGGCATTTGAATTTGCCCGTAACCCCTGCACCCCGATATTCAATGCGGTATAAAGTGACATTATTGCGCTCCTTTTTGTTTAACGCGTTTTTTTTGAGGAGCTTCTGCTTTTAGTCCAAGGCGACGTTTCTGCGCCCGGTGTATTCGTAAATTAGCTGCCGTTTATCTGCCGGACAGAAAGAATGTCGGTAAATGATGCACGGATATTACCCATAAGTAGGGCCGGTTCTGACCCAGCAAAATCAACACCGGTGATGATTCCGGTAATAGACGTTGCAACACCAACCGTATTAGCCGTGCCATCTTGAGCCGTAACTTGAATAGTATAAGCGCCATCAGGCAATTGAGCGCCAGCATTATCGCGACCATCCCAGATGAATTCCTGCAACCCGGTTGCAGTAGTACCAGCGCCTTCGTAGACCACTTTGCCAGAAGAATCAGAAATCACAATATTGGTTTCCGCTGCGGCACGGTCCAAAGCATAGCTCCATTTAGCTTGCCCTGAGACAAGCGGTGCGGTTGTGGTAGATAAAGTTGCCTCCTTGCCAATGAATGATACCGCGGAAGTAGAGGAACTGACTTGATTTAAGCTAACGAGACTTTCCAAGTTCTTGTTTTGAGCAATTTGCTGCTCAACACTGGAGAACTGTACAAGCTGGCCGACAAACTCTGTTGAGTCCAAAGGGCTTAACGGATCCTGATTTTGTAATTGCGCAGTAAGCAAAGTCAAAAATGTATCAAAATTATCCGCGAGACCAGTGCCGGCCTGTTGTGCATTTGCATCTGGATTTGTAAGTTGCCCAATTGAGGTAATAGCAGACATTTTTTCTCCTTAAGCTCTAATATCAATACGTCGATCCGAAACCAGCCAATAGCCGTTTCCAGTATCGATGTGTGTTTGTGACTGGGCGAGCGCGTCGTCCATCACTGCAGCGGTTGTTGGTGCATCCAAAACTTCATCGCGCCATTTGTCTGCATCACTTTGCCCAAACCCTTGTTGTTCTAGTTGAAATTCCAGATCATTTGCCCCCAGATCAAACCCTTCTTGTACCAAGGCCCGTCGCAGACTATCAGCCGATCTTTGCAGATCTTGCAGAACTTCTGGATTTTCCACCGTTAAGATAGCGTGCACCCTGTTATCAGCGCTAACCTGCATCTTTACCTCAATCCGCCCCAATTGTGGTGGATCCATTCGCATTTCAAACCTGCTGGCACCACCATTGGCGCGGCTGGCCAGACGAGCGGCAAATTTACTCACCGCTTCGGCTCCAATTTTTGATGCCGCGCTTTGACTAAGCGTCATACCTTGCTGCACAGTAGTATTACTACCAACGCTCCCAGCAGTTTTTGCTCCAGTGGAAATACCTGCTTCGTCAAGCACATCAGTGCTATCACCTAAGCTTGCTCCCAAATTAGTGCCTGAGGTTTCATTACCTAGACCTACAGAAAATAATGGTGACAATATATTGGAGTTTACCAATGAACTCTGGGTCGAAGTAGGCTCGACGTTATTATTATTCACAACTGCCTTGCTGGAGGTATTGGTTGCCGAAGCTACCTTATTGGCAGTTGCAGTTACGCCGGTAACTACGGTAGCAATGGTTTGGCCAGTAGAATAATTGTTGCTGAAGGTGGAATTTTTCGCTCCAGATTGGGCGCTGCGGACAGTAGCTCGAACTGCCGAAGGCCCCATGCTAGCAGCTTGCACAGTCAATAACTCAGGCGTTTTTCCCGGAACAGTTGGTACCGCAGTTGATTCAGGAGGAAGTACAGCACCGACTAAGGCAGTTTTCCCCGGAACAGTTGGCACCGCGATGGATTCAGGAGGAGGTACAGCACCGACTAAGGCAGTTTTGCCCGGAACAGTTGGTACCGCAGTTGATTCAGGAGGAGGTACAGCACCGACTAAAGCAGTTTTCCCCGGAACAGTTGGCACCGCGATAGATTCAGGAGGAGGCACAGCACCGACTAAAGCAGTTTTGCCCGGAACAGTTGGCACCGCGATAGATTCAGGAGGAGGCACAGCACCGACTAAAGCAGTTTTCCCCGGAACAGTTGGCACCGCAATGGATTCAAGAGGAAGTACAGCACCGACTAAAGCAGTTTTCCCCGGAACAGTTGGCACCGCAATGGATTCAAGAGGAAGTACAGCACCGACTAAAGCAGTTTTGCCCGGAACAGTTGGCACCGCAATAGATTCAAGAGGTATATTAATTTGATCAAGGCCGGGAATAAGGATAGAATTGCTTAAAGCGTCAGAGTTGTCTGTAGAATCATTTGCCGTAAATGTTGGTGCCTTTTTTGGCGTAGTAATACCTGCTTGTGGCTGCTTTTGAACGCCAGTTTCCTGACGCAACATATCTTGAAAGCTATCTCTTGAGACCACCGTCATGGCACCCCCATCTTTAACGGAGGCAGCCGGTAAAGATGAACCCAAAATTGAGTTGGTTCCGTTAATTTCGGTTCCGGTAAATGCGGTTACGCTCATTATTTTCACCCAAGTCACGCCTCATTGTGTGCGCTTCACCAGATAGATTAGCAAAAGTCACGCCAACTTTCATTCTCAACTAACTATCTGTTTTTAATCAATTTTAATACACAGACTAATTGCAATATCTAGTTTTGCCGGGTGATTTCTGCCCCCTTGCATCAAACTTGCCGGGCAGTATATAAAAGCACCAAATGTAACCTTGATTTCCCATTTGACCCTATAGGTTACATTCACCCCTCGCTTGAAATAGAGAAATTAAATCCCGGATATTGAAAAACTGATCATCGGCAGAAACCGCGTTTTTCTATCTATTGGGCACCATTTCACTTTTGTTTGCTGCCGCTCAGTTTTTGATATTACGCGCTGATATTGTGCTGTAAGTACTATCTTTGATCGCAGTGGTCAGCGCATTAGAAACAATGTGAAAATCCTGTTTCAATTACCCGATCAAAACCCTTCATCCGCCAACAAACAAATTCCACATCGTCCGCCCCGGCATAAAGGTAAACATTCCAGCTAATATAAGCGCGCCAAAATAAACTCCGCGCATTTGCTTGCCATGCTGACCACGGGTTTTCCCAAATAAAGGCCGCAAACCTCTATACAAGCCCCACGCTGTCAACGGAATGAACAGATGTACCGGTGAAAAAGAACCGTGAAAAATCTGCTTAATAAAGAGCGAGCTTCCCGCAACGATCATCATTGCCAACACCCATATACTTCCCATTACAATATGCAAAGTTCGACCTTTGGGGAGAAAAAATTGCGCCGCGCCCAAAACCAAAGCTAAAACAGCGCTGGCGGCATGAATTTGCACCGCCAGCGGCATTTTATCCAAAACCGATAAATCCATTTGCGCCTGACCACTCACAAGCAACACAGCTAACAATGATAATCCGCCCAGACCCAACCAAATCAAAGATGTCTGAAAATAGATGGTTCGGTTCCGAGCGGCACTAACGGGTGCTGAGCTAAAATTGACAGGATTAAAACGTGACATGATAGTTTCCTTCTTGATGGATCTGTCGGTATTGCAGGTTTTGGACTCACTGACCCATCTTGAACAAATGGATATTCTGACGAACTTGATTGTCAGTGAGTTTGAACTTTGCAGCGTCCCATTTTGCCGGGCCAAAACTAACCGGAGCATCATTTGAGAACCCAAATGGCTCAGATGGAATACCCAATAAATTGGTGTCCAATTTGCCATTAGCATTCACATCGTAAAATAGCTTAATGGCGTATTCACCGACAGGTAGGTCAGAGAAAACCACCGAAGCCGTACCCGCTTGCGGCTCCAAAATCCGGCCGCGCAACCGATTGTCACTTTTATACGACTGCTTGTTAGAAAACAGCGCGACCATAAGCTTAGCGCCAGTGGTTTCAAATTTGGCCACAGAGACATTGACTTCAATAGACTTTGCTTGGGCTGCATGGGCACCAAAAGCCAGTGCCGACACCAGTGCCAATATAGATATTTTTGATTGGATGTTCATGATCTTATTCCTTTTATTGTCAGCGCAAAACCGCGCCTGATAAAAAGAAACAATTATTGTGATCGGAATTCTACAGCTTCTGCACCAAGCTACCCTAAGCGTGCATCAATGACACCACATGTAATTTACGACCCGCGAAATACCTGCGTTTGTTGTTTACGAAGCGTGAATTGCAAGATGAAACTTGCTGCGCTCGGTGTGTCATCGTAAGCTTTGCTCAACAGCCTGACAGAATCGTAAAAAGAGACGCACAATGAAAATATCCCTGATCAAAAAAAGCGTAACAGCCACTATAAGCTTTGGCTTACTGGCAGTAGCAAATTCAGCTTTAGCCCATACTCAAGTTTTGCAATGTGGTGCGGTATTAAACTTGCCCGGCACCGCTCCCTTAGCTGCTTCAAGTATTATTGTTGATCATGATGGTACTATCACTGAAATCAAAGACGGTTTCACCACCGTAAGCGGTGCAACTGTAATTGACCTTAAAGACAAGTTCTGCTTGCCAGGACTGATTGACAGCCATGTGCATTTAACTTCGCAGCTTGGCCCTAAACAGCGCCTTGATGCAGTAACTAAATCCGATGCTGATTTTGCAATGGATGCCGTCCTGTATGCACGGCGCACCTTAATGGCCGGGTTTACTACTGTTCAAGATGTTGGTGCCAGAGGTGATGACGCAATTTATGCAGTACGCGACGCCGTTAATCGCGGTGAAATTGCTGGCCCTCGGATCTTGGCTGCGGGAAAAACCGTCTCTATTTCTGGTGGCCACGGCGATGGACGACATGGCTATAGTGAGGCAATTGCCAAAGCTCTAGCCTCACCAGCCATTTGTGATGGCGCCGATGATTGCCGCCGGGCAGTACGCGAAAACATCCGTAAAGGCGCCGATGTAATCAAGATCACGGCAACTGGCGGGGTATTATCAAACACTGCCGCTGGCACCGGGCAACAATTTTTTGACGATGAAATGCGAGATATTGTTACGGCGGCAAATTTCATGGGGCGCAAAGTAACCGCCCATGCCCATGGCAAAGACGGCATAGAAGCCGCTCTTAAAGCTGGTATTAACAGTATTGAACACGGTACTTATCTTGATCAGAAAACTGCCCGCTTGTTTAAAAAGTATCATGCTTATTTGGTACCAACAGTTTTGGCCGGCGCCACCGTGGTTGAAATGGCTAATGATCCGAATAGCTTTTTGCCGAAACCATCGCGGGACAAAGCCAAACAGGTGGGGCCGCAAATGATCAATATGTTACGCATTGCCCAAGAAAATGGTGTGAAAATTGCCTTTGGTACTGATAGCGGAGTTTCCAAACACGGTGAAAATGCCCGTGAATTTGCGCTAATGGTCGAAGCCGGTTTTACGCCAATGCAAGCGATCAAATCAGCCACTGTTATGGCTGCTGATCACTTACAGCTTTCGGATGAAATCGGCACATTAGAAGCAGGAAAGCAAGCAGACATTATTGCAGTTGACGGCAATCCACTGGATAATATCGAAGAATTATTGGATGTGGATTTTGTGATGAAGGGCGCACAAATTCATAAGAAATAAGGATTGAGCGTTGGCAGAGTACTAAATGCCTAAATCCGCTGCATTCGTACATATTGAAAGTTTTGCGCGGCGCCGCCGGGCGTGGTGTGGATCTCTAACTGGCTGTCCAGCAAATTAAAACCTGCGCCTACTTCATTGGTCAATGACTGCGCATCATACTGCACAATCGGCAGGCCAGAGCACTTTTTTGGCCCGCCAATAGCAAAGGTTGCCATCACCAAAAAACCGCCTTTGGGTACAAAATCATACAACCGTTGTTTATATGAATCACGGTCTTTGGCTTCGGTCAGAAAGTGAAACACCGCTCGGTCATGCCACAGACCAAAATTTTGCGTTGGCTGCCAATCACAGGCATCAGCCACCACCCATTTTACTTGTTTTGCCTTTTTGCCCAGTCTTTGCTGCGCCAGCTCAAGAGAAGTTTTGGAAATATCGGCCACAGTTATATTGCTAAATCCATCGGCCAATAAAAAATCAACCAAAGTGCTGGCGCCGCCACCCATATCAAGAACGCTAGCGTTTTTTGCTAGTTCACACTCTGCAATCATCGATAGGGATAGATCGGGACGTTCCTGCACCCAGCTTTTTCCCGCTGGGTTAGAACCCCAAGAGTTTTGCCAATGATCGGAACGCTTGGTCATTCTTGTTCGCTTTCAACTTTTCCTTCATTCATATCATACCAATCAGAAAACGCAGGATTGGAAAGTCTAACCTTACCTAAAGGTGATATTAAACAACAATAAATGGCAGCTTGATGGATTTGAAACAAATAAATATATATTCTTCCACATCATCAATCGAGAAGATAAACTGTTTCCTAACAACCACAAAATTGTTATTCTCAATCGTTGGAACCTGCATTGAAGAAATAAATTCACTCGCTGGAACATGGTCTCGGCTGCTTGCTTTTGCATTTCCACAAAAGCAGCAACCCGGATGCGACTTCAAAAAGGTTTGTGTCTTCTCTTTTTCTCTCCCAAAATCTAATCCTTCAAATCAGCGTCCATGCCTTTGCAATCTTCCATCAGGCCTTCGACGGCGGCAACTGAATGTAAGAAGCCTTCGCGCTCGGTTTTGTTCAGGCGAATGTTAAGAACTTTTTCGACGCCCTTAGCGCCGATAATTGCTGGTGCACCCACATAAAGACCGCGCACTCCGGCGATCTGGCCGGCAAGTCGCACCGCGCAAGGCAATACCCGTTTTTTGTCTTTAAGGTATGACTTTGCCATTTCAATGGCGCTTTCTGCTGGCGCGTAATAGGCCGAACCATTACCCAAAAGCCCAACGATTTCGCCGCCGCCTTTGCGAGTGCGATCAACAATTGCGTCAATTCTTTCTTGGGTTGTCCAGCGCATTTTAATCATGTCAGGCAATGGTATTCCGGCAACAGTGGAATAGCGGATCAATGGCACCATAGTATCACCATGCCCGCCCAGCACAAATGCGGTTACGTCCTCAACCGACACCCCAAATTCTTCGGCCAAAAAGTACCGAAACCTTGCACTGTCCAATACGCCAGCCATGCCGACAACTTTGCGTGGGGGAAGGCCGGAAAACTTTTGCAGTGCCCAAACCATCGCGTCCAACGGGTTGGTAATACAAATAACAAAGGCTTTCGGTGCGTATTGCTTGATACCTGCGGCAACTTGTTTCACCACACCAAGATTTTTGGCAACCAGATCATCGCGGCTCATGCCGGGCTTGCGCGGAAAACCAGCGGTAATAATGCAAACATCCGCCCCGGCAATGCCAGCATAATCATCAGTGCCCTTTAAAGTGCTGTCTTTACCCATAACGGTTGTAGCCTGACATAAGTCCAAGGCTTTTCCTTGCGCCGGGCCAGCAAATATGTCGAACATCACCACATCGCCCAATTCTTGGCGGGCAGCAATGTGAGCCAAAGTTCCACCGATCATTCCAGCGCCGATTAAGGCAATTTTTTTACGGGCCATTTTATTCTCCAATTGGGGACAGGTGATATACAGAATCAGGCTATTGCCTATATTCCTTTATTAACCTTGCGATTTGCGCTTCGCAATGCGATGTTTTAAACCGAAACATAAAAAGGGGATGTTTATGGACAGGTTTTATTACCGAAAAGAATTACTCGACATCATTATTGGGTTTGAAGGTAGCGACAGGGAACGATTTTTATCTGAATTTTCCCGTGTGGAAAAAAACCCGGTAGCGCTTTATGGCTGGAATATCTGGTTGGGTTTCTTAGGAATTGACCGCTTTATTGTCGGCGATATTTTACTGGGCATTTTGAAATTGATTACTTTTGGTGGCTTTGGCCTGTGGGTAATCGTCGATTACTTCTTAATCGGCAATCGCACCCGCACCAAAAACTTGGAAAAAGCCCGTTGGATTCAACAGAACATGACCAAGCAGGCCTGATATACTTAAATCACCAAACCCTTGGCTTCATGGTTTTGCTCGGCCCAACTTTGGCTGCGCATTTCCATGAGCCTTGAGGCACATCTGGAAAATTCGAAACGACCATCACCACCTTGATAGAGCTGTTCTGGCTCGGCGGCGGCACTGATGATGAGTTTGACCCGCGCTTCATACAAAGCGTCAATCAACATAACAAACCGCTTCGCCTGATTACGGTGTTCAGCGGTAAGTACTGGGACATTTTCCAATAATACTGTGTGAAATTGCTTGGCAAATTCAAGATAATCTGCCGAGGCCAAAGCCCGGTCGCATATTTCAGGAAAAGACAAACGAACTGCACCGCCAAAGGTGTTTGCAAATTCAAGTTCGCGACCAAGCACCGTAAATTTGCGTGGATAAGCCCTACCGCCAACAATTATTTTTTGCCAAATAACATCCATTATTGCCTTAGCCTGTGCATTTAATGGCGTGATATAAAGCTCTGCTTTACGCAAACCATCTTGACGGTAATCGCGAGCAGCAGCTAAATCCAGCACATCAAGTTGCTGATTTAATAATGATATGAACGGTAAAAATCGCTGGCGGTTCAAACCGTCTTTATATAATTCTTCCGGCGGCCTGTTTGATGTGGCGACCATGACAATTCCAAGGGCAAATAAATGCTCGAACAAACGTGACAATAACATGGCATCAGTAATGTCCGAAACCTGAAACTCATCAAAACAAATTAAATGCGCTTCGGCAAAAATCCCTTTAGCAACCGGCGAGATTGGATCATCACCAACGCCCCTGACAAAATTAGGGTGCCGACGTTTTTCCGACTGATCCATCTTACGCCATCTGGAAATTTGACGATGAACAATTTGCATAAAATCTTGAAAATGAATCCGGCTCTTTTTGCTAACCGGAGCCGAAGCATAAAACATGTCCATCAACATGGATTTGCCGCGACCAACTTCACCGTACAAATAAAGACCCATTGGTTGGGGCACAACACGGCCAAATAGTTTTGGCTTTTTATTGGGTCGCCAGTTTTGTAATCTTGCCTGTAACAGGCTTAACATTTGCGCCGCTCGTTCTTGCACCGGATCATGGTGCAGCTTTTCCTGCGCAACTAGGCCACGCCAAGTTTCGATCGGAGTTTCCATTAACACGCTATCCAGACAAAGCTAAAGTCAATGAGCCTGTGGCACACCCAATTCTTTGCGGATCAAACGTTTGCCGCGCTTATCATCACCCAAGAACATCCGCCAATCACCATTTTTTGCCCGCCAGAACATTGCTGGAGTTTCCATAGGCCAGCCATTTTTCTTAACAACACTCGCTACCCGTTCACGTACCACCCGGCCCCATTCAAGGCAGGCAGCGCGACGTTTATCAGAATTGGCCGCCGGCGGCAGACCATAAATTTCCCCATAGGCTTCTGGTACATCTTCCATCCACCGTTCAAAAATTGACCAGTTACGGGTACAAGCAATATCTGCAACAATAGCCTGCTCAGCAGCATCTGCATTGCCACGACGGGCATAAATTATCACCCGAGTGTCAATATTGGACTTATGATAATCTGCAAATTCTGTACGCTTGAAATTTACGCAATCTGGGCAAGTACGAAAGCCAATGCTGTAAATAGCTTTACCCGGCAAACCCGGCGATACCCACGGGCCATTGGTAAGAGCGTCCGTTAATTCGCCCACCCCGATGGTAATGGTCTTTGGAGTTTTTGGCAGCAATCGTCCGGGAACCGGTGGTTTTTCATAAATTGCTACGTAAGCCAAACCAACGGCAATCACAGCAAAAACAAAGATCGGTGCAAAAATAGCAAGACGCATGGCTCAATCCCCTAAAACAAGACAAACATATCTGTACTGGTTTCCAGCCCTAGGTCAAAGGGGGGGGCGCACAAATGTTAATCAAGCACTTGCCTAATTACCGTGCCCGCAAACTTAACCGGCACCACCTAATAATCGTTCCTTGGCTTTTTTTGCTCCCAATAGAGATAATATAGCTCCCATATCCGGCCCGTGTTTTTGGCCTGTCAAAGCCAACCGTAACGGCATGAACAGGGATTTGCCCTTGCGTCCGGTTTGTGCTTTTAACTCTGTAGTCAATGCCGACCAGCTTGCATCATCCACATCGTCAGGAAGCAACTGGGCAGCCAGTGCCAGAAACTCTGCGTCCTCATCAGCGACTACCGGATCAATATCACCAACAACAATCTTATGCCAAAGCACCGCATCGCCAAGCGCGTTTAAGTTTTTACGAACTGCCAGCCACAAAGCTTCACCGCCATCTGCCTCTAGGGCCAACAATTTTTCTTTAACTTCGAAATAGCTAGCTTCATGTAATAATTTAGCGTTTAGAGCCGACAATTCCGCTGGGTCAAAACGCGCCGGCGCCCGGGCAATTTTGGAAAAGGAAAATTCTGCAATCAGCTCATCCAATGTGCTACGCACCTCTACCGGATCAGAAGTCCCAATTTTAGCCAATAAAGACAAAATAGCCATTGCGTCTATTTGTTCCTCATCGCGTAATCCAGCCACGGACAACGTCCCCAACCGCTTTGACAATTTGCCACCATCAGCACCGATCAATAGCGGATGATGACCCATCTGCGGCGGTTCAGCGTTTAGGGCCTTGAAAATCTCTATCTGGGCCGCAGAATTAGTCACATGATCTTCGCCGCGCACGATATGAGTAATGCCAAGATCAATATCATCAACTACTGAGGGTAAGGTATAAAGATAGCTGCCATCGGCCCGGATCAACACCGGGTCGGACAAGGATGCAGTATCGATTTTTTGCGACCCGCGTATCACGTCTTCCCATAACACCAACGAACCAGATAACTTAAAACGCCAATGAGCCATCCGCCCTTCAGCTTCTAACTGAGAACGATCCGCATCACTAAGCGCCAAAGCTGCGCGATTATAAACCGGAGGTTTTCCTTGAGCCCGCTGCAATTTGCGCTGGCGATCCAGTTCATCTGCAGTTTCATAACAAGGATATAATACCCCATTTGACTTTAGCGCAGTTGCGGCCGCATCATAAGAGGTAAATCTGGTTGATTGTTTTGCAGTTTCATCATGAAGCAAGCCCAACCACTTCATATCGGTAAAAATGCCGGTTTCAAATTCTGCAGTTGAACGTTCCAAATCAGTATCATCAATACGTAGCAGAAATGATCCATTATTAGCTCTGGCAAACAGCCAGTTCAGTAATGCAGTGCGGATATTTCCCACATGCAATTTGCCAGTAGGACTAGGGGCAAAACGAACCTTAACGGTCATGGGAGCGGCTCCAAATGGCTGGATAAGAGGATCGGCGGCTTGTGCGCGCACCAAAGCTATTTGTCAATATCATCCATGTCCCGCGGATCGTTCTCACTACGACCCGGAACCACATAAACACCCTTTAACCAGCGTCCCAAATCAACTTGTCGGCAACGATCAGAACAAAAAGGTTTATGCGTATCTTGTGTTGGTTTTTTGCAAACCGGACATTTGGTATTAGCGCTCATTTGACAACTACCTCCCATTGCAGGCGTCCAGAGCTTTCATTGAGAAACAAATAAAAACGCGAGCCAATACGGTTAGCCATTTCCGCCTGCCAGCCAATATGATCTTGATCTAACCATTCAAAAACAGAAGCCCCGGCCTGTAGCTCAAGCTTTGCACCTGCGGATGCTTGCGCCTCATTTTCCAGCGACCGTAATGCCTCTAACGCAATGGTTTCGATAGTTTTTTTGCCGTTAGCTCCCAACATAATATCGCTTGGGCTACGGGTATTTTTACGACGTAACATTTCCAAAGTTCCAAAACGAGATAATGGCAAGACGTCAACTCTAGCCGGATCTTTCTTCGCCAAACTGGTCACACTTGCAAATAGAGCATTGCGCTCGTTTTTAGAGGCCATTGGCGCAAAGTCGATCACAATAATTCCCCCCAAAGACCGAAGGCGTAACTGTCTAAATGCAGATTGCGCCGCCTTATAATTAAACCTACCGCCGGTAATAGGCGAAACTCCTGTATCGACATCTATGGCCACCAAGGCTCTGGTTGGCTCAATGCAGATATCACCGCCGCCAATAATACAAACCCGCTTGGCTAAAGCCTGATCAATAGCGTGATCTATTTTTTCGCGACCAGAGCGATCGACGTCGAAAACCTCTATTTCTGCCGGCAAGTTCATCCGATCCAGAACCGATAGAGGCCCAGCACCTAGCTGTTCCTCTGCGCAAAGCCTCAGGTTAGGCCCCTTACCGGGCAGTGCTTCACGACTAACCATCACTGGCAGTTTTGCACCTTCATGCACATCAGCTGGTCGCCCCTTTTTACCGAAAGGTAAAAATCCTGCTTCGCCAATGGGCAGTTCAACAAAAGCCGCATTTAAGCTATTATCAACCCGGGCAATTCGTCCAATGTGCGCACTGCCCGCTAGCACACGAGTGCTGCGCTCTGATATGCGCTCAATGATCAATTCTAAGGGTTGCCCATCCTCATCGAACCAGCAGGCTCTAGTTTCGCCAACTGCTTCATCAATCAATACAAACTCAGTCATGAGGCAACACCGGATAGCCAAGACCGCTCAGCAGGCCATAGGTCTCAAACAGTGGCAGTCCCATTACATTGGAATAAGAACCGTTTAGGTTACGCACAAACATTTCCGCCATGCCTTGAACCCCATAACCACCAGCTTTCCCCTGCCAGTCATTGCTTGCAATATAGGCGGATATTTCATTATCGGTTAAGCGCTTAAACTGCAATCTAGTACCCACAACTCTTTGCACTTGTTTGCCACAAGCCATAGTCAAGGCCACACCTGTCCATACCCGGTGCGCACGTCCCGACAACAATTGTAGAAATTCCTTCGCCTCCACCGCGTCTTGTGGTTTACCCAATATCCTACGGCCAACCCCAACCACTGTATCGGCCGTTAAGGCCATATCGAAGCCTGTCAGATCAGCCGCTGCGCCCTTTGCTAGACACAAGCGCAAAGCTAGCTCGCGCGGCGTTTCACCTAAAAGCGGTGTTTCATCAATATCTGCAGGTTTTATTTCGTCCGGCACCACACCGATGCGGGCCAATAATTCCAAACGGCGCGGACTGCCGCTGGCCAGTAATAATCTCATACTACTTAAAACGGTAGGTGATGCGACCTTTAGTCAAATCATAAGGGGTCACTTCAACTAGCACCTTATCACCAGCCAATACCCGGATCCGGTTTTTACGCATCTTACCGGCAGTATGACCAATAATCTCGTGACCGTTTTCCAACTTCACCCGAAAGGTAGCGTTGGGAAGAAGCTCGGTGATTTCGCCTTCAAATTCCAATAATTCTTCTTTTGCCAATTGTACTTCCAATCTATTTATATGGTGCAAATGCTCCGCTCGCGCGTCTGTATAGGCGCTTCAAACGAATACGTCACTAGAGTTTTACTGTTTTTTGACTCTTCGGCAAACAAAATGGAACTGATAATCCTTCACTAGGCATACTTCATCTTAACAATGACTCAAACCAAGCCCTTCAAACAGCAAATCGGTAGCGCAAGAAATATGGTGCGGATGAGAAGAGTATCTTCGAACTAAAGCCAAGGGTGCGACTGCGTCTTTAAAAATCTGGGGGGGGGCGAGCCTTCGCCGCGCCATCGCAGGCGATGCGAAGCATCTTGCGCAAGACAAAAGAGATGGTGCCCCCGGCCAGAATCGAACTGGCACGACCGTTAGGTCAACGGATTTCGAATGATTTAATTGTTAAAAATTTAATGTATAACATATTGATAATAATATAAAAAATATTTATCAATTTTTGACTGTGTAAGAAAATGTGTAAGTATTGTGTAACTCTTCACCTTAAACCGCATACATAAAATCGATCAAAAATTGGTGTTTTCCCACATTTGATCAACTAACAACCAAAAACCCGCCCAGATGCCCGCAGAGAGGCATTAGAGCTACCTAATACAAGAAAACTGTCACTCTGACAGCTTGCTTCCATATAAAGCCAGGTTAGCGCTGTAAGTGGACCATTGTTCCGCTCCAACAAAAGCAAGGAGCAACTCAAGCTCTCCACGATCTGCGCTAATATATTATTTGCACTTTTCGTTATCGACCATCAGATTAAGTCTCTGTGTCTTTAAAAAGAATTCTTATTCGCTTAAAACGCTTTTCAAAGCATTGTGCTGATCGCGATACTTTTCAGGGTTATTGTTCTTCAGTTTTTGTAAATTTAGTAATTTCCACTGCACTGCTGGGAATTTTTCAAAATCATACAAACCCCATGCAGGCTCTGCATTTGCAACGCTAAGAAGAAACTGTTTATCATTTTTGGACAAGCTGCTATGAACTTCTTGAACCAGTTTTTCCCTTGTGCTTTCAAAGTCGCCATAAGTGAACTCCTCAGTGCTCATACCTTCGAACTGGTTGAGCATCGCCATACGCTGATCTCGAAAGTTTGGGCGTATGATTTCATGAAAAGGCCTGTCCCCACTCAAGAGACAAAGCAGGAAGCCAGTTTTCACATCTTCAGAAAAGCCTTCATTCTCCAAAAGGTATTTTACGTCAAATAAATCTCTGGGGTGTTGACGATCCAATGCGGCACAAATTTTACCGCCATAAAGTTGGCCGAACGGTACCAGTTGAATTGCGCAAAATGCGTCAAAATCATTTTGCGCTGTTATGCAGAGCACCTCCTTTTTAGGGGCATCAAGTGTACCGCGACCGATTTGATTGACTTCCACTTTAATTTGCACGCCCAAGTGGGAAACTTGAAGTTTGCAAATGTCTCGCTGGTGGATAACCCGAACGCTTGACAAAACAGTCTCTATATTTGCTTTGATACGCTCCAAAGCCGCACCAATGCCTTGAAGAGATGTTGCACGGTCTTCGATAGGTACGTAGGTCAGGTCAATATCAACCGACAAACGTGGCAGGTCGCGGATAAATAAATTTATCGCTGTACCGCCATGCAACGCAAAACAGACCTCTTTTGCCACTTCAGGCAACACCTGCAGCAAAAGTTCAACCTGACCTCTATATGTTTGCGGTGCCATAGCCTGCCAATTCCTTTGATATGGTTATTTTATAATTAGAATTGTAGACGCCATTTTTCACTATGCTGCGCTTCCCACTTCCCAAATCTACCTTTTCCAAATTCAGATATTGGAACCAGTCGTGTTTGGCTTTTTCAGCCATGTATAAGAACAGACGCTTCACTTTGACTGACCTGCATTGTTCTAAAAGCTCATGGATAATGCTGGGACGTAGGTTGTTAAGACCTTCCATCAGTTCATAGCATTCCATTAAATTTTGTTTTTGGGGCGCAAGATATAAGCATTCCATAAGTGCCCGTACTGCACCAGATACTTGTATTGAAAACGCCCCAACATCTATTTCTGTCATACCTACACTGGTTGGTAAGAAACCGGTTTTGTGATAATCAAGCTTTAGCCCCCAATCATGTCTTTTAAACCAAACTGGCAAGAATTCATTTTTATCTCCAAACAGTGTAGCTTTTGAAGGCGAAAGTTCCAAAAAATGCGCTTTACCAAGCAAGGATAAAGCTGTTTTGCCACCGGGGTGGATCGTTGAGCCTAATTGCTTTTGTAGAGCATATATTGCACCCTCATACCCGACCTTATCTCCGGAGCGGATCATCGCTCCAGTACCTATTGATTGAAGCCAGTGATTTTTCTTGTATCGTTGCTGGAGATACAGATCGTACCCTTGTTCACTCAACCAGGTTGATAACAAAACTGTTCCAGTTGGCTGTTCATTCAACAAGCGGTTTATTTTTGTGGCGTTTTTAGTACTCATAGTACCAATCTACGTCTTTTTTTAAACAAACGCAAGAAATAGTTTATTTTTACCGGCACACTGGTACTCATAGTACCAGTACGCACGTTTTTTTAAACTATTGAAATCATATAACCCGCTTTACAAGCCACATCATATTATTGATATCTACGCCCTATAACAAATGCGCACTGGCTATTGCTTTTGCAATAAGTGAGGATGAATTTTTACTAACACCACATTCACTTGCAAACACATTCCAATTAGCAACCGCAGCCTCGGCGCGCGCGATCACCTCTTTAACGTCTTGCGGTTTAATGTCTGCAATCTTGCCCAACTCAAATAAGTGTTCACGGGTAATGTCTTTGCCATGCCCCAAAACCGAAGTTGAATGCTCTCCTCCCGGTCCCTCTGACCAAGTCAAATCATATGCTGGTGCCATTCGCCAAGTGCCGTCGCGCTCCATGATATAGCTAAACTGGCGAGCATGGTCATCACGGTTATGGGCAAGGACGTTAAAAACAGCTAACGCAAACATAGCCTTACTTTCGCGTTGATCTCGCGTTACTGCACGTGTCAGCAGTAGCAAATCCTTATAATCAAGTGCTGGAATTCGAATATCGGTATAGAGCAAGCCGCTAGCTGAATGAATATGAGAACGACGCGTACCTTCACGGTCAAACCTACGTGTCGCAAAATAAGGGCGGCCTTTGCTTCCTTCCAATAATCTAGTCTCCGGCATTATCACGCCAGCCTCTTTGGCCATTAACGCATAAGCCATTTCAATTTCAGCAATATCTTCAGGATCGCCGTGGCCTGCAAACTTCACTAAATAATGCACATACCCATCTGGCACATTATCGGTACCGTGAATGGCATGCCCTTGGTCATTTATCGCAATCAACGCCTTTGGACGAGCGCCCCCAGGTGATCCACCGACCTTACCTAAAACGGAAATTAATTCACTAACATCACCCTTGAGCACGAGGCTGGCATCTTTAGCCAGTTTATCTAAATCAAGCGTTTTAGATGTCGGCTCCCAAACCTCATTGGACGGCTCATATATCAACGCCCCAATTCCCTTACTTCCAACACATGCAAGACGGTCCAGAGGTGTTAAGCTTGATGGCTCCAAGCCAAGCTGACGTGCACGGCGATCCACAAGTAAGCGCCCCCATCCATCGGGAAGACTATCATTGAGAAAACCATGTAGACCTTCAAATGTTTCAGGGCGGTATGGACTTTCCAGTTGATTTGAACTGCGGTGACGAACAGGCGAAAGCTCTAATCCAGTTTGTAGGAACGCAAGGTCATATTCCAGATAGGCGATACGGTCTCTATACGCCAGCCTGCCTACTGGCTGAATATCATCAATATCCCATTGCAAAGAAACTCTAAGAGGTGTTCCAGGGTCTATTATCACGTAATTCGCCCCCGTTTGGGTTTTTTGGTGTTTCCTAGAACATCATCAAGTGTCTCAAATTTTTCCTCTTGTAACAAATTCTCTAATGCCGCCTCATCTCTTAATGCCAAAGCCAATCTGACAAATGAAACCAAGGCAATTTTTCCTGAGCGTTCAAACTTTTTCAAAGTACCCAAAGGCACCCCACTTCGTTTGGCAAGGCCATCTAAAGTAAGGTTTTGCGCCAACCGGCGTCGTTTTAGCCGTTCCGCCAGCCTTGTTGAAACTTCTTCGCCAGACAACATCTTAAAATCTATCATTGTATCCCTTATTTCTAATAATTACCTTTAGTGGATACTATCATATCTGTTATAATTTTGATAGCTTTAAGATTCTATGGGCGTTTTAAGTGCATAAATATGAGAATTTAAGGAGATGGGTTGCATATGCAACCCTGCCTCCCATTTTCTTTTGGGGACGAAAACAGGGTGTGCAAACGGAAAAGAAAAATTGACGGCGGGCGCAAGGGCTTTGCCCTGAGCCTCGGGAGACCGGCCATTTTTATTGAAGTGCGCTGAGGGATTTGATCCCTAAGCTTCGTCGGCTCAACAACAACCTTCTAGAAATTTGTTTATAAGCAAGGTTCTGTATTGATTTTCCACAAAATATGTTCCATATATGTTCTATGCAAAACCGTATTATACCATTAGATAAAAATGACAAACCACTTTCAAAAAAAAGATTTTGCCATCCCAATTTATGAGAGAATTGCGACCTGAGTTTTATTCGGACACAGAGGATCGGGTTTCATATCTGCTAGATGCTCCAACCTTAGAATATCATCTAGATTCGATTACCTCGCGCAACCAGACACACGGTTTTGAAATATTTTGTCGAAAACTCTGTGAACGCACCATTTGCCCAAACCTGCGCGCTCATACAGGGCCAGATGGTGGAGGCGACAGCAAGGCTGACACTGAGACCTATCCTGTTACGAAGGAAATTGCCGATTTGTTTTATATCGGTGAGGAAAAATCTGCACAAGAGCGGTGGGCTTTCGCAATCAGCGCACAAGAAGATTGGAAATCAAAGGTTAAGCACGATGTGAAGGGTATTGCTGTAACAAAGCGCGATTACAAAAGAATAATTTTTGTTACAAGCAGATTTGCCAGAGATAAAGACCGCGCCCGCATCGAAGACGAACTATCAAAAGAATACGGAATCTCGGTTACAATTCACGACCGGTCTTGGATCGTAAAAGAAATCATAGAGAATGCTCGGAAAGATATTGCTTTTAATTACCTTAGAATTGGCGAAGCCAAAGATGACCCACACAGACTGGGACCAGCGGATTATTCCCGTGACCAGCAGCTTGCAGAAATTGAAAAATCTGTTGACGATCCCGAAGCGTTTAGTGGAATGGAACAGCAACGGGTAACGGAAGCTCTATTGGCAGCAAAACTCTCCCGTAATATGGAATGCACTCGCACAGAAACAGACGGTCGGTTTTTAAGAGCGATCCGGTTGGCAGATGCAGATGGTACTTTCCGGCAACGACTGGAAGCTAAATATGAACATATTTGGACAGCGTTCTGGTGGTTTGATGACTTTCAGTTCCTAAAAAATTCTTATGAAGCTTTTGCGACACTGGCTCTAAAATCCGATCACGCCATAAATTTAGAGTTTATGTGCAATTTGCTCCAACTTTTTGTCAATTCTGCTGTTCACGGATATATGTCGCGTGAAGAATGCAAGCTCGATGAGCGAATGCTTCAACTAACAGAAGCTCTGGAACAAATAGCGGAAAATCAAGACCGCCCAAATAATGCGTTAGAAGCCCAAACCTCTATTCTTATCATTAGCATGAATCGAGCGAAACTTGACAATAGGCACGATGAATTGGCCGATATTTGGGACGATTTTTCTATCATCTTTGAAAAAGCAAGTGGACTTGGTGAGTTTAATGCAGATCGACTAGTCCAAATGGTAGAGGTCGCAGGGAATATAGCCGGAAACGACTCTGCCTACAATAATCTCGTCGAGAAAATGGCAGAATTTGTTTCCAACCGTACAAGTGAAGCAGAAGGAGCTTTGATACTTCTAAAGCGAGCCCAAAAACTCGACTTTGATAATAACTTCGATATGATTCGACTTCTTGGTAAAGCCACAATTGGGCTTGCTAAAAAAGAATACTCTGACCACCTCATTGAATCTCTCCAGCTTTTGATGCTTGCTTATAAAAGCGCGGGACTTTTATGGGCCGCACGAGCAAGTTGTGCCTTTCTTGCTGCATCCCTTGTTGTGGAGAGTGATGAGGAAAACCATCTACCGATTAGCTTCGTTCCAACTATGAAAATTTGGGCATGGATTGCACTAGAATTACGTCATATTCCTGACTTCCTTTTTGCTATTCAATTACTGAAGGGTGCTTTAGCCACTCTTCCGTTGACAGATGACTCCAAAGCCAAAGTCAGTGAAGATATTCATGAATTGGACATAGCATTGGGTAGCCTGCTTCTGAATCTGGATGAATATGAACTTCATAAATTGGAAAGATTGCCGGATATATTTGAGGCACTAGAATTGTACATGGCACGATCTGCCCTCCTTTTCATACTTGGCCATGCGGATGTTTTACGAACCGATGGTAGCTTACCTAAATCTGAATCCGACGAAGATGTGAATCGTATTTTTTCAATGCTCGCAAGCCAACCTGTCGTACAAAACCTACATGGCCCCCTTGTCCTAAATGAGGAAGCACAGCAGACTCTTTGCACAAACATTCTTGGCATGACCGTTGAGATAAAAATTGAAGGCAACATAAAATCTATCCTAGTTGCAGAAACTGTCCTAGGTTCTTTAGAAGCTTTTTTTGCCACTGCAATTGAACAGCGAATTGTTCCGCATACAGAAATATTTAAACTTAATGTAATTGAGAAGGAAAGTATTTCCAAACCATCCTTTATATTGGACGCTATGAGTATGAGCGGCACCATAGTTTGGCCCACAGACCTTTCCCCTAGTAATTTCAAAAAGCAGGAAAACATTCAAAGGTTTTGGGCAGAAATATCAGGCCATATCCTTGCAACATGTTGTATTATTGAAGATGTAGATAATTTCCTAAAAACACTCCTTACCAGCGAAGCAGTGCGTCAGAGGATGGCTACAGTTGCGACTGCTAGTACTAGCTATCACAGGGTAGCGTCAAAAAGTGTTTCTCGAATATCTGACTGGCAAGATTATGTGAAAAAGTCTTATGAATTACGTGCCGAACGGCCAGAACTCTCACACATTCAACTTAAAGAAAAAGGTACATTAGAAAATAATGACACTAACCCCCAAAGTGATAAACTACCTATGCCAAAAGATCACCGCGCATATCGAGTCCAATCGGTCATAGACATTCACGCTTGGAATCAAGCTCGTTGGAGGGGTACGGCTTATGTGCAATTCACTCACTCACAACCTCCATTCGTAGCTTTTCTTTTTGAAAATGAGGAAGGTGGCAGGAAAATTTTTAAACGCTGGAGAGAACGCTTCGGGCCTCAAGATGAAAATGAAGAAATTTCACTTTCCATAGTACGACAACTGCCACAGCAAAACGAACACCACTACAGCATATTGATCACTTCTAAATTGCCAGAAACTGGCAAATTAAATCCAAAGCAAGTAATTACAATGGCCAACCGTTTCATGACAATGGAACCAGACACTGATATTAATTTGGAAAGATTTCTTGAATCATACGATCAGATTGGAGCATTTTATTTGATGCCCGCCGTGCTAAATAAATCAGGTCAACCTGAATTTCTTTATGACTTAACTATCTTAAAGCACGACCTCACCATTAAATTTGCCAAGGATGTCGGTGAGCATGACATTGAATCGGTTACCTTCAGAAAAATTAGTTCTAAAAATACATAATAACGAAGGACAATTTACTACCCTATCAAATTTTTTCAGGGAATAAGCCAGGCATCCACCTCTCGGCCAAACTAGCGGGAAACGTTAAATGCAATGGTGCGCGAGAAGTGTCGGAGGCTAGTACACCACGCTTTAGCAATGCTGATGTAACCCGGCGCGCACTGCGCCCTGTGACGCCAAGCAGGCCATCTACTTCCCCTCGTGGCAATTCTCCACGATACAGCACGGCTTCAAGCACTGCTCCAGATTTTGGAGGCAATGCATCTGCTCTAATTTCCTCTTCCGCCCAAATCATAATACGATCGCGCAAACGATCTGGCTGAACTAATTCTTCCATAAACGAAACTTGATCAATGCAGGTTGTAAGGAAAAAATGTGTGAATTTAGCAAGTTCCTCCTCGCTTAAATTGCCACGACCATCCAAATCATTACGCCGCCCCAAATCACAAGCCATTAAGTGCTTCTTATAAGCATCAACGTTGCGCGCCAGACCCCTTGCTATTGACCATATTCCACCTGTATCCAAACTATCATCCAGCATGGCATATGACATTAATCTGGCAACACGGCCATTTCCGTCTAGAAACGGGTGCATCCAAAGTAGACGATGATGCGCCGTTGCTGACGCAATAATCGAATCCACCCGCCCAAGCCTGGCATAGGCTTCCTCAAATCGTTTCATAAACCGTGGCAATGCACCGGGACTGACAGGAACGTGCCTGCCAACAATCACGTCAGTTTCACGCATTCTGCCGGGCACAATCTTTATACGTTCTCCGGTTTCTTTGTTTTCTGACCACAACATTTCATTGGGCAATAGGTTGCAGAACCGCTTATGCAATTCCAGTATTCCTTTTTCTGACGTCGTTTTGCCCGCAAGCCCTCCTTCGTCTATCCATTTTTGAACGACAATATGCGCATGGGCTTCGAGCTGAAGATCTCGCTGTTTTGGATCATCGCTGTAATCATTGTTGAGGGCGCGCTCAATATCGACCGGATGTGTATCATGCCCTTCGATGAGATTGCTGTAATAACAATTCATGGACCTGACCAGATCAGACAGAGCACGGACTATTCCGTTTGGCAAACTGCACCGCAGGCCAGTCGATCGTGCCGTTAATTCGACAGCAAGATCAGATAATGCACTGCGATGGCGTGACGTTTCACCAATCAGCAGAGGCTCCATCATGCTGATGTTTTCGCCGTGGTCCATAATCCCTTTTTTGTCCATCACTATGTCCGCTTTCTTGTCCGCTTTAAATTTCGTAAAAAAATCAACAATATCATATCGTTTCATCTATTGTAAGAAAAATTGTGTCCGGTTCTGTGTCCGGTTAGTTGGCCGGTTTAAATTCTTGCTATTATGTTCAGCCCAATTGTACATTCTGTCCTTTTTATAAACTCAACGCAGTCTATTTTTAGGTTTGCTAGGATCAAGCTCTGGTGGTGGTGGCTCCACTTTGCGTTCACGTTCCAGTTTTTCTTGGCTAGACTTCTCAATCGCCCGCTCCTTGGCATCCTCCGTCTGCCTTACCTTCAAATCCGCCGGATCGATCTTCACCGCCTGACCGTCTTTTTGCTCTCCAGCACTAATCTTCTCTGCCATTTCAACTCTCACCTGTAATTCCTGTCGTTCCGTAATTTGCGCGCTGACCAGCTTTTGTGTTTCCTCGGCATCACGGGTCTTACAGGCTTCTTTATCAGCCAAGTTTTTACGCTTGGTGCGTTGATATCGTCCGGTTAAGCGATCCCAAATACCGACAAGGCCACTGCGCAAACGATCTGCTCTGGCGCGAGTTTCAATGGCTTGTCGTTTTTCCTGCGCCTTGAGCAATTTCTCTCGCTCGGTCCTCTGCCTATCCACCATTTGTTGTTTCTCAAATGAAAGAGCTGCCAAGGCTTGATCCTGTTTCACACGTTGTACCTCAACCACCTGATCTTTTAGGCGAGCGCGCAAATCCTTCATATGGGCTTTGGCTGCTTCGGCTGAAGGCAATGAAGCTGGAGAGCCAAGCCTTGCCTCTACTACGCGCTTGCGCTCCCCAACAGAGCGCGGCACGGCATTGATATCGCCTTGCAGATCAACCACGACAAAACCAGTCCTACCATGCGCAAGGATTAAATTGTTTTCGGCCAATGCCGCTTCAAAGCTCTTTCTGTCCTCTGACTTTTCCCACGCTTTAACAATGCGCTCCCTGCTGCTTACTGTGTCGCTTAGCCCCTCATCGGCACGTCTGGCTTCGGCCAGATTAAAGTTCTCTTTTTTAGCTTGAGCCTTGTCTTTCAGCCCAGCCGGTAACTCCCAACCATGCTGGCGATATAGATCAATGGAAAGCGATTGCAGTTTTAACCGATCATGTTTTATATCACGCGCAACACCAGATTCAGGATCAATCCTGCTCCACACCACATGGGCATGTTGACGACCATATTTTTCATGAAAGATGATAGCGCGCGGCAAGTTTTCAAAACCGAGTTTCTTCTCGGATTGCGCTATAGCATCCAGGAAAATTTCTCTATCTGCCGATACGTCTTTTGGTGGATTGAATGAGAGCGAATAAAATTCCTTTTGGCACTTTGTCCCCTTGGCCATGGCTTCGACTTCCAAAAGGCCTTCGTTAAAATCCGCACTGGCAAAGCCACGTAGCTCGTAAATGGTAACATGGTCATTATCGCGGGTATTTTCCAAGTGCTTTGCCAAGCCGCTCGCATTCGAGCGGGTATTGCCTTTTAAGATCATCTCACCACGCCTTTGGCCGATAAAGCCCCTTTTTGCCCCGGCGTTTCCTGAATGGCTTTTTGGGCTTTTTATTGCCCACGCCAAGCGCATCCATCAAGGCCGTCCGCATCTGATTATGCCCGCGCAAGACGGTGATGATCTCCTCTTTTTCTGGCCACCCGCCTTGGCGAGCTTCATGTGCCAATATGCGCAATTCGTCGCCAAAAAGCTGAAGCCGTCCTATAAGCAATTTCAGGACTTTCAAGTCAGAACGCGAGCTTCTGGCTTTGCGAGGTGCCGGTTTATCAAGGCACATATCCAAAACAGGTGCATCAACCAAAGCCGGGCAGCAGTACATTACCTAAAAATGCCGCTACAATAATAAAAAACAAAGCGGCTATCGAAAGAACCAAACAGCTCGATATGAAATTTGCCGCCGAAGAAGCTAATAAGCACAAAACTCAAGGCCGTAGCCGCTAATTCTAAAACTTCAAAAATCGTCGCCAGCCTAGCTGGCGACTTTTCAAAATAAATATACACAAAATTTGACTATTTTTGGATATTCCAAGGTGGGTCATAGTTCTGAATGAGAATGCGTTCTAATCGTTCAATGATCTCATCAGATTCCAACCTACAGAACCAAAGCGTAATTACCTCACTTGCTTCTGTAATGAGGGAGTTAATTCGGCAATTTGTTGCCTGTCCGTCCAGATAGCAGTTTTTAGGATGAATCTTTCCATAACCCTGATTTACTCTTTTTTTGATGCTATCCCGACAGCGACCAATGTATTTCAATTCTTCATTAGAAAAATATACATAAAGGCCCTTCACGGTTAAAAACACTGGGTCAGTTATAAAAAATTTTGAATAACGTAGATCGCCATATCGATTTAGAAATTTCTTGTAAACGCTATCGCCAGACAGCTTTCTTTCTAGCAAAAACTCCCCTAAAGGCATATTCAAAGACGTGTGATACCTTGATGTAATTTCGGCTTTGAGCCTTAGATAGCGCTTGTGATTAAGTGTTTCTACCAAGCTCTTATTGTTCTTTTTTGCAAAAATATCACACTCACTACCACCATTGAATTGTATATCAACCAACTCAAATGAAAGGTTTGTTATCTCACTTCCTTCTGTACCAACTTGGAGGGTTTTTGCTTTCATGACACGACCATACAAAACAATTTCAATCGGCACTACTGTGCTCAGTTGCTAAAATCGTCGCCAGCCTAGCTGGCGACTTTTCCTTAATTGGCGAACGATACTTCTTCCGCCAATTCCTGTTTAAGAAACGCCATATCATCGCCGCGCACCAATACCAGCCATGGCTCACCGGCATCGTCCAAAATCCGGCCATAAGGGGCAAATTCTTTGCCTCTGGGCAAAGAGCCAACTACACGTGCATTTTTGATATTTGGTGCCTCGCGCAAACGCGCATTCCCCTTTACCCGGTAATGCGCGTCAATTTTTGCAATTTTAAGCCCTTCTGTGATGGTTTTACATATTTGCTGGTCTTTGCCAGCCTCAGAGGCACAAAACCCCTTTAGAAAGCTTCCATGGGCTATTATTGGCCTGTTTTCAGGCTCTTTTGCCTGTGAAATTCCGCTTCCAGCCAAAAACAGGGCTAAAACCGCTATTTTTACCGATACTTTCATCAAAAACCCCTCCATTCACTCAAAATCATGTTTTAGAGTCATAATATCCTGCCTTACCGCCCCGGCACGCTGCACATGGGCATAGGCATGCCAACGTCCCATGGCGATAATATCGGCTGGAGTCAAAGCGGGAACAATCTCATTGCCCTTGGTACGATAATCGCGCTCTAAATCCTCGGCGCGCCAATTGGCCGCCTGCTGCGCCGATAATTTGGCCAGATTCACACTCTCACTGGCAAACATCCCTCCTTTGGGGGTAAAACGCTGATCAAGGTCATAGGTCGGATTTCTGGTAGTTCGTGCTGATTGCCGCCTTGAAGGAATTATCAGAGACAAGGCCGAGCTTAACAGCAAACGCCACAGATTTTTTGCTTCCGCATCATGATCTTCGACAATTGGATCAAATACGCTCCAGTCTTCAATCAGTTTTCGTTGCTCAAGGCTTTCATTCTGCCCTTCTTCATAAACCCGGTTTCGCTCAAACTTACCGGCGCACCAGCAGGCATATTCAACTGTCGCCTGATCTTCGGTGCGTAGGAATATTTTTGTCCGGGCTTGTTGCAAGAAATTACTCGAAGCACGTTTGCCCATGGCCTGTTCCAAAGCCGCCACTGTCTGTGTGGCAAATACCCCAGCCAACCCTGTTGAACGCGCGACATTCCAAAATGTTGCATCGTTAAGGCCAGAGGTCGGATCAACGGTTACAATCTCTTGCACCTCATCCATCATCACGATGCAAGGCTTGTCTTGTGGTTTTTCTTTCCCCTCTCGCTTCATTTGCGCTTCCCGCAATCTTGCTTCGCGGTAAAGCGAGGTTTTGATCAATATACTGACCAATCTTGCAGGCAGGCCATCTTCAATGCTCGAAAGTGCGATCAATACGATTTTGCCATTCAACGCCTCACGCAAATCCGCAACTCCATAATCCTTGCCAGAGGCAAAACGATTGCGCAGATTTTTGGTTCCAGAAAACCCACCCAGCAATTGCACAACATTGGCAGTAATGCCGGTTTTGGTCTCACTGGCCATATTCGCCCATGAGCCTTGCAAGTAAGACATGGCACTGATGAGCGATGGCTCAGAGAATGCTTCCAGTTTTTCTTCTAAATCTGAAACGTCCTTTTTGGCCTTCCGGCCTGCTTCGATCTTTTCCTCTAGTCTGATCTGCTCTTTTACCAGTTCGGCAATTGCATCACTCAAGAGACTTTCATTGATCACCGCCTCATAAGCCCAATAGAGCGAATATGGATGCGGCGCGATATGATCCGGCGTGTACCAAGAATTAAATTCCTTCGTTTTGGAATAGGCTTGGCCGACTTCCAAAACCTGTCGCAATAAATTAGCCGCCATATCTGGCCAAAAACTATCACTCTCACCGCCGCCCATTTGGCGCATCACCGAGCGCATCACGGCGGCAATCTGGGTCGGGGTCAGCAAAGCGGTTACATCAAACCCTACTTGATCCTTTCCCGTACCAATCACCACCACATCGCCAAGACGATTTGCATCTTTGGCAATATCTCTGGTATCTTCCCAAAGCACGCCCTTGGCATCAATGACGAACATGCCGGTATTTCGATCATTCATGAATTGCCGCATAAGCGGTTTTAAGATGGCAGTAGTTTTACCCTCGCCAGTGCCGCCCATCACCATGACATGCTGAAATAGCGAGTCCTGATCGAGCATAATATCCTGTTCTTTGCTGGGCGCGCATAGATCACCGCGCAGCCTAAGTGTTCCTGTGGCTTTGCCCAAATTGAACAGCTTCGAGTCTTTGAGATAATTTGTGGCCAGATCAATTTGCTTTGCGTAAGCAGAATTGATCAACGCCCTGCTTTCGGCGCGGTACGGCCAGCGAACATCAGCATCTTTAGATATATTCGCATAAGGTGCAGCCTTCTTGCGGCGCATCGTCTCCAATACCATCATTGATACCAGTAAACTTGCGCCAATGGCGGTAATGGCAGATGCGCCCAGATATTTGGCGGAGTTAAGCACAGTAATACCAAACACTTTGGCAAAGCCAATCAGAAACCCGCCGAACAATGCCCACCGACTTTGCAAGACTGGTTCTTCGCTCGGCCATTGCTCCAGCACTGGCAATTCAGCATGAAACAAATCGCCAAAAGGCGTGGCCAATGCGTCAAACACCTGAAGTGCGAGAAACACAAAAGTCGCAACAGCCAAAACCATGAACAGCAACACGCCCATTTGTGCAGCTCGGGTAATCATCTTTTTTGTAACATGACGATCAGCAAGCCAAGTTATGCTCACCCCATTTGGCAAACGCCCATCTTCCCAAAGCGTGCGGTTTATATCACCAGGAACTTTGCAATAAAGCTGGGAATATTGGTCTTTTGGCCAAATCTGCAAAGCCGCCTCTTTGCGCTTACCAGCAACCAGTAGCTTATCCAAAGGGTGACGCACAAAGCGGCCAAAAAATTCAATCAACAACCCAAACAAACCACTGGCTTGTTCGGATCGAGGGAATAACTTCAACAGCTTATTTGCTGGCCACCAGAAAATCGCCGCCTGCAATGACCCGAGGCTTAAAGTGAAAGCCACCGGCAACATCAATATGCTAACCACAAAGCTACGAAACTTTTGCGAGATAAACAGGCCAAAAATAATGGCCAGAATTATAAACCCGATTAGGAAATCAGAAAATTCTGCTGGCATGGCTCAACCCTCCTTTTTCTTTTTTGAGGGTTTGAGCAATGCCTTGGGGATCAGCTTCTCAAAAGTTACGGGATAGCTTGCCGGATTAAGACGGTCCGTCCCTTCGACGCTCAACAAGCCTTTGCCATCAATACGTCCAGACAGGCTAAAGGCCTGCCATTTGTCCTCTTTGCCCTTCCTGCAAACCCCAATCCAAAGCCGCTCATCTGCTGGCATGCGTAGATTATAGCGGCGCTGTCTTTGCTCATCGGTAACGCGAGCGGTAATCAGTTTGAACTTGCCTACATCCAAAAGTTGAATTTTACCGACATCTCCAGAAAATTGCCAGAACTCTGCCTTTGAAACACTCACTATCGGCAAGGTATCAGGCAATTTACTAGCATCGTTCAATGCACTCATAATTACCTCGGCAATGACGGATAACTCATAAGCAGGAGCGAATTTGGCTTTGACTGTGTCATCAAGCTTGGGAAGTTTAATTGAGGTAAAAGCTCGATCAATTGCCTCGCGGCGCGTATCGATATGTTGCTCATTTTTGTTAAGAGAAATTGATGCAGGATCAAAACGGCCATATTCACCGAATAACGCGCCACCAAACAAAAAGGTGACCAAGCCAATAGCTAAAACAAACGGCCTTGCCGCTCGCATTTTTGCGGCGTTCACATGCCCATCGGTAACCAATTCTTCCCACTGCATGTAAATACCCCTCATGCCAGAATTATACTTTGCAGCGCGACGCTAGGGCTGGAGTGAATAAGAGACAATGCAACCTAAGATCAATTTCTTGTGAGAATTATAAATACAAGAAAATGGAGGCAATTTCTCGCCTCCATTCTTAGCTGATTTAAACCTTCAGGCGCTAAGCTTGGGGCTTGGTTTCTTCGGAAGGTTCTTGAGGCTGGCGCAATACGATACGACCATTTATGGGAAGGACTTCAAGTTGAAGGGATAAGCCCTTGCCGTCCTGATGTGGCCAGCATGCCCCTATTTTTTGCCAGAAAGTTTTGTCGTCACTGCCCGTGACGTTCCAGGCGATATAAGTCGGAGCCTTGTTTGTATTTGTCGTATTTTGGTCTTTAGTTTGTGCCATGATCGTTCTCCTTTGTTTTGATTAGCTTGCGTTTGCAATTTCCTAAAAGACCGTCCGAATAAGGCCGGTTGTCATTCCCAACACGGGTCTTCGCCAAGGGGCAGCTACGCCCCGCAAGCGGGGACTGGCGCGGGCCGGGTATTGATAAGCGGGTGCGGATGGTCAGGAATTTTGCATAAAAACGAAAGCAATCAGAGCAAAGCTAGACCTGGCAGCAACCAATCTTCCAACAATATGCAGACATAAACCTCCCATTTCCTCAAGCCTGTTCAAGCGGACATTCTAGAAACTTTTCCACAATCTGGCTGTACTGGCGGCAAGAACGCACTTAGGCGCTAACCCTTCTCCACTTCGTTACAACCATGGCCATGACCATGGTGCCTCTTTGCCATCTGGTGATCTGAGCTTCCTCCAAGAAAGACCTGGACAGTCTGGGTCATAAGACAAGGAGGCAATATGCTAACAATCACTACAACTGGAACATTGATGCAATATACCGAGCTCGAATTGCTCACGATGCATCAGCGATTATCGCAAGAACTGATAACAACCGAAGCCCTGAAAGAGAGGCAGGACAAACACCGCCAGCATGAGAACCGCATTCGACAATCACGCTTTAGAAAAGGCCTAAGCGGCCTGTGGGATTACTTACGCGGTGAGCACAAGCGCATTCAGCAACAAAATGAGCGCGAAGCGGGCGTAGCCATGCAACGTGACCGCAAAGAGCGCGATACGCTGATCTACAGCCATTTAACCGAACGCAGGCATATCAAAATTTTCCGCTATAACATATTGCGCAAGCATGAAGCCATGCAGGAAAAACTGATGCGTGATAGGGTGGACTATGGGCATCCATCTTCAAAGACTCGCGGCAGCATACCAGAGCCGGGATTATGATGAGGCACCAGAAACAATTGACACATGGCGTGCGTCATGTTACATTTAAGGAAGCATAATGATTGCAGGATTTAGACATCGAGGATTGAAGCGCTTTTATGAGCGCGGGGATATTGCGCAGGTGAACCCACAACAGTGCGCCCGCATTCAAAATATACTTTCGGTTCTCGATGCCGCCAAGTCCATTGACGATATAGATATTCCCTTGTGGCGACTTCACCCGCTTACAGGCAATCTCAAAGGCTTTTGGTCACTGACCGTTCGGGCCAACTGGCGGATAATATTTCGCTTTGAAGATGGGGAAGTATCGGACGTGGATTTGGTGGATTACCATTAGTAAGAAAGGAAAAACATCATGAGAATGCACATACCGGCCCATCCGGGCCAAATTGTTAAAGACCTGATCGGCGAAGCTGACCTGAGCATCGTTGCGGCGGCGGAACGACTTGGCGTATCGCGCCAACAACTGACCCGCCTCATCGGCGAAAAATCCGGCATCTCCCCTGAAATGGCGCTGCGGCTGGAGGCCGTGTTCGGCTCCACGGCAGAAGCATGGATGCGTATGCAGGATGCGTGGGAACTGGCGCAAGTACGTTCTCAGGCCGGTGATATTATTGCCGGGCTAAAGCGTATTGATGGCGCTGAACTTCAAGGGCAAGTTAGCTAGCTTTTCAAACCCCGCATAAATTTACCTGCTCTCGTTCACGCATTTGTTTTACACCGGCCAGTCGGCGGCTGGCATGGTCGCAATAGCGCTGCTCAAGTTCAATCCCGATATAGCGGCGGTTATTCAGCGCTGCTGCAACGGCGGTTGTGCCGGAACCCAGGAACGGATCAAGCACCAGATCACCCTGGTTTGAGAAACTTCTGATAAGTGGCGTAATGACGCTTACGGCTTTTTCTGTCGGGTGTGCTTTATTACCGGAATACTCCCATGGCTGCACATCAGAAATCGGATTATCAGGCTGGCAGGGATAACCCTTTGCCAGCAAGAAAGCAGATTCATGGCAATACTGTGCAAACCCGGTTTTAGACGCATACGGCTTATGCCATACAAAATGCCCCACAGTGCGAAAGCCAAGACTTGCCCATTTTTCAGTAAAGGCCGCTACGGCATTCCATCCATAGAAGCTAATGCAATAGCTGTTTGGCTTCATCACGCGGTAAATCTCATCAAAGACGGGTAGAACCGCGCCCGCATTATCATCATTAAGCAGTGTACGCCCGTCCCTGTCTTTATAGCGGCACAGATAAGGCGGGTCTGTCACCACAAGGTCAATACTGGCCTCTGGTAGTTGTTTTAATAGATTTGCAGATTCTCCACATATAATTTGGTTTTCCATTTCCTTGTCCTTCTTTAGGGTTTGGGGTTCGCATGAACCCTTGCCCACTGGCGAAGTCGGGGTGTGCAAACGGAAGGAAAAATCGACGCAGGTTTTGGTGCGGGCGCACAAGCAAAGCGCGGAGCCACGGCCTCGTCTATTTTTGCTGTAGTGCGCCGAGGGCGGGGCCGCCCTAAGCCTTGATACAAAAATGCCGCCTCAATCGGGGCGGCTCAATATTGCATCAGGGATTGAAGCCGAATGGCCAAGAGCGCGCTTTGCGGGCTTGGTTCACGAAAGCCCGCCCGGATGCCCTCTTGTTACGAACCCACCTCGCGTAAGCGTATTAGACACCAGCGCCACACGCTCGCGTATTTTGCGTGTTTCCATCTCAATGGTTTCCAGATCGGCCATAAGGTCAATCATCAAATCAATAATCTGTGTATCTGTTGGCCCAGCCTTAATATTCTTGTTCATGCGCTTGCCTCCACAGGTGAGAGTGCCAAACGGTCAAACCCGCGTTTCAACGTTAAAAATGAAACATCATGATGCTTTGCAATTTCTCTGACAGAAGCATGTCCATGCGTGATTTTGATATGCGCGGCGTAAATATCTGAATCGGACAATTTACGGCGGCGACCAAGGATAACGCCACGCTCGCGGGCAGCTTTCAGACCTTCTCGTGTCCGTTCGGAGATCAAGTTGCGCTCCAGTTCTGAAAATATGCCGGTAATCTGTAAAAATGCCCGGCCTGTGGCTGTGGTCGTATCAATACTTTCGGTCAGGCTTACAAACTGAATTTCATTGTCTTTCAGCCTGTCAATCGTATCGAGTACGTTTTTAAGGCTGCGCCCCAGCCGATCCAGCTTCCACACCACAAACACATCTCCCTTGCGCAAATGCGCCATGGCGGCTTTGGCTCGATCTCTTTCAAAGGGATGAATGCTGCCCGATACGCCTTTATCACAGAATATCTCGTCACAGCCATATTGCTTCAACGCATTGACCTGTAAATCAATCAATTGCTCGGATGTTGAAATGCGGGCATATCCAATGCGCCGCCCCGGTATCTTGACTTCGTTAAAATTGCTCATATTGCCGTACCCTCTCTTGCCTGATCAAAAACGATCCATTCTGGTTTTTGCCAATGTTGGGCTTTATCTCATGCCTCCAAAACTCATAAACCATTGTATTTCCATCAATCATTATTTTACGAAAATCCGCTATTACCCCTTCTCATAAATGATCGTTTTTGAACGGTTTTATTGCAAGCCAGAGTCGAGCGCAGCGCTCTTTTATCCACAAAATTTTTGTAGCCACCATGCTGGCAAGTTTTGCCCTGTCATGCACAGCTTCGGCCAGTGAACCGGATGCAAAGAATAGTCTTCCCATTCGCGCAAACCCTACTGCGACGGTTTCCGCCGTATGCCTCAAGTTGGATCAAGAAGAATATCCACAGCTTGTTCATGCAAACTGTTTTTCAGAACGAAAACAAGCTGTCACTGTCCTTGTAAGTGGAAACGCAGACGGTATGACAGGACAGCTTATCGCGGAGTATATCGTTGCAGAATTTCAAAAGACATACGTTCCATCTGTGGTTTTTTTAGACATGCCAGACTGGGATGGGGTGACGATAACCTACCTCTTGAATGGAGATGCGTATGGGCCATACTCCGGCAACAACTGGCGCAAAGGATTAAAGCTGCTCACGAAACATTCTGCGCAAGCTTGGTATCAAAACTAGCCCAGCGTAAATGTACTTGTAATATTTTGTGCGCGTTCTGATAGCTCGGCCTCATATGCAGCGTTCGCAACAGGCTCAACCCCATCAATTACCGCCCTGTATTTAACTTCATAAGGCTGACGCTCGGCCAACTCCCTAGCATTATGGCGAATATCTTCTGGCGTTCCTTCGGGCTGGTTTTCACCAAATTGTCTCGCTTTCTCACGCAGATGCGCATGGCGATCCTGATAATCATCAATGCGGTCAATACGAATGATATTATCACCATGTAATTTCGTCTCGATGATCGTCAGCATGTGCATGATCTCATCGGGTGATTTTCCATCCAGATCATCATAGCCATTTTTCTTAAGCAGTTCGGACACATCGTCACGCAACTTGCCATCTGCGCCGTAAATATTGTCCTCATCCAGCGTTCGGATGAAATCAATTTCCCGATTATTGTGCTGGATGGCTTTTTCTTCAATGCTGATTTGATCTTCCAGCCAATCCATTTCAACGCCAATGTCATTCAGCGATTGGCGTAATTGCTCAAGAATGGCCGCTTCAAACTTACTGTCTTTGTCTTTACGGATTTTAATCTGTTCCAGCACATTCAATGCTGCATTGCTACGGGCAATAAGACCAGAACCAGCGAGCGCCTCAGCGTCACCCATACCCAATTGAAAGGCTGTTTGCTCGCGCAACTCGGCGTTTTCGGTTGTAATATTCAGGTCAGGGTTATCGTGTTCTTTCATCGGGCACCTGCCGCGATTATTGCAAAAAACCGGCGGACAGTTAAACCTGTCCGAAATCGAGAAATAGCACAGCTATTTCTCGGACTATCCACCATCAACATGGCAACACACCCCTGTGCCCCGCCAACCCGTTCAAATTTCCCAGAATAATATACGTTCCCTGAAAGTCCCAAATCGCACCTAAATTGTATGTCTGTTTTCTGCCCCTCTATTGAAGCATAGCCAATTTAATGCAGGTTTAAGTTTAGATGGCATTTAGGCTAAATTCGAAATACCTGAATGCTACATTTAAGTTTATCTCGGTTATCCGTGCCATAGAGGCCATGGTCGGGATTAGACAGGCCACAGGTCAAAGAAACCGGATCAGATGGGTTGTGATAGTTGTGGGTAAGCCGTTGCAGCTTCGGTGCAGGGATATGGTGCAGGGATGTTTTGTGAACCAGGTTAGTGATGTTAACACTCTGTACTAATTCACACAGGCGCTTTTGTTAGCAAGGATAGCCCGAGGCCTCCCCCAGCGCTAATAACTTGCTTAACCCAGTAAAATTATTTACTACTGAAATCGTAGGTGGGGGAAATTTAGAGACTGCTTGTCGCTCGTATATCGAGCATAAAGTTAGTTGAATTTAATCGGTATTAATAATTGAGAAAAGATAAAAAAAACAAGCACCCTAAACCACAAGCGATTGATTTGTTTTGTGGTTGTGGGGGGTTAACATTGGGACTGAAACAGGCTGGTTTTGAAGTTGTTGCTGGTGTTGAACTGGATAATTTAGCCGCTTCCTCATATCGCAACAATCATCGTAATACTCAAATGTACCAAGGCGATATCCAAACCCTCAACCCGATTGATATTATGCAAGAGTTGGGAATACAAAAGGGTGAGCTAACACTCTTAGCAGGCTGCCCACCGTGCCAAGGGTTTTCAACTCTAAGAACAGGTAATGGATCAAAAAAAATAGACGATCCAATGAACGACCTGGTCTTTGAGTTTATTAGATTTACCGAAGCCATTCTTCCCAAAGCAATAATGATGGAAAATGTCCCCGGCCTTGCTTCAGATTATCGTGTTAGTAGAATTGTGACTTGTTTAGAGCAGATGGGCTACAACTGCGATTCCCAAATTTTTGATGCTTCCAAATTTGGGGTTCCGCAACGCCGTCGGAGAATGATTCTTGTTGGTCTTCAAAATCAAAAGCCTATTTTTGCCCCAGAGAAAAAAAAGCGTGTAAATGTTCGACAGGCGATTGGCGCCTTGCCTCAGCCGGGGAACAGCGGCGACCCTTTACATAATTATAAAGTAAATCGCACATCCAGAATTATAGAATTAATTAATAAAATTCCACTGGATGGCGGAAGCAGGACAGATTTACCTTTTGATGATCAGCTACCGTGTCACCAAAAATGCAATGGTTATAAAGATACCTACGGGAGAATGACGTGGTCGAAGCCCGCTCCGACGATCACTGGCGGATGCATTAATCCATCCAAGGGCCGGTTTCTACATCCAGAGCAAAACCGCGCTATAACATTGCGAGAAGCGGCCTTATTGCAAGGCTTTCCGAAAAATTTTAAATTTGATCTTTCCAATGGTTTATATGCCACAGCTCAAATGATAGGGAACGCCTTTCCCCCGACATTCGCAAAGGAACACGCAAAATCGTTGTTGGCATCGCTTTATTCAGAGGCTTAAGCCCTAAGTTTATTGCTCTACATTAACCTCAATAAAATGAGTTTTTGCGGTACCTCTAGTAAATCGTTTTGGGTCAAACAGCTCAGGCCTTACGTAGAGAATGCGGTTAACAGGATACATCGAACAGAATGCTGCTACGACAATGGCCTCAAGCTTGTCACCAGTTAGACCAATATCTATGTTAGTTCCACCATCAAAATAAGTGCTTTGATAAAATCGGGCAATTGCGGTGACGAGTATATTTGGATCTTGGATGTCACACTTTTCTAACATTCCAGATTGAGCGCTTTTTACCGCAACATCTGCGGCTAACCTTGCAACTGTCGCTCGTGCTGTCTCTACATTATCAACCAATACACGTATTGCATCATAATTGCACTCCTCAACTAGATGGATTAAGCGCTCATGTTTGGCGGAACCAAAAGCTAACAGAGCTTTAATCCGTGTTTCGTCAGTGCTTAGTGAGTGCAATGTTTCTATGTGGTATGGTGGCTTCTCGCCAGTCAGAACGGATTTCAGTTCATTTTGGAGGGCATCAAAATTATGTTCGGTTTTAGCATTTAATATTCTTTTAAGATCAACCTCCAGTGGAAAATAATGCTCCGCCTCAGTGTACACAATTCGAACGTTTTTGGAAACTTTCAAATGATCAAATATCAATCTAAATATAATAGATTTGGTTTGACCAGTTACATCAACTACAACACGTTCTTCTTTTATTTGTTCTTCCCTAGATAGCAATTTCGATGCATCTATAATACGGTAATCAAGAGATCGTTTTTTGACTTCATTAATAATTTTGTCGCTTAACCCTTTAAGTGGATGTCTAATAAGCAATACTCGCTTTGCTTGTGTTGCGTCTAGAGATCGTCGAGCAGATTCAAGCGCTCTCTCTTCAAACCCTAATGACAGGACAAGAGTGTAATTCGAACTATCGACGGATTTGGGGTTAAACTCGGTAAATTTAGGCAAAGGAACCAACTCTTTTTCCGTATACTCTCGATCCCCATCAGTGGTATTTATCGTAAATAAATCACGTTGAATAGCAGGAGGTGGATTACTTTTCTCAATAGCATCTCCGGTTGGGTTCCCATCCATTTCTACAGAAAAGTTCTGATCATTTTGGTCGGCATCATCGGTTTCTAAGTTTCTAAGTAAAATATCCGCACCTTTTTCTGGTTTATTTAACCATTCTTCCAAGTCTGAGCCAGATAGCTCGAATCTGTCTCTTTCCGCTAACCCAATATAATTAGACAAACCATATATTTTGCGAAACACTAATTTGAATTGTAAAACTGGATCAGAGTCCCTTGTTTTGGTCCTTGGTGCTCCTCCCTGAAAAACAAAAACGCCTGCATCAATTAACTCTCTTAACCGCTTTATTTGTTCTTTAGTATCTCCGGCGGTAATACGAACATATAAAGCCGTATATTGCCTTAGCCCGCGTGATTCACCTTTCTTGGCTGACTGCATTAGCAGTTTATAAGAGGCCGTTGCAAAAGATTTAGCTACAGCCTTCAAATTACCATCTCGTCGATCTAAGAGGTAGAGATGCCTAGAGCACAATGATTGAAAAACTTCATTTTGTATGCGTTCCGGTATAGGAAAATTTCCATCCGATCTCCTCAGAATGTCTTCATATAAGGTTATCGCACTACCCATGTCTCCTACACACACAGCACGAAGCGCCGAAAATCCAGAATAAACAGCCTTACGTTGAGCAGAAGTGGGATTAGACTCGGCGATTTCATTCGCAATAGACGCGAGGGTTTTACTACCAAGTATATCTGAGGGACTTTGCTGTGGATGCGAAGGAAACAACCTTGCTCGATGAGTTAATATTTTTTTGAGGAATACATCGCGTCCTTTTTCTTTTAAACGTTTACTTACTTCAGATCCTAGGTCAAATGTTTCAAAATCACGCCAGTGCGCCGCCTGCTCAATTCCTCCCGGTGATTTTAGTACCAAGAATATCGTTTGAGTCTCTGAAGTAATTTTAAAAGCACAATCTGGGTTTTGAAAAATTAATTTTGAAAGCAATTGGTCGATGAGATTCCTGTCGAGAAACCTTGTCGAAACATCATCTAATAGAAAAAGAACGTCAGATTTACACCAAACGTCAGTTGTTGCTCGAATTGCATCTGCTAGTTGAGGGAATGCATTTGAGGGCGGTAATGCCATTTTGACACGGCTATCGGCCCGGGTTGCCGCGTTAAACAAAGAAACTAGCTCACGTTCTAGCTCTTGTATTGTTGCGCCACAACAGGGCTCATGCCCCATAAGAATTGCGTCCAATGAATCGGTGATAAATTGACTTGCTTTACGCTCTACCCTTGAAGCGTCTATATCCTGAAGGTGTGCCAAAGAACGGGCCGCCTCAAGCGCATAAGAAATGACCAAACGTGCAAATAAATTTCTTGGATCCTGTTGCTGGTTTGGCTCAATAGATAAAAGGCTGGAGGCAGAAACAAAAAATCCAACATACCCATCCGCTTCTAGACGGCTTACTACTTTTTTGTCACTTTCTCGAACCGTCTTAACGGCTCGTGCATGGAACTGCAAAGCCCTCAGCAACATGGTCTTACCACACCCTCGCATCCCAGTAACTATAGTGGGACCGGGAGAGCTAATTTGCTTTAACCACTTACCATCAGGATCAACCAACAAGTATGGCACATGCCACGCATGAAGAGTCTGTGCATTGTAATTTTCGCCAAATCTATCAAGCTTGAAATCGGATCGCCAAGGCCGCCAAGGCTCAGATGTTCGAAAATAACAATCTTCTATTTTAGATTTATAGTCCGTACTGGCTGGCACACGTTGATTTTCTGTTTTTGGTAACAAGCTAGATCAAATTTTTTCCGATGGGATGATAAATACGGTAAGAGGTGTTCCAGATATTTCATGTCCGCAATTATGTAGTCTACGATAATCAGGGTTGGTCGGTCTGGCACCCAGTCTCGCCATTTATCTTGAAAGTCCCGCAATTCCCGTGTGGGAATAAATCCAATATTCCAACTCTCTTTCAGAGTATCGGCCAATTGTAAGGCCAAACGGCTTTTCCCTTGACCGCCATCACCGGCTATCTGCATCCAGCTAAAACCGGGGCTTTCGTTTGCGAATTTCTTTAGTATTTCCTCTTCCTTATCCCGCCCGATAACCTCTAACGCCCGTGATGTGAAGCGGTGGGTTTCATTTTTCCCTGCCTCTGGAATCTCAAGTATAGGTTGCTGGCTATTGGTTGAAGGTACGGGTGTAGATGTAGGTGTGGGTGGTATTGGCGGCGGGGTTTTTATTCGGCTCTTTTCGTATTTTTCGACATCTTCCTTAGTCTCGAAAAGGTTTTCCGGCTCGAATTTACTAAATGCTGGTGCTTTTTCTTTGTATAGCTTTTCTAGCTTTGCGTGATGACTTTTCTTTGCCTTGTCATCCTTCCAGTACAGCCATGCGATATAAGGCGGCCCCCAAGTTTCTACGCCTCTTGGTTTGCCCGTTTCTCTGTCGATACCGAATGCTTTTAAATGACCAGAAATCGTCGGGCTTGGGTTTTTCTTGGTCGTTGGTTTCCAATTGGGATAGAAGCTGTAAACAAACCACATAATCTCTGGGTATGCATCTTGATATTGCCTTACATGGCTAGCTGCACCTTTTGAGGCGAGTTTAACAATCTCTGCTTTGATATATTCCATATACTCCACATCGTTTTTGATGAGAGTAGCAATGTTTTCGAAATATTCCCTGTCTTTTTTGTCCATACCCACTCCAAATATATGGAAAAGGTATCGAGCAACACCACCAAGTCAATTAAGAAAAGTGACTAGACGCTTGGTATCGGCAAAGAATTATATTTATCCATTATCGGATTGGGTGGATCGTCATACTCAAACTCAACAATTTCACCGGTAGATGGATCGCTTACCGCTGCTGTCGGATAGGCGATATGCGTAATATAACCATCTTTAAACCAGCACATACGTGGATGGTGTTCATCGCTCCTTATTTCAGCGGGTTTGCCATTTGCTCGTCCCTGCCTAACACCGGTCGTATCATTTTCAAGTGTCCATTCTTGATAAATTACCCTACCATTTTTAGGGTGATAAGCCGTGCAAGAAGGAAGGTCGTTCGGACGAAACTGTTCTCCAGCTTCGTTTTCCCAGATTTCGTAAATGCAGGTACCTAGAGTGTCATGACGACTGCTGCGCCGTGCGCGCGCTACTTTCACTGTAAATGTTCGCTCATACCCCTTTTCAATCATACTTAAAATTAACATATTTTACCGCAATATTGCAAATATTTGTTAGAATTTGCCACATTACCCCAAATATTTGGCATAACTCACTTAATTTCCTGCGAAGGTTTCTGCGAAGGTCATTCCGATTTGAGGCGAAGGTTTGATCTGCGCTTACTGACCTTAAGGCCAAATGTTGGCATGTCAGGAGAGATCAAATGGCTTACAAAAAGTACTTGTTTCGTAGCACTTCAAAACGGGCTATTCGTGCCGATTTGCTGCGAAAACTGAATGAGTCCAAACGCGAGACTGAAGCAGATAAGGATGTTCTTGAAAAGAAACATCCAGCGGTTGACCTGACCGGTCTTCTTGCAATGGGTGAGGCTGGTCTTGCCGTTTTGAAAGCAGCCAGCCCACAATTTAAAAAGCGAATGGAAACGCTGATTGAACAACGCGAGAAACGCGCTGAACAATTACGCTGGCTCCAATGGTCACATGATGTAATGCGTCCTGCCAAAAACCCTGACCTGCTTGATGTTGCGTTGGCAGCTATGGGAATGACGCTTGTCGAGGGCGCGCTGGCCGCAGGAACTATGGCGGCAGATGGCAAGCTAGATGTTGCTCAAGCGATTACGTATGGGGGGTTATTCGCCAGTGTAAATGTTGCCGTAGGGCTGTGCGGTGGCTTCTTCGGGCTGCGGTACATGTTTTACAAATTACGCTCACCTATGCCCGAAGTTGGTGACGGCAAAAGAAGAATTGCCGGAAGTGATGGGTTTATAACGTCGATTGCCGGGTTGGCATTACTGATGTTTACAGGCGCAAGAACGCGCGCCACGGGTAGTCACAAAAACATCTTCTCGTTTGATGAAATTGGTTTTTGGGCGACCTTTAATGATTCTTTTGCAATCTTACTGATTGCCATTGGCGGTGTGTCATCATTGCTGGCCCTTTGGAAAGGGTTTTCAGCGATTCTCGATCCATGTCCGGAGCTTACCGAGGCTCGAAGGAATGCTGAAGACGGGATAAATCAACAGGTCGAAAAAGCAGCGGCAGATGTTGAAGCCCAATGCGTAAGTTGTGCAGAGTCATTCATCGACGAAGCTAAGAAGGCGCTGTTTGATTTTGACAGTGCCGAAAATAATAAGATCAGCAATCATTCTGCACATAGTGATGCCGTTCGCGAGCACAATAACAAGGTCGAGGAATACAAGCTGGCGCTAACCACCGTTCATGCGGATGGGCAGGAAGCGCGTTCGTGGATTACCCGCAAGCCATCTGAAAACGCTGACGCATTAGCCCTGAATGATTTCGATGCTCTGAAAATGAACCTGATAGGCAAAGAAGCCCTTGAGGTGGACAGTGGCCTACTTCAGCAAATTACACGGCTACGTGAATTGTTGCATGAAGTTCGCGCCGCGCAGGATACCGCACTGGCCTCCATTCATGAGGCTGAAGGTGATTACCATGCCAGCGCACCAAATCTCGATTTACTTCCTGATTTCACATCCTGAACACTGAAAAGGAGTCTCAAATGGCTATTCATCATAAACGCTCTCGCCCATCTACTTCACGCCGCCGTGCAGGTCGTGGTGGCCGCCGCAACAATCCGGGGCGCACTAAAAAACTGCTCCTGCTCGGCGCGGTCCCGCTGGTGGTAATCGGCGGCGGTGGCTTTGCGCTCGCCCAATACATGAAGATCGAAAAAATTGATGATGCGTATTGTTTTGCACGCGCCGATCAACATCAAACGGCGATCTTTCTTGATAACTCGATGCAGGCCAATTTGCCGGCTCAACAATTGCGGGATTATCAGACCGGCTTTGATAATGCCTATGCTCAAGCCCCGGCCAATACGCGGATTGCTATTTTCACTACGGCCAGTGATATTAGCGGCTCGCTTGCCAAGCCGGTGGCCAGTATTTGCAAGCCTGCTGCCACGACAAATGAGCAAGCCGACCTACGCGCCCCATCCAAGCCTGCGCCGTATCTTGCCAACCGGGCAAGAGAAGCCAAAGCGCACTATAGCGATATTGTCGGGCGCGTTCTTGCCGATGCGCAGGACACATCAAAGGCGGCTGGTGATAGTCCGATCCTTGAACAATTGCAGGCCATCTCGCGCTATAGCGGCTTTACCAGTTCCAATCGCAGCCTTGTGGCCATCACGGACGGGATTCAGAACAGCGAGATTGCTCGTTTCTGTGCAGTGCAAGGCGATATGCCGCGCTTTGCCATTTTTGAGCAACAAGCCCGTTATAAGCATGTGAAGCCGCGTTCTCTGGCCGGTGTGAATGTAAATCTGTTGCTGGTGGAATCGGCAACGCTTCCACAAAAGGGATTGGCCTATTGCACAAACAATGAAGTGCGTAATTGGTGGCCAGCCTATTTCACGGCCAATGGTGCTGCCAGTGTCGAAAGCAACCGCCTGCGTCACGGGACTGGCGGTTAATGGCCTACAACCGACAATGGAGCCGTAAAAGCTCTCTGGGGACAGTGATCCTTGCGGCGGGCAGTGTGGCGGTGCTTAGCCATGATTATGCGCTTTATTATGGCGGTATGGATGTGGTGCAGGTCGGGGCGAGATCGTTCATGTCCTGAACTTTGATGACACTTTTTCAGACATTTTAGGCCCATCCGCTTTCTACAACCATTTGAATCTCATTGCCGATAATTTCTGGCGCAAGGGTGGCATTCTGGATGTCAGCTCTGATTGCTCCGAGATGGGCATGACCATTTATCCCGAACCGGAATCCGAGGGTGAAGGTGGTAATAAATTCTTTCGTGAAGGCTCCCGCACCCTCATTCGTTTTGCCATCCAGATCACAGTGTTGATTAAAGGCCATGAGGCCACTCTAGGCGATGTCCTGCAAATGCTGTCTGATCGCAAGAGCCTGCTGCAACATGCTTTGTGGGCGGCTGGCAAGCTGGAGCAGGAAGACGGTTCGCTCTCCCAAATCCCCATTCACGAAAGCCCATGGGCGCAAAGCCAAAGCAAAGAAGATATTGCCAATTATGCGGAATATCTGCGTGGACAGGCCGCAGGAATCTTAAGCCTGTTTGGCGGGGATGATACGCGCACGCTGGACGCCTTTATCACCGGCGCACTGGGCGAAATGGCTGATCTGAATATCGCCACCCGCGCCCACCATAAAACCACCAAAAGCAGCTTTCGGTTTTCTGACCAAAAGGAAGACGGCAAGGACGTGACCATTTTTATTGTCGGTGATAGCTCGCGCATGGATGCGCAGCGCAAGCTGATGGAGATGACTTCTGCCAATATGCTGAAAGAATGGGTGCGTCATCCCAACAAAGCCAAGCCTGTCACACTGTTCCTGAACGAAATTACCAATTTCCGGTTCAAAGGGCTGATCAGCCTGATGACATGGTGCCGAGCTTATAATCTCAAGCTGATCCTCTATGTGCAGTCACTTTCCGCTTTTACCAAAGCCTACGGAAAATCCGGCACCGCTACCTTGATGTCCGAGTCCGAACAAAAACTGTTCCTGCCCGGGCAGCGTGATCCTGAAACCCTGAAATTGATCGAAGAAATGCTGGGGCAAGCCTCCATCATGAACCGCTCCAATAGTGGCAAGCGCAAAGGTGAAGCCGGTCTTGATGGTTATGGGTTTTCCGAAGAAGGCCGCCTGCTTATGACGGCGCAGCAAATCCGCGAAATGAAAAATCAGGGTATTTTGTTTCTTGGCAAGAACAAGCCTGCCTTGGTGCATCTACCCTCGATTGCAGCCATTGCGCCGTTTCGCAAAATGCAGGGCATCTCGCCGTTTTATAACAAGCGGTATTTGCAACGGATCAAATTGCGCCTGTGGCGCTATGAGCCATGGATGCCGCACAATCTGCTGCGCAACATTTCTCAAAAATTCAAAAAAATACGGAGCCATCATGAGCCGTCTTAAACCCGCCTTGCGCTTTACGGCGCACGCCTGCCGCGCCTTAAGCTGGCTTGCCTTACGCTGGCCGGTCTTTGTACTGGCCTTCAGTATTATCTCCCCGATCAGCCCGCATGTGCGTGTGCCTAATGACTATAACTGCACCTATATCGGTACGCACGGCTTTCTGATTGAGGGCGATGACGGCTCGTGTCCGCTTGTCGCTCTGATTGATACACGTGATCGGGGGATGTGGTAATGGCTATGGAGTCCACCTCTCATGCCAAAACCACCGAAGGCGGCTGGCTGCAAAGACAGGCCTGCGAAGCCCTGCCTGATCTGTACAGTGATTTTGATGGCAACCGCGATCCTGCCATTGCTGCCCAGCGCCGTGACTTGCAAAAAACAGAAGCTCAAAGGCGCGAAGAAAGCGGTGATGACGGGCGGGTTCAAAAAATTAAACCGTTAAAAACCGATAAACCTGCCCCAGCCCTCAAACCACCATTGCATATGCGCGGCGCTGTGCCAGATGGGCAATGGCTGACCCAGCAACACAGCGCGGCCATGGCAAACACCACCGTGCCCGCACCATCAGAAAATGCGCCAACACAATCACCAACCCGTGGCAGCCCTGCACCGGATCAATAATTACCCCCGAAGCTCAAAGATAAGGAGATCATCATGAGCACCCAACACACAAACAACCCGCCGGTTAAAACCCATGTAGATGGCGCTGTGCGCGTTAAAGTCTGGCGCAACACCTCCAAGGATAACAAGGTGTTTTACACCGCCGAACCGGAACGTATCTATACCGACCCGCAAACCGGCGAGATACGCACCAGCCGGTCATTTGCAGGCACGGACATTGTCAAAGTCCAAAGCCTGATGGGGCACGCCGTTCATACAATCATCACGCATCGCCAGCTTGACCAAGACCGGGAACAAGAAAACGCGCCGCAGGCACAGCAAAGCACCCAAGGCCTGCAAGCCCAGCGTGATGCAGCGCTGAATAATGCCGCGCCGCCGCAAGGCCATACCTCGCCAGATGAGGGCGAGAGTGTCAGCACAACCTCGCGCCAAAAATCCCCCGACATACACCGGTAACCGGCAAAACAAAGTCTTGTTGAAGCACAATAAATAGGATTATGTTCCCATTATGTTCTTCTTGAAGAAGGCACAAAACAAGAAAAAGGAAACCCAGCCATGACCACCGGCCCCCACGATATGAACACAAAACCACCGCCGTTAAGAGAGACCGCCCCTCCATCTGACACTCTGCCATCTAATAACCTTGACGAACAAATATTACTTGCCCTGCTTGTCTTTGACCCTCAACTTCAGTTTGAAGAGAGCGACATTGCGCAGTTTCTGGAGGTGTTAAAAGATGAAGACATGGATGACGTGCAAAAACGTGAACTTATCCACACGCTTGGGCAACTCGTCCAAACCGTGATGCAGATTCAGCTAGGGCTTGATCCCGTCTCCGAAGCTCTGGCCGTAAAAGAACTTGATTGCAAGGTAGCGCAAACATCTATGGTAATATCGGACAATACATCTAACACAAACTTTAATGCCGCAAGCGGTGAAGGAGCGCCCCTATGAGTACAGTGAACACCCAACTATCAGAACCCCTATCCCATGCGGTCATCTATGTGCGTGTTTCAACCGATAAACAATCCAAGGTCGGGGATGGCTTGCGCTCGCAGGAACGTATGTGCCGCGAGTTTGCCCGTTTCAAGGGTTTGGAAATCATCAAGGTGTTTTCTGATATTATCTCCGGTGAACATGCCTCGCGCCCCAATCTTGATGCCATGATCGAGTTTCTGGCCAATCGGGCTGGGCAAAACTGCGCCGTTATTATTGATGATGTGGGGCGCTTGTCCCGTGAGTTTACCAATCACTGGGCCTTGCGCGGACGTATTTCTGCCGCAGGTGGCCACCTTATGTCGCCCCAGATAGAGTTTTCGGATAATCCGGTCGATCAACTGCCGGAGAAAATTCAGGCCATTATGGTTGAACAGGAGCGCCTTGTTGGCAAACAGCGCTCTTTTTCTCGCCAGAAAGCACGGACGCTCAATGGGTATTGGACGTTCAACCCCGGCCCCGGTTATGAATATATAAAATCTAAATCCCATGGCGGTAAAACTCTTATCCGCAAGGAACCGACCGCCACAATTCTTGCCGAAGCCCTGAATGGCTTTGCCTCCGGGCGCTTTCAAACGCAAATGGAGATGAAACGTTTCCTTGATGCACACCCGCAATACCCCAAGGGCAGCGCAGGCAAAGTCTCCAAGCAAAATATCCGCAAGCTCTTAAGCAACATCCTCTATACCGGCTATGTGGAATACAAGCCGTGGGGCGTGCCTTTGACCAAGGGCCATCATGCGCCGATCATCTCCCATGAAACCTATCAGAAGATACAGGATCGCCTGAACGGCAGGCCGAAATTCCCGGTGCGCAAATCCATCAATGAGGATTTCCCGCTTCGCGGGTTTATAGACTGCGCCGATTGTGAGAAACCTCTGCGCGCCGCATGGTCGCGGGGTCGTCTTAAGCGTTATGCCTATTATGTGTGCCAGACCAAAGAATGTGTCTCTTACGGCAAATCTACGCCCAAAGCGAAGATTGAGAGCGAATTTGAAAAGCTGCTCTCCCAAGCACGGCCACGCCCCATCGTGATCAAGTTGGCCGAAACCATGATTGAAAAATTCTGGGCCATGAACATCAAGACTTTCAAAGAGCGCCAGCACGCCGCGCAGCGGACGCTAAGCGCACTGGAAGGCAAGACACTGGATTTTGAAACAAGCTATCGAACCGTCATGAATTTCCTCGAAAACCCTTGTGTTTTATGGCGTTCAGGCCGTATTAAGTGCCAACGCGCAGCCCTAAAATTCACCTTTGCAGGCCATCTTCGCTGGTGCCGAAAAACAGGCTATCGAACCGCCGAACTTTCCTTACCGTTCAAGCTGTTAGGGCGCATGGCCGGGCATGAATTTGCCCTAAATCAAGAAATGGTGCGGGTGGTCGGACTCGAACCGACACTCCGTAAGGAACGGCATTTTGAGTGCCGCGCGTCTACCAATTCCACCACACCCGCACGAAGTGAGCTTTTTACATCAGAATTTTATAAAGGCAACAAGAATTGTTTGCAAGAATAATTATTGCTTACTTATTATAATATAACGGAAAATATTGTTCTATTTCTTAGGTTTTCTGACATTAACCGCTGCCGCATTTATGTTCGTTGAGATATGTGAAGCATAGTATTTCTCTATCATTTCAACACTTGTTCTGCAATTCTTTGCGATCTGGTAAATATCGGCTCCACCTAACAGACGCATGCATATGTATGTGTGCCGTAACGAATAGGCAGTGCGTGCTTGTCCGTCCCTGTCATATTTGAGACCTTCTTCGTCAAGAATTTTGTTCAAAAGCCCAGCATGGCTTTTAGAAAATAGTAAATCCGTTGGTTTAGGGCTGTTTCTTTTCACCAAACGCTGAAAAGGCATGATCGCACCTGGCATGCTTTTGCAATATCCCAATCCGCGTTTGCCGCGCACCTCAATGAGAAGAATAGTCTCGTTCGTGTCTTTATCCTCAACAATTTCAACGTCGCGATATTCAAGGCGTTTTATCTCATCGGGGCGAAGGCCCGTGTTGGCCATAAGAAGCACAAAGTCATGCAATTGCTCACATGACCATTTATGATGCTTACGATGGGTTTCCCCTATTCGCCTTCTGGTAGCTTCATATAGCTTCTTGTATTCATCTGGCGCAAACCAAGCTCGACGAGATATTTTCTTGCTGACCCCATAAGGTGTTGAAAGGTCAGGCAGTCGATCCAGCCAGCCATGACGAATAGCTGCTTTCAGTATTAACCGTAGCGCAACAATCTCTTGATGGATCGTATTGTGTTTTGGTCTCTTGGCCGAATAATCTGTTTTTTGATTATATCGGCGAACAGAATGAGTTTGTCTATAAATACGGTATTCTTGAACAAGGCCGGGCGTGACTTCTGATAATCCTTTATTTCCAAAATACGGTATCAGGTAATTATCCAGCTTACTCATCATGCTACGAATATACGTCTTTGATCGTTGCCCTTCGGTTATGATTTCATATTCGCGCCTGAATTGCTCTGCGGCAATCCTAAAGGTCTTTTCATTCTTTAGGTTTCCCTCTCGTGCGCGGCCACGCAGGTCAAGATACCAGTCTTCGGCAAACTCTTTCGCCAAAGCTAAACTATTTTCCCGCGTGCTTGCGCGTCGGTTCTTTCCTTTAAGATAAGCCGAGCATTGCCAAAGCTTACTGCTAGGTCGCCTGTAAATATGGAGTTTTCCGCCAAATAATGTGTGTTTTTCCTGCATTATTCAATGATACTGCAAATGGCTAGAAAATGCAAGAAACTGTGTAAGGGTTGTGAAAGGGTTTTTTACAAATTATTTTCGATGATTATCTTATAATACATTGTTATTATTGATATATTTTATCTACACCAGCTAAATACGTATGATTTTGAATCCGTCGCGTCTACCAATTCCGCCACGGGGGCCACCTGTAATGGTATTGCCAAATCGGTTGCGGAGCATAGTCATTGTTGGCGCATGGTCAACGGCTGATTTACACTCAATTGTTATTTGCGGATATACTATAAGACCACAGCATAGCTTTGGTAATAGAACAATTATTCGGTGCCAACAGGTAATTGCCAACGATCACCATTTCGACTCAATGTTACAGAATCAGGACTTAACTCCTCGATCGTCCAACCATCTATTTCATCGCCAACAAAAGCACGAACCACTTCACTGCGAGCCTTTTTGATCAATACAGATCCACCATCAGGGCGTAACGCCACCCCAGTGATTGTAAACTCTGGCGGGCCATCGTTTAAAACCCTAGCTTTGCTCTGAACGGTCGAAGTCCGGCGCGAAGACGGTACTTGCCTCGCCGGTTTTCTATCTGCCGCGAACAGGTTTTTTTGCCAGATTGCATTAAACTTTGTAGATGCTGGTAATAATGGTTTGTCAGCGAGTTCGGCGTCGAGCGGCAACGTGTCTATATTTGCGGACCGAACCGGAGAGCGCGCTGGCTCAAGTGAGTTTTCAGCTTGCAGAATAAACCTGTCTGCCGCCAAAGCTAAAGCCAATATCAGCAATATCAATAGCATCCATTTTAAGCGCTTTGTCATGACACTGACTCAATTGTCATGCGCCCGAATAAAACAATATCAAGATCAATTCGTCCTTCTTCATCACGATTAAAACGCGCTCGTTCAATCACCAAAGCTGGAGCTTTGCTCTCAATTTGGTAAATAAATTTCGCAATTGCCTGCACTGACCCACTTACTTGAGCATTTGCCCGCACAATCGAGGGCTTACTATTGTCCTTAGGTTGAATCTCCACTCGACTTAGCAAAACATCCGAGGTTCGTGCCGATGCTCGTAAGCGCGCCTGCAATGCGGCTCCGGCCGCACCATGAGAGTTGGCAACTAAAACCCATTTACCAGGGTTTATCTGACTTGGTCTGCTGGTTTGCAATTGCAGGCGTGATGTCTCACGGCGTGCATCTTGGACTTTGACTACACTTTTTGTGAACTGCCATATCGAAAAAGCCAAAACAAGAAGTGCAAGTAACAAACTAAGTACACGAATGGTAAAGAGGTTGTTCATTGAACACCTCCAGAAGCCTGTATCGTTGCCTGTAGATCAAAGCTTTCTTCGCCTTCAGTTTCTTGTATTGATGCCGCTGCTAGGCCCACATCACTAAGCGCTGGGTTGGCTTCAAGCGCGCCCACTAACTCTGCGGCATTTCTTGCGTGACCAGCCAAGCGCAATTGTTGTTTGTCAATTAACAAGGACTCCGCCCACGCACTGTCTGGTAAAGCCGTGCTAACAGCACTCCAAGTTTCAGTAATGGAAAGCCGCTTCTGCCGTTCTGTTCGTTGCAAACGTGCCATACTAAAGTCAGATGGAGACACTTGCGCACGCAAGGCCTCCTGCTCTGGGTTTAACTTGCCAACGACCCAAAAATTAAGAAGTAAAGCGCTACTGAGTAAAACCGCACAAATCACTGCCAAAACACCTGATGGCGACATTGCTGTGGTTGCTCTTTGGCCGGTAGCCAGATCAATAATTGGGTCATTCATGGATTGATCTGAATCTGTCACATCAATCGCAGCAAACTGTAAACCAAGTTCTTGCCCGCTCTGTAATAATTCGCCCAAACGCGACTTGCTGGTCAAGGCAATCACGCAATCAAACATTACGCTTCCCTCAATTTCACTGACCGATTGTACGGCAAAAGCAGTATCATCAGGGGCGATGGGTGAAAGGGTATCCAAGCTCAAACGTATGGCGCTTGTCGGATCGCTCAAAGCTGCATTTGGCAGGCGCACTGTCCGCAATTGACCTATATTGGGAGCGAGGCGCAAACAATTGCGCCCCTTTATCTTAACCGCCTCAACCTGCTGCGGTATCCTTTTTGCCCCATCTTTGGTTAGCAAAGAAAACCCAGACGGCTTATCACAATAAATGATATTCCATTTGGAGGCGAACAATCGCCCCAACACCGGTAATTGAGCGATCTGCTGATCAAATTCCTGACGCAGTAAAGCTACAAATTGGCGAATTTGCTGCAAAGCGCTCATTAATCGTCTCTTTCCTCAAACCATTGATCGGCTGTACCGTAGTCAATCACCTGCCTTGCGTACAGATCAAGCTTGCCAGTTTCTGGACTTATCCGCACTAACAATCGTTCGGCACGACGAACTTTGTTCTCACTTTGCACTTCAACAAAAGCATGAAAGACACTCCCAGAGAGTGAACTATCTTGCGTTGGTTCTGCTTGGTCCTTGTTCCGCTCATCATCCGAAATCACCTCAGATGGCAATAACGCACCCGATTTGCGCGCATCTAAAATGCTATTGAGTTCACTAAAGGACAAATCCAAAATGTCGAGAATCGTCAATGGGGCAAATTGCAGATCGGGTTTTTCTTGCCTTGAACTAACACTTAGCAGAGGCGATATTGCAAAAAATATTTCATCAGTCATTCCCACAACTCGGCGTAATTCCGTAACGTGCGCAAAAGCTCGATTACCCGGAGATGGCAGGCCCCTATTCGCATAAGTTCTGGATTCTGCCCCAAAAGGCAACGGATCATCATCAGCATCACGCCAATCTACGATAGCATCTGCCAGTGCTTTTGCGTCTATATCCTGCAGCTTTGAACTTGCAATCAAACGCTCCAGCAAATTGGTATTGGCATTATTTAAGCTAATCAATCCGGCATCATCAACCAACCGGATCGAAAATGATAAATCATCCAATTCAAAGGTAAACTTCTCACCGTTTGCTATAAAACCGTCATCTTCACCCAGATAAAACAATGCCCGAGCAATGGCTGTTTTTATGCTCAACCGCATTTTGGAATTTTCCATTTCCCCGCGCACCAATGAAGCTTCCAATCGTGCATTTGCGGTTGCCATTGCTGCCAATGCTGCAGCAAGGATCAAAATACCGATAACAGCAAGAAGAATATATCCGCCTCGCCTCTCCTGTATGATTGTGACTTTATCCATCATCGGACTTTGGCTCCTGTGATGTTGAACCGCCTGGCTCATACGACCACGGCACCAATGCCGGGGCCAATGGGATTTGAATCTTTGGCCACCCCTCCAGCTCAAAACCTATGGAAAGCGGCATTTGATCAAATGATTGCCAATCCTCCAACCAGCCATTTTCTCCCAAATAACTGAACTTTGGTTGCTGTGGCCCCGAATATAATAACAGCGGCGCACCTGCATCATTTTGTGCAAATTCATCTAATCGTAACAACGGCTTGCGCCGCAAAAGAATTTGCCAGTTATTTTGCTTATCAGGCACCAATTCGATAGATTGTTCGTAAAGTCCCGGCTTGGCTGGATAAGCAGATTCAGCGATTACCATAACGACCTTGTTTGAATAACCTTCGAACAAAATACGAGTTTCATCTTTGCCTGCAATGGATAAAGGCTCGACCCTGATCAACCTCTCGTTCAAAAAGCGAAACAGGCTGGCGGTCTCATCGCTATGACTTTGGGCGCTGGTTAATTTCCCTGACCAATTTGATATATTACTCAGACCTTGGCCCAGCAATACCATAACTAACGCGCTAACACTCAACGCAATTATTAACTCGGCCAGAGAAAGCCCCTGATCTTTGCGTAACTTATTCATTACCACTTTGCATGATTTCACTAACCAGTTGCACCTCACGCCCAGATGGCCCCGATGCTAATACCCGGATGCGAACCAATTCTTGGCCTTGTCCATTACGAGCAATTGGCTCCACAACAACTGACCATGCAATACCATCGGTAATGCCAGATTGTTCAGATGAGCTTGTATTTAAGCTAGCAAGAACACTAGCTGCCACCATTTGCGTACGATTCATTTCCTGTGTGGCTGCCTGTAGTTTTGCTGCGCCGCCCATGCCCTGATAGCTCATCGCTAGGCCACTAGCAGCCAATACCAGTGCAATTACTGCTTCTAGCAGAGTAAACCCGGATTTATTTGAGGGCTTCAAGGCGCACCTCCGCATTAGCCCAAATCACCGAAACCACATAAACAGAACGCGGTGATGTGATCTTTACTTCGCCGCCGGTCGAAACCCCGTCTGGAAAAAACCTGACACCTGATAGCCCCGGCGCCGATTCTGGCTCTGCGGTTTTAGCTTCTATATCTATGTTCTGGGCAAAGGTGATTTTGGATCCGTCATCCAACCATGCCGTTTTAGTTACAGTATCAATAACTACCCGCTGGCTTACGCCTGTTGCCAGCGCTAATTTCCGACCTTGCTTGAATAAGTTAGCCAGCGAAACTGCTCCGGCACGCGCCTCAAGCCCGGAACGATCTGGAAATAACCTAGGTGCCACAACAGCGCTAGTTAGGGCGATAATAACTAAAACAACCAGCAATTCAGTCAGGGTAAACCCGCTATTACCAGTTTGTTTAGCTCGTAGCTTCATGGTCTTTATTTTTGCCATCACCGCCTTCTTTATTGTCGGCTCCTAATGTGCGTATCACAAATTGCCCATTTGCCCGCAACTCGTAGATATATGGGTTCTTCCACGGATCGTTTGGCAGTTTTGATCCTTTCAGGTAAGGGCCATTCCAACCTTCAATGCCTCCGGAATTGCTAACCAACACCTGCAATCCTTCAGAGGACGTAGGATACCGGCCTGTATCCAGATGAAAAAACTCAACCGCAGAAGCCAAATTTTGCACTTGTGCAGACGCAGTTTTTGACTGCGCGCCTCCGATTTGCCCCAAGAGCCGGGGAGCAACCAAGCCCATAATAAGCCCTAAAATTACCAGAACCACCAGCAATTCGGTCAGCGTATAACCTGCTGTTGAATGATTTATGTATTTTCTATTTTGGTTTTTCATTTCAAAACTCGATCTCATTAATGCTGACCAAAGCCAGCAAGATGGATAAGACAATACCCCCAACCACCAGCCCAACAAAGCCAATCAATACTGGCTCTGCAATACTTACCACAAGTTTAGTTCCGCGTTCCAGTCGATCTTCATACAAAGTAGCCAGACGTTTCGCCGCCGGGCCCAAATCGCCGACTTCCTCTCCAACCCGTAATATCTCAGTTGCCAATGGCGGCAAGACTTCGGCTTTTTCAATTTGCTCAGGCAATGATGCTCCGCGGCGCACTTCTTCGAGGGCTTTTTGTAATTTCTCGCGGGCAAACAGATCCGTCAACCCGGCGCTGGCTAACCGAAAGGCTGGAGCTGCCGAAAGGCCGTTTTGTAATAAAACGGCCAACACTCGGCAAAACCTTGCCGCTAACATTGCTCGCACCATTTGTCCTATACCGGGTAATCGGTGGGACAAACGATATAACAGCCACTTTGAATGTTCGCGCCGCAACCAATAACTGATGGCGACCCCAAGACCGATAAAAACACCCAAGACAATCGGAGCATAAAGCGCCAATGCATTTGATGTTGCAAAAACAAAGCCCGCAAAAGCCGGAGGTGTGGCATCCATATCGGTAAATATTTGCTCAAAGCGGGGCACCACAAAAACTAGCAGCCCGATAACTGCTAATGCAGAAAAAACCAAGAGCATTACCGGATATAATAAGCTACCGCGCATTTCTGATTCAAATTTTTGTCGTTTCTCTCGCCAATCCGCCAAGTCAGCCAGCGCGATCGCCAAAGACCCCGAGGCCTCCCCTGCCTCGGCAATTTGCGGAAATGGGGGAGGAAAAATTTCCGGCATTGCAGCAAAAGCCTGACTTAAAGAATTTCCGGCCCGAACCTGTACCAACAAATCCCGGGCCACCTTTCCAGTTAAAGATTTATCGGCAAACTTCTCCAATGAAGCCAAGGCTCTTTCCACCGGCAAACCAGCTCCAACCAAAGCAGATAGCTCACGAATTAACCTAGTGGAAGCTTGGGCGCTCCCGCGTACTTTTTTATTGCTAGGCCTATGTCCAGCCTTAATTGCAACCGGAGTAAATCCCAATATCCGTATTTGACGGGCCGCCAAAGCCTCAGTTTCAGCGGTAACAAAAACTTCCTCCACCGAACCGTCGGCTCGCACGGCTTGTACACGCCAACTCTTCATTGCCCTGGCTCTATTCGCTCACCAAGTACCCGCCATAATTCATCTGAATCGGTCAAACCTGCTTTGAGTTTGGCCCGAGCATCATCTGCCAACGAATCAAATCCGGCCTTAGCAGCAGCCCGGGCAAATTCCGGAGCCGCGGCTCCGGGGCGAATTAAGCTCAGTAATTCCTCTTGCATGTTAATTAATTCAAAAAGGCCAGAGCGACCTGAATATCCAGTGCCATGACAATTTTCGCAAGCTGATTGTGCTGGCTCTTGCCGGTTGCAACTTTTGCAAATAATTCGAACCAAGCGCTGGGCAATAACCAGTTTCAATGTTGAGCGCAACAAAGCTGGGTCCACGCCCATATCAACCAATCTTGCCGGAGCCGCTGCCGCAGTGTTTGCGTGCAATGTTGCCAACACTAAATGCCCGGTAAGCGCGGCATTGACCGCGATCTCGGCAGTTTCAGCATCGCGCAATTCACCGACGACAATCACATCAGGATCGTGGCGCAACACCGATCGCAGCACACTGGCAAAGGTCAGGCCTATGGCCGAATTCACCGCAATTTGCGTTACCCCATCAATCTGATATTCCACCGGATCTTCAATTGAAATTACCTTCTTGCCCGGCTGATTAAGCTCACCAACGGCACCGGCCAAAGTAGTAGTTTTACCGCCTCCCGTCGGCCCAACAACTAAAATCAAACCATAGGGATTAGCCAGTTTGGTTCGCAACAAATCTTGGTTTTTAGTTGAAAGTCCCAGATCAGTTAAAGAAACATCCGCATCACGATCTTCTAACAAACGGATCACCACGCTTTCACCATGAACATTAGGCGATGTTGCGATGCGAAGATCCAGTGACTGCCCGTCAATAGTAACTCTAGCCCTTCCGTCTTGAGGCCTTCGGCGCTCGGCGATATCAAGGCCGGCAATAATTTTTACTCTGGAGACCATAAGCTTTGCAGTAGCTACAGGCGGAGCATCGGTTTCACGCAAAACCCCATCAATGCGCAGCCGGATCCGTAAATAATCACGAAACGGCTCAATATGAATATCCGAGGCCCGGCGTCTGGCGGCCTGACTTATGACATCATTTACTAACCGTACCACCGGAGCTTCTGAGGCTAGGTCACGCAAATGATCCGCATCGGAATCAGAGGCCCGCATATCATCTGTATCGGTGCTATCACTATCGGTTTCGCCAAAATACCGAACCAAAGCTCCTTCGATATCGGCCAAACTCGCAATACAAACCTCAACGCGCATTTGTGTAGTCATGGCAATGCCATCAATGGCCGCCTGATTTTCAGGGTCGCTCAGAGCAATGCGTACTGTTCCATCTACAATATCAATCGGGCACACCTGATTTGCCCGCAAGAAATTACACGACAACACTCCCTCTAACGGATCTATTTCGCTAAAGTCCGATAGGAAAACCAATGGCAACTGATAAGTGCTGGCCAGTATTTGCGCCAACGCCAGATCACTTAACAAGCCAAGCCGTCGTACAATCGTCACCGGGGTTTCACCCGTAGAAGCAGAAGCTGCTCGCACGCGGGCTGTATCTGTTGCTTTTAGATCCGCATCTTCTAACCAGTCTTCAACCCCGGTAAATTCATCAGCTTTGCCCATCAGATAAATCTTCCGCGCAGCACAGTCTCAAGATGGTCGTTAATCACCTCGGTATCATATTCGGATATGGAGCTAATCAATTGTTCCCATTTGTATAAAGACGGCAAACCCATCGGGTTTCCTTGCAAAACTTCGCGTTTGATAAACGGGTAACCAAACAAAATTAGCTGATCCCAGAAAAAATGCGAGGCATTAAGCGGGCCGCCGCTTTCGGCATGCTCAAAAATCTGGGCCAATACATTACGGTGTGAAGGCAACAGACTTTCATCAGATAAAATTTTGGCATCACCAACCGTGGCGATAAATTCAGACAATTGGTCGCGATAACGATACAAGGAGCGGGTGCGCAGTCCAACTTTTCTGGCCTCATTGCTCAATCCGATTTCGTGCTTGCGGATCACCCAAGATTTTGATTGCACATGCACATATTTTTGCCACCGTTCAGCAAAAAACGGATGTTGAATTGCATTTTTGTGAAACAAAAGAAAATAGCTTTGCAAATGGTATCTGGTATCCCAGCTATCGGTAAGGGCCCAAACATCAGCTTGCTCAGCGCTCATTCTTTTTAACAATGGCCCCAGTGGAAAAATTGGCCCATAAACACTATCATTGCATAGTAAAACACTGTTAACCGCATCAAGATTACCCAGCGATTTGATGCCATCGGCATAAGCTCCGAAATCGTAACCTTTATTATGCCGCCACAATATTTTATCAACTTTCCCCTGCAATTTATCACGCTCAATTTGCGGGAATTTAGGCGAGTTACTGACGAAAATTATGCGACGGCCAGCTTTGTCCAGAGCAGTTAAATATTCAAGCACAAACCGGTGTATGGTTCCGTCCTTATCAAAACTCACAAATATCGCCACGTCTTTGCTGTTGGTTTCTTGGCCGCCAGACCAGCTTGCTTTGACCCATGATTTACGCCCAAACATTTTTGCCAAAGCAAATTTTACGTATTGCACCACATAGTCAGATCGCTCCCGTTCACCGACAAACAGCATCCATATTTTTCGCGCAAACGCCCGTAACCGCTTCATCATACCTTGGCTTCACCTTTAATTTCAGCTTCTAGCTCAGCGCGCCTCGCCTGAAGCGCAGAGTTTCTAGTCTTGTTTGTATCATCAAAAAGGGCGTCAGCGATATATTTGGCTTCGTCGGCTTCACCCGCCCAAGCCAAAGCTAACGATTGGTGGAACAAGGCCAGATCGCGCAATTCACCCGACTGGCTCAGCACCGCCGCTTTGGCAAATTTTGCGGCTGCCTGCTTTGGCTTGTTATCATAATTCAAATTGCACATAGCTAATGCATAAAGGACTTTTGAATCTTTATCACTGCTTGAAAGACACTTAACCAATGACGCAATTTTCGCGTATTCGCCTTTGTTTGACGCATCAATAATTTGATCGCTAATTTGTTGCTGCGCAATTGTAAGAGCTGTTTTCGCTTCTGCACACAGATCCGCATCAGAGCCTTCACTTGCCAAACTTAACCATTTGCACGCAAGTGCCGGCACACCGACACGGTTCAAATCATCAAGCCCAAGCGCAAATAACATGGCCTGCGGCACTTGCTCAGTTTCAGCATTAGCTTGGGCCTCAGGTCGCAATTTCTCAATTGTTTTTATATTATTGCTAGCTACCGCCTGCAAAAACAGCTCAGTATTTGCCGCCGCAATTTGTTGTTTTAAATCAATACGAATTTCAGCTTTTGCCACCCGCAAAGCCCGCTTCAAAAACATCAAATACTTGTCAATATCCGTTGCCTTGTAAAGTTTAGCAAGCGCGATTAAGACCCCAAGATCATTTGCTTTGACCGGGCGATTAAGCAGACCAGCACTAATGCTGTCTGCCCATTTTTCTAATTCTTGCAATCCTGCTTTGGCCAATAATTCAGCACCGCGCGCGGCTGCATGATCACCCCAAACTCCTCGTAATTCTGTCCAAGGTGGTTTTTTGGGTGCATTGATCAAAGCCATTTGCAGCCAGAACAATCCGGCTTTGCGATCAAAGGCATCATTTAAGGCCAGCATCGCCAAGCCGGTGGCCGCAGATCGCTCCCGATCATTAGTCACTCCGGATTTGCGTAAAGCCATATCAATAGTTTTAGACAAGGGCCGGGCAATATCCCATTTTCCAGTATTTGCGGCCGAAGAAAATATGTCCATTTCGGCGTTAAAATAAGCAATTTTGCATTGATCTGGAATGATCCCTTGTTGGGCCTCGCGCAAACGCTTCGCCGCCCGTTCAGGGTTTTCATTGGCACCAAGCCCAATGCTAAGGGCAGTGGCCAAATCGGCTAGAATTAAGTTCTCAATATCAACCACATTTACCTTGCGCAAAGCTTGATGCAGAATTTTATGGGCTTTTGTTGCAGCGTCAAAAAACGCAATTGCTTTGGCAGTGTCATGATGGTGGTTTAGTGCTAAAACACCTGCATGATACAAAACTGCGCACAAATTAAACGGTATTTTAGAAGCAAATTCCTCAAAACAGAAAGTATCAGGATCAGGCAAGACCAGCTCTTCGGGCTTGGTTAAATCGAGCTGGAAAGTTTTTTGCCAATGCTCAAGCAATGACTGCAAGTTATTCTGTGCTTTCTTATATTGCGCTACATTTACTTGTTCTTTGATCAATCGACCGCAAAATCCGGTGAATAATTGATTATGATTTTTGAATTCATTTACCTGCTTTTGCAAATAGTTACGATAAACTGATCCTTGATCTGCGGGAGCTGGCCTGTGATCCGGCGGATTGCTGGCGCCATAAGCGACCAGAGTATCGCCATTGCTAAGCACATTGACATAGGCAAACCCGGCCCTTTGCAAAGTTATTCGCAAGCCCTCTTTGGAAAACAAAACTAAATGTGAACCAGGAGAAACTAAAGGCAAGAGGCTCTCCAACTCCCGATCATTAGAAATTCCGGCAATATCTGGAGTAGTCAGAACTAAAACACCATCTGATTTTAGTGTTCGCAAAATCGGAGCTAAAAACCCGTCAGGATTTATTACATGCTCAATTACTTCCGACGAATAAATCACATCTACCGGCCCATTATCCATAACGGTATGTTCATCTAAATAAACTGGCAATATCGACAAATCCAGGTCCTCAGCTCCTACCCGTGCCAAAGAGGACGGATCATAGCCAGTCACCTCCCAGTTCAGCGCTTCACGAGCAAAGTGTGAGGCCAGGCCATAACCAGTTCCAATTTCCAATAAAGATTTTTTCCGCCCATCAGCCAAAGGAAAGAACGGCTCAATCATAGAAAGTTGCCCGGCACCTTGCTCAAGGTAATACTTTAGGGCTGCCGTTTCACGAATACGCTCGCCGGTTTTAGCCTTTTTTCCTTCATAAGCCGGAGGCTTTAGATCGGGAAAATGCCCGGTGCCGCAAGCAGGACATTCAAATAAAGCAAAGCGGTGAAATCTGTGCGCCGGACTGGAGGTATCGAGCCGCGAGGTCATGGACGTATTTTTTTTGCAGGCCGGACAGGTTAGTTCGCGCGCATGGCTTTTATGCCAGCGCAACCAACCCTTTCTTTGGGCAAATATGTCAATTCCCTGCAGTATTGGATTCATAACAATTTATAGCCTCTTCTACCGACCCAGTATAAAGCGCCTTTCCTTCGTGCAAAACTAGTCCCTTTTCACAAAGATCACGCAAAACTGGAAGCGCATGAGACACAAAAACAAAAGATCGACCCTCTGCTTTGGCTCTATAGAAAAAGTCAAAACATTTTAATTGAAAACGCATATCACCTGCAGCTAATGCCTCGTCAATTAACAAAATATCAGTTGGTGCCATCGCCGCCATTGCAAATCCGAGTCTGGCGAATTGCCCAGAAGAATACCATCGGGTTGGCTCAGCCAATTTTGATCCTAATTCACAAAACTGAGCAACTTTGTCGTAATAGGCTTGACGCTTGAGTTTGGGAACACCAAGCAAGCGAGCTGCCATACGCATGTTTTCCCAGCCCGAAAGATCTGGATGCGCCCCAGAACCAATTTCAAGCAATGCGCCTATTCTTCCACGCAATATAGCGGTTCCAGAGGTCGGATCAACAATACCGGCAAGCACTTTTAGCAATGTGCTTTTGCCGGAACCATTACGCCCCATTACCCCTAAAGCTTCGCCTTTGGTCAGTTTGAAATTTATGTCTGCAAGTGCGTGTCGAACTTTTGCCGGTTCACCGCCAAGTTTTTGATAAAGCGGTCGCCCGCCACCAAGGTTTCCGAGTAAAAAAGTTTTACCTAATTCAACTACTTCAATCACCGCATCATTACAGGGCATCGGCGGCACGTCCTTCCAGTGACAAAAACAGCCAAATACCAATAATAAATACAGCAAATGCACTGCTTGCAGAGATCAGCAGATAAAGCGGATCTGGCATTGGGCCGCCGAGCAAGGTAAAGCGCAACCCCTCAATAACGCCCGCATAAGGATTTAGCGCATAAAGTACACGATACTGTTCTGGAATTAAGCTTGAAGGATAAATAACTGGCGAGGCAAACATCAAAATCTGCAGGCCCAAAGCGATAGTTTGGCGCAAATCGCGCCAAGCTCCACACAAACCACCTAAAGCCGCCGCCAAACCAATAGTTGCAATCAGGGCCAGCAATAAAAATACCGGAGCCAAAAACAGACTTAATCCAATTGTCGTGCCAAACAACAGACCGGCAAACACTGCAACAATCAATGCCAACATGACATCAATACTGGCTCCGATCACATTGGCCAACACTGGTGCCAATCTGGGTAATGAAGTTTGACGCAACATTGGCGCGGCGCTTTCAAAGACATTCGCGCTTTCGCTCAAAGCTCTCTGCACCCCTTGCCATAAGGCAATGCCGACAAACACAAAAGCCGGGTATGGCAAATTACCTGATGGAACCCTAACTAATGCACCAAAAAATATTGCGAACAGGCCAGCTAAAATAATCGGCTGTAATAACATCCACGACAGACCAACCATTGGTTTTTCAAATCTGGATTTGAACTGACGGCCGACCAGTGCTTGCACTGCTTCACGATTTTGCCACAGGCGCTTTAGCTGTCCTTTGGGGTGAGGTTTTCGAATTTGAATAATTCTTGTCATGGAAATTCTTTTGCCCGAAGGTGCCCGTTACAGCAAGTTGATTGTCATGCCATCACGGCCACTCCATAACCATAAAACAAAAATTGCCAGAGACAAAGCCGGGCCGAAACTAAGTACGGTATCTGATTTAAGCGTCTCTTTTCTAAGATATCCCATAACCAACATACCGCACAGCGCAACAATCCCGGCCAGAATCACAACCCAACTTAAAGCAAATGGCCCAAGCCAAGCACCGCCAGCGGCCAAAAGCTTCGCATCGCCCATCCCCAAACCGTCACGCCCTCGAAGCATTTTATAAACTCGAGAAATAATATAAAATGCCCCATACCCGATCCCTGCTCCAATTACTGCCAACCAGAAATAATCGGTTCCACCAAGCCATAGCAATGTCACAAGACCACCAATGCCAAGAACCGCATTTGCTTCATCTGGCAAAATACGCAATCGAATATCTACCAAAGCGCCAAACAATAAAACCCAGCCCATAATAGCAGTGATAAACTGCAACCATCCTGTAAATACCAATATAGAAGCCAGCGCGACCAGCACTGCAATTGCTTCAGCCCAAGGGTGGATGCGCGGAATTAGGGCTTTGCAGGTTCTGCATTTTCCATGCAGCCAGAAAAAACTAAGCACCGGCACAAGATCAATAGCAGACAGTTTTGTTTTACATTGAACACATTTGGATCTGGTTTGGAGAGTATCGGCCCAATTCGGCCATGCTCCAGCGCTTGCACTAATGAAACTGCCGACAAACGGACTGGATAGTAATAGGAAAAATTCCATAGCAGACACTGGTTTACTCGTTTGCAGTTTCCCGGTCGGCCTCGCGGCCAATCAAAACCATACGTTCGCGAATTTCGCTCAATACCGTTGACATATCTTCGTCAACGCTAAGCACTCGCGGCGTTAAAAACACAATCAATTCTGTACGTTTAGCGGTAATATTGTTTCCGCCAATCACGTTTTTAATAATTGGCATTTTTGAAAATCCCGGTAATCCAGACGTGGAATTTTGTCTTTCATCAGAGATTAAACCACCCAACAATACAGTTTGGCCGGATCTTGCGGCAATAGTACTTTCAAGCAAACGCTTGGAGATAGTTGGGGTCAATTGACCGGTAGAAGCAGTAGTTGAGACATTGGAGACTTCCTGACGTATTTCCATAGTCACCAAACCAGTAGAAGATATACGCGGAGTTACGTCTAAAATAACGCCTGTATCACGGAACTCTACAGTGTTGACTTGCGGGGCATTAGTATTGACGACCCCTTGGCTTTGGCGAGTAATGACCGGCACCTGATCTCCAACCTGCAGATGTGCTTTTTTATTATCAAGAGCGACAATATGCGGAGATGAGACAATTTTAAGATCGGTAACATTATCAAGAACATCCAACGCAAAACGCGCATCTGTTCCTTGATCTAGAATAAAATTAAACCCCGGAAAAACGCCATTAGCGTCAAGACCACTACCATTTGAGAACCCGCCGCGACCACTGTCAGCAACACTCCCCAAACCCCTAGTAGTGAAAAAGTATTGCACACCATAACGCAAAGTATCGTTTAAGGTGACTTCAGCGATCACCATGTCGATCAAAACCTGCGCGGGAGGTTGATCAATTTCACGGATCGCTTGCGCCACAAGAGTTTGTCCCTGCTTGGTTGCCAACACCACCAATGTGTTATTGATCGGATCACCAATAATTCTAGGTACGCCAGACTTTGCATTGTGCAAACTAGCGCTATTGCTTGAACTTCTATTGTTTGGACGTGAAGGCGATCGGCTCCTAGTGCTGGTATTGGTAACTTGTCTTTGATCTGGTGTAACGCTTGATGAACGACTTGATACCGCCCCGCCAAACAATTGATTAAGCAAGTCTGCTGTTTCAAGCGCCTTACCGTTTTCAATTTTATAGGTGCGTAACATGGTATCCGAAGGGCCGCCCATATCGAGCCGCTCAATCCACAATTGAGCTTTGGCAAGTATTTCATTGCTTGGTGTCATAACCAATATGGCGTTGATACGCTCGATGGCCTGTAGACGGATTGCCCCTTCCATGCCGCCACCAGCTTCACTTTGTAAAATTAGCTCTAACTCGGCAATAAGATCAGCAGCAGAGGCATTTTTCAGAGGAAACACCCCAGTAGCCATACCGACCATCCAATCCACGTCAAAAGCCTGCACTGCCGCAACAGCATTGGCCCGCTCAGAGCTATTGCCAGTAACTAATAATAGGTTTCTTACCAAGTCCGGTTTAATTGCCCCGGCTCTTGTAACCGTGCTTTCCAACAGAGAAATCATATTTGTTGCAGAAACATAGCGCAACGGAATTAATGTGACACCAAACCCGGGACTTCCAGCACTACGAAACCTAGTTTGTCCACCGGCAAATACTTCGCCCGCAGGCGCAATGCGCCATGTCTCGCCTGATTGCACCATTGCTGCCGAGTTCATCGACAACACAGTTTCAAGCAGCGACAACAACCCATCTCGGTTCACTGAGCTTCCGGTTGCGGCAGTGACTTTACCTTGCACTCTTGGGTCAAGAATAAAGGGTTGGTCTAGCAAATCTCCCAATATGGTTTGCACAACTTCTTGAAGGTCAGCTTCGGAGAAATTGACATTAAAGCCGCCACCGGTAGACTTTTCTGCCGTATAGTCAGCCATGCCAACCCGAGGTCCGAGGGCTGGATATATCTCAGATACAGCATCGTCAACATCTGCAGCTTCCGGATCATGCTGATCAACGGACTCTGAAATATCCACATTATCGTCAGAGATGTTCGCAATAACGGCAAAGGGATTACCCACATCTGCATCAGAACTAAGTATCGGGTTTAAGGTTTCGCAAGCTCCCAATAGCAGCAAAAAGCCAAAAGCCGGTACCAGAGCAATACGCATATTTAATGCAAATTGTTTGTGATTCTTTTTAACATAGCCCAAGACAAACCCCTCCACTTCACCCCTTATCTAGCAGAAGCTAGGCCAGCCCCCAAGTAAGATTTTATGGTAAATTTATCAATCGTCCAAATACTGCCAGTACGCCTCATAATCCGACCCACGTTTCTGCGCAGCAAAGCCACGGGCCATGAACAACTCGACCTTGCGGCTTCGACCGCCACCAAGATCGATTTGTATCGTCTTTATATGCGTGGATTCTTCAAAGTCCGCCAAAACTCTTGGTTGAAACCTTGGGCGCGAAATAACCAGCAAAACTGTGCCTTGCATGCGAACAAGAGGCTGCATTAATTCACGGTGCGAATGTGGTTCTGCATATCTTGACCACATTCGTAATGGCGGATGCGGAACGTCTCGTAATTGCCATGCCAAAGAATAATGGAATAAACGAGTGTCTGTAACGATGGCGACAAATGCTTCTGACCCCTTAGCATCTTGAAATTCATTGATAATTTTATCTGCTGTATCCTCCCAGCCCATCAGCGGACGAAGCGCGGATCCGGCAGCGGAATCCATAAATTTTTGCGGAAAAACAAAAACAAGCATCCCGGTGCCACCAATGAACAATTGCAAAGCCAAAGAAATAACTAAAATTTTCTTACGAATACCGTTGCTGGCGAAATGAGCCAGCACCAAAGAACCCGGCACATAAGCAATGACCGCCCAATTAGCATGAGCGCGACTAAGTAAAGCTTGAATACTGATAATACCAAAAACGGCAAGACAAAGAACAGTAAGATAAAATACCGGATATTTAAGTTCTGCACGCATCCCGGACCACAATGCAGCCAGCAAAATAAACAGGCTAATTGGTCCAAATACTGCCAGCTGGTCGATCCAAAATGTAACTAACTCCGTGATTTGCGGCCATACGCTCGCCAAGCTAAATTGTGGTTGCAGTTCGATATTAGCTGCCGTATGCGAAAAAGTGGCGAAGCTATTAACCTGATTCCACAAAATATTTGGTGCAATAATCAATAGCGGAATAATAAATACAATTAAGTGTCGTTTTTTCAAAAACAATCGGCGTATGTTTTTGTCTATGGCTGCCAATACTGCAAACCCCACAATCAAAAATACCATCGCGTATTTTGCCAGCAAACCCAGACCTAGCACTATCGCCAGCAAAACTAACCAAACCAATGGATCTTTTGCGGTATTTGCGCGAGCAAAGGAATAAATTGCAATTGCAGCAAGTGGCAATAACAGAGCATCGGTTGTCATTAAGAAGGAGGATAAAAACACCCCGGGCATCAATAAATATATGGCTGCCGCCCAGATCGCCGTTATGCGATTTTCTGGCCATAAATGCCGTGCTGTCAACCAAACAAACCAAGCCGCTATACCATGCAAAAACGGAAGTGCCACTCGCACACCAAATGTTGAATCGCCAAAAATAGCTGTCGTAGAGGCAATCAACCACGCAATTAATGGTGGCTTGGAAAAGTACCCCCAATCCGGCGTTGTACTCCATTGCCAATATTGAGCTTCGTCACCACCAAGCGATAAGGGTGAAAACGCAACCACGACCAGACGCAATCCGACCAAAAGACCAAAAAGAACAAGCCAGAATAGCTGGCCCCTGGGAAAAGAAAAAAAGGAGGGCTTAGGCAAAATATAAACTCCGTGGGTTCAACTTAAACCTATCAGAAAGGCGGAATGACCGCACCTCAAAAATTTAAACAACAAAAATGCCTTTGCCAAAAAAAAGGGAGGGCAAATGCCCTCCCTCTAATTCATATTCATTTTAGTTAAGCTTAAAACTCGAAACGAATTCCAGCGCGAACTTGGTACACAGATCTGCTCAAACTTCTAAAGCCTGATGGATCGGCATCAAAGTCACGGAACCGGTAAACGCAAGCATTGGTCGCGGTACAAGTAGTGCGAGAAGCGTCACCTGTTAAGGCCGTTGCGCCATCAACACCGTTTAACGCCACATCAGCTGCAGAAACCAGATCAGCTTGGACGATGCCCAAGGTATCAAAACGTGGCCCACCGACCTGCGTTCCCCAATCGCTGTCAATCATATTCAATACGTTCTGAATATCCAAAACGAATTTCAAACGATTTTCACCGACATATTTAGCGGCGGCTTCATTGAAGAATGGTATCTCTTGCTGCCATTGGAAATCCCAACGTTGGTTCCACGGGCTTCTACCTGCATTGCGCTCCTGAATACCTTGAGTAAGGCCACGTGCATTTACGTAGTCAATAAACCCTGCCTCATCAAAGCCGGTAGCCAATACAACACTGCCGTCTGAAATCGAACTGCCATTAATGGTTGGGACATAAAGCAGGTCATTATCAAATGGTCTTTCGCCATCACCTGATCGACCGAACATTGAATTACTGCCACTAACATCAAATGTGTAAGAAAACGCATCACCAGAAGTGATTTGACCAAACAGGCTAAATCTAGAATTTAGATCGCCGATAATGTCCCTTTCATAAGACAATCCAATTTTGAAGGCATGTTCGATCTGAAACGGTGAGGTTTGCGATGATGGATTATTCCGATTTGAATCTACAATAGCACTGAAGTTCGAAATACCTCTAGATGACGTACCAGGTGTAGTGGTGTCCACATTCTGGTTTGCATAAGACAGATAAAATCCAAGACCGTTCTCATAATCCTTGGCAATCGATGCCGACAAGATCAATGAAGATCCTGAGTCAAAATTAGTTAACGCAATAGCATTGTTGATATCCAGATCATCTAGGTCAGCATAGATTGGACGACCGTCTGGTGCTGTACCCAGAGCAGCAGTTGCTGCCAATTGAGTTTGCGCCAGATTTTCCCAGCGGAAGCCATTATTCGTGGCAACATACAATGCTTGTAAAGAAAGATTATATCCGTCGCCTAAATCCACACCACCAAAGTTCATGTCAAATTCATGATCAATCCGTAGGGAAGCTTTCCAATCGGATGGCGTTTTGAAATTTGGACTAATCACATCAATTGGGCCCGGAGCATTAGCGTTATTGGCTTGAATAGCCGCCAATAAGGATGCCGGAATACCAGCTGTTGGATCTGTTCCTGCTACATTAAATTGCTGAGCAAAAAACACTGGTGGAGTAAATGCATTAGAGGTCCAAACTTTTGGATCACCACCACCATAGAGGCCAATACCACCAGATATTTTGGTGCTAGCATCATCAAATGGTAGATACTCAAAGCCAATACGCGGCATCAACAAGCTATTGCCGTCTAGGTTTTGAGTATTTGCAAAACCGTACGCAGCTTGGAAAAATGTCCGTTCTTGCGGCTGGTCACCTTGAATGATCACTTCATAGCGAACACCATAATCCACACGGAAATTTGGAAGAGCCTGCCAGCTGTCCTGCGCGAACAAGGCCAGTTGGTCATATCCCCAAAGTGCCCGTAGATCTTCACGGTTACCCGAAGCAGCGCTTTGAGCCTGCACACGACTGGCCAAGCCAGCTTGTAGATCGGTAATGTTCTCATACCGGAACAAACCTGAGGAACGCTGAGCGAACAAATTATTCAATTCGTAGCTTTGGTATTCAGCACCGAAGGTAAATAAATGATCACCCCAGTTATAATTGGCTGAACCAAAAATTTGCAGACGATTATCAGCAAAAGTATTACCCTGCCGGAACCGGTCACAACCACCGATTAGAGTAAGTACATTCTGGGTTTCTGCCGGATTGGCATCGCCATCATCCAAGAAGCCCTGCATTGCAGTGCCAACCAGATCAGCTTCGCTCAACCGGATTTCAAACTGGCCTACATTAGCACCAGCGTTACAGTTCTGAGCACGTTGGAACTCTTTATAGTTGACCCGCAGGTTGGTGGAAAGCCGGTCTGACCAATCCGAAAACAATTGACCTGTATACGCATTTAAAGAGCTGGGTGTTTGATAATATGAAGATTGGAAGTTGCTGGAACCAACACCGGAAAAGCCATTCTCCGAAGTGTCCTGATAGGTGAAAGACGCACGGTGATTGGCATTAATATTCCAGTCAACTTTACCCAAGAACCGTTTGGAAGAAACCGGCAGGCTGACAACATCAGGGCGTCCGCCCATGTCAAAACCAAAGGTATTTTGTACAATCTGGTTGATGGCACCATAAATATCAGGGTTGATGTTATTATCGATATCAGACTGGGTGAAGTTTCTACCAGATCCAGATTTGAACTCATCATAACTGGCCATGAAGAAAAGTTTATCTTTTACAATCGGGCCGCTAAGGGTCAGACCGTATTCTTTTTCAGTAAAGTCAGCGGTCGAAACATTAGTCCCAGCCGAGCGATTACCAAAGAAGCTTTCATTCTGATAATAAAAATACCCAGCACCATCTATCTCATTAGTACCAGACTTAGTGACCACATTGATCATACCGCCGGTAAAACCGGAATTGGTAACTGAATAATCACTGGCCACAATCGAAGCTGACTCTACAGCGTCCAGAGATATCGGCGCACGTGAGGTCGCGTAAGAAGAGCTGGAAAGACCAAAGTCATCGGTTTGCAAAGAACCATCAATCGCCAACGCATTAAAGCGCGGGTTGGAACCAGCAACGGATAAAATTCCTTCGCCCGTCGAATTAGACAGCGGATCTCTAAGCAATGTTGCAATCAAATCTCTCTGAGTAGATGGTTGATTCAAAATGTCTTCACCACTAAACGAGGAACCCACCCCATTATTTAAGTTCAGACCTTCGGTACGAACACCGGTAACTACGATTTCATCCACAGACGAAACAACCAAGCGAAGGCTGTTTGTTGAAGGCTGTAAGCGAATATCTTCCTGCGATGTGTTGCCAGACGTTGACGTTACGGAAACACTGTATGGGCCTCCTACGCGTAAACCAGAGGCAAAGAACACACCATTTGCCGATGTAGTTAATACTTTTGCCGACCCGCTTGGCACATGAATAATGGTAACATTTGCATTAGCAACGGCTTGCCCGCCGGCGTCCACAACCTGACCATTAATGGCTGAAGATGTGACCTGCGCAAAAGCCGGTGTTGCCAGCGCGGTGGTAATCGCAATAGACGACACACCGAGCAGGCCGGTAAGTATCGCTGATTTCATCGTATTGTTCATGAGTAATCCCCTGATGACACTATAAAAGCTCAAAAATCCAAAACACCCGTCTCGAATCGTATTTGCACGTTAAACCATAACCTGCCCGTCTTTAAGACAAGAATATGCGTTATGGTGTATATTCCCAGACTCATGTGACATTATTATTTCAATGTAGACGCTAATTGAATTGTGAGTGCTGAATTTGCGCAATCGATAATCAAAACGCTTGCTCTTAGGCTGTAAGCCGTCACAATGACTCCCCGAGTCGTAAAACTGTCAGACAGGAACTGTCTTAGGCAAACCGGGTGTTAGCACCCATTTGGCAACTTGGGGACTAACGATCATGGTAAGAATACAGGCGGAAGCACCGGCTCTAATGGTGCAGGACACCAGTGTAAAATTTGGTGATTTCACAGCTCTTTATAATGTAGATTTACAGGTAAAAACTGGCGAGATGGTTGCGCTTATTGGCGCATCTGGCTCAGGCAAGTCAACGCTACTACGAACCATTGACGGTTTACAAGTTGCAGCCAAAGGATCTGGCCGAATCGAGGTGTTTGGCCGCAAGGTTCAACGTGATGGCCGTCTGGCCAAAGGTCTTTACTACCGGCGCCGGGATATTGGGATGATTTTCCAATCATTTAATCTGGTTGGCCGCCTTAGCCTGTTTTCTAATGTGTTAATCGGGGCACTTGGGCGCATACCCAGTTGGCGCGGCACATTAGGCCTGTTTTCAAAACAAGATCGCGAACGAGCAATGCAAGCGCTAACAAGAGTGGGTGTAGACGAATTCGCCGGCAGGAGGGCTTCAAAACTTTCTGGAGGACAAAAACAAAGAGGCGCTATTGCTCGGGCATTAGTACAAGGAGCGAAAATGATATTGGCTGATGAGCCAATTGCCTCGCTTGATCCGGTCTCAGCCCGCCATGTAATGGAGCAATTACAAGAATTAAACGAACGCGACGGCATTACAATTGTCGTGTCTCTTCATCAGGTGGATTTTGCCATTCGTTATTGTCAGCGAGTGGTAGCCCTAAAAGACGGTAGGATTATCTATGACGGTCCAGCTAATAAAATGACCAAGGATGACATGATCGCAGTATATGGCGACGAGTACGAAGACGCGTTTTGGTCTATGGAGGCTGCGTAAATGAAAACCAATTCATTCTCAATTAAACTCGCCACTTTGCTGTTGGCCCTGGTTTTCATAGTAAGCATTCCATCATCGGCTCAAGAGGAACCTCCCGTTCGAGAATTAAAATTTGGAATTATCACCACTGAAAGCTCCGATAACTTATCAACACTATGGACGCCATTCCTAGAAGACATGGGCACAATGACCGGGATGAAAATCAACGCGTTTTTTGCTGCTGATTATTCCGGAATTATCGAAGCCATGCGTTTTGGTGAAGTTGAAGCTGCTTGGCTTTCGAACAAATCCGGCCTTGAGGCATTGCGGCGCTCCAATGCCGAAGTGTTTGCCAAAGCCACCTATCCCGATGGTGCCCCAGGCTATCGTTCGGTTTTACTGGTGCCCAAAGACAGCCCGTTCAAAACCGTCGAGGATATATTAACCTGTGACAAAACCATAAACTTTGGTATGGGCGATCCAAATTCCACATCTGGAACATTGATGCCAATGGCGTATATTTTTGCCCCCAATGGCATTGTACCCACAGAGTGCTTCAGAAATGTGCGCAATGCCACCCACGAAGCCAACGGGTTGGCAGTAGCCAACAATCTACTTGATGTTGCCACCAATAATACTACTAATTTGAAACGCCTAGCTCGAACAAGGCCTGAGATTCTGGAACGGGTTCGAGTGATATGGGAATCACCACTGATTCAAACCGATCCGATCATGTGGCGCAAAGATTTGCCTGTCGAAGCCAAAGAAAAACTCTTATATTTCTTTATGACTTATGGCCGCAGGGCCGACAATCCCGAAGAATTACAACGCCAGCGAAAAGTGCTAGGTGAGCTGGACTTTGGCACGTTCCTACCATCCAATGATCGTCATTTGGATCCAATTGTCAGATTAGAAATTCTTCGTGATATGGCCTTAGTCAAAAATGACCGGGACCTAACAGAACCAGAGCGTACAGAAGCAACTAGGAAGCTTGAGGAAAAGCTTCAAGCCATGCAAGACGCCGATGAAGCAGCATTTATCAAACCCAAAGGGATACCGGACTATAAGGGAAATGGCGCTCGCGGCCCGCACGGGTTGAACCTGCCATGGTCAAGAATAGTCTTTACCTTAACCGTAGGTTTAATTTCATTTGGATTTTTCTATTGGTCATCAGCAACTCGAGGAGCAGGGCCCTTAACTTCCCTCAAAGATAGGTTGTTTAACGCAAGTGTTTGGTCAATCTTTATATCTTCTTTGGTTTGGGCTTATGTTGCTGCCGAAATTTTCAAGGCGCCATTGTTGATCGATAACGGTGATAGAATGGGCGAATACGCCAGCGGGTTCTTAAAACTCGACTGGAAAGAAGGCGGGCTTTATCTGCAACAAATGTCTGTTACTATTCAGATTGCGTTGTGGGGAACTTTCCTGTCGGTTATTGCTGCGATTCCCTTTGGCCTACTTTCGGCAAGAAATGTTGCGCCAGCTTGGATTGTCTTCCCAATCCGCCGCTTAATGGATGCCTTTCGATCCATTAACGAGTTGGTCATCGGCACCATGTTTGTGGTTACTGTCGGCCTTGGGCCATTTGCCGGAGTTATGGCGCTGGCAGTACACACCACAGGAGTATTGGCCAAATTGTTCTCAGAAGCTGTTGAGGCAATGGATCCCGGCCCGGTCGAAGGCGTGCGAGCTACGGGTGCCAGATCCATTCATGAAGTGGTTTGGGGCGTAATCCCGCAAGTAGCTCCGCTTTGGACGTCATATGCGTTGTATCGGTTCGAGTCCAACACCCGCTCAGCAACGATTCTGGGTTTGATCGGAGCCGGCGGCATCGGGCAGTTATTGTTTGAGCAAATCCGTTCTTTTCAATACGGAAAAACCGCTACTATTTTGCTGATCATTATTATAGCTGTGACTCTGGTCGATTTTTTAAGCCAGGTCTTACGCAAACGCTTGATGTAGAAAGTCGCGATCAGAAAAAATTCTTTGCCAGTCCACGCCAAAGGGAATTGTGGACTGGCAAGTTATTCGCAACTGCGCCAAGCAATAACCCCCTTTGGTTATTGCCCTGCGGTTTTTATGGCCATGCCGGATCACCCCAACGGCTTGTGAACAGAGTTTCGCTTAACGGGCGACGCTGGCGGGGGCTATCATCTCTTTCTTGCAAGTGTGCCGGGAAGCCAACAGGCGCGTCCGCATAGCCAATAGCAAGGGCAGTTAGTGGCTGCACACCTTCTGGAACTTGATACAGCTCTCGCACTTTATCAGGCAAGATGCCAATTATCTGATGGACGCTGATCCCGCGCATTTGGGCCTCAAAAGTAAGGTTTGCCGCTGCTATGCCCAAATCATGCTCAGCCGCCTTATTGGGTTTTCCAGATTGCCCTAAATCCTCTACCGTACAGGCAAAAACCAGAACTGGTGCATTGGCCGCCCACACTTGATTAGCTTCCAACAAACAAGACATTGCATCATTATAAGCTGCCTCACCATCGTTCTTACGGACAAGTATGAAACGCCAAGGTTGCTCATTATAAGACGAAGCCGCCCAACGAGCAGCTTCAAACAGTGCCTGCAAATCTGTATCCGGTATGGGGCGATCTGAGAATCCATAGGGGCTCCAGCGCTCAGCCAATGGCTTAGCAATAGCTACGGACTTTGGTGCAAATTTATGGTCAAACATTAGCCGTCTCCGATTTTGCGAGACGGGCATCAAGACTAAACGCACCGGCACCATGGGCAGCTAAGATCAAAAACCCGCCGGCAATTGTGAAGTTTTTCATGAAATTAATCGACTGCATTTGATCAGCAAAATCAAAGTGAAACAATAAAGCCGAAAGCCCACTAAAGCCTGCCAGAGCAAGCGCGGCATAGCGAGTTTGCCAGCCTACCAAAACTGCTAATCCGCCACCGATTTCAACAGCAATAACCAATGGTGCCAGCACGCCTGGAACACCGGCAGAGCTCATATAGGCTTGCAGACCCTCAAACGCTGAAATTTTACTGACACCAGAGGAGATGAACATGCCACTGAGCAAGATTCTCCCCACAAGTTCTGTTATATTTTTCATTATCCTCTCCTGTATTGTTTGGGCAGAATTACCCGGTAAATTTTGGTTATGGCAGATCGAACAAAAGTGCGTGGACATCGGCATTTTGTGCGATCAGCAAAATCGCCGCCTCTGGTGACAAAGATGCACCATCACCTGCGCGTAAAATCTCATCATTGAACAATAACTCACCCTCGATCACATGCACATACAAGGTGCGCCCTGGCGCTGGCTTATAGCTTTTTGTGGTGTCTTCTTCCAAGACCAATTCATACAGTTTTGCGTCTTGTCGCATGTGTAGCGAGCCACCGGCTCCATCAGGCGAAGCGATCAATTGCAAGCCTTGCTCGCGGGTAAACTGCTTTTGCTGATAACCGGGCGTGCCACCGCGTTCATTGGGCACGATCCAAATTTGCAAAAACTCTAATGGATCATGCGCAGATGGATTATACTCACTGTGGGTGACGCCAGTTCCAGCGCTCATCAATTGAAACTCACCGGCTGGCAGGCTCTGAACATTTCCCATATTATCCTTGTGCTCAATTGTTCCTGATTTGACATAAGAAATGATCTCCATGTCCTGATGAGCATGGGTAGCAAAACCTCCGCCCGCAATCACCCGATCATCATTGATGACGCGCAAGGCGGAAACGCCCGTGCGTTTTGGATCGTAATAATTGGCAAAGGAAAAACTGTGTCGACTATACAGCCAGTTAAATTTCCCGGTTCCACGTTCATTACTTAGAATAACCTCCATTTTGTTCCTCCTTTTCTTTCAAACGCCATTGCTAAGTGGATATCGATTGAAACCAAAATAATAGTTCCCTTTCATTGATAAACCCGTTAGTTATAGATTGTTTGTAAATGAATTGGCGACAATGATGGACAAGTTAACCAATATGGCGGCATTTCTAGCGGTGATTGACCGTGGAAGCTTCACCGAAGCCGGCCAATATCTGGGAATTTCGCGGGCGGCAGTAAGCAAATATGTGATGCAACTCGAAGAAAGCCTTGGTGTACGATTGCTTAACCGCACCACACGCACGCATTCTCTTACCGACATTGGTGCTGAATACGTGCCGCGCTGTCGTTCCATCTTAGCCGACATGGCGGATGCTGATGCTTGTGCTAACGAAGCCGGACGAGCTGTTCGTGGTCGGTTGCGCCTCAACGCTCCAGTTTCGTTCGGCGTGCGAGAAATGGGCAAGGTAATTGCTAAGTTTTGCAAAATCCACCCGCTGATCGAGATAGAACTTGAGCTAAACGATCACTTTGTTGATGTGGTCGCGGATGCCTTTGACGTGGTTTTGCGAATTGGTGTTTTACAGGATTCGTCACTTATCGCCCGCAAAATTGCCAACGTGCCGATGGTGACTTGCGCCGCGCCATCTTATCTTGAGGCCATGGGAGAGCCGCAAACCCCACAAGACCTGAAACAACATGCCTGCTTGGTTTATGATAACATCCGGCGACCTTCTTTGTGGCAATTCGAGAACAAAGACAGCGTGCAAGAAGTTCGCGTTCGTGGGCCGTTAACCTCTAATAATGGCGATGTCTTGGCCGATGCGGCGCGCGCCGGGTTGGGCATTGTGCAAAATCCACTTTTTATCGTGGCTGATGATTTACGCTCCGGCAAATTGCAAGAGATTTTGACTCCTTGGAAGCAACCGGACATTACCTTGTCGGCGGTCTATCCATCACGCAAATTTTTATCAGCACGGGCACGGGCCTTTATTGACCATGCAAGTCAAATGTTCGGGGCGTGATGAGTTACAGCAATTTTGGTCTTTAACGTGTTTTATTATTCTGCGCAGGATCATTGTGTTGTCTTTGCATGTTAAATGTTGAGCGTCAGGTCTAATTGGCGATAAACTTGTTGAATTTGGGTGAGCCAAGGACGTAAGCCGTCGCGCATGAAGGCATCATATGTATCAGCGTTTATAGCTATATCGGCCATTAGGCCTTTATTTAGTCTAATGGACTTAGCAGTGCAGGTCGCCGTTATCTCACGTTCAAGACCTTCTCGCGTATCACTGTGCAGGAGTATTGAGGAAATTTCAAATACTTCAGGATAAAGATGGCCGATGTCATAGGCATCAGCGCTTAAGGTTGTCGTGAATTCAAGAGCTTTTGCCGTTGTAATAATTTTGCCAACGCACTATTTAAGTCCGTGTCGCGTACTATGTCCAATCGCCCGGTCGCTTGTAGCCGCTCAAGAGATGGCAAAATAGTACGGCCAAAATATAAGACGTGCGCATAAGTAAGTGCAGTGCATTCTGTTTCTGTGAGCTCGCGCTGCGGGGCCAATCCGAATAAAACATTTGTCGCTTCGTCAATAATGTTCGCAGAACGAGTACGCTTACCTACAATATTTGCCGCAAGTTACTCTGCCTCTACAATTTCTGCATGGAGTGCATAAATAATGACGGTTTCGTCGCGCCGGTCTTGTTTTGCATTACTCCAATTGGAAACTTGCAGACCAACAAACACACCAACCACGACGATGAGAAAATCAATGCAATCGCCGTCCATTCCTGATTGCGAAAGTGCTTTATAATGCGACGGAGGATCATTGGGCAGCCTCGATATCTGCCAATAAAGATTGCGTATCCGCGAGAACTTGTTCGATAAGATTAACGCTTGAGCGGGCAGCTATCGCCCGCCAAACCAGATGAGAGCGTATATTTGCCCATAGGGGGTCTTCTTCTGGTACACTGAAGACTTCAGCTGCAGCATGTGTTTGTTCTGATCCGAAGACAGAATATACCAAACGCGATGCACTACAGGCATTATAAATATTTGAATCAGGACAGGCCTGCGTAGGTAACACTACAAACCCCAACCCGCTATCGCGCAAAAAGGCGGTATAAGGCTCTACAAAGAATTCGTTGTTCTTGTCCGCAATGCGCTCGTGCCGGCTGAGCCCATTAAAATAAGTAATTATACGATTCTGTAGGGCGGCATCTTTAATAAGGGTCAGGTGGCCGGCACTTTTCATTTCAGAAAATACTGGGCTGTCGAGGATCAAAGTCCGCCGTCCAAAAGTTAAAATCAAAGATTGTCCCATATCCAACGGGTTAAAGCCAGCATGTCGGTTATTGATTTTTTTGAGCGCATTCTGAGCATTCGTAACCACTTGTTGCTCTTCTGCAATTTGTTCACTGAGGGTGACTTCGATTGCCTTAATATCCCTTGCGAGGAGTGCCAAATATTCACTTTCAAGCTGGCGTGAACTGCGCGCCTCATTCCAATTGGTGATCTGGAACGCAATGAGAATACCCGCGACCACGATAAAAAAATCGAGGACGACCGCGAACCAGTTTTGGTCTTTGACGTGTTTGGTGACGCGGCGGAGGATCATTATTGCACCTCAGGAAAATTTGCAAATGGACATGTCCCTAAGAGATCAGCCCCTGTGCCAAGGTCGGAGTTAAAAATGTCTGCCTCAATCAACCAATCGCCATTAGATTGTTGTATTCGCACTTCGAGAAACTTCCCGACATCAACAGCATATCCGCCAGTCCCATCGGGAATGAAAACACAGGAACGGCCACGGACATAGGCCAGTTCCCCCCGCCCCTCTATCGCTTCAAGTTTTAAAGCGATGCGAAAACCTGTTTCATTTGCCTTTTCCCATTTGGCGATGGCCTCACGCCCTTCCACAACAAACCCATTGGGAGGCATCATGATTGCATCTGGCGTAAAGAGAGCCGCCAACCCCTCCCAATCATTTTGGTTATAGGTCTCAACCCAACTTTTGGACGATATCTCTATCTGGCTATGGTCCTCAAGTGAAATATCTATTGGAACAGATTGGCAGGCCGTCAGGAATACAGCCACCAAAGCTGTACTTATTATGATCAATTTCATATCGAATCTCTCCTTGAGAATAGTAATGCGGCGGAGGATCATTCAAGATACGCCTTTATTGCAGCAACGAGTGCCTGATTACGGTCTAGCTCAGTGTCAAGGGAAGACAGAAGGCTTTGCACGCTCGCCATGTGCCATTGTAGATCATCGCGCAAATCAGTCCGCGCCCTGAGGTCGGCAGCCGCAGTGCGAGCAACCTCCGCGGGGAAGTCGATGTCGCATTCTCCAGAGAGCGTGAGAGCGCCCAAGGGGTCGTCACGCAGATCACCGCATTCAGCACGAATTTTCTCTTGAATGACGAATGGAATCGAGCGCCGCACATTTTGCCGATACGGCGTGTCGAGTTCTTCAGTCCGTGTGACATTGGACGGGTTGGTTATATAAATCTGAAGCCGCCGTTGGAGTGCGAGGTCTCGGATATTGCGAATATTTTCCGCGCCAATAAGTTCAGCATAAATGCCTGCGTCGGCAATCGATCCCATGATTTGGCTTGCCTGATAGGCAGCGACTAAAAATTTACTATCCGATACAGCATCATCATTCGCCCAACCCGAAAGCGCCGTTTCGCCATAAGCTTTGGTGACTGCGAAATAGGCTCTAAACTCTTCGGCGCTATCTGCAAAATTTCCGATGTTAGGAACGAGAATCTCAAGCGTGCGGTCTGTCTCGGCGCGGGCCGTGCGATTATCATTCCAGTTCGCGACTTGAATGCCTATAAAAACACCCAGAACAACGATGACGAAATCAAGCCCTACAGCGAACCAGTTTTGGTCACGCACGTGTTTGGTGAGGGAGCGAAGGATCATTATTTTTCCTCCTCTTTCGTACCCAATAATTGATCCAGCGAGTAACTGTTCTCGCCGCTTTTTAGCAAGCCTTCCACATAGGAGATGAAATCCGGAGATAAGCCATCGGCGGCAAAGTCGTCCCAAACTGTGCGGCCACCGGGGGTGGCCAACAAGGTCAGAATATCCTTTTTCACAGGGTGCCATTGGCTTTTGGATAATGTTTTGTTGCAGTAAAGCTCATACATGGTGTTGTGGGTTGTAAAGTGCTGGCCGCAAAACAAAGTGAATTGCAATCTTTCATCAGGATCAAGAACTGACATATCTTCTATTCCGCGCTGTACCACACTTGCCATTGCCTGATTGGCCATGGGAATTGCGTTAATACTTCCCGAAGCTTCCAAAAATTGATAGGCGGCACTGGCTCTGGCCTGCAAGGTGTTTTGGCGCACTTGTATTGCCAAATAAATCACCGAAGGGATTAAAGCAATTACCGCCAAAACTTGCGATATGAGATAAATATCATTTAAAGTCATTACTTTACCCAGTTCGGTTTCGGATTAGCCAGTTGCGCCTCAATCAGAACACGGTGTTTGGCGGCGTTGGCGTTCATGCGGGTTTGGGCGGTTTTGAACTCGGAGGTGTCGCGCTGGCCGTTAAAAACCGGGCTGCGTAACAAAAAGGCATCGGCAAATCCCAAATCTAAAAACCGGTCAAGCCAGATATAGGCTTGTTGCGGTTTTTCTTTGGCCATTTCAAAAATGATACCTGCCAGCAAGTCGTCTCGCAAATTGAAATCCGCTGCCGTTTTTGATCCCAGATGGGTATCCCAATTCGCCGCCAGCTTGGCCGCATCCCCGTCGCCGGCCTGCTGGAACACAAAAGCGACCGTGGCAAATGAGGTGGCAAATTGCGGAGTGACTACTTGCTCCGTTATTCGAAATGTGTCTGCTGTCTGGCGCACCAGGGGATAGGCCGCTTCTACATCACCGAGTTGGAACATGATAAAGCCGCCAACCGGGTCTTGCGGATTTTCTCGAATGAATTGTAAAGCTGGTTCTGTTTGGCCCAGCAAAATCAGGGCGTATGGTTGTGCCGGATGGTTGTTACTTGCGGCCACTGCCTGTTGATAAAGCCCAATATCCATATAGAGATTTGCTAACGCATTTTGTGTGGCGCCGAATTCAGGGTTGAGGGCTTGAACATCTTTGAACAGGCTATGGGCGTTGGCATATTCACCGTCTTGATAAAAAATATAGCCCAAACCATAGGCGCCAAATGGACTGTCCGGGTTCCAACGCAGAATATCACGATAGGTTTGTTTGGCCGCCTGTCTGTCGCCCAATTGCAATTGCGCACTGGCAAGGTTACCCAGTATCACACCAGAGAGCGGGTCAAGGGCGCGGGCTTGTTGATAGGCGTGCAAGCTTTCGTCCAAGCGGGCAAGAGACGCCGACGCAATGCCTTTACGCAAATAAGCATCCGCATAATTAGGATTGGCGGCAATGGCTTGCTCGGCAAAGGTTACTGCTTGTTCAAATTTATTTTCGTTGTGGGCCAACGATGCGGCGCTGGTCAGACTTTCGGCAGAATTGGGCGCCAGTTCCAAGGCCCGTGCCACAAAGGGTTTGGCCAAGCCTATCCCTTCGGCTGTACTCATATCCGTGTATCCATCCATGACTAAATAGACATCTGCCAACCCGGAATAGGCTGGTGCAAAATCAGGGTCCAGAGCAATGGTTTGCCTAAAGCCGGTAATGGCGGTGGTTAAGCCATCCGGGGTGCGCCGCGCATATTGTCCTTTGGCTCGCAGGTAAAGCTCATAGGCTTCTAACGAACTGGTTTGTGCGCGGGGTTGGGCTGTGTTGATGGACAGCCGACCTTTAAGCTCCGCCACAATCGCGGCGGCAATTTCGTCTTGGATGGCGAAGATATTGTCCGTCGTTAAGGGGCGGTCATAGGTCTCGGACCACATATGCTGGTCATTTGATGTATCAATGAGCTGGGCGGTAATGCGTAAAGTCGTGCCGGATTTGCGAATACTGCCCTCAAGGATATGCTTGACACCGAGCGCCTCGGCAATTTCTTTGGTTTTGGCATCACTGCCTTGAAAAGAAAATGAAGACGTGCGCGACGAAACCTTAAGCCCGTCAACCCGCGCCAAAACATTGAGCAGTTCCTCGGATATCCCACTGGCGAAATATTCTTGGTCTTTAGCAGAAGAAAAATCCTCAAACGGCAATACAGCGATAGAGGGTTTTTCGTCGGTTACAGGTGTTTGTGTTTCCACTTGAACAATTTCGTCTGGGACTTTTGGCGCGGACACGTTTTGCGGCACGAACCGACTACCAACAACCACAACCGCGACCAATATCAGCCCGCCCAAAATTGCAAAGTCCAACTTGCGCCCGGTCTTATCGGTAATGCTGTTCTCGCCCGAAACATTCTCCGACCGCTTCATCCCCTCTGGCGTCATTTCAAACGCCCACGCCAGCAATATGGCAATCGGAAAACCGATCAGCAGTGCTGCGGTAATTGCTGTGTCAAACCATAATGGCAGGTTCAGCGAATTTTCAAGCAGTGCCGCCACTTGCATCAATATCCAGCCGGTAACAGCATA